>WBZO01000157.1_pt1 | contig 179866 bp, 142 predicted proteins | sample 5204261 | NCBI WGS metagenome assembly WBZO01 (sample SAMN12412400, study PRJNA552823) | activated sludge metagenome | isolation source: activated sludge from anammox sidestream of wastewater treatment plant... | place: USA: North Carolina | collected 2017-09 | reverse complement strand
ACGCCAATAGAAAGGTTCTGAAATTGGCTTTACCTGTCAAAAAGAGACAGTGGATGGATGGACTATTTTCAAAAATAGATACAACACCGGATGTTTTTTATTTTTCTAATGCATAATCCGGGTTTAACTGTCCTTCTAAGCCTTCTTGATTATTAAAAAATGCATCTACTGTAGAAAATGTCCACTGCATGTGGTCAGCCCATAACTTCTGCATACCTCTGCTCAATTCTTTGTACGACTCAGTAGTCAGTGGTGATGCTTCTTCTTTGGTGCAACTTTGTAATGTAAAGAGCATAAACATTAATCCAAACATCATCAATAAAGCAGGCATTCTTAAATTTTTCATTACACTTTTCATTTTAAAATTATTTAATGGTTTAAAAATTATTGTTGGTTACGATTGATTAGAGAGCCTGCATCATAAAAGGTTACAAATAAATTTGTTGTAACAATAGTTTTAAGATTTTTTTAAGAGTATCGATTTTCTAAATATTTGATATTCAACTATTTGTAAAATACACGGCAAATTGAAGTTTTATTTTATTACCTAGCAATATAATATTGTACCTCTATGAACATGAAATTATCGCCTGATTGTCCCTAATTATAATTACATTCGTAGTATCAATCAAATAATCAGATTATGATATTCCGAAAATTAGGCACTACAGGTCTATCGACTTCAGTCATTAGTCTGGGTACATGGCAGTTTGGTGGAGAGTGGGGCGTAGATTTCACTCAGGGTCAGGTAGATGACATAATCGACACTGCAGAAGAAAGTGGTATCAATATGCTGGACACAGCAGAATGTTATGGCAATCACTTGTCAGAGCAATTCATAGGTGACTACCTCAGCCGCAGAGATAGAAGTAAATGGATCATTGCAACTAAGTTTGGCCATCATTTTCATGCCTTCCTATCCAGAACTGATCAATTTAATACTGATGATGTGCTTAAACAGCTGGATACTTCGCTTAAAGCATTGGACACAGATTACATAGATCTATATCAGTTCCATTCTGGGCCAGATGATGCTTTTCACAATGACGCACTTTGGACCTGCTTAGATAAGGCGAAGCAAGCCGGCAAGATCCTTCATATCGGAGCGAGTCTAAATAAATCTACACTCATACAGGCAGAAGAAGCCGCTCATTATGGTATTGAAGTCATCCAGGTACAGTATAATCGACTTGACCGTACTGCTGAAGAAAGGCATTTCGGCGCTGCACAACGCGACCATCTTGGCGTTATAGCGCGTGTTCCACTTGCTAGTGGTTTATTAAGTGGTAAGTATCTGCCCGGACATCGGTTTGCAGCAGACGATGTACGCTCTCGAACCAAAGCCAATGAGCTAGATCGGCAGCTTGAAGAAGTGCAGCGCATACTCAAAGAGGAAGTGCCGGCTGGCGTACATGCCTCTCAATGGGCCTTTGCATGGTGTCTTAAAAACCCTATCGTTACCACAGTCATACCTGGATGTAAAGATAGTGCTCAAGTCAAAGACAATGCTGCAGCTATTAGCCTCATTGATACTTAATCTGAAATAATTGATTGCACTTATCAGACAACTGATGATGCATAAGCCTAATCGCTTATATTTACCAGACAGGATACAATAGTACCAAAAGTCGTACCTAAATTAAACCCATATTAACCAATAGGCTTTGTTTCGAATGGAGAAGATACTAAATAGCTTTGAGGTTTAGCGTTTTTATTGAGTCGGCATTATTTTACTATGTCGAGTACCAAAATAATGATAAAGTAGCATTCTCATGTAGTAAATTTCTAAGGTGTAATTTGGATTAAAAATTATTCAAAGGGCTCTGACGATCCTAAATCCTTTTGCATGTCTCAATCCTGTACTGGGTCTTTCTGCCAAGCCAGGACGCTGATTCTTAAAATCAAAAAGGCTGAGCATTAAGCTCAGCCAGAGACAATAGCCTTCATCACGTTGACCTGCGTAATTTTTCTTCTTAGCTGTGCCCACATTGATTCTTCAAAATCTTTTTCATAATCAGTAGTGGTTTCATAGCTCATTAGCAGCCTAATTCATTTTTTCGGACTGTGTTTTCTTTGTATTTTACCTTTAACAAAACTCTTTAGTATGTTTATTTAAGCATTAATGCAGATATCAAAAAAAGGTAACCTACTGACATATAAATTTTTTCCACTTATTTTTTTCATAGTGCCTCTTACTTTATCCACAATGACTCGAAATACCATGGTAAGGCATTCTAAAGCATCTTGAAATAGAGCATCTTGAAATAGAGCATCTTATTATAAAAATTAATGGTTTGACCCTTCCAATCTGTTATAAAGGATTAGGTTAAAAATTATGACATTAAAATTTAGAAATAAATCAAAATTCTTTAATCACAAGTCCATTTTTAACTCTCGGTTCAAACCAGGTACTTTTAGGAGGAAGCACCTGGCCTGCTTCAGCAGTTTTGATAACATCCGTCGGGTTAAGAGGAAATAGTTTAAAGACAGCTTTGCCTGTCAAAAAAGCCGTTTCCATTAGTTTTTTGGTTGGTGCTATCCCTTCAATATAAGTTACCAATTCAGTATTCTGGATGTCTTTAATCCCCAGAATGCTTTCCAATACATACAAATTGAATAAATCAACATCAAGTACTAAGTCTGATGCTCCCGGTGCATTAATTACATGTTGTTTCCATGTAAGATGAAAGCGCATATCGTCCAGGAAAAGCACAAGTTCATGTTTTTTATCGGGATTTGAGTAATTTTCCATGGGTGTGATTTCAAAATAGTCCTTCAGTTTATTGAGAAATGCTATTCCATCCAATTTCTTGCTGTAGTCCACCACACGCGCGAAATCATAAATTCTCAAATCTGAAAAAGGAATGAACATACACAGCAATCTCAGAAAATCACTATCTTCTCTCCCTGAACTAATTTCCTTCTGCAGTAGCTGAGCCGTCACAACAGCACGATGGTGGCCGTCTGCAATGTAAGCCCTAGAGACCATTTTATCAAAAAGCCAGGAGATGATCTCTATATCTTTTTGGTTGGAAATTTTCCATATTTGATGCAATTCCTCAGGCTGATCTAGATGAAACTCCATAATCGGTACCTGTTTCAATACAAACTGGTTGATAAATTCATCTATATCATGATGTCCTTCATAAGCAATCAAAATCGGCTTAATCATGGCTCTCCTCGTAAGAATAAGATGAGTAATAGCCTCTTCCTTGACGGAGATAGTATTTTCATGGCCTAAAATTTCACCATCGCTAATTGTGGTGATATCACTACAAGCAATGAGACCTGTGTATGGATTCAAGCCAGAAACACGATGAATATAAAAGGCCGCTTCATCCATTTTGCTAAAAATGCCTTTCGCTTTATATATAGGATATTCCTTACTTACTGTTTTAAGGAAGTGTTCCGGCGAACTTACCTTGCTTAAATCGGGATTAGAGGCTAAAAATGGAAAAATTTTCATAAAATATAAAAGAATACACGAAGGTAACACCTTTTTCGCTTATCTTTGATTAATAACTTGACTAAATCAAAACGAACAAAATTCTTAAAAAGCTGACATAAAAGACAATTTTTCTAATATCCACCTGATTTTTTAAACTTCTAATTATAAATTTATTTTATTAAAGTTCCGTTAAATACCCGATTTAAGTCCTTTTAAAATATTATATTTACACTGTTTTATGCGTTGTGGAGATATGAATTTTTATTTTCAAACTAAACATCTTATGAAGTTCAGTCTGCTATGCTCGTTTTTTATTTTGATGAGTCTTTCCTTATATGCTCAGCAAGATGAAAAACCAGTACAAGTAGTAGAGTTTTCCGGCAAGGTAGTTCATGCTGATGAGAATGGAGATCCGGTACCTTTACCTTATGTCAATGTAGTCATCAAGGGAACAAATCGAGGAGCATATACTGACTATGAAGGTTTTTTTACTTTAATAGCATTGCCGGGAGAAACGGTGGAATTTTCAAGAATTGGTTTTCAAACCGTGGAAATTAAAATCCCAGAAAATCTCGTTGCAGATCGCTATACTTGGGTTCAGATTATGACCGAAGACACTTACATTCTTCCAGAGGCTGTGATAATGCCTTGGCCCAGTAGGGAACATTTTAAGCAGGAATTTTTAGCAATGGATATCTCAAATGAACTCAGAGAAAATGCCCTAGCTAATCTTGTGGAGGAAAGAATGCGGGAGTTGCGACTCAATATGCCGGTGGATGGCCGTGAAGCATCACGTGCCGTCATACGAGAGCAAGCGAGAGATTTTATCTACACTGGGCAAACAAAGCCAATGAACATTTTCAACCCTATCGCTTGGAAAAAATTTGTTGATGCATGGCGAAGAGGTGATTTCAAAAAAAAGGAAAAAGATTAATACATCTTTGAAATCGATGATACCTCTTCTAAACCAAAATTAATACCCGAAATCTATCTGTTTCAAGTCGGTGTTTCTGTGACTTTGACAAATATTTATATCTTTGCTATTGTACATTTTAATTTAAAAAAATTTAATAATGAATCAACGGTTTACATCACTTTTAGTCCTGCTTTTATTGCCTTTATCATCACTGATTTATGCCGGTGAAGGTATGTGGCTACCACAATTGCTCAAATTGCTCAATGAGTCAGAAATGAAGAGCATGGGCATGAAAATATCTGCTGAAGATATTTATAGCATTAACAAAGGATCGCTTAAAGATGCTATCGTACATTTTGGTGGATTTTGTACCTCAGAAGTGATTTCTCCTAATGGGTTGTTACTCACTAACCATCATTGTGGTTATGGTCAGATTCAGGCACACTCAACGATTGAAAATAATTTGCTAAAAGATGGATTCTGGGCTAAAAATTATCAGGAAGAATTGCCAAATACAGGATTGACAGCTACCTTCATTGATTATATTGATGATATTACAACGCTTGTTCTGGATGGAGTTACAGACCAGTTGACAGCTGCAGAGCGTCAGATTCAAATTGATAAAAATCTGGCTGCTATTAGAAAAACGTATAAATTAGAAAGTTATCAATCGTTGATAATTAGACCTTTTTTTGATGGTAATCAGTATTTTGCATTTGTCACAACTACCTATCGTGATGTGAGATTAGTAGGGGCACCACCAGAATCCATTGGTAAGTTTGGTTCTGACACCGATAATTGGGTTTGGCCGAGACATACCGGTGATTTCTCTCTTTTCAGGATTTATGCTGATAAGGATAATAAACCAGCTGATTATGCTCCCGACAACGTGCCATTCAAGCCCAAATACTTTTTACCTATTTCACTAGATGGTGTGTCAGAAGGCGACTTTACACTTGTCTTTGGATTTCCTGGCCGAACAAATCAATATTTGCCATCATCTGCTATCCGTCAGCTTGTCGATGTGCTCAATCCTGCCAAAATCGCAATTCGGGAGACGGCACTTGATATCACAGATAAGTATATGAGAAAAGATGAAGCCACTAAAATCAAATATGCTTCTAAGTACGCTTCCATAGCTAATTACTGGAAAAAGTGGATAGGCGAATCTACCGGACTTAAAAAGACAAGCGCCATTGATAAAAAATTAAAATTTGAAAGAGAATTTCAGTCTAGGCTCAAGACAGGAAGTCCATATGCTTACCTTCTTTCTGATTTGCATCAATTATATAAGGACATTGAGCCTTATGCGCTAGCAAAAGATTATTACAACGAAATAGTCTTGAGGAATATAGATTTGACGTCTTATTTGTCAACACTCAGTAGATTAGTCAATGCTTATGAAAACAATGGCGAGGTAGGATATAATAATCAGTTATCAGGAATTATATCATACACTTCTAAATTTTATAAAAACTTTGACAGTAATATTGACCAGGAAAAATTTGCTGCTCTGATTGATATGTATGTTTCCGGTCTGAATGAGCGATTTGTTCCTGACTTTTTACAACGAGAAAATCTGGGCATGCAACCGAATGAAGACTATCAGCAAATGGCCAAAGACCTTTATACCTTAACATCATTTTCAAGTGAAAAAGATGCTATGGACATCTTGAATCTAAGCCCAGAAAAAGCAATACAAGCTATAAAAAGTGATCCTGCTTATGCACTGGTCAGCCATTGGTCTGATTTTTATGCTAAAGAAATTTCCCAGCCGTACAATCAATATCAAGATGAAATCAATCTTAAACAAGCCTTATATACTAGAGCGCAACTAGAAACTTTTCCAGAAAAAAGATTCTATCCTGATGCCAACAGTACGATGCGAGTGACTTATGGCCAGGTCAATGGATATGTGCCTCGTGATGCGGTATATTACGAACCGGTGACTTATTTAGACGGTGTCATAGAAAAATATGTTCCTGGTGACTATGAGTTTGATGTTCCTCAAAAAATGCTTGAACTCTATAATCAAAAAGATTATGGTCAATATGCTGACAAATCCGGTAAACTACCTGTATGTTTCCTAGGTTCCAATCACACAACAGGTGGGAACTCGGGTAGTCCTGCCATTGATGCTTGGGGCAATCTCATTGGACTTAATTTTGATAGAGTGTGGGAAGGAACGATGAGCGACATAAATTATGATGAGCGCATTTGCCGTAATATCATGGTTGATGCCAGATATATTCTTTGGGTCATCGATAAATATGCCGGTGCTGGCCATCTGATCAAAGAAATGAAGCTAGTACATCCGAAAAAAGATATTAAAGCACCCATGAAGTCGGAAAAGCGATAAACTTTGCACCTAGTGTATCAAAAGAGTATTTTCTTCGTCTATATCATAAATGAATAGAGGATGCAGTTATTAAGCAAGGCTGACGAAGTAACCACACTGGTTCAAGTCGCTAAATCTAAAAACCTCAGTGTGGGTTTTGTACCTACAATGGGTGCATTGCACAAGGGACATATCAGTCTAGTAAGAAGGGCCAAAAAAGAAAATGACATTGTTATTGTTTCGATTTTTGTCAATCCGACTCAGTTTAATGATAAGAAAGATCTTGAAAAGTACCCACGCACTCTTGACCAAGACATTCAAGCATTGAAACCGACAAAGGTCGATATCGTATTTGCTCCGGATGTATCTGAAATCTATCCTGATGGCGATAAAAAAGGAAGCGAAATCGATCTTGGTGGATTAGATAAAATGATGGAAGGTGCCTTCAGGCCTGGTCATTTCAATGGAGTGGCACAGGTAGTCAAACGACTACTAGATATCGTCAATCCAGATCGGCTATATATGGGACAGAAAGATTTTCAACAGTTCACTATCATACAACATATGATTGATACCTTGCATCTTCCGGTACATATGGTAGTATGCCCCATCATGAGAGAAGAAAATGGTCTGGCAATGAGTTCACGCAATGTCCGACTCACATCAACAACACGTAGCAATGCCGGCATCATTTATAAAACGCTAAAGTCGGCTAAATCAAAGCTAAAAACACATACTATTGGTAATATCAATGCTGAGGCCATGAAAAGTCTAAGCACTGGGCCATTTGAACCGGTATATTTTGAAATTGTCGATGGTAATACTTTGCAACCCATTCATGATGCATCAAAGCATGATTACATTGTAGCTTGTACCGCAGTATGGGCAGATGGTGTCAGATTAATTGATAACCACATCCTCAAAAGCTAGAAGATTTTATATCCCACACCTATTTGAATATTGCCTGCTTTTAAACTTTTTCCTGTTAATGAACCAGTATCCGCCAACTTAGTTAGGCCTGCTGTGACATGAAATGTAAAGTTAGAAAATGGATAAAATCTAGCGCCTGCAAAATAGGTCAGATTAGCACTATTACTCAACTTATCCTTTGCGTCAACCCAAGCACCATTGATTTTATCAGCCTCTCTAATTCTCACCGAAACTCCGGCTCCAGCCGCAACTCCCATAAATGAAAATGGCCTGAACTCAACCTGAGGTAACACTTCAATAAAATTAAATCGACGCGCTTCTAGTTGTTGCCCACTTCCATCATTCTTATTTATAAAACCCTGATTGGCAATCTGAACATCCGCTGCTACTGAAATGTGCTCAAAAACACCCAACTCTGGTCTAGCATATATCATCCAGCTAGTAAAGGCAGAAGATAAAATTTCATCACCGCCTACTTCTATTTGACCTCTTAAATCAGAAATAGTTATACCAGCTCCGGCACTGAGTCCTAGCTGAGCATTGAGTGGTAATAGCAGTAAGCACATAAGTACTGTTAATACTACGGACTTCATACATTCTGAATTTTTATACGGTTTGTAGTCAATAATGGCTCGATATACAACGAACCAGAGCTGACCTTCCCTACGCTATGCTCTTAATTTCTGATACTAGTTTATTAAGGACATCTTTTGCATCTCCAAAGAGCATTGAGGTCTTTGGCTCAAAAAACAATTGATTTTCGATACCTGCATAACCAGGCTTCATACTTCTCTTGTTGACGATAATATGCGCTGCATCCTCTACATCAAGAATCGGCATGCCATAGATAGGTGATGATGGGTCCTTTTTGGCAGCAGGATTGACAACGTCATTTGCGCCCAACACCAATACCACATCCGTTTGTGAAAACTCTGGGTTAATTTCTTCCATTTCCTTCAACTTATCATAGGAAACATCTGCTTCTGCAAGCAATACGTTCATATGGCCTGGCATCCTACCTGCAACAGGGTGAATAGCATACTTCACTTCCACACCGTTTTGATCCAACACTTTCTCCAGTTCATGGCAAGTGTGTTGAGCCTGAGCGACAGCAAGTCCATATCCTGGAACGATGACTACATTTTTAGAATAGAGCATCAACACTGCAAGGTCGCTGACACTGATTTCCTTATAGGTGCCTCCGCTAGCTCCGGTAGCACCACCTCCTTGCTGACCACCGAAAGCTCCTACTATCACATTCAACAATGAACGATTCATCGCATTACACATTAGTACAGTCAGTACAGTACCTGCGCTACCTACCAAAATACCACCAGTAAGCATCACGGAATTGTCATACATAAACCCACCAAAAGCAGCAGCCATACCTGTAAATGAATTGAGCAATGATATGACCACTGGCATATCCGCTCCACCTATTGGCATCACAAACAACACTCCATACAAAGCCGAAATAGCGAGCAGTGCATACATCATACCCATAGGATTATCGCCGCCTATCCATCCAGTTACAATACCTATCAGTAAGCTGAAAATCACCACTAATAAACCGATATTTATCACCTGCTGCATAGGCAACATCTTATCGCGGATATTCCCATTGAGTTTACCAAATGCAATCATACTGCCGGTAAATGATACGGTACCAATCACCAGGCCAAGCAATATTACTGTAGTCAATACTGGCTCGTCAGCAACTGTAACTCCAGAATGGATCATGTGCTTGAATTCGACAATCGAAATGATGGCAGCACAAGCCCCACCCATACCATTAAATAAACTCACCATCTGAGGCATTGCTGTCATCAATACCTTTTTGGCGATAATTGTTCCAATGATACTTCCTATAATCAACCCGGCAAATATCCAGGTGTAATTACCCAGCCCGACACCATCTTTGTCCGTATATAAAAATATCGTAGCAAAAATTGCCAGCGTCATTCCAACGGCTGCATACAGATTGCCCCTGCGTGCAGTGTCCGGATGAGAAAGCATTTTCAACCCATAAATAAAGGAAACACTTCCTATTAAATAACTCAATGATAAAATTCCGTTACCCATATCTTGTACTCAACTTCTCTTTTGTAATAATGCAATATTAGTTTTTCTTTTTCTTTTTAAACATCTCCAGCATTCGATCTGTGACCACAAATCCTCCTACGACATTCAATGTTCCTAAAATCACCGCTAAAAACCCCAGAATCAAAGCCAGATAGTTGTCACTCTCGGCCTGTCCCATCACTATAATCGCCCCGATGATAACCACGCCGTGTATCGCATTTGCACCACTCATGAGTGGCGTATGTAGGACGGATGGTACATGAGATATCACTTCAAATCCTAGAATAACCATCAGGATGAGTAAAAGGATATAGTTGTAATGCTCGGTAATAAAACTAAAAATTGCCTCCATGTATTATGCTTTTGAAATAAGTGCTGATTTAATAATTTCATTGTCTTCGTCAAGGGTCATTACACCATCTTTGACCACAATCTGCAGGAAGTTGATAGTATTGTTGGAAAAGAGGTTGCTGGCCACACCACTGGCATCATCAGCTAAATCTGAATTACCTATAATGACCACACCATTTCTTTCGATGGTCTTATTGTTTTCTGTACATGCACAGTTGCCTCCGGTACTGGCTGCCAGATCTACAATGACAGATCCCGGCTTCATATTGTTGATGGTCTCTTCCGTCACCAATAGCGGTGCTTTTCGGCCTCTCACCTGTGCTGTCGCAATGATGATATTAGATTTCAGTGCTTTTTCTTGTACCAGTGCTCGCTGACGGGCTAAAAACTCTTCTGTCTGCTGTACAGCATAGCCTCCTGCACCCCGATCATCCGCTGCTCCTTCTACTTCTACAAACGTTGCCCCCAGACTCATTACTTCTTCCTTTGCTGCAGCACGAGTGTCAAAAGCTTCTACCACTGCTCCCAGTCTTTTAGCTGTTGCAATGGCCTGTAATCCAGCAACACCTGCTCCTAAAACCATGACCCGTGCCGGAGGAATCGTTCCCGCTGCAGTCATCATCATCGGAAACATATTGTTATAATGATCAGCGGCTTTAAGCACCGCCTTGTATCCGGCTAGTGATGCCATAGATGAGAGTACATCCATAGATTGTGCCAGCGTAGTCCTAGGAATCATATCCATACTGACGACATTTATCGGAAACTTAGCCAGACGAGGTATAACCTCAGCATCCTGATAAGGTGCAAGCATAGAAATATACAATGCTCCATTTTTCATCTTACCCATATCCTCATCAGACACAGGAGCAATAGAAACAATAATATCAGATTGCTTCAGAATATCTTCTCGACTTACAGGTTGTATTTCATTATCACTATAACTTTGATCAGAAAATCCGGATTTTTCTCCTGCACCGTGCTCAACCTTAGCGGTCATGCCCATAGTCTTAATCTTCTTTGATGCTGCTGGAGTGATCGCCACTCTTTGCAGATGATCTTCTTTCAAAATACCTAATACCATTCGACCAAATATATTTTTGTGGCGAAGATAAGCAATAGAATTTTATGGGAACTATACTTTACGAAATTTTTAAAAATGAGTTTCCTCACCTATTGATTACAATTTAGATAATCTGTATCATAATCCACTCATATTAGTAGCTTTTTGAAAAAATCAATTATATCATTTTCATTGAAGAATTGAGATAATTAATTGTATAAAAAATGGCTTCATACCTCAGACGTACAAAGCCACTCAAAATTATATGATCTATCAAATTACATTATTTCCTATCAATAATCAACTGCCTAAATGGATCTTCAGACTTATCATAAACTGATAAGTTGTATTTTTCTATTTTATCTATCAACTTTTCAGCATACTTAGGATCAGTAGCATATCCACAGTATTTAAGTCCATAAATCCATGATAAATAATCAGTTTTGTCAAACTTGAACAATGGACTGTATCGATCTGACTGCATCAAAAAATTAGATCTGTCCACATAGGAGTCAATATCAGAATTATACGCTCTGAAACAAGATTCGATGAGTTCTCCCTTCTTATTAAAATCGTCATCTTTATAATAATAAGTCATACCTGTCCACCAGCTTTTACACTTGATACCGAAGTGATTATTGGCTTCTTTAGCCAGTTTACTCGTTCCGTAATAGGACTCATGCAGACCTTGTGCCAGTGTCACACTAGCCGGAATACCTGTACGATACATCTCTACTATCGCCAGTTCTTTATAAGCATTGATATAACTATATGCTGCTGATTCAGGATTAAAATCAAAAGAAACCATGCAAAAACATAGTATAACTATGAGCATTCTAAAATATGACATATTGCAAAAATTATATTCAATCAAATTTCAAATCTCGTGCCAATTTTATAATTTCCATTAATATTTAAGTTAAAAGTTTATATCATTCATCAAATTTTATATTAAAAATTATTTCGACATGTAATGATTTGATAATTAAATGGCTTTATAAATTACTTGTGTTTTGATTAGTCGTCTTAACTTGATTTATGAGTATTTCACAATGCCATCCGCCCATTCTATATTGATCCTTTAAAGAAGCAATGTAATAGTATCTTATGCATATATTATCTTTAATCTACGCCATATGATTTGAAAATTTAAAAATGATTTGTCGTTTAATTCAAATCTATTGAACAATAAAGAAACATTTTACACCTTTAGGACATTATTCTTCAATGACAAATACAACTATTTTCAAAATGGCTTTTACAATAGATCCAAAAATCATTTATCACCTTTCAAAAGATCCAATACTAAAGCCGATCATCGAGCACTGCCCACTCAATATATACAAAGAACCGGTTAGTGTAATGGATGACTTGCTGAGTTCTGTTATCTCACAACAGCTATCTACTAAGGCAGCAGCATCTATTCATGAACGGTTTGTTACAATGTTTCCTTATGGTAAAAATCGCATTCAACAGCTGTTAAACACTGACATAGAAACCTACAGAAGCATAGGGCTATCAGCACAAAAATCCAGATATATCAAAAATATTATCACTTTTTTTGAAGAGCATCAACTGCATGATATTGACTGGTCAAAGTGGTCAGATGATGAAATCGTTGATACCCTTGTGCAGATCAAAGGTGTCGGAAAATGGACGGCTGAAATGATCCTCATCTTTACACTATTTAGGGAAGATGTGCTACCTCTTGACGATCTGATTATCCGCAATAATATGGCTAAACTATATAACGTCACTTCTACCAACCGTAAGTTGTACAAAGACCTGACAGCAGTAGCAGAACCGTGGCGACCCTATCGATCTATCGCCAGTAGATATATCTGGGCTGCAAAGAATACTTCATTTGTTAAATAAAGCATACCGCATGAAGCACCTCATCACCATCGGATTACTCATCGTGTCAAATACATTTATGACCCTAGCCTGGTATGGGCATCTCAAGTTTGAAGAGTGGAAATGGACATCTAAATTAGGCCTATTCTCCATTATTTTGATCAGCTGGGGAATTGCATTTTTCGAATACTGCTTTCAGGTTCCTGCCAATAGATATGGCTACACTGCCAATGGAGGTCCTTTTAATTTGTGGCAACTCAAAGTACTGCAAGAGGTCATCACTTTGGTGGTTTTTACCCTTTTTGCCTTGTTTGCATTTAAGACAGAAACATTCAGGCTCAATCACCTGATTGGTTTTATATTTTTGATACTTGCTGTCTTTTTCATTTTTAAAAAGTAATCCTATTGTTCACATTATAAGCAATTATTCTGCCTTAATCCATCCATATTATTTCCTCAACCATTTACATCTTATCCATTGACGGACGAGATAAAAAATTGTCAATGACGATAAAATCTCCGACATTTGCACCTCTACCTGATATGAGTTTCTTATGATCTCACTTAAAACTTCTTCTAATTCATGTTAAGTCCAGATTATACTATCCAAAAATATCATCATTCCGATCATCATGCATATGATATCAGTGTGGTAATTCCTTCGTGGAACAACCTTGACATTTTAAAACTATGTATCCGTAGTATAGAAAAACATTCCGAAAAAAACATTCAAATCATAGTCGCTTTGAACGAAGGTAGTGATGGGTCTCCGGAATGGGTACAGCGTATGAAAAAAGTAGATTTCGTTCATGCAAGTCAAAATATTGGAATTTGTTATGCCGTGAATGCTTGTCGTTCCTTAGTGAAAGCTGAATATCTCATGTATGCTAATGACGACATGTATTTCCTACCTGGATGGGATACTGCATTACTTGATGAGGTCAACCGTATAGGCCACAATGCCTTTTTGCTATCGTCAACCATGATCGAACCTCATAATAGTGGCAATCCGTGTGTATGTGTTGGAAACTATGGCACCACTGTAGAAGCATTTGAAGAAGCGCATCTGCTCAGGACCTATAATCAGTATATTAGGAAAGACTGGAGCGGGAGCTCATGGCCGCCAGTGATGATGCATGTCAGCTACTGGGATTTAATCGGTGGATTTAGTATTGAATTTAGCCCAGGTATGTATTCTGATCCGGATATCAGTATGAAAATGTATCACGCAGGAGTAAGGTACTTCAAAGGTAAGGGCAATAGTCTGGTGTATCATTTTGGTTCTAAATCCACTAAACGCATTCGCAAGAAAAACCATGGTCGTGCAACGTTCATATCAAAGTGGGGAATATCAGCTGGTGATTTCTATAAACACTTTCTAAAAATGGGAGAACCGTGGAATGATGAGTTTATAACCAACATGCCTCAAAAAGTGTCGCTAAGTCTAATCCAAAAATTAAAGCGAGCCTTCATTTTTCTGAAATAAAATATTACCCCATTCAAGACAAGTTACTACAAAAATAACAGATTGAAGACAAAGGATGCTTTGGCATTCATCGATTTTAATACTTCAAAATCCGATTTCTATCCTACTTTACTCCGTGCATCAACCGTTTCAAAGTACCATTCATCACAAGAGCTATAATGCCGATGACGAATGGAACAATGGTAAATATTAAGAAAAACGTTGAGATGTTATATTGGCTCGTAATATGGTCTATCTTCTGGCCCAGCACACCTGAAGTTTTGTTGCCGATAGCTAATGCAAGATACCACACTCCAAACATAAAAGCAATCATCCTCGGTGGTACTAATTTACTTACATAGGACAAACCAACCGGTTGAACACAAAGTTCGCCCATCGTATGGAAGAGATAAGCCATTACCAGCCATACTAAACTCACTGAAGCCGTTGTTGCACCCTGTGGAATTTCGCTAGCTCCATAAGCCAGAAATGCAAAACCTATGCCCAGTAAAAACAAACCTAAAGCATACTTTCCTGCCAGTGATGGGTTGAGTTTGCTCTCCCAAATCTTAGAAAATATTGGTGCCAGAGCAATTATAAATAGCGAATTAAGAATTAAAAACCATGTGGCCGGAATCTCAATTTCATTTTCTTTCTTACGGACTACAGTAGCTTTTACACTTTCTCGAATTGTAACAGCTTCCTTTGAATCTATCAGTTTAAAATTATTACCCTTTTTATCCAGGTCAATAATATGAACATTTTCGCCTGCCGTAAAATTCTCCAGCGATCGAACAACAGCATTGTTTTCCTTAATGACAGCGTCTGCTCCCGGAATGTTAATCGCATTCACTGCCATCGTTTTCGTGGAGCCGTCAGTATTTGACACTTCGAATACCGGATAGCTTACTTCATATGAGTAAGTATTAAAATTGGCATAAATCTTCCATGAAATGAGCGCCCATATTACGACAAAACTAAACCCTAGTACGAGATTAGAGGCTAAATAATTTTTATAAGTTTTTTTAAATAACAAATACAGCACATAAGAGATAATAGCTACCGGAACAACCGTAATTATAATATCTACAATACTAAAAATCAAGGCCATATTTCCGGATAAAACACGATTAGTGTAATCTTTAGCAAAGATACTCATCGACCCTCCGGCTTGCTCAAATGAAGCCCAGAAGAAAATGATAAAAAACGCTATCATCATAATAGCCAGCATTCTGTCTCGAGTTATCTTGCTGTATCTGGTCACCCTAGATATCAGCAGAAAGATAAAGAGCACTAGCGATGTTATTATAGTAAAATTTGAAATATCTGTTCCTCCAATATTTAACAAACTAATACTGCTTAATTTGGAAAGTGGGTCATTTATAACCCAGATCAGACCACCCAGAGCCACCACCGTCATAATGACTTTGTCCAGAGTAGTGAATGGATTAGGCTTTTCTTCTCCTTCCTTGATGGTAATCGGGTCATCCGATTCGGATAGCTTTGCAGGAGCCAGTCCCACATCACCAAATATACCATGAGCTAGTGTAAACTGAAGTAATCCTAAAACCATAAATATACCAGCTAGACCAAAGCCCCAACTCCAACCTATCGTTTCTCCCAGATAGCCACATAGCATAATCCCTAAAAAGGCTCCGGCATTGACTCCCATATAAAAAATCGTATAGGCACCATCTTTTTTCTCAGGATGATCCTGATACAGCACGGAGATAAAGGAAGTCATATTAGGCTTAAAAAAGCCTGTACCTATAATCAAAAGAAATAAGCCAAGATATAAGAAAAATTCTGTCTCTATAGCCATACTCGCATGTCCAAAAGCCATGATGAGTGCTCCGATGATGATTGCTTTCCTATAGCCAAGATAACGATCTGCCAACTGGCCTCCAATGATAGGTGTCAGGTACAAAAGTGAAAGATATGTGCCGTACAATGCCAGTGCATTCTCTCGTGGCCAGTCCCAACCGCCTATACCTACAGAACTCACAAGGAAAAGTACTAACAATGCGCGCATACCATAAAAGGAAAAACGCTCCCACATTTCCGTGAAAAACAAAACGAACAATCCGGCAGGGTGACCTAAAACCTGAGATTCAAAAAATGATGATCGCGATGTCTGATGCTCCATATATTATATTTTAAGGCTGTAAAATACTAAGATTTTACAGATATGCGACAAATACCGCTATTAAATTGGTTTCGATACCTTACAAAAATACTAATTTTGCTTTGATTCTCTCGGACGTATCACCATCTTGTCATAGATCATCAAGGTAATAACAGAGAATAGTCCTATACCAAAAATAACGTACCATATTTTGTTAGGTTCGTATTTTTCCCACAACATACTGGCCATATCCCAGTGAGACATATTGAGTTTTTGTTCAGCCAGAGAAAAGTATTCATTTTTTGAGAAAGGCAAATGTACATTTGATATATCTATACCTTTAGACATGGCAGCTTCTTTAAAAGAACTACCTACAGCATTCCAGTCAATCTGATCCGCCTTGAGATTAAACTCTTTTTCAAAACCCGACATAGACATTTTAAGTGCTTCTGCTCCCTTTTCTATAAATTGTTCTTTAGTGACGACTTCAGGCATCTCTATATTTCTCGAAACCATTTCTCTTTGAAGCAAACTTAGCTTGTCAGACCAGGATTGGTATAAATCTCCTGATATAAAACTAGTAACAAAATAACTAGCTGCTACAGGTAGAAAATAAGTGCCTTGATATAGTCCTTCCTTTCCTTTGGGTGTTATCAGAGCAATAAATGAAGAAACCGTCGGGCTAGACATCATCTCGCCTACTGAAAAGATGATTGTTCCTATGATTGTAAACCATACATTTCCAGAATAAAATGTCAATCCTACACCAATAGATGCAATGATAGCGCCACGAATCACCGCACTGATATGCCGCATTTTGGTCACCATATATGAAATTGTAACCTGAAGGCAAATGATCATAAATGAATCTATATTTGTAAACCATTCGGGTTTGACCTGACCGCCTTGAGTGAAAGTGGTTCCAAGTGCCGGAAGATGCTCATTTATCCAGTTGCTCAATACACTTGAGTCCACCCAGTCTTCAATAAAGTTGGGCAATGTGTTGAACAGCTGATTAAACATGGTCCAGAACCCTACCATAAGCAGTAAAAGCACACTTAATCGCACATCTTTCAATGCCTCAAAAATATTATTGATGGAGTCTGCAATAGCCTTTCCTATGGAATCTTTAGGTCGTTCACTTTTTGGTTCTTTATAAAGAAATAACAATATCAAAAGATTAATAGCAATAACTGACGCTGCCTGAATAAAGATGACCTTCCAGCCAAATTCAGTTCTCAGTGTTGAAGACATAGACGGTCCAATGAAACCACCAATATTAACCATCATATAAAAGATACCAAAACCCAGCGTGCCAGTTTTTTCATCTGTATTTCTAGCCACTATCGCTGAGGCCACCGGTTTGAAAAATGCGGCTCCAATGGCTACAAGTAGGAAAATGCTATATACCTCCCAGTAAGAATGAGCTGATCCTAATAGGTAGTAGCCAGCAATCATAATTGTAAAGGCGATAGTCAATGACAATTTGTAACCTATTCTATCTGCAATAACACCAAATATCAAAGGTAAAAAATAAAGAATCCCCACAATATCACCCATGATATGGCCCTTTTGCACATGGTCAAACCCTAGACCACCAGTATCCGTAGAACCTACCAGATATAGTCCAAATAAGGTATATATTCCGTACCATGCCCACCTTTCGAAGAGTTCCATCGCACTGGCTACCCAAAAGGATCGATTATAAGATTTGAGTGTTTGACCTAAGGATCTTTTATTCTCTTCCATATTTGCCTTACCTATTAGATTTACTTCTTGTTTAATGTTTATTATTTCACTTCCTGCATCAGTTTCTTAATCCAAGGAGATACCAGGATAATTAATACTCCTGCAACCAAGGCATAAATAGCAAACTGACGATATCCTGCAGTATAGGCCATCATGTTATCATAATTGGTAAAATTCTCATTTCCTTCTGACAAGCTCGCTCCAAAAAGTCCAGCTACATACTGTCCATAAGCACTGGCCAGAAACCATAGCCCCATCATAGTGCCCTGCATGGGTTTGGGCGATAGTTTAGTCATGATGGACAAGCCAATAGGTGAGAGCGACAATTCACCCAATGTTATAACCAGATAAGCCAACACGAAAACATTTAAACTTGAAAGTCCTGCTTCGTCAGCAAAATTTCTCAATGAATAAAACACCAAAAAACCAGCACCTAAAAATAAAAATCCCAATCCAAACTTCACTACAGTATTAGGTTCCATCTTACGTTTAGCCAGCCAAATCCACATGAAGCTAAACAAAATAGCAAAGGTGATTACAAATAAAGAGTTAGCTCCATTATTTACACTATTAGGATCCATTTGTACACCTAGTAAATCAGAATGGAGATTTCTTGCAGCAAACAAGCTCAGCGATCCGCCTGCCTGTTCGTAAATAGCCCAAAACAAAACAGAAAGCACAATAAAAATCATAGCTGCTATCAGTTTTTTCTGCTCTGCCTTAGAGTATTTCAACATTTCCCATATAAATAATCCTAAAGCTACCGGGCCCACAATATACATAAATAGATCAGTGTATTTAGTATTTTTAATCATGATGTAAATCAATGGAATGACGGCTATCGAACCAATATAGGTTGCATATTCCATCCATTTTTTATCCTTCGGTGTTTTGATATCGACCAGATCTTGCTCCACAGGCGCAGTAGCAACACCATCAATGTCAAGCGTCTTATCATGAGGCTCCTTTGTAGCTAGAGGTGATAAACCGATAGGGCCTAGCGTCTTTTCTGTAAATAAAAATGTTAATAAACTAATGGTCATTACAATCCCTGCAAATCCAAAAGCCAGATGCCATGAGTAGTGTTTTCCTACCCATACGCAAATAGCGCCTCCCAGCAATGCACCAATATTAATGCCTGAGTAAAATAAAGTAAATCCAGCATCGCGACGTTCATCACCTTCTTTATACAGTAATCCGACCATGGTTGAGATATTAGGCTTGAAAAAACCAGTTCCGATAACAGTAAAGCTCAAACCAAAGAAAAAGGCAAACTCATTGCTCATGCCCATATACAAATGTCCCATGGACAGTATGATGCTTCCAACAATCATCAAAATACCGCCCCAAAACAATGATTTTCTAAAGCCTATAATCTTATCTGCAAAAAGCCCACCTACAAAAGTAAAAGCATAAATAAATGCCTGTGTGGCACCATATCTCAGATTAGCAAGACCATCTGCCATCATGAGTTGATCCACCATGAATAAAGTGAGCATGCCTCGCATTCCGTAGAAGCAAAAGCGCTCCCACATTTCGGACAGGAATAAATACCATAGTTGCTTAGGGTATTTGCCTTTGAAATTATGAATTTGTTCTATTGTTGGTGTCATTTTTAAATTGTTTCGTCTTGCCATAATGAAAACAAGAGACCTCCTAATGAAGTCTCTCGCCTTGTTTAGTTTTATTATTATTTAATGCCATGCATCCATCTACTAATAAATGGCCCCATGATAAATAATATTACTCCACAACCGATTGCAATAAATCCCAATGAAGTAAAAACAGATATTCCTTTATTTAAAGAGGCACTCTTGATAGCGTCTCCTATTTCACTCACTGGTGATGCCCCTATTAGCTTTTCAAATTCTTTAATGGTATTGACCTCTAATGTTTTAGCATCTGAAGCTCTGGAGAGAAAAGAAACTACCGCCGATGCTTCCATTGCTTCTTTTTTTGCGCCTTTGTATTGCTCTGATTCCTTAAGGATCTCTCGGATGGTTACATTTGATTTTGCATACTGTTTTTCAGGATTGATGGCATTAATTTTATTAATAAATTCATCAGAAATAAGTACATTTTCCAAGGATGAAGAAGCTAGTTTATTCTTAATATCATCTTGTAATAGTACAGATTTTAAATCAGGATCTATATCTGAATTTTTGAATGCTTCACTTTCCACTATTGTTTGCTCGTTTACTGTAGTTAGTTTAGCAATATGCTTTCCGCCCTGATGGGCAATGGAAGATGATAAAAACCAGATACCCATCATAAACCCAACCATATATTTAGGTGACAACTTAGTCACCAGTGATAATCCAACGGGGGATAATGTCAATTCACCAAGTGTGTGAAGCAGATAAAGGAATGCTATAAATAATGCAGGTACCATTCCATGCGTTGCATATCCGCTACCAAGTGTCAAAACTAAAAATCCGAGGCCTAACAATACCAGACCAATGCCAAATTTATATGGCGCAGCCGGTTCTTTGTCATTGTCGGCTAGCTTTATCCATATCCAGGAAAATACAGGCGCAAACAACATAATAAACAGTGGATTGAAGGACTGGAAAAAAGTAGTTTTAATATCAAAACCAAAAAGCGTTCTGTCAACGTTTCTTGCTGTAAACAAGTTCAGCGCTGATCCCGCAAGTTCAAAGAACGTCCAGAAGACTGTGGTAAACAATAAGAGAATAACAACAACCCAAATCCTCTCTTTGGCCACTGTTTCCATCTTCCTGGCACGCATTAATAAATAACCTATGATACCTACAGCTAAGATAGCAAGCATGACATCCACTACATCATTATTGATAATTAAAACCCAAGCCAGTGCTATCATTATTAAGATGGCTGCATAAGGAAGAATATTATTGGGTACTGCTTTAATCACATTCTTTGAAGGCTTCTCATCTGGCTCTATACCGATTGACTCAAAAGCACCTGTACTCTTACCCCAAACAAAGAATAAATACCCAACTAACATACCAATACCGGCAGTCAAAAATCCATACTGCCAACCTTCATTTTCACCTATGGCACCGCAAGTTAGTGGCGCTAAAAATGCGCCCATGTTGATCCCCATATAAAAAAGCGTGAAGGCACCATCTCTTCTCTTATCTCCATCTTTATAAAACCGGCCTACCATTGAGGATATATTGGGCTTGAAGAAGCCGTTTCCTACAACTAGCAGTGCAAGTCCGAGGAAAAAAGTGGTTTGATTATTTAAAAACAAAGTAAATTGTCCTGCCGCCATCAATAATGATCCAATCACTATTGCTTTTCTGAATCCTATGAGCTTATCAGCAAAATATCCACCAACTATGGGTGTTAGATACACCAGCGCACCGTATGCACCATATATTCCATATGCTTTGGCATCATTAAATTCAAAACCTCCAGCTATAAGATTGGCTGTCATATAGAGGACTAAAAGGGCTCTCATTCCATAGTATGAAAATCTTTCCCACAACTCAACCATAAACAGAATAAAGAGTGCCTTAGGATGTGTTTTACGATTAGAAAAAATCACAAAACCTACCCAAATGGCTACACATAGCCAAGCTATAAGCATAAATTTGTAATCCGGATTCAACATGTTCTAATACTTTTTACTTTTACGAATTTTGATTAAAAAATGAAAACTAACCTATACAAATGAAGATATAATATTCTGTTTTTGGCCTAAACAAAAACCATCTTCAGTATAGTTTTTAAGTCTTAATATGATATCAGCCAATAATATTCTAGATGGCTTCTAAAATTTAATCTGAATACGCTTTACCTTTAAAGCAAATCCATTATTTCGGCGCTAAAAGTAAATATTTTTTTATCAACAATGAATCTTTTTACTCTTTTTGTGTGTAGTATGTTTAAATCAGATAGATTAATGAAATATAATTCTAACTATCCAGAATAAAAATAAGATAAGCAAAATGAATCCTGATATAATCATCAGCATAACATTCCGCCTATCGTTATTTTTTATAGTCGTTCGCTCGACGTTTTCTTCATTTACTTTAATATCAAGCGTTTCATTATAGAGTGTGTATTGATCAACAGCCTGAGGGTCAATTTTTAATTTAAAGGTGTCTGTACCTAACATAAAATGATACTGGCTTGGTGATTTTACATTGAAATCTATAACGATTATTTTTTCACCAACGTAAATAAGTAAATGTCCGGACTCATCTCCATGGTATAATCCTACATAATAATCAGGACCTTCAACGTTTTTATATTTCCACCATTTTTGAGCCATTTGTCATGATAAAATAGGCATAAAACCCTATTTCTTATCAACTCTCAATCATTGCAAATAGTTTCATTCATACAATTTATGTTCAGCCCATATAGCTTTTACACTTGCCACTATTCATCATATGTTATCACAACTTTATCTGTTGTAGGATGTGACTGGCATGTAAGGATATAACCTGCTGCAATCTCATCATCATCCAGGGCATAACATGCATCCATCACGACCTGTCCTTCTTTTACTTTAGCCATACAAGTCGAGCATGAACCACTGGTACAAGAATAGGGTGGATCTTTTTTCATATCAATCAACACCTGGAGTATTGTCTTACCCTTTGGCACTTCAATATCAAAAGTATCACCATCTAGTGTCACGGTCACCCGGCCGGAATCAACTCCAGCATTGGAGGATTCGTGCCTTTCTTTTATAAAATACTCTTTATGGATATGCTTTTTGTCTATATTCTTTAACAAAAGGTAATTTTCTGTCCGCTCTATTAAATCTCCAGGTCCACATAAATAAAAATTTGCTTCGTTAGTTCGTGCGGGATGATCAGCTAAAAACGCATTGATAAATTCTGTTGAAACTCTGCCTGTCTTACCTTTCCAGTCCACGATTTTTCTAGCAAAAAGACCGGCAAAACCACCTTCCTTTCTGACAAGTGGGCGGCTTAATACATAAACCACCGTAAATCGGTCTTTATACACTTCAGCTAGTTGATCTAACACGTCTTTAAATATAATATTCTTTTCATCTCTGGAGCCATACAGGAGGTGACAGTGACTGCCAGGCTCTTTTTTTAGAACAGTCCTTATCATCGACATTATAGGAGTGATTCCACTACCAGCAGCTATAAAATAAAAATCCCTCTTTGCTTCCGGCTTGGTTTCTAATACAAAAAGTCCATCCGGTGTCATCACATCCAAAATGTCACCTTCTATTAATTCATTACATAAAAAATTAGAAGCATAGCCATTTTTCACCTTTTTGACCGTAATGCCAGGGAATGGGTCATCCACCTCTGTACATATAGAGTAGGTCCTTCTGATTTCAGTCCCGTTTTTTTCCAATCTGATAGTAAGATGTTGCCCGGGAATATGTCTGTAAGCTTCCCTTAAATCCTCAGGGATTTCAAATAGAAATGTCTTAGAGTCCGGCGTTTCAGAAATAATTTTATGTATATGTAAATTATGAAATTGCATTTGCGTACTTTTGTCGTTAATGTAATAAACCTAAGAGTGCTATTTCGTATGCAAACCACATCTTTTAATTGGCACTCATCCAGTTCTGAAAAATGAATCAAAAAACACAACAACAAACAACTTGTTTTGATTATAAAATAGACACAATAAAACTTATATGGCATCGAAACTTTCCGTCATTATACCCGCTTACAACGAAGAAAAGACCATACAAACGGTATTAAAATCCGTTTGCGAGGTGCAATTGATAGGAAATTTTACTAAAGAGATTATCGTTGTGAATGATTGCTCCAAAGATAGGACAGAAGAAAAAGTACTTGAATTTAAAGCGTCAAGACCAGATATTGAAATCGCATATTTTAAACACGACATTAATCAGGGCAAGGGAGCAGCACTACATACCGGCATACGGGAGGCAACGGGCGATTATATTATCGTGCAAGATGCCGACCTGGAGTATGATCCTAAAGAATTTAATCTCTTGCTTCAGCCTGTAATTGATGGTTTTGCTGATGTGGTGTACGGTTCTAGGTTTTCAGGTGGTAATGCTCATCGTATTTTATTTTTCTGGCATTCTATCGGCAACAAATTTCTGACTTTTTGTTCCAATGCATTGACAAACCTCAATCTTACTGATATGGAAACTTGCTATAAATTATGGCAAGCCGATATCATCAAAAGTCTTCACCTAAGAGAAAAAAGGTTTGGTTTTGAGCCGGAAGTCACTGCTAAAATTTCACGCAAGCCCAATATTAGGATTTACGAAGTAGGTATCTCTTACTATGGGAGAACTTATGCCGAGGGAAAAAAAATCAACTGGAAAGATGGTTTTAGAGCTATTTACTGTATATTAAAATACAATATCTGGTCAAAATGATCATGAAGCTTTTATTCATGCACCTCTTCTTTCCTTTTCACTTATTTGGGCATCACCTTACTAAGGAATTATTTTGACCCATTTTTTGTTATAAGACTCTGGGTTTATTTATTCTTAAGACAATTACATGTGAACATGGTACAAAAGGTCATTTATTTCATCACTGAGCATGTCAAACATATGAGTGTTCAATTGATATATTCCACTCTTTTGATGATTTTTGCCTACAAATCAAAAAACACGCCTAAGTGGGCTAGACGCATCATACTTGGTGCTTTTGCCTATCTTTTATCTCCGATTGACAGTATTCCCGATTTAACTCCTTTTCTTGGTTTTACCGATGACTTAGGCGTCTTGAGTTTCGGTCTGGTTACGATCGCATGTTATATTGATGACGACATCAAATCAATAGCTAAAGCAAAATTACAGTCCTTGATTAAGATTGAAGATCTAAGTGTACTCGAAAGCGTAGATGCAAAGTTATAACGCTTTCAAATAGTCGGTCAGTTCAGCCTGACTATGACCAGAGCCGACTAGTCTTTTTCGCTCTTCTCCGTTTTTAAACATGATGATTACCGGTTGTCCGGGAACATTATACTTATTCACTATATCTTTTTGATCATCTGTATCTACTTGTCTGAACTTAACAAAAGACAATGATGCATCCAGAGCTGTGGCTTCAACCGCTGGTCGTTGTTTTTTACAAATAGAACACCATGTAGCATGAAAGAAAATCATGGATACACCGCTACTGATTTCCGTATCAAACTCGGAAAGTGAATTTATAGCTTTTAAATTACTATTTGAGGCATCAAACTCTTCTTTCTTGCAAGCAGAAAAAATCAAAACTACAAAGAGGAAAGCAAGTAATCTATTCATTTTTATCACTTTTTAGCTAAACAAAAAAAATTAAAAAAAGTTCAAACTAGATCTAAATAAATTTTTAGTTATCTAATTTTTGATATTTCAGGACATTGTATGCCTCCAAAGTACCTCATCACTGACACTCCAAAAAAAGCATACCTATCATTGGATTTGGTATCACCTCTTTGTCTTCCGGATGCACCTTGACCTTCTACCAGAGATCGATCCGAAAGCGCCACAGCTATCGGGCCTCTTGTATCTCCCAGTGTTTGTTTGTCCGGATAAACTGAACTGACATCATCTAAATAGTCTGTTTTTAAAAATCTAGTACTCACTTCAATGTTGACACTAACATCTCGATTAATATCGAATTTAAAACCACCGCCCAAAATCAGTCCCGCACTTATTGAGGCATATTCTTTGCCGAGTGGCTGCCCTTCTGTCCCTAACTTTCTCAACTGATATCTTCTACCATCCAGCTCTGCAGTAGGATTATAATGAAAGATATTAAAACCACCAAAAAAATAGGGCGTTTTATTATAAGTTGGATGCCCATGTTCGTAACTAAAGAAGTTAAACTCTATGACATTTGACCAGTCAAAAATATTAGATCTGAAACTCAGATTGCGGTTTCGTTCAAAATTATTCTTAGAATTCGCGTCATCAGCACCCACTCTTCCATAATTAAGTGATGTTCTCAATGTAATCCTGGAATTAATATTGCGCCTTGCAATTATACCCAATGCTAACCCTGGCTTAACGATCTTTAGTTCCGTATTCAAATCACCAAAATACGAACTCATACCAATCCAACCTCCCAGCTCATAGCCTCGCTGCGCCCTACTCTCAGAGACGAGCAACATACATCCCAAAATGCAAAAAAATATTTTATACTGAATTTTCATGTTGTTATTAACGCATTCTCTTAACCTTGTGGTATAAAAGTGCAAAATTACTTTAAAATTTCTATGTTTAAAAATGATATTCGTTCTGCTACTATGGTTAGTGTTTGCCTATTAATCGTGACAGAGCGATGGTCGATGGCTTTATCATTGAGCAGAATCTTAGCCGGCAAAAAAGGAAGTCCATGTATGATTATCTTATAAGAACTGTAAGTAGGCTCAAAGTGTCCGGACACCTTTAATGACAATCTAAATGCTGTATCAGAAGATTGCGTTCTGAAAGTTTTAGTATTAAATATACCTTTTGTGTAATCATAACCATCACCAGAATCTTCATAAAGATAGCTATACACATTCTCACCACCATAATACACATGAAGTGTCAGCTGATCAATAGCTTTTTCACCTACATACATCATCACAGGAAACATAGGAATCACTGCTCCTGCTCTTACAAAAAGTGGAACACTATCTAGTGGTGCTGCTACATCTATCTCTTTTCCTCCTAACACCAGATGATCAGTCCAGAAATTATACCAGCTACCCTTAGGTAGATAAACAAATCTTCTCTGGGCATTGGGTTCCAAAACCGGGCAGACTAGTAAGTGGTCGCCCACTACAAATTCATCGCCTCTATATAAAGTATCACTGTCATGCTGATCAAATACAGAAATGGGCTGTAGAATTGGAGTAAATTCAGTGATATATTTATAAAAAGCAGTATATAGGTACGGAAGCAACTGATACCTTAGCTCAATAAATTTCCGAATAATAATCAACGCTTCTTCACCAAATGCCCAAGGCTCCTGCTCTCCATGATCACCTGAACTATGGTTTCTAAAAAATGGCTGAAAAACACCCAATTGTATCCACCTGATAAACAACTCTGAACTAGGATGATCAATAAAACCACCCACATCCGCTCCGGCAAATGAATATCCTGTTACAGCTAGTCTTTGACACTGCATGGTAGCAATCCACAGATGCTCCCATGAAGCTATATTGTCTCCTGTCCAGGTAGCAGCATACCGCTGTGTACCTGCATACGCAGCTCGTGTAATTATCAGCGGACGTTTTGCCTCGTTTTGCTTTCGCATGCCTTTGAGCGTTGCCCTTACCATTTGAGTACCGTATATATTATGGGCTTTTCGATGACTACATGAATGGCCATCAAAATCATGCCTGACATCATCAGGAAATGTCTTTCCTTCTGTCTCCAACAGAGCGGGCTCATTCATATCATTCCATACACCATCAATTCCTGTAGCCTCCACCATTTCTTTTACCAGTTGTGCCCACCATTTCCTCACTTTGGGGTTTGTAAAGTCAGGAAAATAACAGTCACCAGGCCATACATTGCCTTTGAGGTGAATTCCATCAGCCCTTCGACAGAAGTAGTCCTTCTGTAATCCGTCTTGAAAAACCTCATAGTCTTTGTCAATTTTGATTCCCGGGTCCAGTATCACTACCGTTTTAAACCCCTGTTCTTTCAACCCAGCAATCATTCCAGCAGGATCAGGAAACTTGGTTTTATCCCAGGTAAAACATCGGAACCCGTCCATATAATCTATGTCCAGATAAAGGGCATCACATGGAATCTTGTTCTTTCGCATCTTAGATGCAATCCCCATAATTTTTGACTCCGGATAATAGCTCCATTTTGACTGATGATAACCTAATGACCATAACGGAGGCAAGTCTGGTACTCCTGTGAGCCGAGTATATCTTCGAGTCACATCCAACAATTCGGGGCCATTGATAAAATAATAATTCATCTCGCCTCCTTCTGCCCAAAAACTGGTCACTAACTTCCTTTCCGAGCCAAAATCAAAAAAAGATTTAAACGTATTATCGAAAAATATTCCGTAAGCCATACCGCTATGTATAGCAGTGTAGAATGGAATAGCCTTATAGATAGGGTCTTCTTCCTTTTTAAACCCATATGTATCCATCGCCCAGTTAGTCACTCTTCGACCTCGTAGGTTTAGATGCATGGTTTTATCACCCATACCATAATAGTGTTCGCCTTCTTGAACCACCTTCCCCATTTTAACAATATTGCCGCCATATCTAGCATGTTCTTCCCAGTGAAAGCCCCGCTCATCCCTACAAATGATATGCCCCTGAGGAGAAATAAAGGCTATTTTTAAATCCTTCTTATCCAGGTGAACAGTCAGTGTTTCAGATTGAATTTTAATGTGATCAGGATATTCACTTATAGTCACATCCACTTTGTCAGCAACAAATTTTGCGCTCACACCGTATGAAAAGTCATCATCAAAATAACCATCGGTGCTATATCTTATCCTAACAATATCATTACTTAAAAAAGTAATCCTAAGTTCTACCTGATGCTCAGATTGAATATTAATTCCGTTATCTTGCTTTTCACTGCTAATATACTTTCCAGGAGTGTATTCTGTTGAAGCCATAATCGATTATTGCTGAAGATAAAGAAATAATATTGAAAAAAAAAGACCGCACCATTCAGTAATGCGATCTTTCAGTTTCAATGAGGTCGGAAGCGGATTTGAACCGCTGTACGAGGTTTTGCAGACCTCTGCCTAGCCGCTCGGCCACCCGACCATATTTGAGGCGCAAATATATAAACATTTCCATTATCTCAAAAATTATTTGTAACAAATGATTTTTAAAATCAAGTCGGTCAAAACATATTTTGGTTTTTTCTCTTTATATGTTAGTACTTTCACGCATACATTTATAAAAGAAATCCCATATGAGAGTCAAGGTTTTTACCTTCAATGAATTTTATGAAAATACTTACATTTTATATGACGCAACAGGTGAATGTATCATTGTAGATCCCGGATGTAATAATACAAACGAAAGAAGGCAACTCAATGAATTTGTCGAATCTAACCATCTCACGCCCGTAATGCTGGTCAATACACACTGCCATATCGACCATGTCCTAGGCAATAAATATGTATCCGAAAAATGGAAATTGCCACTCCATGCGCATAACAATGAAAAAGAAGTCTTAAAGGCTGCTGACTTGGCCTCCATGATTTATGGAATATCTTATGATCAATCCCCAGACATATCCCTATTGCTAGAAGAAGGAGACACTATTTCATTCGGAAATACAACATTAAAGATTTTATTCACTCCAGGGCATTCTCCGGGTAGTATATCCTTATTTCATTCAGATCAAAAAATGCTGATTGCGGGTGATGTACTGTTTCAAGGAAGCATAGGACGAACAGATCTGCCGGGTGGAGAACACAATACATTGTTGCAAAGTATAATTACTAAGTTTTTTACATTGCCTGATGATACCGTTGTATTTCCAGGTCATGGTGATTCAACAACTATTGGAATAGAAAAAGCAACCAATCCTTTTTTCTAAAAATGAAATCCTGCAAGCAATGATATGCCACTAAAAGTAGAATTTTTTTGCTGATAAAATGCATTGATTACACCATATTGATATTCTAAATCGAAATCAAAAGCGCCCAAAGTAAGTCCTAATCCTGTTACTCCTCCAAGGAAAGAATCATTTAATTTATTATATCCCGGTTTGTTTAGACCTTCCTTGGGGCCTTCCATGACAAAATTTATTGAAGCTAGCAGCTTACTCCTCAGTGCTACTCTTTCAGAAAAATGAACAATATTAAATCCCATTCCTAGTCTTCCATTTGCCAATGTCAAGTCACGCTTACTAAAAAAATCTGGTGATGAAGATGAAAATATTGAAGACTTCTGGTACTGACCGCCTATTAAAAAGTATAAATCACCGTCCAGTAACCTTACATCAGCGCCAGCTAACCAACCATAATGAAAGTGACCAGACGGTGTGATTGTTTTATCTTTTGAGGCCATTGCAGAGAGCCCTCCGTATATAACTAGTCCCGGATTCTGGGCGTTTATAGTAGCTAATGATATAAAGATAAATAAACTGGTAATGATATTTTTCATATTAACTTTTCTTGAAAGCTCCTCGTTCATGATAAAATATGTAAATTGGGTGCGAATATACGCAGAATATAAAAATAATCTTACTTTTGTTCGTTATACTAGCTAAATTATGTACCCTGATTTATCCTATTTCTTTCATGACTTGTTTGGAACGGCACCTGACAACTGGACATCCATATTCAAAACTTTTGGATTTATGCTGGTTGTTGCGCTGATTGCATGTGGTGTAATGCTGAAATCAGAGCTTCATAGATTAGAAAATTCAGGAAAAATATTACCTACAAAAACTAAAGTCACCTCTACTGATAAAATTAGTACCCTTGATATTATTTTAAATGCAATTTTCGCTTTAGTAATTGGCGCCAAACTACCTTTAATCATTTCCTCTTTTGAAACTTTTAAAGGAGATCCTGCTAGTGTTATATTTTCCAAAAGCGGCAATTGGATTATTGGTATTTTGGTAGCAACTTGCTTTGTTGCTTATTATTTGTGGAAAAATTCAAAAGCTAATCCCAAGTTAGAAACGAAGGATACCTTGATTTATCCTTCCTCTAAAACCAATGATATTATCATTTTGGCAGGAATATCAGGAGTCGTAGGCAGTAAATTATTTTCAGTACTTGAAGACCTCCCTTCCTTTTTTAATAATCCCATTGAAACATTTTTCTCAGGCTCAGGCCTCAATGTTTATGGAGGTTTAATTGTTGCATTTTTTACGGTGTACTGGTATGTCAATAAAATAGGAATTAAACCTATCTATATGATGGATATTGCAGGCATGGGTATATTATTAGGGTATGCAGTTGGTAGGATGGGTTGCCAGTTTGCCGGTGATGGTGACTGGGGCATTATTGCTGCTGCTCAACCCGACTGGTGGTTTCTACCTGACTGGTTCTGGTCTTACAACTATCCTAACAATGTTAATAATGACGGCGTCCTTTTATCTTCTTGTAATCCGGAGATTTTTCTGAATGCAAGAGCTGCCGGAATGACAATTGAAGATAGTTGCCTACAAAGTTGTGGTGTGCGATATTGTCATGAGTTGAATCCAAAAGTTTATCCGACTCCACTTTACGAGATTTTATTTGGATTTATAGCATTTGCAATACTATGGTTGAATCGACAGAAATTCAAAATTCCAGGTACAATATTTTTTATCTATATGATAATTAATGGTATAGAACGGTTCTGGATTGAAACGATTCGTGTCAACGATAGATACGAGATATTTGGCCTGAACTGGAGTCAGGCTCAATACATCTCTATTCTTTTTATAATAGTTGGAATTGTGGGTCTAACTTACCTCTACAAAGGAAGAAAAAACACCGTTAATACTACTTAAAGTTGTTGTCGTATAGCTGCAGCAATCGCTTCCATTTCTTCAGGCATGAACTTCAGTTTTTCGCGCCCAAAATTCATATCACTCACCGCATTGATCGGAATGAGGTGAATATGAGTATGTGGTACTTCCAGCCCTACGACAGACATTCCTATACGTTGACAAGGAATTGCCTTTTGTAAGGCTATTCCTACTTTTTTAGCAAAAACGATCAAGTCAGAAAGTAGATCATCATCTATATCAAAAATATAATCTATCTCCTGCTTTGGAATGACAAGACAATGACCTTTAGCAATGGGAAAAACATCCAGGAAAGAAAGAAATTTATCGTCTTCAGCTATTTTATACGCGGGTATTTCCCCATTAACAATTTTAGTAAATATAGAAGCCATCTTAAAGGGATATTTCAACAATCTTGAATTCCACCAAACCTGCAGGTGTTTGAATCTTTGCAACATCGCCAACAGACATGCCTAATAATCCTTGACCTATTGGTGAATTTATAGAAATTTTCCGCTCCTTTAAATTAGCCTCCGTTTCAGACACAATCTTATAAGTTACCTTGTTGTTATTTTTCATATTTTGAATCGTAACATTTGACAATATTGTGACCTTGGAGAGGTCAAGAGAAGCTTCATCAACGATTCTCGCACTAGAAAAAGCCTTCTCTAGTTCATTTATCTTAAGTTCAAGCATGCCTTGCGCATTCTTAGCTGCATCATATTCTGCATTTTCTGACAAATCACCTTTCTCACGAGCTTCAGCAATCGCCTTTGCAACATCTTCTCTACCTTTTGTCTTTAGTTCTTCCAACTCAGCTTTTAGCTTGTCGTACCCTTCTTGAGTCATATACGAAACTGACATAATTACATTTTTTAATATTGAAAATAATAAAAAAACAAACGCCTCCGCTTTTGAAAGCGAAAACGTTTGCCTTAAATCCTTTTATTATAAAACCTAAACCATAATTCAGGTCAAAAAGTTCCCTAGAATGAAAATCTTAGCGTAAAATTGTGCGTTCCTCTATAAGGATTTGTTGCCCTATAGGCATAATCAAGGCCTAAATTATTTCCGCCTCCTCTTGAAATAGGAACTTCTACAGACGCTCCAGCCGCTAGTCCAGTATAAAGACCCTGTGTTTCTACAGTAGATTCACCGAGATCTACCTTATAAGCCGCTCTCACAGCAAAAATATTTCGGAAAGAAAACTCTGCACCTACACCAATCTGATCTTTAGAAAATGCATTGGATGTAAAGTTACCCAACGCACGGATATAATCTTCATCACCTACATAGAAGTCATAAGAAACTCCAATATTCAATGTAGATGGCAATTCAAAGCTTGCACCTCTAGAATCATAAGCAAGCTCATAGCTCACACCTCCATCAGGGGTAGGATTAGGTCTCCTCACTGTTAAGCCTTCACCACCAAAAGCCATTGGTGTTCCAACGTTTCTCAAAGCGATTCCCAGCTTAAAATTATCATTATCACCCGCAACATATTGCACACCTGCATCAAGTGCAATTCCCGTAGCATTAATGTCTTGAATGGATTCTGAAACTACTCGCACCAGTGCACCAACAGAAATTCTATTAGCATACGTCAATGAGTAACCCACGCCTAATTGAGTAAAGCTAGGCGAAAAATATCCACCAGTCCCTGCCGGCTGATTAGGCGTAGTCACCGGAATATCTCCAAAATTTAGAGAAGCAAACTCAATTCCTAATGCACCCTTTCCTAGCTTGATCCCAATACCACCTGCATTCAGGTTCATATCTGACCCGCTGTACAGTCTATTATTAGAAATGGCAATTTCCATACTATTTATTCGGCTTAGTCCTGCAATGTTAATTCGCATTGCCTCTACGCCCATAGTGGAGGAAGTATTCATAGAATGCAATCCTGCACTATGACCCCATGGATTCATCAACAACTCAGAAGCTCCTGCCTGACCTTGTCGATCAGGATTACCTCCATATACCGAAAAAACAGCCATCATTACTAAAGCTATAATTGAGTAAAATCTTATTTTCATATTATGAATATTTACTAATTTAAGATGGTTAATAAGCGGGAAGGCCTAAATCCTTCCCGCTCTTTTCGTTTTATTACAATCCACTTGGATCAAATTTACGTCCGATTCCAAACCACTTAATGGTTCTTTCTTCTCCGTAATCAGGTGCTGAAATATGAATCAAGTAAACACCACTAGCTACAGGAATGTCTCTAAAGTTCTTCATATCCCAGTCTAAATCAGGAAATACTTGTGATGTTGAGGTTGGCCGATTAACTCCAGATAGAATAGCTCCTCTTTCATCTCTATTATACTGCCTGATGAAGCTACCGTCTATACTATAAATAGTCACGATTGCACGAGCAGGAAGGTTGGTTATCTTAACCACATTTGTAAACTGTGAAGTTTCATATGATGCATAAGCATAGTACGGATTCGGCACCACATTGACATTAGCTAAAGCGCCTACATATTCTTCTTGTGTAGCTAACTGCTTCGATTCAGTACCTTTAAATTCAAACTCATACACCGGCTGGTCTCCATCTGTCAAGCACGCTCTTGCCTTGTCCACATCAAAACGCTTAGACTCACCATAACTATTATTAACTCTCAACTTAACCACTAAATCATTTGGTATTAATCCTTGATCAATTGAATTAAGTCTACTAGGTAATGGCACACAAGTCCAAGTAATTCCAGCACATACTGAAGCCTTCTTAGTTATAGACGGAGAAGATCCATTAGAACTATACTGTAATATATTATATAGACTTGAACAGCCATCATACTCGCTTCTTGTCACATAAATATAATGCTGACCTCCAAGTACAGTACCTCTTAAATCCGTAAAGTCTAGTAATTCACCTGTATTAGGGTTTCTTGCAACAAAATCTTCAATGATAGCTTGAGAGCTTGGGTTAAATATCAAATCTCCACCAATCGGTTGTTTGCCTTCTAACACCTCTGCTACTTCGCCTGAGAAGAAACTATTCTCTCCAAAGAAAATGTTCAATCGCTTACCGGTCTCCACATCAACAGCATACCCTGGGAAATAACTATATGCAATAGTTCCGTCGTTCAGCGGATTTCCATTTTGATCAATTGAAGGCGTCTTACGTAAGTCAAAAGTCTTAGCATCACCAATCGTATTTCCTCCCAACTCAATAAACTCTTTTGATGCTGTCTCTACAACAATACATTTACTCCATTTAGACTTGTCACTAGTAAATATGATATCAACATTATTCAAATCTCTGTATCTGACAGAATTTTGAGTTGCAGATGTGGCATAAGCCATTGCATCTCGAGGTGCTGGGCTCCAATATAATGGCAGGTTTTCATCAAGCTTATACCTTGTAGATTTTATCGGTACAAAAAACCCTTGACCCATCCTTGATAATGAATTATTTTCATCTTCAGGATTAATATCTACAAAATCATAATATCTTGTTCCATCCCCAGCTGCTGTAAATATTCCACCATCTCTCAAACCAAAGAACCACAAGTTTTCATTAGGATTTTTATATGTCAATGTAGCACCTAAACCACCATTAGCTCCAGTACCTGCCTTACCAGGTTCATCTACATTTCCAACAGTCACTGAAAACCCAAGATTATTTATAATATACTCCTTAACAAGTTTTAATGGTCTATTATCCAGCAATACTACAGGGTTATTCTCATCCGTAAGATTTGTCAATCGCCAAGTTGTATTCTCCTCATCAAATGAACATTTTGTTCCTTGATTATTTGCTTCAAATACACCAGTGATTTCTAATCTATATTTACCATCCTTAATCCTAAGTGGATCTATAACCTTAGCATCAATCGGTCCCTGGCCAACTTTATATCTTATTTTACCATCAAATGTCTTATTGATTATAATATCATACATAGAAGGATCCATATCTAAAAATTTACCTGGATTACCTTCTCCTTGTATCCTTGTGATCACAGGACCATCACCATAACCAGTTTGTAATTCTTCATACACAATAGGTCTTGGTACCAAAGTATAAGTCCTTACATTGTTTCTTCCTTCCAAGTAGGCTCGTTTTTGGCCTTCTCCCTCAATCACATCAAATGTCTTCCAATTATTATATGCATAAGCCAATACCATGTAGTGATATTGCTTGTGATTAATTAATTTTCTATCAGAACCCGTAGCAAACTGATCTTCTTTGATCTGGAAGGATTTTTTAATACCTCCATCTGTTCCAGTAACCTTTTTGACTGGAGTCCAAATTATAGGGCCATTCGGAATCACAGGATGGGGCTGACCAACCCAATTATAAACCTCTCTGACGCCATTTTTGACATCTACTCTTGCCACCTCTCTTGCTTTAGATACATCCTCTAATTCTTGAGGAGTAACACTCGCATTTGCTAACTGGAATATTCTATATCCTTCAAACCTATATAAATTGTCAAATTCTTCTGGTGCCTGAAGATCCTTTTCTTCATAAGCCTCGTTAAAGTTATTAGAAAATTGTTCATTGGACAATAAAAGAATCAATTCTCTATCTAGTTCTACCGGTGTTAAATCAGGTGCGTCAGGCCCGTCTGTAATATCAAAACAGTTATCAAATAACGCCTGAGCAATATCGTCAGCTGACTTCAAACGTGTCAAATCAGGACATGGGTGCTTGATATCCGGCACAAACACAACTCCTATAATCAACTCATTCTGTGCACCAGGTTGAAGCAAAAGAGGACCAGTAGCCTGCATCGTTCTTCTATCTCCAAATGGCATATCAACAGAACACATAGACCATGCATCTTCTCCATTGTAATTAGGGTCAGAAGGGAACACGTATCGAATACTATCCGTACTACCAGGGTTGTAACCTGTTCCTCCATAAGTCACTGGAGTGCCATCTGCCCATAAGCCTCTGATGTAATTATAAAATGCATCTTCACGTCCCCGCTGAGGATCTTGAGTTGGTGGTGGTGGTGATCCAACACTACCGTTTTCAGCATAGGTAAATGAAGTCATACCTAGCTCAATCAATGTGTCTAACTGTCCAGTATATGGTTCAGGCTCTAATAAAATTTTATTGCCTTCACTATCTAGAATAAGATTTCCTTCATCATCTCTTTTAAATACTCTTGGTCCTAGAGGGCCTCTAAAATAATCCACTCCCACTACAGGAATACTGGTCCCATACGTATTTGTGCCCGCACAAGCTGTTGATCCAGGAAAACCATCGACATCGTCTTCATTATATACATAAGCGAGTGATCTTTCAATATCACATCCAATACGGTCATCCTGATAACATCCTAAATCCGGGTCAACCCACAGAGAAAAATAACAATCCACTAGGTCTTCATTAGCCTTATTAATCAACTTATAACGGTAGAAAGTCATGTCGTTAATCTCATCATTAGTCGTATAGGCAAATGCCTGAACCTGTACTTCCATTTGGATCGTCGCTGGCCCAGAAAGCGTCTGTGCACCACCATTATCATTGTAAATCCAGAATATCATCTCATCAGGAATCAACTCTCGTGCTTCCTGAATGTCACTAGGTTCACAACCTCTGATTTCTATGATAGGAAAATCTCCTCCACAAGGATTATAGATACCATTTTCGTCATTATCCCAAAAACTTCCTAAAGGCTGATCCGGTAAGTTAAAACTATACTTTCTTCTCCAGTCAGCATTCCCTTGACCAGGCCAGAAAAGGACATCTTCCGGTATAGAGTCACACTCCATTGCCACTCCGGTCTCTTGAGCTTTTATGGCTCTGTTGGCATGTGCACGAACATTTTTTCCGTCCACAACAAAAAATTTGTCCCAATTATCACATACCTCTTTATCTGTCGCACCGTTCAAATCAAGCGGTCCACTGAAGAAGTCAAATCCTGAACTTCGGTATGTCACTGCTGATAATTTTATATTTCTTGCCCTATCAACACCTCCAATCCAAACACCTCCAGAGTACAATGCAGATACAGGCAGACCTCCCGGTTGAGGCTTTGGAACTATATATTCTGCTGCTTCCCAAACAGTACCTCCAGAAATGATTCTCGCTCTTACATTATTCACATCAAGCTCTATTTGCTTTGTTGGACGAACACAAGCTTCTCTCCAACTCACGGCCTGAGGTGTTCCTGTAGGGGCACTTCCGTTTACTTTGTCAGGTTCCTTGGCCATAAGGTCTCCGGCAATAAAACTGAGTGTCAATACCGTTGAGAAAAATATTTTACTAAAATTCATCTGTCTTTTTTTTAAAATGTTTATTAATAAAATCAGAAGTCAACAATTACACCAACATACATTCTTCTAGGCAAGGTATAATTACCAGGGGCCGACATTCTCCATGAATAAGCATCAAGAAATGCTTCTAAATCTCTTTTTGTACTGATTACCCCTTGAATTCTATCCTGTCCAAACGAAGACTGAAGATAACCGTCATTATCTGGATCACCTGAGTACTTGTAGAGGTTAATAATATTTTTAGTATTGAATAAATTCTGTACTCTGAAATATGCATTAAACCACATTTTCTTTCCAGATTCCTTGCTAAGTGTTATCGGGAATCTCTTCTGAACGTTGAGATCTGTTGTAAATGTCCATGGAAGTCGTGCTCCATTGATAGACCCTGCAAAACCGGATCCTCCAAAAGATGCAGGCGTCGAATTTTTAGTGTATGGCTTACCTGATACTAAGAATGAAGTTATGTTCACTCCAAAGTCTTCAAGAATATTAATGCCTCCAATTCTAGGGCCATTATAAGCTTTTCCAGAACCATATCGATAATCAATCACTCCAGTGATTCTATGTCGTTCATCAAAAGAAAGCGGGATCAAGTTTCTAATAGGACCTCTGGTGTTAATGCCACTAGAAGAGTTAGCATCACTTCCTGATCCATCTGCAAATTGCAGGGTATATGTGGCTGTCAATTCAAGATTATTGGTTCTTCTTCTATCCAAAGTAAATGAAAACCCTTTAACTGTACCAAAGTCTAGATTATCAAAAATCTTATATGTATTTAGCGGTGCTGCTACGTTTGCCAAAACCCTTTGCTGAATCAAATCTTTCATTTCCTTATAGTATGCAGACACCTTCATCGCCATAGACTCAGATAGCTTTTGCTGGAATCCTACCTCGTAATCTACTGTTCTAACAGGCTTTAAGTTCGGATTATTCATAGCTTCTTCACGAGGATTTATACGAGAAATATCTTCCCAGAAATAAAAGTCTAGGGCAGAAGAAAATGAATTAGAAGGCGGCCTTTGATAGAGTACGTCATAATGAGCAAAGAAACCCGCATCATCAGAAATAGGGAACGAGAATGCCAAACGTGGCATAAAATTCAATTGTGGTTTATAGTCAACAAATGAATATTCAGACTTATATACTCTGCCTAATTCATCAGCACCGGATGATTGAATTTCAAGTCTTCTCTCTTGCAGACCTGTTTCTTTATTGATACCTGCATAAGAAGGATATACTAGACTTCCCTGATAAATTATATTTCCACCTGAAACCGCTGAACCATTAGGAAGAAACCACTGGTCTCCTTTTCTGAATGCTTTGACGGTCTGATCTTCTTCACTGACAACATATACATTGTAATCATCCCCAACTGATGTAGGTTGCTGCAAACCCGTTCTGGCATAATAATCTTTGGCGCTTTCAATTTCATATAGTGCATATGGATCTCTCATCACCTTAGTGTTAGCATCAAAATAATCCATTCTCACACCCAATCTGAAAATGATATCCTTAAAGGAGAACTTATCCTGAAGGAATACTGCGCCATAAATAGGTTGAAAAGGAGCTACAAGAAATGTCCTCCTATTATTAGCATCTCTACTTGTAAAGAAGTCATCAAATCTTACATCTGTGCCTAGCTTATTTCCTAGGTAATCAAAACCATAATAGCTGATCAAACCTTGTCTGTTGATCAACTCGGAGGCAGAGAACATATCAAGGCTCAATTGACTAGGATCAAGATCCCAAACGTTAACATAATCATTGTCAGATTGTCCTGTAACTTCTCTAACCGCTCTATAGAAGAGATTATCGTTATTAATATTTAAGTTAGTTTGATATACTGGAAGCTCAAGCGTTCCGTTAGGAGTCTCCATCGTCTCAAATCTTAATACATTGGTTGTATCAACACCATTGATATGAAGATTAGCTTGAAGTTCAGCTAGATTCCATAAATCAAAAGGAGAAACTCCCCATCCACGATTGATACTTTGCTCATACAAAAAGCCGATTTGAATATTGTGCCTTCCTTTATCAGAGTTGCCGGTAAACAAGTCAAAACCTGTAGTTAGATTGATTGAATACCTGTCATCGTTTGACTTGCTAAAGTTGCTATATACCTGACCCACATTAGAGTACAAATTGTTCCATGCTACATTCACATTGTCATTCAACAAACCATTGACATTAACACCATTGATAGCATTATAAGAACCCAAAACCGGGTTAATTACAGTATTTGGAATGTACTCACCTACTACTTCTCTATACCCTAACAGCCCAGCAAAAAATTGCCTTGGCTCTCCATTTACTTCTATGGTTCGTGGGCTTTCAAAAAAACCGAAAACAGGATCCCACGTTCTGGCTGTCTTACCAAAGTACCCGTAATCAAATAATCTGTCCTCATGTCTAAAATCCTCTGATCTTGATTTAGATTTTTGATATCCTAATATAACAGAATAAGAAAAATTCTTGATGCCACTAGTAGATTTTCCTTCCTCTTCTTCACCACTTTGTCTTCCTATTTTATGAGTAAGTCTGAAGTTACCTCTATAAGTATTTGAATACTGATAAGGGTTGTTTACCCAGTTCAGTAGTGACCAACCTGTACTTGGAGTGAATCTGTCTTTTCTATCATTATATGAACCTGACAATTGAACATCAATGTTTTTTGACAGTCTGAAATCCAGACGGCCGGTGACATCAAGGTCTATATTCTCATCGTTAGGTCTAGCTTTGAATGGACCTCCCAAATCCTCTGTTCTTTTTGTCTCTATAGATGGAAACAGAGTACCACCTATTGAATACACCGGATTGGCCTCTAATTCTCGAATTAAACTCTCCGGAGCCCTCCAAACACCTAATGCCGAAGGGCTATTGTCTGCTACATTTCTATACTGGCCGGAAAATCTATATCCAATGATAGATTGATTGTCTTTATTTTTTAAAATCGGTCCTGATATGTTGCCACTTATTAGATTATAACCATATCCATCTAAAGATTTCTCTACTTCAAAACTACCTGTAACATTATTAGATGGACCCCGTGATGTCAATGAAATAACACCTCCAGTTACGTCTCCATATCTTGCTTCAATACCTCCAACTACAACCTGAAGTTGCTCGATTTCCGATTGAGGAATCAAGTTTCCTGTTACTCTAACTCCATCTAAGAAATAAACAGTTTCATTAGCCCTGGATCCCCGCACTGATATAGCGCCTCCGTCTGTAGAGGAAATACCTGCCGAAGTCGCTGCAATAGCATTAATTTGTTTAGTGGGTAATGCTCTAATTTTTTCTGCTGTAACAGTAGCCCCTTGTGTAGTATTGTCAAATTCTATCAAAGGCACTTTATATGCAACAATTTCAACTCCAAGGTCAAGCAATTGCGCATCATCCGATAGCTCAAAATTAATTTTATTGGTCCTACCAGCCTGAATTACGATCCCAGTAATTTTCTTTGTTGCAAAACCAAAGTATTCTACTTGCATATCATAAGTTCCTGGTTGAACATCTGAAAAAAAGTAATTTCCGTCCAAATCAGTAACTGTACCTCCCACAAGTACTCCGTTACGGAAAAGCTGAACAGGTCCTTGTATTATTGCATCTCCTGAAGAAGCCTCGGTAACTTTTCCCTCTATTGTTGTCTGAGCATTTATAGCGCTCAATGAAACAAACAGAATACTCAATATCAGTAACAATCTATTCATACTCTGAATTTTTGTTGTGTTAATAAATACTTAAAAGTCCGCAATGTTAAGCAAATATTATGCTATAAACAAAACTTTTTTTTCAAATAAATTAAAATTTGTATCCTTCGATACATTTTAAAGTTCGTCACCTACTATTATTTTGTCTAAAAGCGTTTTAGCAATTAATTCAAGTGATTCATGCGTCCATCCGGCTATATGTGGAGAAACGACTACATTCTTCATACCGAAAAGTTCTTTATACAATATTGCTTCCTCCGAATTATAAGTGGATGGCTTTTCATTAGAAAAAACATCTAGACATGCACCTGCTACTTTACCAGATTTAAGTGCTTCAATCAAATCAGGAAGATGGACAATTTGCCCTCTTGATGTATTGCTGATGATTACTCCATCCTTGCACTTTTGTATAAAATCTTCATCCACAAGCATTTTTGTTTCGTCTGACAATGGAAGATGAAGAGATATAATATCGGCTCTGTTCAGCACTTCTTCAAGTGCTACTTTCTCAACAAAACGCAGACTGTCCGGATATTGCTTCCTATACTTATCATAAGAAATCACATTGAGTCTCCACGAAGACATTTTTTCAGCTAAGGCACTACCTGTATGACCGAGGCCTATGATGCCTAGTGTTTTACCTCTTAACTCTGAACCTCGGTTTTTTTCCCGATTCCATTGCATTTGTCTCACCTCAGCATCGGCAATATACAGATGATTTAGCAAGCCTAGCAACATTCCTATTTCATGCTCTGCCACCGCATTGCTATTGCCTTCAGGCGAACTATAAACTTTTATTCCTTTGCGCTCAGCATAAGGTATATCCACGATTTCCATACCTGAACCAAGCCTTGCAATAAATTTCAATTGCGTACCCAAATCGATACGCTGCTCATTCATTATTATCTTGCTGTTTATAATAATACCTGTATATCCTTCAATGATCTTGTCTAAAGCCTCATTATCAATCGAAGTATTGTATTCAACAATATAACCTGATGCTTCAAGCCCATCGATTAAAAGAGGGTGAACCTTATCGGTAATGAGAACTGTACCTTTTTTTGTATGCACCTCTTATCTTAATTTAAATATCACAAAATTAGATACTTTAAGCCGAATAAAAGATTCATCCTAATTTTAATTCTTAATGTTATTGAAAAACATGATAAATTAATAACTTTGCGCCCCGAGCGCACAACAGCATCTACCATGCCTAAAAACAACTCCATTAAGTCCGTTCTAATCATCGGTAGCGGACCCATTATCATAGGACAAGCCTGTGAATTTGATTACTCCGGAACACAAGCCGCTAGATCTCTTAGAGAAGAAGGCATCGAAGTTATCCTTATTAATTCTAACCCTGCCACCATCATGACCGACAATGTTACTGCTGACCACATTTATTTGTGGCCACTTACAGTAGAAAGCATTGTTAAAATTCTTGAAATCCATCAAATCGATGCTGTGCTACCCACAATGGGAGGCCAGACTGCGCTTAATCTTGCAATCGAGGCAGACAAAATGGGTGTTTGGGAGCGATTTGGTGTTAAAATGATCGGCGTTGATGTTAATGCAATTGAACTTACAGAGAACAGAGAAGCATTCAAACAACTCGTTATTCAACAAGGATTGAATGTGGCAGAATCTTCTATCGCTTTTTCCTTTCTGGAAGGAAAAGAAGCTGCTCAACGCATAGGTTATCCATTGGTCATCCGACCATCTTATACATTAGGAGGTACCGGTGGCGGGTTTGTGATGAGAGAAGAAGACTTTGATGATGCATTAAGGCATGGCCTAGAAGCATCTCCAACTCATGAAGTGCTTGTTGAAAAAGCAGTACTAGGCTGGAAAGAGATAGAAATGGAATTGCTTCGTGATGACAATGATAATGTTATCGTGGTTTGTACTGTTGAAAATCTCGACCCGATGGGTATTCATACTGGAGACAGTATTACGGTAGCGCCTGCTATTACCATAGCAGATACGGTCTTTCAGAAGATGAGAGATGAGGCTATTATAATGATAAAAGCTCTTGGTAATTTTTCAGGTGGATGTAACATTCAGTTTGCAGTGCACCCTGATACTGAAGAAACCATAATTATAGAAATCAATCCTAGGGTATCCAGATCATCTGCTTTGGCTAGTAAGGCAACAGGGTATCCTATAGCTAAAATAGCTTCAAAACTTGCTATAGGCTACACACTTGATGAATTAAAAAATCAAATCACCGGTACCACCTCTGCATTTTTTGAGCCTTCACTCGACTATGTCATTGTAAAAATGCCACGATGGAATTTCGAAAAATTTTATGGTGCTGATAATCGACTTGGTTTACAGATGAAATCTGTTGGTGAAGTCATGGCTATCGGAACAAACTTTATCGAAGCACTCCAGAAAGCATGTCAAAGTCAAGAGAATAATAGGGCAGGATTAGGAGCTGATAAAAAGGAATGGATCCAGACAGAAGATATTTTGAACCGACTTGAAAATGTAAGCGATGACCGTATATATCGCCTAAAAGATGCCCTGCGGCTAGGTGTTCCGGAAAAAACCGTACACAAACTGACAGGCGTGGATCCGTGGTTCATCCGACAGATAAAATCGATGATTAAGTTTGAGGAGCAACTGATGCGTTATAATGTTGCTGAAGACATCCCTCCTTCATTCCTAAAAAAAATAAAAAGTCTAGGATATTCTGACGCTCAGATAGCCTGGCTCATGAGAATCGACGAAGAACATGTAACCCGATATAGAAAAAAATGTGGTATAAGACGAGCATATAAAATGGTCGATACTTGTGCTGGAGAGTTTGAAGCTCAAACACCGTATTTTTATTCTACTTTTGATGGTGAAAATGAGAGCATCCCTTCAGATAAAAAGAAAATTATTGTACTAGGCTCAGGACCTAATAGAATAGGCCAGGGCATTGAGTTTGACTATTGTTGTGTACACGGACTTATGGCCATCAAAGAAGCAGGTTATGAAGCCATTATGGTCAATTGTAATCCTGAAACGGTTTCTACCGATTTTGATATTGCAGACAAACTTTATTTTGAACCTGTGTACTGGGAGCATTTAGAAGAAATCATAGATCTAGAGAAACCTGAAGGAATCATTGTACAACTTGGCGGACAAACTGCACTCAAATTAGCTGAGAAGATTAAGGAAAAGGGTGTAAAAATAATGGGTACCGATTTCAATGAAATGGACCTTGCAGAAGACCGCGGCCGATTTTCAGACTTACTCAAAGATATAGATATTCCTTATCCTGAATACGGTGTAGCTCATGATGTGGATGAGGCGCTTGCCGTAGCTAATCGAGTAACTTATCCCGTACTGGTGCGACCTTCTTATGTGCTCGGTGGGCAAAGAATGAGAATCGTCATCAATGATAAAGAACTAGAATCTCATGTGCTCAGTATCTTTAAACATATGCCCGACAATAAAGTCTTGATAGATCAATTTTTAGAGCGTGCAAAAGAAGCTGAAATTGATGCTATCTGCGATGGAGAGCAAGTACATATTATGGGTATAATGGAACATATCGAACCGGCTGGTATCCATTCAGGAGATAGTTCTGCGGTTCTTCCAACGTATTCCCTGAGTCCCGAAGTTGTAGGTTTAATAGTTGAATACACAGAAAAACTTGCCTTTGCACTCAAGATTAAAGGCTTAATTAATGTGCAATTTGCCATCCAAAAGGACAAAGTATTTGTCATTGAAGCCAACCCAAGAGCGTCGAGAACTACTCCATTTATTGCCAAAGCATATCAGGTACCTTATCTAAAAATGGCGACTCAAGTGATGATAGGTACACACAAGGTGCATGATTTCATTATTGACAAAAAACTTACCGGATATGCTATCAAAGTACCGGTGTTTTCATTTGAAAAATTCCCTGGCGTCGATAAAAATCTTGGTCCTGAAATGAAATCCACAGGCGAAATGATTTATTATATTAAGGACATCTATGATCCTTTCTTCAGAGAATTAGACAGAAAACGTTCTATGTTCTTAAGTAGGTAAATTCAACTTATTTTATTGCACCAGTCAAAACCTTGCTCGCCGATAACTTTGGCCTTGTACTATAGGTAAAAAAGTGTTAATCACAGCATCTGCCTTTGCCATCGGAATGAAGAAAATTTATAATGAGACAAAGAATTTTTTATTTCTCATGTCAGAACTCTAATTTTTGAGGATAGATTAAGTGAGCACCAAAATAGTTGTGAAGAAACAATTACTTTTTGTAAATCTCTATTGGATTGTGAAAATCATCAACAACAATATTCATTGTAACAAACTAATAATCAACAATTTAATTTTTTTAAAAATTTTATGGATGGGCAAGAAAAAAGGAGAAAACTTCAATCGAAATTTTCTCCTTCTTCTATCAGCATTGAAGCGCTAATAATTATATTTTGACAAACTTTTTGGATTCAACTGTTTTTCCTGATTTAAGCGTAACAATGTAAAGACCATTATTCAAGTCAGAAATGTTGACATTAATATTTTCATCAGATGAATTATAATGATTTTCGTAATAAACTTTTCCATTCAAATCTGATATTAGAATATCAAAATCTACGGCTGAATTATTATCACTGATTACAGTCATACTCAACACGTCACTAACAGGATTTTTGTCAATATCAAAAGTCTGATGTTCGGCAAGAACTTTTTCAACAGCCGTTGATCTGGCACCATTTCTAAACCACACTGCCCATCTTTTTTGAGGGCTAAACACTTGTGCATCTCCATTAACTTCAATTTTATTTTGCTTCAAATTAGCAATTCCCAAATTAGTTTGTTGAGTAGATGGTTGTTCATACTCAAAAACCAACTGCTGGTCTGTACCACTGTAATTAGGAAATCCAAGGGTGTTATTCTCGAAAATTAGACCCACATTGCCTTTTTCAATATTTGCTCCAAGCACAGATGAATTATTTTCCTCATCAATATAATCGAAAGCAATGATATATGGCGAATTTTTGGAAAACGTCGCATTACCTACGCTTACATCTTTAGGTAGTGATGAAAAAAGTTTTGAAACCTCACCTTGGGTAAATGTCTTAGTCGCATTGTTCCACACTTCAATAAAACTTACATCCCAGTATTTTATGGTATTTCCGGTTCCAGATCTGAGTTCGTTCTCTGCATCGTACATAATATATTTTCCTGAGAGATCAAACTCCATAGCATCAGCAAAATTAACATCTCCTGTGACTACACCAGTAGTATAGGTAGGATTATACAATTCAAAATCTCTGCTGATAACATCTTGACCTCCAAAGTAAAATACATAAATATGGTTTTCTGCATTGTTAGTCGTTGCACCAATAAGCAATCCATCTTTTGAAATAATGACATTCCTCCATACTGCTTCATCACTTAGTAATTGCTCATTATAGGTCGGGGGATTCGCTTGCCAGTTAAAAGTGAGATAATACATCTTCTTGTCTCCACCAATATAAACTACTTCACTACCATCGTCTGATATACTCGGCTTTGACAATATCTGCCTGGAATTCAACTGTCCCAACAACTGTCCCTTAGCATCCATCAGGTATAGCCCGACATTATTGGATCCTGTTGTTAGAACAAAGTCTTGACCTGGATTTATTTGTACATCTTGTTCGTAATCACCACCTTCATCACCCAGAATACCCACTTCGGTAAATGCTGCTTTAGCTGCATTCACTTCTGCAGTTGAGTACAAATCACCTGCTGCTTTTACTACTGCAACCCTTGCATCAACAAACTGAGATGACTTCGTCAGATAATTGGTTAATGCTCTGTAATAAACTTTTTCTGCCTTGTCTTTTCCTACAGCTGATGCAAATTTATAAAATGCGTGATTGGGAATGCCACTATTGATATGTACTCCTCCATTATCCTGGCTTCCAGTGTACCTTTCATTATAGTGGCTGGGTTGCCAGCCTCTACCAAAATCATTGTTTGCTGCTCCATTGTGTGGATCTGACATGCTTCTCAATGCTCCAGATGGGAAGGCATTTGGTCTGACTACATCTTCGCCTATCAGCCAGTCATCCCTATCTATCATCACGCCAAATACATCTGCAAAAGACTCGTTGAGCGCACCTGATTCTCCTCTATATTCCAGATTAGCTGTGCTCTGAATCACTCCATGTGACATTTCGTGTCCGGCTACATCCAACCCTCTAGCTAGTGGGAAAAACTGAGTATTGCCATTGCCATAAAACATCGCCTGACCATTCCAGAATGCATTATCCATTGCCTTACCGTCTTCTTCAATTACATTGATAAGCGAAATAATATTGCCTCCCGATCCGTTGATTGATGCCCTGTTGAAAGTATTTCTAAAATATTCATACGCTTTACCGCCATTGTAGTGTGCCGATACGCTGGTAGGACTATTCCATGTGTTATTATTTGAAGTAACATGATCAAATCTAAAATTATTTAATGCCGGAGACGTATTGAAAGCATCCAATGTCCAAATTACTCCCGATGGATCATCCGGCATTTGCGTAGGTGTGCTTGAAAAAATTTCACGTGAACCATCAATCATATAATATTTGGCTCCTACCTGATATGTGTTGATTATCCTACTGATCCCGTATAAATCTGGTGCTGAAGCCGTTGCTTTCCCATCCAGTGCAATGGAAGTTGTGGAACTTAGAGATGATGTTAAAACATGATCTTCAACATCTTTCGCATGATGATCGACTTCATGATGGTGGAACTTACAAATGCTTTGGTGTTTTCGTATGATCTCTCCATCAATAGCATCTACAAAGTATTCCCACCTTTCAATCAAATTTTTATAACCGGTTAGGTGGTAAGCTAGTCTGAAAGTCTGATCATCCATCGGCAAAACCACCAGTTCTGTTTTAGTGGACATATCTCCAAGAATGGTAACATCCACTTCATATGTTAATGATGCGCCAAGATCCTCTTTTACTACATCCAGTGTTTGCTTTTCTGTCATTACCGGTGTCAACGATTCCATTTTAATCGATGGAAAGTAATGTCCGTTTAAAAATTCTATGGCCCCTTTTCTACTATGAAGAATTACCTCTCCTCCATACACCGGAACGTTGCCAGCCATTTGCTGCATCTTGATATGTGTCATGCCGAGCTCGTCTTCATATGTAGATAATACACTAAATTCGAGATCCGGATTTTTGATTTTCATCAACGGTGCAGCCGCTCTAAGGTATTCATAAGCTTGATTTTCAGCTCTGCTGCCTTTAGTTGTACTATTGGCAAGCGTACCTTCTATGTATAGAGGTACATTTCTATTGCCAAACATTCCGGCTTTCAAACCATTATCCAATTCTGTTATTCTAAATGCTCCTAATGTTTTAAATTCTGTTGAGCCCGGATTTCTGTCAAAATGGGTAATATTTTGCTTTGGCTTCAGCATCAGCTGAGATGGATTTGGTTTTTCCTGCGAAAGCTCAATGGTCTTCATCTGTGCATCAACACCTACCCAGCCAAGTAAAATTAGCAATAAGGAAAGTACAATTTTATGTTTCATAGGAATATTTATTTAAATTGGTTTATTGATCTTTATTTTTTATCATCATTAATCCTCTTTACCTCAGCCATTAGTATGTTGAAGTAGGTTTGCAAATTGGTATTTTCAAGCGGTTGCTTTCCCCATTGAAGTTGATGTACATTATCCCCCGATTTGTGTCGGACAAAATAATATCTGTTGCCCGGATCATCCAGTTCAAGCTCATTTAATTTAAGGTTTTTGTAGTTAGCAAAAATTTGATCTGCTATTTGCTTCTTAATTTTACCCACTTCCTTAATTCCGGATTCTAACTCTGTATAAATTTTACCAGTTGATGATAAATGATACTCGGTCACATTACCGGTAAATCCACCTCCGGTACCAAATGATATCACTGTTTGTTTTGTCGTTTTAGGGTCAAACATTTTATTGCTTGTTTTGCAGGAATAAGTAGCCAAAATCAAAATGGTTACAAAGATGGTACTAAAAAATTTCATCACAAAAGCGGTTTGTATAGATAAGACTAAATAAACAATAAAAGTAACATAAAAAAGCCAACTTCACATCAGATATTATCCATATTTTAACATTTAAAATATTTTTATTGTTCCCTGAAAATGAATTCATTGACAAAATCTTTAAGTTGTTTTTTAAATTCGGATGCAATTTTACATGCATCCAGATGCGAAAATGCAAGATCCCTGTAGGCCTCGATCACTTGTCGACTATATTCTACAACATAAACATCTTTAAAAATTTGGGTGACGGTCTCAATTTTAAAATCTTCATTGATGCTTTCAGCCGTTTCAGCATACAGATTTTCAAGTATAGCCCTTTGCTCATCACTGCACAATTCGAGTGCTTTAAGGTATAGATAAGTTTTTTTATTTTGTAATATGTCACCACCGATACGCTTACCTACTTGTGCCTGTGTACCAAAAACATCCAGGTTATCATCTTGCAATTGAAAAGCGATACCCAGATTTTTCCCAAATTCATAAATATGGAATTGATCCTGTTTGTCTGCACGAGCTACTATGGCGCCCATCTGAATTGCAGCTCCGATTAAAACCGATGTTTTCAGTGTGATCATGTGGAGATACTCCTGAATATTTACATCTTCTCTCTTTTCAAAGTCCATATCCAATTGCTGTCCTTCACACACACCAAATGCCATTTTATTAAAGGCATTCATCAGGGCGTAAACTAGCTCAGGATCTTCATAATCCAGGATGTATTGATAAGCTTTGACGAGCATCACATCACCTGTCAAAATCGAAGTGTTAATATTGTATTTTTTATGTACCGTTGGTTGACCACGGCGGATGTCTGCATTATCCATCACATCATCGTGCACTAATGAAAAATTATGAAACACCTCTACTGCCATGGCCGCCTTCATGGCTTCTTGAGTATGGCGTCCATATAACATAGTACCTAGTAATGTCAGCACTGGCCTTAAGCGTTTACCACCTATAGACAGAATATAATCTGCTGGTTCATAAAGACTTACAGGATCTTTAGTCAAAGGATTTTTACTCAAAAAATCTTCAAACTGTACTCTTAGCTGTGCAATCAGATCCATTCCACTTATTTAGTTGCAACAAAGGTAAGCATATTAACCAATTTTTAAGTTTTATGCCTTTGTTGATTGTATTCAAGGATTTGATTTAAGCTATTCATCCTAAATTTATCGGTATTCATCTATATTTTTATATCAGACACCAACTTTAATATCAATTTTGCACTCATTAAATTCAATATATAAAATAAATATAATCATCTGATGAGATACATACTTAGCCTTGCCTTTATTCTGGTACTATCCACTGCTCACGCTCAGTTTCCATTTAGTGGAGGCGCAAAAGGCCCGACTATCAAGGGAAAAATTGAAGGTACCGTTGTCGATTCGCTTACGAAGGAAAAAGTGAGTTTTGCTACAGTTACCTTAAAAAAGAAAGGTAGCTCCATCATTCAAAATGGGGTTCTGTCCGATGAAAACGGGTTTTTCCGCATTGAAGAGATTGTCAATGGCCAATACGATATTTATGTTTCATTCATTGGATATGAAGATAAAAAGGTAACGGTGGAGACAACTTTAAAAAGTCCTGATCTCAATATTGAACATATTTATCTAACCCCTTCAGCAACGGTTCTGGATGCAGTTAATATCAATGAGGAGCGAACCCTTTTTGAAAACAGAGCTGACAAGCTCGTCTTCAATGCCGAGAATGATGCATCGATTGCAGGTGGTGATGCCACGGATGTACTGCGCAAAGTGCCGATGTTGTCCGTTGATCTCAATGGGAATGTATCACTTCGTGGTTCTCAAAATGTCAAAATTCTCATCAACGGTAAACCTTCGGGTATGTTTTCAAGCAATGTCGCTGAAGCACTCAAAATGTTTCCTGCCGATCAGATTAAAAAAGTGGAAGTGATTACTTCGCCTTCAGCAAAATACGATGCTGAAGGAAGCGCAGGTCTCATCAACATAATCACTAAAAAGCAGAATGTGGATGGATTTGCAGGTAGTATCAATGCTTCTATCGGCAACAGACAAAACAGTACTTTTATCAATCTGAATGCTGGAAAGGGTCGGTTTGGACTAAGTTCAGGTGGCGCGTTATTTTATTCTCCTCCGGCTAAAGGAACGAATGAATTTTACCGGTTTGACAAGATTAATTCTGGTACCATCAGTCAAAATGGCGATCACAAATCTTCTACTATTGGAGGCAATGGTTCTCTGAGTGCGTTTTATGACTTCAATGGCTTTAATAGTATCAATTCTTCATTTAATTTCCGAGGATTTGGATTGAATGTAGATGGAACGACTATCGGTGCTATCAATCAATCCGGATTAGTGGATAATTATACTCGAACTAACACAAGTAAAAATCTCAATAGTGGTTTTGATTGGTCAACTGATTTTACTCATAAATTTGAAAAACGAGAGAATCAAGAAATTAGTTTTGGCGTACAATATTCACGACAAAACACCGACCAAGATAATATAATTGATGAAATGCACGATTTTGATTTGCTCAATAGAAATACAGATATCAATAATGATGGAGTAAACCACGAAACCACACTTCAGGTGGATTACACTCATCCTTTTACCAAAGCCATCAAATTAGAGACCGGATTAAAAACCATCATCAGAAATATTATCAGCAATTACAACACGCAGGTTTTTGACATCACAAACGGATATACGCCGCTCGTAGAAACCTTCAACTACCATCAAAATGTATATGCCGGATATGCATCTATGAGTTTTATTATTGCCAGAAAGTACAATTTGATCACAGGAGCGCGATATGAACAGACAGGCATCTCGGGTGCTTTTGACAAGTCAACAGACCTTGATTTTGAAAATATTAAATACAACAACCTATTGCCTAACCTAACAATAAGCCGGACTTTTAGTGGGTTCAGGACACTTAAACTTTCTTATACACAAAGAATTCAGCGACCTAGTCTATCCTATATCAATCCATTCAATAACAATGCAGATTTTGTCAATCAGACTATCGGAAATCCTATGCTGAATCCTGAACTCGTACATCAAGTAGAACTTGGTTACAACTTTACTTTTAAAGGATTCACCACATTTTCATCCCTTTTCTATAAACATACGGACGATATTATTGAGCAGATACTTTCACTAAATGAGAATAATCTATCTGTCAATACATTTGAAAATGTAGGCACTAAAAACTCTTTAGGACTCAATACCTTTATCAGCAAGTCTGTAAGCCTATTTACCTTCCGAACAGGTGGAAATATTGCAACTTATGACGCAAAAGGTATCGTCAATGGAAATCCGGAAGAGCGTAAAAGTTTTGAATACAATATCTTCCTCAATGGTGAAGCAAAAATCACAGGAACTTTCAAGGCAGACTTCTTTGGCTTCTTCCGGTCGCCTGTCAGAACCATTCAGGGCGACAATCCTGCTTTCACTATCTACGGTATGGGGCTACGCAAAGAATTTAAAAACTTCAGTCTTGGTGTCACCCTTATCGAGCCATTTAATGCCAATAAATACTTCAAAACCAATATCGAAACAGAAGAAATCAAGCAATCATCTTCCATCGCCGTGCCATTCAGATCTTTTGGCCTCAATGTCCGTTATAAATTTGGAAATGTGGACTTTAAAGAGCGTCAATCCAAGGTCAAAAATACGGACCTTAAAGATGCCAGTGGCAATAACCAAGGTGGCATGAATATGGGATCAGGAGGTAATAATACACTGCAGAAATAACGCTGAGTACTACAAATTTAAGTAGTTAAAGTAAGCTGATCTTCTCCATTAAGATGATCGGCAGCAGCTTCTAACTGATCGTAAAAATCCTGCCCCTTTTTACGGATAATGGCGTCTTTTACGAAGCGATAGATTGGCATTTTAAGTCGCTTCCCTTTGATACGGGCTGCTGCACAGATATCCCAGATGTCGTAGTTCCATGCTTCAAAGCCAGAGATATCATTTTTAGAAATCCTGATCGGATAGAGATGGCATGAAACTGGCTTTTTAAATGGGATTTTACCATCTGCCCATGCTTTTTCTATTGCACAGTATCCGATACCGTTTGCATCCTTATTCAAAAAAACACAAGCTCCGTCTTCATGGCAGGAAGTACCCCAGGTTTTAGGCTCTTCATACAACTCATATCCGGGATGATTTTCTAAATATGCTACAGAACGTTCAGGTAGATACGGCTTGATAAGTTCTAAATATTTGGTGATCTCACCCATTTCTGCTTTTTCTAGCGGCGCACCATAATCGCCTTCCGTACAGCAGGCACCTTTACAAGCATGAAGATCACAACAAAAACACTCTTCAATAATATCTTCACTGACTAATACGTCATCAATAACTAACATGGTACTTTATTTTATCAATGATTTGAGTTTGTCCAGATCTCGGATGAGCATCCGCTTTCTATCAAACTGAATAATGTTATCCTTTCTAAGTTTATTTAATATCATAGTGACAGATTGTCGAGAGGTCGAAGTTAGATTAGCAATATCCTGGTGGGTATAAAAATTTCTCAGTACCCATTCATAGCCCATCCTATGGCCTCTTTTCTCCACGCTCTTGACTAAAAAATCTATAATCCTCGACTGTGAGTCCATAAATATAAGTGATTCCAGGCGTTCATGCATCTCTGTGACCCGTTCACTCATGATTTTCATCATAAGCACACTAAATTCGGGAAAATCAGCCATGATTGACTTCAGTTTTTCCTGAGTAAATCCAACAACTATCGCATTTTCCATAGCCATTGCAAAGTCATTTCTTGTATGGTTACCTAGAATGGACAACTCACTGAAAACATCGCCTTCATACAATATCGCAGTGATGACCTCGGTTTCTGCATTTCTGTAAGTGCCTAATTTTATTTTACCCTTAAGAATGAAGTATATCGAATCCATCTTTTCTTCGGGAAGATAGATATAATCACCTCGCGCTATATTCGTCTGCCCTGTTTCAAATAGGGTTTTTAGTGAAGGATTGCTATCCAATACACTTTGGAGGTTAATATTTTCTGCATACCATCCAGGCATTGTACTAATAATTATTTAACTAAAATTGTTTTTTATGTTATGTTACTACAAATATCATGCTTTCTACATTTCAGAGTCCAGTTTTAGATCGAGTTTTTTACTCAATAATCCAAGTGATGGATTCTTCTTCAACATCTCTAAATATTTTTCTTTATTAGATAGCGTGACCGTAGTGCGATATTCCTCATATTCCGGAAAACGCTCCAGATTAACTTCGATATCTAAAATAATATCTGTAGCGGACATCTCTTCTCTGATTCTCTCTATTAATCCGGTCTCCTGAAGTATCATGTCCTTGGTGACTTGTGTGGGCACAAACACGTGTATCGTCTTGTCTTGTAGTGTCATTTGAGTAAGTTCCATCGCCTTTTTGAGGCTTATAGAAGGATTGAGCTCCATGTAATTGTTCCAAATTTTCTGAATACCTTCTATTGTTAATTCCTTTTTGGCCTTTAGCTTAGATGCTTCACTCTGCCTAACCATATCTCTAATTTTGTCGAGATTACCAAACATCGATGATGCAACAGGCTCTACAATATCCTTGGACTGATTAGATGATTCAATGTTGGTTGTAGTCGTCTCAGGTTGACTCACTACTTGCTGGGGTTTAGATGTTGTCCCAGTATTATTACTACCGTGATTTGGACTTAGATTTAAAGGTTTATCCGTGTTTTGATTGAGACTTACGTTCGCTACACTATTTTTTTTTTCTTGTGCTTCAACACTTCCTGCAAAAACATCTGAATTGACTGCCCTACTTAGATAGGCGAGCTTGGAAAGAACTAATTCTACCTGTAGCCGTTTGTTTTTGGCTCTGACTAAATCAATATCACATTGATTGAGCATGTTTAATCCTGATAATAGAAAAGAGGCTTGTGCCAGCTGCGATTGATCATAGTACCTTTTCTTAAGTTCCTCACTTGCTTCTAAGATTCCTATTGTTGAAGGAATCTTAGCGATCAGTAAATCTCTGAAATGATCTGCCAATCCCAGTACAAACTGCTCTACGTCAAATCCTTGCTTGATTACCTCATCAAGAGTAAGTAATACCTTTGCGATGTCTTCAATTAGGCATGCATCCGTGATTTTAAAATAGTACTCGTAATCGAGTAAATTTAAATTATTTACCACATCTTTGTACGTGATTGCATTGCCACTAACAGAGCTGGTTATTTTGTCAAAAATGGAAAGTGCATCCCGCATAGCTCCGTCTGCCTTCTCGGCTATAGCATGCAATGCCTGCTTTTCTGCCTGAATGTTTTCTTTGTCACAGATGATCTCAAGCTGCCTTACAATATCGGAAATCTGAATACGACGAAAATCAAATATCTGACAGCGCGACAATATCGTAGGTAGTACCTTGTGCTTTTCAGTGGTTGCCATGATAAATATCGCATGTTCGGGCGGTTCTTCTAGCGTTTTTAGAAAAGCATTGAAAGCCTGAGAGGTCAACATGTGTACCTCGTCGATGATGAATACCTTATATTTACCCTTTTGTGGCTGTATCCTAACCTGATCGATGAGCATTCGGATACTTTCCACGCTATTATTGGATGCGGCATCCAGCTCAAATATATTGAAAGAAGCATTATCATTGAAGGAAGTACAAGAACTGCATTCATTACAAGCTTCCACCTGATTCTTAGGGTTTTCGCAATTGATGACCTTTGCAAGGATACGCGCACAAGTCGTTTTACCTACTCCTCGAGGTCCCGTAAATAGAAATGCGTGTGCCAGATGTCCTATTTGCAACGCATTTTTTAGTGTTTTGGCAACATGATCCTGACCTACCACTTCCTCAAAAGTCATCGGTCTATATTTACGTGCCGAAACTATATATTTACTCATGTACCTTATATTCTGCTAAAGAAAACACAAATATAGTAAAATTGTTACTTGTCAAAAATATAAAAAGTATTACGCTCTACCAAAATCATTGATTCTACTGGAGATAAGACGATGTTGGATATTTGTGGAGTAACGCAAATGTTAATGGCTGTAAAATTAAATAATCAAATATGTGCATGTTAAGTTTGCTAATATGACGTTTGGTAAAGCGTCAATTGAGCTATATATTTATAATTAAATACAAATAATCACTATATATAACTCTGCAATTTATCGAATATTATTTAATAAATGAAGCCTGGAAAAGCGCCTTATTATTAGAATGATCTATCGCTTCTATCTTTAACTCGTGTTGCCCAGAGTTAATCTCTGACAATGGAATTTCTAATACATTGTCTTTTAAACTATACGGACTGATCACAAAATTGCCATCAATCCACACTTTTATTTTGATGCCTGAGACATGTTTACCTTTCACCGGTAAATTATCATTAACTACAAACCTGAATGTCCGATATATAGTAGCATTGCTCTTGAACTTAACCGCACGAATGGTAGGTGCTATGGTGTCGTATTCCAAACTTACAATGCCAAACTCAGGTATTTCCGTTATCAGCGCCCCTTCTTCCCAATATCCACCTAAATTGTATTTTGTACCATTATTAAACATTATAATCTCCTTGCCAATTATCCTGTCCGGATGCTCCGGTTTTAAGGAGACTGGGAGCAGCGATTTTAGCGGTTCGTCACGCTTATGAATCTTGTATTTAGTATTGTTTCCTCCATTCTGAAGGGTGTCCAGTAGAAAGTAAATCGGTCGAAAAAGGGTGTTTTTATTGATTGTGGCCGTCAGGTTTTTTATTTGAAAAGTACGGTCTTCCTGATGAGATACAAATATTCCTTCTTTTGAAGTATTTTCAGCTACAACTATATCCTTGTCTCGAATCAAGGTGAGCAATACGGTTCTTTTATTATGGTTAAAATCTTCTATTTCCACTCGTACATGATGCTCTTGGTCTAGGTTGAGCGGTATAAAACCATGGCCACTATCTTTCATAAACTCCAGATCACAGCCCGGAAATTTATAGCAAAGATAATAGTAGCCTTTACCGGCCTTTTGGGCTTTATAATCATAAAAGCCGGTGATCTCTCGTGATTTATCAAAGGAAAATTTATCTATTTTATAGTCAAATACCAGCAGACTGTCCACATACACATGCATAGCATAAATACCCATATGATGCCTACTACCATCCATAAAATCCTTTGTTTTGATTGCAATTCCAGCTTGAAATGCAGGTACATAGATTGGGAAAGGTAGGTCGATGGTTGCTTCTATTGAAGGAATGGGGATGTTTTTCTCCCACACCTTGTGATACAAATCATCTATTCCATGAATTGAAACCGAACTAATCGTGGGTTGAGTATTGTCTTTAACACCAAAACCCAATAGCAAGGGATTAACAGGGATTTCAGACCTAGTGTCTCTAAGTTCAAAATGGAGGTGTTTCCCAAATGAATGTCCGGTATTACCCATCAGACCAAGAAACACACCTCGACTTATCGGCAATGCATCTGGATCAAGTGATACATCAATTTCATAGGATTCAAAAGCCATCTGGTTTTGCCTTACCACTGCCGTTATATCTTCGCTGAAAGCCTCCAAATGCGCATAAACGGAAGTAAACTCGGTTTCTGGATGGACAATATACACAGACAGACCATAACCGCCTGCAGCTACTTTAATCCTAGAAACATACCCATCAGCAATGCTAAAAATGGAATCAATGGCTTTTCCGGAGGATTTGATATCTAGGCCTGAGTGAAAGTGATTCCCTCTGAGTTCACCAAAATTAGCAGAAAGCTTGTAATCATAATTGACAGGGCTTCTGAATGCTTTAAAGGCCTCTATTTGAGTCTGACTGTATAAAATTTGAATGGACAAAAATACTGTGACTGTCGTTATAACTACCGATTTTCTACTCCAAAAACTCACTTTTTATTACTCTTTTCAATCAAAGAAGATAGCACTGACCGCATCCTATCTAGAGCGGCGGAAATGGTGGTCTTCTGGTGCAACACATCTTCTTTCAGTTGCGCATACATAGTACTAAAAGCACTGCTCCCAAGTATGATGTTTTCCATCACATCACGGCTTTTCATGCTGAACCATCTCATATCTTGTTCTCTTCTTCTACCTTCAAAAATACTTTTATCGATCAGTAATTTTTTGTAATCTTGAATTGCCTGATACACTTCTTCCATACCATAATCTTGTACTGAAGACACCAAGATTATCGGGCTTTTCCACTCTTCCATCTCATGATGAAACAGCTGAAGGGCATTCCTATACGCTCGCTTTGCTTGCTTAGCAAGCTCCAGTTGTGGTCCGTCAGCTTTATTGATAATAAAAATATCAGCATTTTCCATGATGCCTCGCTTGATACCTTGTATATCATCTCCTGCACCAGGTTGCAAAAGCAATAAATTTACATCTGTGATATGATTGACTTCCGTTTCTGACTGGCCTACACCGACCGTCTCAACTAGCACGACATCAAAGCCTGCTGCTTCACACAATCTGATTGTATCTTTTGTATATAAAGCTGTGCCGCCAAGTATTGCTCCAGAAGGTGTAGGCCGAATATAGGCCTCATCACGTCCTGAAAGTCTTGCCATTCGAGTTTTGTCTCCTAGGATACTACCCTTACTATGTGTACTACTGGGATCAATTGCAAGAACAGCTGGGTGATGTCCTTGTTTTATGAGAAACATTCCAAGTGCTTCAATAAAGGTGCTTTTACCTACACCAGGAGTACCCGTGATGCCAATTCTAATCGTGGAATTATCTTCTTTAAATTGTTCCAAAATATTTTCGGCTAGTGCCCTTTTTTCAGGCCTGGTACTTTCTAACAATGTAATACATTCACTCAGGATAAAGCGATTGCCTGCCCGAATACCCTCGAGGTAATATTCAGGGTTTTGTTCCTTCTTCGATTTTTGCGGCAACAATGGATTGACGTGTTGAGTAGGCTTAGGTGGCGGCACTTTAAATTTAATTATGAATGACAAAGATAGAAAAGATTATATTTTATTCAGTCTTATTCGGTGTTAGGACCGCATTCTTGTCCAATCAAGTCGATTTTTGACTATCATACACTAAATGAAACACTTCATGTGAGGTGTCTGAAAACCTGAATTCTTCTAAATGTATAGCGTGCATTTCAATGATGATGTCAAAAAATGAAAACGCATCGAAAATTGAATCAACCAAGCTTAAAACTATTTAAACCTAGTCAATTTTAATTTACTTTTTGGGAATTTTAATGATATATTGCTTTCCATCTTTAACCGTAAGTTTTCCGGTAAGAAGCCAAGGGTTATAAAACTTGAGCATCCGATAAGAAATTCCGTATTGATGAGCAAAATCTGCTAAACTCGGAATGGTCTCAGTGACAACTACGTCCATCAAATCAGGATGTTTAGCGTATTTATCCTCTTTGCTCAAATAAAAGCCAAAATCTTCAGGATTAGATAAAATTTCTTTAATCGCAATGATTCTGAATACATACCTCGACGTTTCGTCATTGATATTCATGTCATAATAACTACTTTCCTTTTGCTCGCTTAAGGATTTGGAAAAATTAGTCGGACCGACATTGTATGCAGCTGCAACATTTGTCCAAGTCCCAAATCTGTTATAGAGTTGTTTTAAATAAGTACAAGCTGCTTGAGTAGATTTTTCAAGATGCATTCTCTCGTCCACGTCTTCACTAATTTCAAGACCCAATTCAATGGCCGTAGGCTTCATAAATTGCCAGTAACCTTTTGCGCCTGATGACGAAGTAGCATTTCGTAATCCACTTTCTGCCACTGCCATATATTTACAATCATCTGGTATATCGTTTTCGTCCAGGATTTTTTCTATTACGGGAAAAAACTTATTTGCCAGTTTTATATTGAGCATGGTGCTAGATTGCCAGTATGCATTTATATTGAGCTCTCTGTCCATTCTTTCCTTTGTATCGTCATTTAATGGAACCTGTTCTCCTGCAAAATCAAAAGTTTTGTCCATGCGAACGGAAACAATTTTTTGAGCAAGATCATAAAATACCTTCCTTACATTTTCATTTTTATATGAAAGAAATATAAGTGCAGAAAAGACAAGTCCGGCCACAAAGCCAAACATAGGAAATAAAGACTTGTATTTATTCATCTTCATTTTTTTGAATCGTTTTCGGTCGTTTATATACTGGTACTGTACTACATGGCTCTCCAAACATGATGCTAATGGCGTGATGTTTAAGTTTACTGGTCATAGCGGCATATGCATAAGATGGTACTGGTTTTGAACCACATCCTTTAATAACGATTCTTTTATTATCAAATTGTTTTATATCGAGCGTATCTATCATCTTTTTGTAATACATATTCAGATAATCCTGCTCGCTTCCATGGTAAGTATCTTTGGCATAATCAGATAGGTAGTTTTCGATCAGCATATATGACCAATTGGGTATGATCGCCTCCGTACTGCAATTGACCAGCACAATTTTGTCTTTATACTGAGACCAGTCCACTTCTTTGAGAGATGCCCTGAATTCTTTTTCCTTTACAATCAATCCATGAAATAGATAATCCTTGATGTCAAACTTCACAAATTCCTCTTTGGGAAAATAGTTTTCAAGATCAATGGTTATTATGCCACTTTGTGCAACTCTGTTGACTAAAATAGTATCGTCCACTTTTTATTTTTTTAAATAATTCTTTGATATCTATTCTTTTACAATGCTTTTATCGGGATTTTGTTCTTCTTCAATAGGTGCAGGACTGCCTATTTGGTTATCTTCGGGCTCAAATTCCTTAGGTTTAGGCATATCTTCAATCGACTTTAAGCCAAAGTAATCCATAAATTTTGCTGAAGTGCCATACAGTAATGGTTTTCCCGGGCCGTCACTCCTACCTAGGATTTCAATCAGGTCTTTTTCAAGGAGTTTATTGATCGTATAATCACTGTTGACACCACGTATAGATTCTATTTCAGCCTTAGATACCGGTTGCTTATATGCTATGATGGACAGTGATTCTAATGCCGATTTACTAAGTTTTTTGTGGGTAATCTGTCTTAAAAATATGCCTATCGTTTGATGATAAGCTGGTTTTGTCATGAATCTAAATCCTCCTGAGATTTCAATAATTTCCATTGCATAATCGCCTTCCTTATATTTTTGCATAAGTTCGGCTAGCGCGCTCTGGAGTGTTTCGTCACTGATTGTTGTGTCTAGACTTTCTTCAACAGTGTTCTTGATTTCATCATAGCTGATCGAAGGATTAGCGCTAAAAATCAGACTTTCTATATGTAAGTTTATTATTTCCAACTCGAATGGTCTTTCTTAACAAATACAAACATAAAACATATTTAAACATCTACCCTTATGTGCATTGAAAATTTGGTGTAGCGTCCATAAAAAAAAGATTTTTGCCATTAAATCACTACAACCAATGCTTCAATATGTTACTCATTATGCAAGTAGGATTTTTCTGTATGACTAGTCTATATGATGAACTGTGATGGCAACTGTCTATTTCTGAATGTTTTTCAGCATAGATTTTGCTCGTTTTCCTCCTTTGGCAGCAGCCTCCTTGATATCTTTGACATAACCACTCTTACCTGTTTTTTGTTTAGCAATACCTCTAAATGTCAAAATATCTACTTCGGATACCCCGTCATTTACTTCCGGCAAATCCGCTGCTTTGTCAAAGGCTTTGAGTGCCTCCTGAAAATCTTCTAACTCAAGCAATACTATTCCGTAATGATAATAGGCCCAACGCAACCAGTATTTGTTGGGATCATCCTCGGCAAATTTGCGATTGGTAAATAATTTTAAATCAAACGCTGCTTTTTGCCACTCTTTGAGCTTAATGTGACATTCTGATTTTAATCGACGAGATTTCCAGTACAGCGTCTGCAGGGCAATAGATTTCTTGATAGATTCATCTAGATTCTCAATAGCGATTTCCCATTCTTCTCTCAACATATGAATCTTAGCACGTCCATAATAAGCAGTAGGAATGGTAGGGTCGGTATTGATACATTTATTGTAGTCACGCAATGCATCGTGATAGTTATTCAATCTGAAGTTTACTTTAGCACGGCGTTCATAGGCTTGTGCATGTCGGTCATATTTTTCAATAGCCTTACTTAATGCATCAATGGCTTCTTCTTCTTTTCCTTTGACCTTTACAAGCTTTCTACCTTTGACAAACGACTGCACAACGCCTTTATCACTCTCCGGCTCTAAAGTCACAAAATGCATTATCTCCCCTTCATTGATCATCCACGCTCTGATAGACCCGGCAACAGCAAATTGTGAACAATATTCCAATAATCCGACAGTGGCTCGGAATGCCTTTTCTGTTATCTGTCCTACATATCTTGGTATTTCAAGCGAAAGATCTTCTTCGTGAAAGATATCTTCAAACTTAAAAATCATGTCGGTCTTATAATACGTCTCCTGTCGCTGAAGGAACATTTTTGTTACCTTATCATAACTCTTCTGCGTACCAAACTCAAGTCTGCCCTGTATGATGGTCTTAAAATACATTAAATATCCCCGTTATTACTTTTTATATTGAATAGAAAAAATCATTCCAAACTCTGTGGTTTTTCAATCTTTTGGCAAATTAATTTTTGCCTCAGTACAATTCTGTTTTGACATACCATATAAAAATCAAAAAACCACAACGATAATGGGCGCATAAGGTGCAATGAATCAATAAATTATATTAACCCAAGTACATTTCAATGGATCAAAAATATATTTAAATTTTCATTTTTGGTTGTAGCCAAAAAGTCCTCTAGATTTTATAAGTGTTGCCAGTGTATCCGGTACCTTTGATTCCCACCCGGGTATTCCGTTTTTGATATCGTAAAGCACATCTGCAGGATAAATATGCAGATTGTGTTCGTCATATTCCTTAACGGGTATGATTTGACGGCTATCGAGAAGGTATTTATATAAAAACTTGATACCTTCCGGCACCACCATATTTTCAGCTGTCATGATTTTACCTGTCTCTTTGTCCTCAGAAGGATAGACGTATATCCGGATATTTTGGCTAAACAATTCCCCAAATGCTACAAGCAACCTTCCATCCTGATTATTATTATATTTGTCTGTAATGATAATTTGGAGCTCACGACACCCTATCACTAGTCCAAGATTGTTAATTTTATAATCACTTAAATAGTTAATTAGCATTTCGTGATTGATACAATCTGATAACAATACATTATGTCCCAAGGTGGAAAGCATATCTGCCCTGTCCAAAAAATCCTTTTCATCTACTTCGTCACCGTCGCCTTTGAGATAATCCATCGTCATTTCCATCATCAAAAAGGATTTTCCCTTTGTTCCTGCTATCTCTTCATTAAATTGTTGATAACTCGAGTTAATTACATCTAAAGTAACAATCGTCGGTGGACGGAAATTGCCACGGATGACCATTAGAGACTGACGGTATAAAAACTCAGAAGCGTGAATACTATTCTGATTGACATCAAACATAGCCACTCTGGTCAATTTGTGCTTGACAAGATATAGTGAAAGTAACCGCTTGTCTAAAGATATAAAATCTCCGCCGTTTATCCGCAGTAAATCAATAGCTACTCTATCTTTGATGTTATCTACAAGAGACAATACCATCTTTTCTGGATCGTCATTATAGTAAAAGCAGGCATAAATCATATTTACACCCAGAATACCGATAGCTTCCTGTTGTAGTCGATTGTTGGTATCCAACATTTTGACATGGATAACCATATCATTGATAGGTCCGTCAGGATGGAGCTTAAATCTTACGCCCATCCATCCATTACCTTTGATAGTTCTGGCATAATTAATTGCCTGAACAGTATCCGCAAAAACAAAAAATGTCGCATCTGGCCGTGAAATTTTCAATCGTTCCTCCATCAGCTCCCACTCATGCTCCAGCATCTTATAGAGGCGTGATTCCGAAACATATCTTCCGGATTCTTCCTGACCATAAATGGCATCAGAATACGTCTTGTCATAGGCAGACATGGTCTTAGCAATAGTACCAGCTGCAGCACCTGCTTGAAAAAAATTCCGCGCTACTTCTTGGCCTGCTCCTATCTCGGCAAAAGTCCCATAAATAGGATCATTTAAATTAATGTCCAATGCCTTTTGCTCGGTTTTTATCATCTGATATTCCATAAAGGTCTTATTTAGTGATAAGAATGCAAATATAAAAAATTGGCACAGAATCTTTGATAAATTTAGCCTAGGATCTTTGACTTTACGTTAAAGTATTAAACCTTACCCTCAGTCTATTATTAGGCAAACTACAATATTAAATTGTTTCAAATTCAATTTCCTTATCAGAAACAAACAGCATATGAATTACACTTGATATGTATTTGTGTTCTTATTTATCTGCTCTCGACTGAATAACCTTGTGCTTGAGTATTAAAACGCCGAGCCACATTGCTACTTTGTTTCATCTTTCTTTATAACATATTCAAATGCTTAATTTGGTTAAATACCCCAAATCTTACTTCCCGAATTAACCTCGACAAATCACCTCAATCTTTCTATGGTATGAAGATAAAATAAATTTTATTCAATCATATTTTTGATTTATAACAAAAATAAGTACTTTTGTAGTCTGTTGTTTATTCATTCTGATGAAGAGTTTTATCTGTTATAATATCCACGATAAAACCTTTTAAACAATGAAACATTTAGTGGAAGCTACCCGTCAAAAGTTGTCGAGTAGTTTCTACATTTTATAATTTGAATTGTAAACTCCTAATATTAATTATTTAAATCACACTGAAATATGTTACGAAAATTCTTCTATTTAGCTTTTTTGCTTAGTGGTGTCATCTATTTAAGTTCTTGTGGAGGAGAAAGCGCGAAAAGCAGTGCTACTGAAAGTGGTACTACTGCTGAAAAACCAGCTGCTTCAACAGAAGACTATGATCCTAATAGAGGTGAAGGTAAATTTGATGAAACCAATGTTGTTTTAGGTCCACTGGATGCAGCTATGGCTACAAAAGGAAAAGATATTGCCGACACTAAATGTACTTCATGCCACAAAATGACAGATGAAAGACTGGTCGGACCAGGATGGAAAGGCGTTACTGAAAGAAGAACTCCTCACTGGATTATGAACTTCATTTCAAATCCTGATCCTATGATTGATAAGGATCCAGAGTTAATGGCTCAGCTGGAGTTGTGTCTAGTACGCATGCCTAACCAAAATCTTTCTGATGATGAGGCTAGAGAGATTCTTGAATACATGAGACAAAACGACGGAGCCAAATAAGTACCGTTTAGTTCCTATTTGTCAGATTTTGACTGTATTCCTATCATTAAAGGGGCATCAAATAATTCGTAAAGGAAAGTTACAATCAGTAGCTTTCCTTTATTACTTTTCACAATCCTCAAATTAGGGTTTTAAAGACAATTATTGTTATGCCTTGACGATTTATCTATCTACTCTTTCCTAATTTATGGATAAAAACAATTGACTCTCCTGAATCTATTGATTATTTTATAACTTCATGACTTAGTCAATCTTTCATAAAATCAAAGTTGTAATACTTACTTAATGAAAAGCATTATTTTATTCATCCTTATATTAATTACACCTTCTTTAAAGGCTCAAGATCACCAACACGAACATCATCATAATGAAATCGGTATAGCGGCCGCTCCTGTATATTTCACAAATGAGAAGTCAATTGCATTGGGGCTTCACCTCCATTATATTCGGATGATTAATCATTCAAAATGGGGTATAGGTTTGGGCTTTGAAAAGATATTTGATGATCACAGCCACAATATAGCAGGTGTAATAGTGTCGTATCGGCCGATTTCACCACTTAGCTTCAGTATTGCACCAGGTGTCAATGTAAATAATCAGTTAAAAAACCCTGAATTTGCCATCCACGGTGAGGTGGCCTATGAATTTGAAATAGGAAATATTCACATAGGTCCGGTTCTGGATATAGCTCGTGATCACGAAGACTTCCACTTTAGCCTTGGTCTTCACCTTGGTATAGGTTTTTAAAATAATTCTATACTACTTCCCTTTTAGATTTTTTAAATCCATAAATCACCAGCATAATTATGCCTATCATGATAGCTGCTGAGACATACACCAGTGTTCCTGCTGCATACGGTATTGCTGTATAGCTTAAAGAACCGACTCCTTGTGCAGCCAAAATCAACTCATTTGCAAAAATACCTCCAAAGATGATATACATTGATGTAATGGTACGTTGTTGATTGATTAAAAAGTGATTGGTGTATAAATAGGTGACAATAAAAATACTTATCATACCCAGCAGTACTAGGTGTAAATAAGCAATAATAATAGGCCTGAAGCCAAATGCAAAATGGCTCACTGACGGAATTGTTGATCCCAGTTGAAGACTAAATTTTATAATAGTAGCAATGCCAACTGCAATAAAAAATAACTTCAAATGCTTATTCTCTAGTTTTTTGAGAAATTCGAGTTTTTTAAGAATATAAAAGAAATACACAATAGCATAAAACTGTACTATCGCAGAAATGCATACAATGATAAATACAACAATTGACAATTTTGCCCACAAAACGGATAGTCCATAAGCAGGAATACATGTCAGCGCAAACATCCAAAATATATTTCTAAAAGGTTTTTCAATCTGATGTTTCTTATACATATACTGAACAAATAGACCCAAGCAAGCAAAAAAGAACCACCCATTGTACTGAAAATGCAAAAACCAGTATAATGACTTTAGGTAAGTATGCTGATTGATTTGTTTAGCTCCAAAAATATACATTAGCCAGAAAGCCCCTATTGCTGATATAAAATTAAAAATTATCGCTGCCCAGTGCCATTTTTTAGAAACAAAATTGGCTTTATATGAAAGAACTAAATAATAAATATTGAAAATAAAATTGATAATAACCGATAATGTCAAAAATATAATTGAATACGTGCCATAACCTTGTAATGCAAAAGAAAAAAGCACTCCTAAATTTGCAACATTATACAGCAATAAAATATTTTCCATCTTTTTAGTGGATTCCTTTCCTATAAACTGGAATAAATTATGCGCAATCAATGCCATCAATATAAATGAAACCCATCCATTGAAAGCAAAATATTGATGCGCAAGTTGTAAGTTTTTTTGCTGCAAAAATGGAAAATCATAGGCTATTTTATAGCGCATGATCGTGCCCAAAAGCGCGACAATCACAAAGTTTATAAAAGCCAGTCGTATTAATTTGGTGGTATTCATTTAGATAAAATTTTGTAATCAACAAAATGACGTCAGCAGCTTTAATCTCTGAGATATGCCATAAAATTATACAATTTAAAAACGTCGTTTAATTGATCTATAATGTCTAATTGTGCTGACTGTCTAAATAGGGTACTTCTAGTGTTATTAAATTCACCAGAAATACACCATTAAATACTTCTAAATTGCATCACCAAAGGTAAGGTTTCGCCTCTGAACCAACAAATTTTATATGGTGTAATTGTCTTACAAAAATAAATGATTGTAATCATAAAATACAAAACCCTCCAAATTGCACAACTTGGAGGGTTTTGTCGGCTTATTCAGATCCGTTACTCCTGACCTTCATCCTCGTTATCTTTTTCTAAAGAATCTGTAGGAAGGTATTTTTCTTTTATTTTATTTTCTATTTCCAGTGCCAGTTCAGGGTTATCAGCCAAAAACTGCTTTGCCGCCTCTCGTCCTTGAGCTATTTTGGTGCCTTCATAACTGAACCACGAGCCACTTTTACCAATGATATCTGTCTCTACACCAAGATCTATAATCTCTCCTATCTTTGAAATGCCTTCACCAAATATAATGTCAAAGGTTGCTACTCTAAATGGTGGAGCAAGCTTGTTCTTAACCACTTTGACCTTCACCGGATTACCAACTGTATTGCCGTCTTTATCTTTGATAGCTGTACCTGATTTGCGAATGTCCAGACGAATAGAAGCATAAAACTTCAAAGCATTTCCTCCTGTTGTTGTCTCAGGATTGCCAAACATAACTCCGATTTTTTCACGAAGTTGATTGATAAAAATACAACAACATCCTGTCCTGCCTATTGTCGCCGTCAATTTTCTCAACGCTTGAGACATTAATCTTGCTTGCAATCCCATCTTACTATCGCCCATCTCGCCTTCTATCTCACTACGAGGTACTAATGCTGCTACAGAATCAATAACGATAATGTCTATCGCACCGGAACGAATCAGGTTTTCGGCTATTTCAAGTGCCTGCTCACCATTATCTGGTTGCGAAATCAATAATTCTTCTGTATTCACACCAAGGTTCTGTGCATAAAACCTATCAAAGGCATGTTCAGCATCAATGATGGCTGCAATACCTCCGTTTTTTTGACATTCGGCGATGGCATGGATGGCCAGCGTTGTTTTACCTGATGATTCAGGACCATAAATCTCTACAATTCTTCCTTTAGGCAAACCATTGATACCTAAAGCAAGGTCCAAACTTAACGATCCGGTAGAAATAGTTTCTACACTAACGACCTGTTTGTCCCCCAGCTTCATAATGGTACCCTTACCAAAGGTTTTGTCCAGTTTATCCATGGTCAGGGCTAACGCCTTTAGCTTTTCTTCTTTTTCTTTAGACATACTGTTATTTTCTTGAGCCATTACTTAAAAATTAATATATGGAAAGCAAAGATATGATTTTTTTCTATATGATTAGAATTTTCAATTTATTTACTGTGGTTAATTGTAAATTGCGTATTTTGCAACTATTATTTATAAAACAAATCTATTATGGACAATAGACCCTGGCTGAAAAATTATCCAGCTGGCATTCCTGCTAATATTGATGTATCTCAATATGCAACATTAGTTGCTTTTCTTAAAGAATGTTTTGAAAAATATAGCAATCACACTGCTTACGAATGTATGGGCAAAAAAATATCCTACCGAGAGGTCGATACCTTGTCCACACAATTTGCAGCTTATCTTCATTCTAGAGGTTTAAAGCCAGGAGATCGTATTGCTATCATGATGCCCAATCTACTGCAGTTTCCTATTGCTGCTTTCGGTGCGCTTAAGGCCGGTTTAATCCTGGTCAATACTAATCCACTATACACGCCGCGGGAAATGTTGCATCAGTTTAATGATAGTGAAGTGTCGGCAGTGGTCATAGTTGAAAATTTTGCTGCTCATCTGGAGTCAATTATCAAAGACACCTGCATCAATACTGTTATACTGACCTCTATAGGAGAAATGCTTGGTGGCTTAAAAGGCAGTATTGTTGATTTTGCTGTCAAATACATTAAAAAAATGGTACCTAAATACCATCTGGAAAACACGGTCAGCTTTTCACACGCTCTACAAGAAGGCAAGAAATTTAAAATTAAAGAATTTGCTACATCGGTGGATGATGTCATTATCCACCAATATACCGGTGGTACTACCGGTGTCGCCAAAGGAGCTATGCTTACCAACAAAAATCTAGTAGCTAATATGCTGCAAATCAGGACTTGGATGTCTCCTTATCTCAACGAAAGATCAGAGGTAGCATTATGTCCCCTACCGATGTATCATGTCTTTGCATTCACTGTAAATTGTCTGGCCATGTTGAGCTATGGTGCTCATTCTGTACTTGTAACAAATGCAAGAGATTTGCCATCAGTGGTGAAAGAATTTAAAAAGAATAAAATCACCATTATGACTGGGGTGAATACCTTATTCAATGCTCTTGCGCACAATGCAGCTTTCGCAAAATGTGATTTTTCTTCCCTTAAAGTCTGTGTAGGCGGTGGTATGGCAGTACAAAATGCAGTCGCTAACAATTGGAAATCCATCACTGGTTGTCTGCTGACAGAAGGATATGGCCTTACTGAAACTTCTCCGTTGGTGAGTGTCAATCCTCTGGATGGTACAGGAAAATTAGGTAGTATTGGTCTGCCCGTTTCTTCTACAGAAATTAATATAGTAAAAGATGATGGCTCGCTTGCAACAATAGGCGAAGCCGGAGAGATACTGGTACGTGGTCCTCAAGTGATGAAAGGTTATTATAAACACCCTGATGAAACGGCAAAAACAATAACACCCGATGGCTGGTTGAAAACAGGTGACATCGGGTATATGGATGAGGATGGTTTTATGTTTATTGTTGACCGTAAAAAAGATATGATCCTTGTGAGCGGCTTTAATGTTTATCCTAATGAAATAGAAGAGGTGCTTGTCAGCCATCCTAAAGTAATGGAAGCGGCAGCGATAGGTGTTCCAGACGAAAAATCAACAGAAGCCATTAAAGTATTTGTTGTTAAAAAAGATCCCAGCTTGACTAAAGACGAGTTAATTGCTTATTGCAGATCAAATATGACCGGGTATAAGATTCCAAAATATGTGGAGTTTAGAGCCGACCTTCCTAAGTCTAACGTAGGAAAAATACTCAGAAGGGCATTAAAAGAAAGTAATGGCTGATTACGGTGTCCTATACCTTATACCTTGTCCTATATCTGAAGGTAATATAACTAGTTTGCCCTCGGACACCTTGAAGGTTTTGTATAATACTTCTTATTTCGTTGTTGAACGAGCAAAAACAGCCAGACGTTTTATAAAATCGGCCGGACATCCACAGCCAATAAGCAATTTGATGATCTACGAGATAACAGATGACAAGGCAGCTAATGAAACTTTTTTAAACCAATTATTCCGTGGTAATAATATCGGAGTAATATCAGAAGCTGGATGTCCAGGAGTAGCGGATCCTGGCGCTGAAATGGTTGCATGGGCTCATCGACACGGTATCAAAGTTGTTCCACTCATTGGTCCGTCTTCTATACTACTGGCGTTAATGGCCAGTGGTTTAAGTGGTCAGTCCTTTGTATTTAACGGATATCTGTCCAATAAAAAGCCGGAACTCGTCCAGCAACTCCGACAACTTGAATCTAAGGCCAGTAAATTGAATCAAACACAAATATGGATGGAAACACCTTACAGAAATGGTTTTATGATCGAAACCTGTATTCAGGCTCTGCAAGCCGATACACAACTTGTCATCGCGTGTGATATCAGCAATGAAGAAGAAAATATACAATCTAAACCAGTAAAAGATTGGAAGCAGATTAAAACAGACTACTATCATAAAAAGCCCTGCATTTATCTGCTAGGTTAAACGGTGAGTATATTAGGGTATTTTTCTTAATAGTCGTTTTTATAATGAATGATTTGAACTCAAGAGGATATATTGTAACTTAGAAAGTTGAAATTTTAAGAAAATCTTAACATTTTTCATATCATTTTGGAACTTTCAAGAGCCGATATCCGTTATTATTATAGTTCAGATATCATTCCTGAACATTCAGACTTTTTCTTCGCTTGGATTTTTTAATATTTTTTTGTTGAATCTTTTAAATATTTTAAGCCATGATGAATCTAGAAGTCCGTGATATTATGACGAAAGAAAATCTCATAGTAGCACATCCAGAACAAACAATTAAGGAAATTGCTAACATTATGATTGAAAAACATATGCAGCAATTGCCTGTGACCGACGCAGAAGACAAACTTGTTGGTATGGTCACTACTTATGATTTGTGGAAAGCCTCTCGTGATGGTATAGATGAAGGCACCCTCATAGGCGATATTATGACTACTCAAATAGTAAGAATAACCCCTAAAGACAAGGTCGGTACTGCTGCTGAACTTTTTGCACTAAGAAGGCTCAAAACACTTCCTGTGGTCAATCTTGACAATAAGCTTAAGGGTGTAGTAACGGCCTTTGATGTGATTAGGGTCGTCTTTAAGGAAGAGTATCCTCAACCTATATTATTTACAGAGGCATTTACGAGATAATATTCGATTGAAAGGGAATAATTTGTCTTTTTCTTTTTGCTTTTGTTTATTTTGTATTTGTAAGTATATGTTATAAGTGTGATATTTATTTAATTCTTAAAAGTCCAAATGTTGTATCTACGCATTTGCGATAAAAGTTAAAAGAATAAAATAAATATTCACACGGACTTAACGATTCATTATTTGTAAATGAACAGGTTTTTTTATTCAAAAAAGCCTGTTCAAATTTATATCCTGTTCCTTTTGAATAGAGCTATGAATTTGATTTTGAAATGCTGCCAAAAGAAAAATAAGTTTTTATAGTATCGCCAAAAATTGTAGCCACTGTAAATCAATTAAGCACAAGTTTAGTTAGCGGTATTCTATTAAACGCTATTGGAGATTGTAATAGTTTTTATTCTGGATGACACCTGCTATCATATAAAAAGAGACTCATTTTATCGGACGATTAGAATTTTTGTAACTAGAGCTTCAGGAGTGAGAGAGGTATTGTCAATTGCTGTAAAAACCATGTAAACACCAGGAGCTGCAACGACGCCATTATAGTCTTTACCATCCCAAACAGCCTGTCCGCCGAGCGCAGTAGTTTCATACACAAGTCTTCCATTAACATCTGTAATTTTAACATTAGCATTACGCGCCAGACCTTTGATTGCAATTGGCCCGTAATAATCTGGCGTGACCGGGTTAGGGTAAGCATAGACATTTGAAGTAAACGTGGTTCCTCCTCCTGTAGTTGTTGTTTTCACACTTTGTATCCCTCCTTTAGTAATGATAAACATCTCTCCTGTTTTAGGATTATAGGCCATTTCATCGACTCTATTGTCTAGTAACGGTGAGTTTTTAACATCGTATTTTGCAATCTGAGTTGCACCATCAGGAGATTGGACGAAAATGCCATTTCGGGTTCCAAACCATTTTCTATTAGCTCCATCGACTGCGATGCTAATTACATCTTCATATCTTAACAAGGGTGCTGGTATGCCATCTACCACCACAATCCTGGTACTACCTTTGTAGTCCTCATCAAAAGGATCTTTTTCAAATACAACCGGTCCTTGATCTGTTCCTATCCACACACTTCCGTCTAAATCCACAGCAACACAGTTGACTTTATTGCCAGTTATCACACTATTGTTTTTATTAATATTTCTTTTTTTGTCGTCCTGCGTATTTGCTAAGTCATTACCTTCATTAAACACTATAACGCCGCCTCCTACACCATAGACTGAAATCCACTTATTTCCTTGATTGTCTATCGCTATTTTATTAAGAAAATTACTGGTTCCTGGTACAAAAAAACTATACCACTGATCTTCCTTTGTCTTCAAAACTAGTGGTTTGCTTGCACCGAAGTTGCTAATCCATAGATTGTGATTCTTATCCAAGGCAAGGCCGGCTACTCTGGTCCTAAGTATATCTCCTTCCGTCTCTTGTAACAAGCTATTATCCTTATTCCAGTGCTTCACTTCTTTGGTTTCTTCATTATACTTAATTAAACCATTGAAATAACTACCTAGATAAATTTCCTTGGAGTCCGGAATAGGTAATAATACTTTTAGATTCAAAAACTGAAGTGTCTCCAGTTCAGGAATGACTTTAGGCGTATAGTTTGTCCACTCGTTTTTGTCCAAAACATAATATCCAGACAAATTAAATGCGTATCCATAGTCTTCTGTCACACCATTAGATCCAAAATACGCTTTATTATCCCTGAACTGAATACTTGAAGCCTGATTGCTGTAAGGTGAAGGGAATAGAATCCTATTGCAATTGACACTAGATTTATTGTCCAGATATTTAATTGGCTCCCAAATATCAGCAAACCATACTCGACCTGTTTCATCCTGAACAGCATCACTCAGCTTTTGCGCACATCCATAACTACCTGCCGTTATCTGGCCTGAGCTGTCTAGATAGATTATCCTGCCATCATTGTTTTTTGTCACACCAATCATCAAGTCTTGTCCTGAGTCAGAAACAAAACTCACGTCTTCCTCTGCGTCCTCCGGTTCAAAGACAAGGCTAAAGCTTGTGTCCGCATTCATACGATAAACTTTATTTTCTGCGAGTACAAACAAGCTTCCAAATTTAACACCCATGTCTGTTATACTAGCCGTCACAGAAATGTCTTCGTCTAGTTTTACTCTTTGCCACTGATTAAAATCCGATGGATTAGATGCTTGTTGACTGATTTTGTACAATCCTGAATCCGTACCGGCGTATAAGTAGTTACCAAAAGCTGCTACAGATAGTACAGATACCGGCGTAAAAGTCGTATAAGAGAATTCAAATTCTGCTGCGTTAAAACCCAAGACGCCAAAATCAGTAGCCATCAGCGCATGATTCGGATCAATGAAAAAACAATCATTGATAGATTTATCCCCAATTATTGTGGTATTGGTCTGAATATAAGGAATGTTGATTACATTGCTGCCACGCAATATATCGATATTAGAGTCTTCATAAATAATGATCAGTTGCTCATTGTATGGATCATAAAATATATCAGCAACTAACACATCTGAAAGGCCATCTTCCTTTGACAAAAAATCAGGAGAAAGATCGCTTTTATTGATAGTAAAAATACCACTGGAAGCAGCATAAATAATTTTATCATTGGACTGGGTAATACACTGACCCTGACGGTATGAAAGATGCGATTTCCATTCACCGATGGCTAGTTCGCTTTGGCTATACAAACTAACACTTACTAAAAATATAAATATCAAAAAGTGATACTTAATCATGCCAACTTATCTCTTTAATGCAAAATTATTAACCAAAAAACTGTGAAATTATTGCTAATTCCTTTAACAATTTATACTAATTAAAAAAAGCAACCTTGTCTATTTGTAAATATTGTATTCACTCAGATATTTAAATACTGCTTCCGGAACGAGATATTCAATTGATTTTCCTGCTTTAAGTGCCTGACGTATAAACGTCGCAGAAATATCCAGCATCGGTATATCTTCTAGAATGTGAATTCTTTCGCTTTTTTCAAAATTTGATGTGTCAAAACCTGGTCTATTATAAACATAGATATCATAATCTCTAAGTAATAGCTCATAATTCTTCCAGTTATGAATCGTCGCTAAATTATCTCCACCCATGATGAGACAAAACGTTTTACCAGGAAACTTTTCTTTCAAATAGGTCAACGTATCAATGGTGTAGGATGGTACTGGCAGTGAAAACTCAATACTTGACGGCCTGATGTGAAGGTGATCGCCGATAGCAAGGTGAAGCAAATGAAGCCGATCATTATTTCCTGCCAGTGAAGCTTTGCTTTTTAAGGGATTTTGTGGGCTGACAACCATCCATACTTCATTCATATCGGTATATTCTACCATGTGACTCGCAATAATCATGTGACCGGTATGAACGGGATTGAACGAGCCAAAAAAAAGACCGATTTTCATAATTCCATTGCCTTTATACTATTCCTTATCGGATAGTGCATAATACTACTAATGTCAGTGACGATCTGGCTTAATTGCCCATCATCACCGGCATGACGACCATAATCAGAGATTCTCCCGGTTCGTCTTCCATTGGCATGATAAGTCCTGCTCGGTTCGGTGACGAAAGCTGAAGCTTAATGTCGTCGCCTTCTAAAACGCTCAGCATTTCACTCAGAAATTTTGCATTAAATCCAATGGTGATAGCTTCTCCTGAAAAGACACAATTTAACTGTTCTGTGGCTTCATTAGAATAATCCAGATCCTGAGCCGAAATCGTCATACTTCTATCAGTAATATTCAGTATTACCTGATTAGTAGATTTATTGGCATAGATAGAGATTCTCTTAAGTGAGTTAAGAAAATCCTTCCTATTGATGATGGCTTCATATGGGTTTTCTACCGGGATCACAGCATTATACTCAGGGTATTTTGCGTCGATCAGTCGGATAACAATTTTTGTGCGGCCAAATGAAAAGAACACATTTGCTTTATTGAAACTGACTCTTACATCTTGCTCCTCAGTGATTGCATTTTTGACCAGATTTAGCCCTTTTTTAGGTACAATTAGCGATCTGGCGATATCTGTATTCAGATTGCCAACCGTATATTTCACCAGTTTGTGGGCATCAGTGGCTACAAAATATAGTCTTGTGAAGTCTATCTGCATCAGCACACCCATCATCGCTAGTCTGATTTCATCATTGCTGGTAGCAAAGATAGTGTTGGTAATGCCTTTCTGAATATACTTTGAGTTTAAAGTAAGTGACTCCACATCATCTTCTATAGGAGGCGTTGGAAAATCATCCGCCATATCGCCTGAAAGTTTATATTCACCAAATGCAGAATGAATTTTGATGCCATTATTATCTTCTACCGTGATGGTTATGGGTTGTTCAGGAAGCGCCTTTAGTGTATCTAAGAGAATTTTAGAAGGTATAGCCACTATTCCGTCTTGATCAGCCGTAACATCTACCTGTGTGATGATAGTCATCTCTAGATTGGTAGAAGTTATGGTCAATACATTGTCTTTGACATCAAAGAGAAAGTCTTCTATTATCGGTAAAACAGGACTACCACTGATTGCTCCTGCTGCAATATTTAACTGTCTTTGTAATTCTCCAGACGAAACTTCAAATCTCATTTTTAAACCTTCTTTTTATTCTATGTGATTTATTCAAAATATTAAAAGGCAAATTTAACACAAATTATCATATTTCCTAACTGACATTTAGTATCATTTCAATTTATTATCTGTTCAATCATCTTACGTTACTTTCGGTAAAGCAAATTGTAACCCTATCTGAAGTCATAAGTTATTAAAATTGTATCGTACCTTTGCGTTTTTACTTTATAATACTTATGGTCAACAGAAATCAGGCACCCGCTATTCATTCCATTAAAAAGCTATTCATTCCACCCACTAACATTTATGCTTTTGAAAATGGAACTACAGTATGCGAAGTAAATTTGGGAAGCCAAGATATTTTAAAAATTGAGGTAGTGCATAAAGCTGGTCGAAGCACTGAATATCAGAGACTTGTATCGCGTGCTACTGCTTCTCTACTCAAAGAAGGCACCTCAAATAAGTCTTCCGCAGCCATCGCTGAAGAAATAGACTTTTATGGTTCCAGCATCAAAACGGCTTCCAATATGGACTTTGCTTATACGACAGTGTACTGTCTGCTTAAATATGCTGATCAAGCACTTGCAATGGTTCATGAGCTCTATACATCACCCTCTTTTCCTGAAGAAGAGATTGAAAAATTTAAAAAACTAAATATTCAGAAACTGCATGACGAACTTTCAAAAAATGAGGTACTCACTTATCGGCAATTGACAGAAGAAATTTTCGGCAAAAATCATCCATATGGCTATAATAGCACAGAAGCAGACTATATGGATATTGACAGAACGTCTATTTTACAACATTTCAATGATTTTTACGGCACTGACAACTGCTACATTTTCGTCAGTGGTAAAATTACAGATGCTGTCAGACGTAAAATCCAAAATTATTTTGGCCAAACATCAAAGCTCAGCGTAAAAAAACAATATACACCTGTTACAGTAAGCCATGAAGGTAGGACTATTCACCTTTATAGTAAAAACGAACACCAGAGCGCCCTAAAAACAGGGTTCAGGTTGTTTAATAACACACATCCCGACAATGCGGCATTTTTTGTTCTTAACACGATATATGGCGGATATTTTGGATCTAGACTCATGACTAGCATCCGAGAAAAATCAGGATTAACATATGATATTTTTAGTAATATGGACCAGATGCTCCACGATGGTTGTTTTTATGTGAGCACGGAAGCTGCGACAGAATACATACCTAAAATATTTGATGAGATCTACCACCAGATGGACCGCCTTCGACAAAAGAAAGTTAAAAAAGGAGAACTGGAAATGGTGAAAAATTATTTGACCGGCAATTTTATGAATATGCTTGATGGACCTATGAACGTAGCTTCATTTGCAAAAACAATGGTTTTGACCGATAAAAAGCCAGAAGATTTCAATACTTTTTTTAATGAAATTAAATCAATTGATGCCTTACATATTTTGGATACAGCACAGAAATATTTCATTAAAGAAAAAATGATTGAAGTCATAGTCTCTCCTGAGCAATAAAACAAAAATATCTTAGTTAATTTTTTAGATAAATACATTGAAAACACTTTGATTTATAGATAATTGCTTAATTTTGCACTTTTTATAAATCAGGCTAAAATCACCTTATTTAAAACGGATTAATAGTATAGCATAAGAATGAAATTTTTTAAATTTTTTACTCAAGAGCTAGCAATCGATTTAGGCACTGCTAACACTTTAATCATTCAAAACGATAAAGTAGTAGTGGACGAACCTTCCATCGTTGCAGTCAATAGAAATACAAATGAAGTTATCGCCGTTGGTAATCGTGCCATGCAAATGCACGAAAAAACACATGATAATATCAAAACCATCAAACCCCTAAAGGATGGCGTTATTGCCGACTTTCAGACTGCAGAGGCCCTCATCCAGGGTTTAATCGGGATGATCGGCGAGAAACGAAGGTTTTTCACCCATCTGCGAATGGTCATATGTATTCCTTCCGGGATTACTGAAGTAGAAAAAAGAGCTGTTTTTGATTCTGCTGATCATGTAGATTCCAAAGAAACTTACCTCATTCATGAGCCTATGGCTGCAGCGCTGGGCATCGGTCTTGACGTAGAAGAACCAATAGGGAACATGGTTGTGGACATAGGTGGAGGCACCACAGAGATTGCCGTTATCGCCTTATCTGGAATAGTTACTGATCAGTCTATCAGAATTGCTGGTGACGAATTCAGTAATGATATCATCGACTACATGAAGCGAAAGCACAATATCCTCATCGGTGAACGTACAGCTGAGCAGATAAAAATAAATGTAGGTGCAGCGATGGCCGAAATTGATGATGCACCGCCAAAGTATGCAGTCAACGGACGAGATATGTTAACCGGCATTCCAAAGCAAATCTTCACTAACCATGTAGAAGTTGCTGAGGCTCTGGATAAGTCCATTTCGAAAATTGAAGAAGCCGTATTAAAAGCATTGGAAGATACCCCACCAGAATTATCTTCTGATATCTTCAGGACAGGGATATATCTGACCGGTGGAGGCGCCTTGCTTAGAGGTCTAGATAAAAGAATGGCAGCACGAACAAAACTCAGTGTTCACGTAGCTGAAGACCCATTGAGAGCTGTAGTCAGAGGAACGGGTCTGGCTCTCAAGAATTCGCACAGATATTCATTTTTAATGGATAGAAAAAGTATTTGATTTAAAAATTAATTGATTGAATGTACAATGTCATTCAACTATTCATAAAATATGGTGCACACATTCTGTTTGTAGTGTTGGAGGTCATTTGTTTTACATTAATAATTAATTATAATAAAGCACAAAAAGATATTTTCATCAACTCCTCTAATGTGCTGGCAGGAAAAATTACTGAACAGAGAAATAAAATACTAGAGTTTACCAATCTGCGCAGTCAAAACGACAGCCTGATGAGAGAAAATGCAAACCTGATTGAAAATCTCATAGCAATTGAATATGCCACAGATGCTATCCCTGAGAGCGATAGTCTTCTTTCAAAGTTCAGTCTAATCCCGACTAGAGTAATCAATAGCACGGTATATCTTAGAAATAACTATTTCACTCTTGACAAGGGCAGTCGGCAAGGTGTCCAGCCTGAGATGGGCGTGATAGGTGCACATCAAGGGTTGATTGGTATTGTCAAAAATGTATCCGACAATTATGCAGGAGTCATTTCGTTGCTCAATAGTTACACTAGGATTTCGTGTTCGGTAAAAGGTAGGAATGGTCATGGCACTCTTGAGTGGAGAAATTCGAGTCCATTAAAAATGAATATAACGGGGTTTCCAAAGCATGATGTGATAGCGGTAGGTGATACAGTGATTACGAGTGGATACTCCACCATATTTCCCAGGGGTTTACTGATCGGAGTAATTGAAGATTTTACCGTTCCTAGTGGTAGTAATAATTACAATATTACTGTCAAGCTCTTTAACGATTTGACGAGTACTAAATATGCCTATGTGATTCAGAATAGATTTGCGGCAGAACAAATAAAACTTGAAAAAGAGTTGATGAATGAATAAAACGATTACTACCAATATCATCCGCTTTATTCTGATCATTGCTGTTCAAGTTGTAGTGTTCAGCCAAATTACTTTTACTATTGGTGATGTTGCTTATATTCATTTCATTATTTATCCTTTGGCCATCCTGCTCATGCCTGTAAAAACACCCAGAGCTGTTTTGCTTTTATCTGCATTTGTTGTAGGTATTGTTATAGATATGTTTTTCAGCTCTCCTGGTATCCATGCTGCAGCACTCGTTTTTACTGCCTATATCAGAAATACTATAATTGCCTTGATTGAGCCATATGAAGGATACAATACCGCTGATATCCCTTCACTACAAAACTTTGGACTTGGTTGGTTTGTTTCCTATTTAAGTATTTCATTATTAATCCATATTTTTGTATATTTCAGTATTGAAGCTTTCTCATTTGTGTATTTTTTTGAAATATTTTTAAATACGATATTTAGTTTTATTGTTTCTTTTATTGTCATTTTACTTTCACAGTTTATATTCAGAACAAAGTACTGATACATTAAGTAATGAGAAATCTTGAAAACAGAAAGTATAGTGTTTACTATTTTATCGTCCTAGCGTCTATCATCTTGATAGGAAGGGCGGCTTATCTTCAGTTGATCTCTCCAAAATATAAGGAACAAGCCCAGCGAACTACTTTAGAAAAAAAACTTATTTACCCATCAAGGGGTTTAATTTTTGATCGAAACGGTAAAACATTAATATATAACAAGCCTATTTATGTCCTATACGCCACTTATCGTAAGATAGATCCCAAAATGGATACGCTTCAGTTTTGCTCTTTGCTGGGTATTGACAAAGAAACTTTTATTAAAAATTTAGAAAAAGACTGGTCTAATCCTCAGTTCCATAAATCAATTCCTTTTGTTTTTCTCTCCAAAATTAGCCCAGAGCAGTTTGCACTTTTTCAAGAACATCTGTATAAATTTCCTGGTTTTACAGCTGTAGAAAGAAGTATCCGTGGATATCAGTACCCATTCGGGGGACACATTTATGGCTATCTTGGAGAGGTTGATAAGCGTATAATTGAAAACTCAGATGGACTATATGTTCCTGGAGATTTTATCGGAAAAACAGGCATTGAAATCGCTTATGAATCTGCCCTAGCCGGTAAAAAAGGTGTCAAATACATTTTACTAGACAATCTGGGTCGGCAAGTCGAATCTTATGATAACGGACGTCTTGACAGTATGGCGATCCCTGGTGAAGACATCAAAATTAGCATTGATATAGACTTGCAGGCTTATGCAGACAGTCTTATGATGAATAAAAAAGGCGGCTTGGTTGCTATCGAACCCTCTACAGGCGAAATCCTTGCGATGGTAAGCGCACCTTCCTATGATCCGAACCTATTGTCACTCGACGAAAACCGAAGTGAAGCGATGATGCAATTGTTGTTTGATACTATCAATAGGCCTCTAAATAATAGGGCTGTCACCAATAAATATCCGCCAGGGTCTATCTTTAAACCTATACTTTCCCTAATTGCTTTACAAAAAGGTGTCACTTGGGAGCAACGTAGCATACCCTGTATGGGCGGATTCAGATTGAGCGCTACCAAAAAAATAGGATGCCATGCACATTCAAGAATCAATAACATTTCAGAGGCTATACAACATTCGTGTAATGCCTATTATGCTCAGGTAATGAAAGATTTTCTTGACCAATATGGTTCTAAATATCCAGGTAAAGGGCTTGATACTCTGGATGCTTACTTAAAAGATTTTGGTCTGGGACAAAAACTAGGTATGGATTACAGTTATGAGGGCAAAGGATTTATACCAGATAGCAAATTTTATGATCGCGTATATAAAAAAGAAGCGAATGGATGGAAATCTATGTGGGTTTTGTCGCTTGGCATAGGGCAAGGAGAAATGGAACTTACTACTGTCCAAATGGCAAATCTAGCTGCCATCTTGGCTAATAGAGGATATTATATAACACCTCACTTTGTCAAAAATTATCTTTCTGGGAAGCCTATTGACAGTAAATTTACAACAAAAAAATACGTCCGCATAGATAAAAAATATTTTGAGCCGGTTATACAAGGGATGGAAAATGTAGTTATCGCCGGAACCGCTCGTATCGCTTATGTGCCTGGTTTGGAGATTTGTGGTAAAACAGGAACTTCTCAAAATCCACATGGTAAGGACCACTCCGTCTTCTTTGGGTTTGCACCTAAAAATAACCCAAAAATCGCCGTCGCTGTATTTATCGAAAATGCCGGTTGGGGCGCTTCATGGGCGGCACCTATATCTAGTCTTTTGATGGAAAAGTATATCAACAAGTCGATTGCGCCTGACCGCAAAGCGCTTGAAGCAAAGATGTTTAAAGGCCAGGTAAGCGCGACGCCACAAGAACTCGCCTTTCATCAACAATAATCAACTCCAAAATCACTAATGCTGCTGTACATTACTCAATATCTATTGAGCAACCTCGCCGTAATTTTTAAGAAATCTGTTTCTGCAATTAAACCTACTAATTCATCGCCATTGACCACTGGGAGACAGCCTATCTTATTGTCCTGCATCAACTTCATAGCGTCCCGAATATTTGTCTCCTGAGTAACTGTTATCGGCTTTTTTATCATAATATCTGATACCAGAGTTACTTTTTTTGAATTGGTCTTTTGAGACTTCATATAATGGCGTAGGAGCAGTCTCGCTGTAACTAAACCGACCAACCTTCCTTTTGAATCTTCTACCGGTGTATAGCGTATTGTGTTCCACTCCATAAGATCTGCCACCAGGTCTATAATATCGTCTTTTTGAACAGTGGTGAGATCCGTAAGCATAAATTCAGATACTTTCAAATGTGATGGTTTATACATCTTTAAATCATCTATATTGGGCAATTCCCATAAGTGAACCGGAATATTAGATCTTTGATTTTGAATCATTGTCGCTGTGAGTACACTGAGTGCTTCATCAATATTAGTGTTGTCATACAATTTTGTAAATGCTCGTAATAACCACCGCGCTCCTGTCATGTGCTTTTCTGCTCTTCCCTTGATGATACCTAGGTATTTGTCTATATCCTCTTGATTCACATTGCGTGACTCAAGCCCTCTTCTGGCTATAGGTAATAGTTCAATGATCAAATCTTCAGCTGATATCTTCTGATCATAAAACCATGTAAATTTTGAATCTATTCCAAATTTGGCTGCTTTGCCAAAGTTGTCTCTGGCATCAACAAATGACATCCTATTTCTTATGTCATCCACCTCCATACTGAGTCCTATCATACAACCTAACCAGAAACAAGCGTTAGCCACCTCATCAATCACTGTCGGTCCAGATGGCAGTATCCTGTTTTCTATCCTTATATGAGGTTTGCCATTGTCCGATACACCATAACATGGGCGATTCCATCTATACACAGTGCTGTTATGCACCTGTAATGCTCTTAATTTTGGGATTTCTCCTTTTTTGATTTTATCTAGACTTGCTTCTTCAACATCACTACTTAAGAGCACCCTAAATCGAGCAATGTCTTCCTTATAAATCTCCATTATGGATTCGTTCAGCCACCCACGTCCAAACGTCACCCTTGGGCTGCGTTCTCTCATGTGATCATGTGAAGTACGTGTGTCTAGAGATTGCTGGAAAAGAGCTATTCGCGTCTCGTGCCACAATCGCTTACCAAAGACGACCGAACTATTGGCTGAGATGGCCATCATAGGACCTGCAAGCGCCTGAGCTATATTGTACATTTTAACAAAATCCTTTGGTGCCACCTGAAGGTGTACCTGGAAACTAGTGTTGCTTGCTTCCAACAGTGGTGAGCTGTGCTTAACCAGCAATTCGTCGATACCCAGGATGCGAAGCTCATAGGATTGGCCCACCAGCTGCTTGTTGAGCGCTTCCATCAGTGCAAAATAACGCTTTTTAGGCGTTAGATTTTCCATTTCGAGATGGTACTTACGTAGCGTGGGTAAAATGCCAGTAAGAACGATGGATGCATTCAAACCATCCAGTACTTCCTGAATTTTATTGAGTTTTTCTGCATTTTCCTTTTCCAGTTGACTAAAACAATCTTTCTCAAGGACTCTTGGTGTGAGATTGGTTTCTAAATTAAACTTAGCCAACTCTGTTTCAACCCACGGATAATCCTGCATTTGATCCAGTGCTTCCATCGCTATGAGTGCTGGTTTAAAGGTATCATTATCAACCATCACCATTTCTTGCTCTGCTCCAATGCGCGTTATATCCGACTCAAACCAGTCATGGTCTAGCATATATTCAAGTGCTGAAATATCATCCAATAACGACTTTACAAACTTTTGCATTTGCTTCTGGTCATCTACAAGAGACACATTCTGTTCGCCCATAATTTTGCATTTAGATAATCTTATACAAATAATGTGCAAGATATTGTTCTATTTGATAAAAAACTCGAATCAATTAAAAAAATTTTACATTGCCTTAATGTCCGGGCTCTTGATGATCAAAAGATTGACCCCTTTATTCACAAATATATTATCCGATTATCCACAACACAAACGTCGTGTTAAACCCTATGCGAGCCTTGTCCTAATAATATTAAAAACCCAAAAAATAAAAACAACGCTTTGTTGACTACTCTGAAAACTGACCCAACCGAGATGGATGTCAATGTTGATATTAGTTACCAATACTACATGTTGCTATATGAGGAAAAAAGAGTTTAATGCGTGTGCAATTAATAAATACTTCGCTTCTCATCATAAGTACACCATCAACGCCGCTAGTTTAAAACTTCACAAATTAGCCTTTAATATGATGTCACGCTATTCCGGTATTTCTTGATCCATCATGCAGCGAAAATGTTTTTCAGGGCAATGATCAAAGCCCAGCTTGGAGCAGGGACGGCAATATAGGTTTTTAACCTCCAGGTTGATATGAAGCGGCCGGTTATTTTTACCATAATATGGATACATTCCAAACCCAGGAATGGTATTGCCCCAGAATACGATTAGCGGTTTCTGCAGTGCTGCAGCAATATGCATCAGACCTGTATCACCGCTCACCACTCGAGTACTATATTTAATAATACCGGCACTAACTCCCAGGCTAACTTGACCACAAAGATTGATCACCTTTTCGGAGAAGTCTGCTGACAATTGCTTAGCCTGATCACTAACATCTTTTCCGCCTAATAATACGGTTGGGTACTTATACTTGGTAATAATATCTCTGCATTTTACATCAGGTATCCGTTTAGTATAATAAGTAGCGCCCATTACTAGTGCCTGAAATGGTACGTCGGGCACTAATTCCTTGGCTGCAAAATCATCTTGTTCTGTAATAAAATAATCCAGACCAAGACCATCATTGCGGATACCTATCGATGTGAGCTCGTCAAAATACCGATCTACAAGATGCTTGTCTCTAGGCAATTTGTCCTTTTTAAACCGGACCATAAGCCATTTTTCATAATTGAGTTTGTCAAACCGAATGGTTTGTTTTCTTAATGCGAATGAAATTAAATAAGAGCGAATGTTTTTATGAAGATCGATAACCAGGTCATAGTTTTCTTTTTTTAGTTCTTTTATGGATTGTTGAATACTATTGCTCAGTAAAAACAAACGGTCTATATAAGGATTATGTTCCAGGATACCTGCAAAGCCGGGCTTGGTTAAATAATGCACTTCTGCTCCGGTTTGTTGCTTTATACATCTGATGACCGGCGTAGTGAGTACAATATCGCCTATAGATGAAAATCGTATAATTAGTACTTTCTTAATAGAATGATGATTTTGATGCAAAGTTAATCGTTCATTGATGAACAATAAAGCATCTTGCCGATGATTGTTATCTAGTTATAATTTGGTGTACTTCAGTAAGCTTTCGCTGAATATCTCCTAGTTTTTCATCTAGCATTGTATGCATGGTGGTACGAGCATCCGAAAAACTCAGATGTGCATAATATTGCCAAATTTCTTTAATTTCTCCAAATACTATTTCATAAGGAAGATAGGCTTCGTTATCTGAGAAGAGCATCAGCTTGTTGTGTTTGAAGTCCGGTACAACCCTTTTATATACTAATCCCTCAGATTTGCTGACAATAACATAGGTTTTACCTTGCTTGACGTCCTGCAAGCGTTCTACAAAAGAACAAATCACCACACTTCCAGGCTCTATCGGCAACATAGAATCACCGTGTATCTCAAACCCTCGATAAGTACCTTGAGGAATATTTGGAAATGCAATTTTAGGCAAGTCTCTGATATACTCCGGATCATTGAATGATTCCAGGTATCCGGCCTCTGCTCGTGTCTCAACTAGTTCTATATTACTGTTATTATCAGCATCAACGGAAATGGCCAGAACACGAAGCTCTTGATTTCTGGCAATCTCTAGATCTCGATGCCATAATTCTGTTTTGACCAGATCATCCATCTTTATTTTAAAAAGATCAGATAATTTGATCAAATTATCAAGGTTGATCTGAGTATATTCTCGTTCGTAATCACTGATGGTGGAACGCGGTATGGACAGTTTATCAGCAAGTTCCTGCTGAGAAAGATGATGATGCTTGCGCAGATATTTGATATTCTGTCCTATCATGATTTTTAAGGTTAAGTAGAATCAATGTCACAAATATATTGATATTTTATAAATATGATAGTATTTTCGGCATAAATTTGTGGGGTATTTCGACCATAATTTCTTGGTTGTTCAAAATTATTTATATTTCCCGAGCGCTTCTATCATTATGGTCCGGCTGTAGCTGAGTATAATATTAACTTGTCCACATTTATCAAGAAAAAGTCGGACACCTTTCTAATACATCGGATGCTTTATTTGACTCAAATGAGATGTCGGTGGTTGATGGTTGGTGATCACATTTGACGCAAGCTACTTCTAGGCGTATTTCTTTATATCTAGAGAGACCTTCCTTTTGATCTCTTTTGACACTGGCTTTTCTTCGGTAAGTGCAGATACTTCAAGCAATTTCTGAACCAAACGCCCCAAAGTGAACTTCATATTTTGCATTAGTACCTTCTCGTGTTTGCAATTGTCGTCGCAGATGTTGTATTAAAATCTTATGTGTAATCAGCAGCCAATTTAATAACTTGTTGAAATTGAGATTGTAATTCTCCTGCTGTTCAAAAATGATTTTAACAATAATTAAAAAATCGGAAGACTGAGGTGAAAGAAAATAATAGGTAAATATTCAAAATTCTCCGGTGAAAATATTGTAAAAATGTCTGATCCTCTTTGGAATATCGGGTCTGAATAAGAAGTGCTATTAAACGCAAAGCCAATACCCATACCTACCTTTAACGTTTTAAAATATCCGTCGCCTAGACTATAATATCGGTCCATACCTACTCCGGGACCATGCATCAGCCGAGTGAAATCACCTCTAACCACCTCGGTATAGGCGCCATTCCCTTTTGATACTTTGTGTTCGACGTCTGATTTTACATACCTATAATTATAAAAGAAGTAAACTTCTCTTTTAGGATTTTCAGAAGTCTTCATTCTCATTTCCGGCCTTAGCCTAAATCCTCTTGTGCTCTTATAAAAGTCAGTATTGTCCGTGGCATAAGTAAAGATATATCCGGTTTCAAGACCAATTGAAAGTTTGTCTGAAATTTGTACTGCGTGCCCTAGTTGAATAGCCGGATAAGTGTTGGCTATGGCTGACAGTGTCAAACTCATTGAATATTTAGCCTTTGTACTGTCAATACGTTCTGCGCCGTAATGAATATTGGTCAGCATCAATAAAAAAATTAAAGCCAACCAACGGGTTTTGTCCATAGGAATAGTTAAATGGCTTATGCAATCTTTCCTCATCATAAGTAAATAACACTCAGTGGTTTTATATTGGTTTCATCTGTTATATCATATTGATACAAAGCAGTGTCTGAAACAACAACAAGAACATTTCCATTGACAATCAGGTCATGTCCCTTATAGCCGGTGAAGTTTTTAACCTTGCGCGGTTGTAACGGATTATCTATATTAAATACTACCAAGCCATCGAATTCATCGCAAACAAAAAGATGGTTTTTTCCCAGCCCTAGTCCCCGTGGATTAGACATTCCTATCACATTGAGCTGTTTTACATTTTGGATATCGCTGATATCATAGATTCTCAATTCATTTACAAATCTATTCCATGAGCACTCCTGCAGAGCCGTAGATAAAGTGACATAAGCAATACTTCCTCGTGCTACAATAGGGTCGCGTGTGCACATTTGTGGATCAATAAGTTGGCTATATTCGTTTGCACTCTCTCTTACCGGAATACCCAGATGGTCTATCCTATAAATATACATATTATTTGCTGATCCGATCAATAATAAACCTTCGTGATAAAAGAGCGACTCTATATCAAACCCTACGTCTTTTCTGTCGAGTTGCACAGGCGAAGCTGGAATATTTACATCATAGGTGGTCAGTTGAGTTTTTGACACCACATAGAGTCGATTGCCTATGGTTAGCATGGTAGCATAAGACCCTGATTTAATATCTGTAGTGGTAGCATTATCAAAGGATTCCTTGCCGCAGGAGATAGCAAGCATGGTTATAAATAACGTTAGCAGTAGATGGTATCTCATATTTTTTACGTGTTTTAATTGGTTTCACAATATGGATTTATAAGTTCGGCCTTTTCCCAGCCTCGTAGTATGCCTTTAGTGGCATCATAACACTCAAAATAGCCTTTATACCCTTTAGGATATGCTTCAGCATCTTCAAGATCTTCAAGGGAATATTGGTCGTTGATCACCGATATTAATGATATATTATTAAAAAGAGAGATATCTATTATCAGTAAATGTCGGCCATTATCTGCATAAAGGGTATTACCTAAAATGGTAAACTCTCGATTGCCGGGAATCTGCCAAAAATAGGCCTTGACTGGATTTTGTGGGTCAGCATTATTAATGACATGAATGCCTTTCAGCCTTTCATTGATAAAAATATAATCATTACTGGTCACTATCTTACCTAGATTGTCAAATGGCTCAGGCGGAAGGCTTTTGATACCAGAAAAGTCATCATAAGAATAATATAAAGGTTTCATACCCTCCGTCACGAAGTCTTTTTCACAGCCCACCATAAGCATAGAAAACACAACAATCAAAAAACCTGACTGGTATCGACTTATCATAAAAATCCTCGTATATACTTAAATATAACGAACACGCCCAAATAAAAGTTGCCTGGCTATCTGCATATAATTAACGATTAACTTAACAGTAGTGAACTGCTGTTAAAGAACGCCTTGCCTTGCTCAGTTTTGATTCGTATTAATACACCTTATTTACCGTTTCACTCAACTTTAGCAAAATTAAGGTAACGTATATTGTTTAAACCATTCCCACTGTACTTTTGCTCCATTCATCCAGTGGTTCTTCCCATTAGGATATTGATGGGAAAGACCTTCCACAAAAACCATTTTAAAAACATTTGTTTCATTACTATTTTGAGAATGGAAATCTGCTATGGATACAGTTTGATTATTTCCACTTATAGTAAAGATTGAATCTAAGCCAAAATTTCGTACATGAGCGGTTTTTATTCGATAATATACATTGCCTGGCGTTTGCAATAAACTGTCAAAACTACTCAATTCTATAGGCGGATTGGTTACTCCTGGACCAAAATCTTCATTTCCAACCTGAAATAATACCGGTAATTTTCTAACCGGTGAATAAATGGTATCAATAATAAAAGAACCAGCATTTTCTGCTACTGCAGCAAGGACATTTCCCATTTCTATAGCACATTTAGCGGCCATCTGTCCTCCGTTAGAAAAACCTACAAGGTAAATTCTTTTGCTGTCAATATTAAACCTTTCGGTTAATTCTGAAATGACAGTATTTAAAAAATGTATATCGTCCTTCCCTGTTTCTCCCCGACAAAAATACCACTCACAGTCAGGTGTGATATTCCATTTAGTGATATTTTTTGTTTTTCCATCATCCTTGATACAATATCTCCACGAAGAAGGAAATACCGTGATAATATTTTCTATTTCTCCTAATTCTTTCCATCCCGAAATGTTGTAAAATCTTTCTCCATCTCCTCCAGTACCATGTAGCATAAATACAACCGGAAATGCAGTATTTCCGTCATAACTATTAGGAACACTTACAAAATATTCTCTTTCATCACCGTCAATTAGTGTGGTAAATCTGTTTTTACCTTTGACGTAATCATTATTTACTTGCTCTGCATCTTTAGTACATGAACTTAAAGATAAAAGACCCATGGTCAAAAATAGAAATAAACAATACTTCATAATAAATTGGATTTTAAGCATTGTATTGTAATTTAAATACAAAAATATCGCATTTTATAAAATTAAAGGTAAATAATATATATTCTACTTGAAGTTTTATTAAAAAATTTAAGCCCGTGTTGGAAAAATATATCCCTTTATATTAGCTTAAAACCAGTTTTATAGACTTATTCTTTGCAACTATAGCTTTGACTGTGCTTGTTGATAATAAACTTTTAATTTGTCATCTTTGGGGCTTCGTTACAAAATCAAATGCATCATTCGCGTTAAACCTGAATTATGCAATAGAATTTAAATTTCGTATCTAATTGCTTATTTTTGTTTTGTTTAATTCATATTTTAATTTCACCATTATGGTTAATCTTCCCATAGAGTATAGCGACAAGTCTGTTACCCCTTTTGGAGGGATGTCATTACTAAAAAGGTTTATTGATAAAATTGGAGTTGATGATTTCTTAGAGGAGCTTCCTTTGCCTCAACCCGGATCAAATCGAGGTTATACCCCCTCAGATATAGTGAAGTCTTTTTGGTTAGGAATATGGACAGGAGCCAGTCGCTACATTCATTGTGATTGGGTTCGATACGATAAAGTACTTCAAGAGATATTTGGTTTTGATCAGATGCCTTCACAGAGTACTTACAGTCGTTTTTTCGGCAAGTTTAGTGATATGTCAAACACGACTTTGTTTCCACAGATGCAGAATTGGTTATTGGAGAAAATAGATATAGGCAGTATCACAGTTGATTTTGACAGTACAGTCATTACCCGATACGGAGAGCAGGAAGGTAGTAAAAAGGGCTATAACCCTAATAAAAGAGGACGTAACTCACACCATCCGCTAATGGCCTTCATCAGTCAAACCAGAATGGTAGCTAATGCTTGGTTACGGCCTGGGAATACCGCAGACAGCTCAAATTGCATTAACTTTATGGAAGAGACCTTTGCGCATTGTTTGCAGAGCAAGAAAATTGGTTTAGTAAGAGCTGACAGTGGTTTTTACACTGAGGATATTCTTCAATATCTCGAATCTAAAAAGCAGAATTATATTATCGCAGTTCGGATGTATCCTAATATTAAATCTGAGATTTATTCTGATAAAGAATGGATAAGTTTAGCCAAGGGTATTGACCTGAATGAAATGACATTTTCGCATCTGAATGGCAAGCCAAGACGATATATAATAATTAGAAAGAAAGTAGAAGATCGTCCTAAAAGCTCAGGGAAACTCCTTTTTGAAGATTTGCCCGGTTACAGATACAGCTGTTATGTGACCAATATGGATTTGCCATTGGATCAGATTTGGAATATGTATAACACTCGTGCTGACTGTGAAAATAGGATTAAAGAACTTAAGCAGGATTTTGGGTTAGAAAATTTTTGTCTAAAAGATTTTTGGGCTACTGAAGCTTCTTATAGACTGATAATGGTAGCCTACAACATAATAAGTTTATTCAGGCATTATGCCATACAATCACATAAAAAATCAACTATGAATACTCTTCGACTCCATTGCTTTGCATTAGGAGCTTGGACAGCAAAACACGCCAATAGAAAGGTTCTGAAATTGGCTTTACCTGTCAAAAAGAGACAGTGGATGGATGGACTATTTTCAAAAATAGATACAACACCGGATGTTTTTTATTTTTCTAATGCATAATCCGGGTTAAACCCATTTTACTTCTTAGACTTTGTTACGAAGGGAAATGATTCAAAATAGTTGTGAGGCTCGGAGTTTTTATTCCGCAGTCATAGTTTTACTATATCGAGGACAGAAAAACGAGGACCGAAATAGATATGAAGTAGCATTTTTATGTAGTAAATTTCTAATGCGTAATTTAATTAAATATTACATTACTTAAAACACCCTACCCATTAGTATAGGATTAATCTTTTAAATGATTTTTTAAGTGCAAATAAAAACCATCAAAAAGGAACAATCATAATTCAAATCTTTTCATATTTACAAAATCAAATAATAATTACATCTAAAAATTATCCCTTTCTAATACTTTCTCAATAATTACATTTCCCGTCATTTCCTTTACTATCGGTATGCCCATAATAGTAAGTATGGAGGGAGCAAGATCGCCCAGTTTGCCTTCGTTTACACGATAATTATTCTTTGTGACGTCATTGCCGACAAAGATAACAGGCACAGGATTAGTAGTGTGTGCTGTATTAGGCGAACCGTCGGGATTAACCATGATGTCAGAATTGCCGTGGTCCGCAATGATGACGGCTTTGTAGTTGTGTTTAAACAAGGTTTCCAGCAGTCGGCCCAGACAAGTATCTACCGTTTCAGCAGCTTTGACCGCCGCTGAAAAGACTCCGGTATGTCCTACCATATCGGTATTGGCATAGTTGAGACAGATGAAGTCCGGAATTTTTTCTTCCACATAGGCGACGAGTCTATCGGTCACTTCGACAGCACTCATCTCGGGTTGTAGGTCGTAAGTTGCTACCTTAGGCGAAGGAACAAGGATTCTTCCTTCATTTTTAAACTCTTTCTCTATTCCACCATTAAAGAAAAAAGTAACATGCGGATATTTTTCGGTTTCGGCAATTCTAACTTGGGTTCCACCAGCTTCACTGATGACCTGACCGAGTGTATGGGTGAGGTTTTCTTTTTCGAAGATGACATGTATATTTTCAAAAGTATTGTCATATCTAGTGAACGCCACAAAATAGAGTGGTATCTTGTGCATATCGTATTCGTGGTAGTCTTTTTGTGTCAGAACTTCAGTGAGCTGTCTCGGCCGATCAGTACGAAAATTGAAGAACATCACTACATCATCAGTAGAAATAGTGCGGTCTTCTTGAGGAATAGTAGCATTGTACAGGGGTTTCAAAAATTCGTCAGTGATGCCTGCTTCATAAGAATGATTCAGTGCAGTCTCAAAATTTGAGGTAGCTGTTCCTTTACCATTGACCAGTAAATCATAGGCAAGTTTTATTCTTTCCCATCTTTTATCTCTATCCATGGCATAATAACGACCTATGACTGTAGCAATGCGGATATTCGTCCCAGATATGTTTTGCTCTACCTGTTGTAAAAACTTGATACCCGATTTTGGATCAGTGTCACGTCCATCCATAAAGGCGTGGATATAGATTTCTACCTCTTTGTGATCTTTGAGTAGGTCACACAGCCCAAGTAGATGGTTAATATGAGCGTGAACTCCACCGTCGGAAACCAACCCTAGTAGATGTATCTTCTTCGTATGACTGGCAGCGTATTCCACTGCTTCAGAAAACACCTTGTTGTTCAGCAATTCTTTTTCTCTGATGGCTTTATTGATACGAGCTAGCTCTTGATACACCACTCGCCCAGCCCCAATGTTCATATGTCCCACTTCCGAATTTCCCATCTGTCCTTCTGGAAGACCCACCTCTTCTCCAAAGGTAATCAGTGTGGCTGATGGAAAATTTTCTAGCAGTCTATCCATGACCGGAGTTCGAGCTGCTTCGATGGCACTGACTTTAGGATTGTGGTTGATTCCCCATCCGTCTAATATAATCAAGGCTAAACGATTCATGGTATTTATTTTTGATTTTTTGTGACCAAAAACAGATTCTGGTTCAAAATAATTTTGGTCTTAAATATAATTTAACATTCTAAAAGAAACTATTTTGCAACATATTTTCGTTTCAAACACGAAGTTGTGTGCAAACATAATGGTTTTATGTCAGAATCGTGTTGTTGGAAAACGTTTATTATCAAAACAAAAAATCAAATGCAAAGATTATTTATCATATTGTTTTTGGCAGTTTCCGGACAAATTTTCGGACAAGGTGAGGCTGCATTTTTTACTGCTTTTAAAAACAATGATATTCCTGTGATAGAAAACTATCTAGAGCAGCAACTGGACTTCTGCCTTTTTGAAAATCAGCAGTTTTTAAGTAACAAAGAAGTGTCTGCTCAACTAAAAAAATTCCTCAGCTCCAATAAGGTAGTAGCTGTAGAAGTGCTGCATAAAGGTACATCAAAAAACGGCAACGCTCAATACAAAGTAGCAAAACTCATTACGGCTAATGATACCTACAGGCTCTTTGTTTTCTCGTCAGGCGCCATCAATGCTAAAAGCATTAAGGAACTTCGAATTGATAAGTTTTAATTCTTACGCTGAGTAAAAAAATAAACCAGCTCCTTTAGACTGTTACGAGCTTCATTTTCTGGAAATGAATCCAAAATTGCTATGGCTTCATCCTGATAGCGAATCATAATTTTTTCTGCATATTCGAGACCACCCATTTCCTTGACAAAGGTAATAACTTCCTTAACTTTAGCCTCATTATCGCTTTCCCTTTTGACATAGTTAATAATTTTGTTCTTCGTCTTTTTATCGGCCTTATTCAATGCATAGATTAGTGGAAGGGTCATCTTTTTTTCCTTAATATCGATGCCTCTCGGCTTTCCTATCTCCTCGTCGCCATAATCAAAGAGATCGTCCTTAATCTGAAATGCACAGCCAAGTTTTTCACCAAAAGTCCACATCTTCTGTATCATTTCTTCGTCATCAGTGGTGGAAGCGGCTCCTGCAGAACAAGCAGCCGCAATGAGTGATGCCGTTTTTTGGCGGATAATTTCATAATAAACCGATTCGTCAATATCCAGCCTACGGGCCTTTTCCATCTGGAGGAGTTCTCCTTCTGCCATTTGCTGTACGGCAGTAGATACTGTCTGTAGATGTCGATAGTTCTTAGTTTCCAGTGCTACTTGTAGCCCTTTAGTCAACAAAAAGTCACCTACTAATACGGCAATTTTATTTTTCCAGAGTGCATTGACAGAAAAAAATCCTCGTCTTTCATACGCATTGTCCACCACATCGTCGTGTACCAAGGACGCTGTATGTGATAGTTCTATGAGCGATGCTGCCACATCGGTGGACGAGTTGATCTCTCCACAGACTTTGCCGCATAAAAAGACCAGAATCGGCCGCACTTGTTTACCTTTCTTTTGTACAATGTAGTAGGTAATCTTGTCCAACAAAGGTACAGACGTCTTCATAAGGCTTTTGAAATGCTTCTCAAAATCCTTTAAATCCTTGCTGACCGGCTCTTTAATTCTGTCTAGAGAAAGTGCCATATAAGTATGGTAGTATTCAAAATTTTGCGCAAGATACAGCATTAATGCTATACTAACGGGTCTTTAGTTAAATGTTTTTAACGTTTTTATAAATGGATAAACCGCCCACTTCTGTTTGAAATTTGAAATTTTATTTTATTGATATCATTTTCATGAAATAAACTTATATTTTTGCATGATTTATCTGTAATTAGTAATTGGTGGGCTATCGGTTTGCTAAAGTTATATTTTTGAATTTTGTTAGAGTTATTCCGTAAAAACATTTTTCTCAACAGTTTACTGCTTCTACCTTATGTATTTATCATAAGGCTGGGGGGATTGTTATCGCCTATAGCATATTCTTCTGATACCAGAGACAATGTCATAAATGGATTGATTTACACTAATACCACGAGTCCACTGACGCAGACTATTGTAGCTTGTGTGCTTATTTTTATTCAGGCACTGATCATCAATTACATCTTTTCCAATCAAAAGATTTCACGAGAAAACACGCTGTTTGCCGGTGTGTTTTATATTCTATTCATAAGTTTAGTTACTGAAAATAATGTATTGTCACCAGTATTAATTGCCAATACATTTATGTTGCTAGCCATTAAAAATATTATGGACACTCAATTAAACACGGAGGCGTCAGCGCCTATTTTCAATGCAGGATTTTTGCTGGGTACTGCAGCGCTGATATATACTCCTTTCTTGGGGTTTGTCCTTTATGGCATCATTGCTTTAAATATGCTTAGAGCATTTAAATTTCAGGAATTATTACAATTTTTGATAGGGGTAAGTATTCCATATTTCCTATTATTCACATACAAATATTGGAATGATATGCCCTTTGTGGAGTTTGATGTTTTTAATGAGTTATTTCTAAGTATTCCATCCTTTCATGCAGACAGCATGTTCATGCTCTACATTGCCGTCGGAATGTTGACATTGATGTTATTATTTTCACTTGTTAATTATAGTAATATCACTTCTAAAAAGTCTGTTCAAGCGAAGAAGAAAATCAACTTGATGTACTGGTATATATTGTTTTGCGTTCTGACATTTCTGGGTTTCCGTACAGATCATCTTGAGCACCTTTCAAGTCTGGCTATTCCTATGGGGATACTCGTTGGTATATCGGCTAGTGAATCTCAAAGGAAGCTTTCGTATGAATTGGTGCATATTTTACTGATTACCATCGTATTTGCAGGATATTTTAAACTTTTTAATTTTTAAATAATCATCAGTTAAACATTTATTAAACCACAAACCTTTGAGCTATACTTTTAGTTAATATATTTAATTTTGTGGTGCCACACGCCATTGAATTGTTGTTGTATTGCATTATTTCTATATATATAAATTTTTTATAATGAAAAATATATTTATGACTTTTTCCATGCTTATGCTTTTAATAGGAAGTATTGCAGCACAAAAAAAGTCGCCTGTTTCATGGAAGTTCGAACTCCAAAAAGTCAATGCAAATAAGTACGAACTGATCGCCACTGCTACGATGGAGCCGCTTTGGGTCTTATACTCGCAATTTACAGATGATAGCGGGCCGATCCCAACCAATTTTACTATTGATGGTAAAATAATCGAACTCAAGGAAAAAGGTAAATTGATAACAGAAATGGACCCTATTTTTGAAGTAGAAGTTAAAAAATTTAAGAATAAGGCGATATTTAGTACTTATGTAACAAAAGGTACAAAACCTAACCTCTCAGGAAGTGTTGAGTACATGACTTGTGATGGAGAGCGGTGTTTACCACCTCATGAAGTTAAATTCAATCTTGCCTTTTAAAATCCATATTAGAAATATATCAACGAAAGTATAATGAAGAATTTATTTGCAATAATCCTGTTTTTATTTACCTCCATTTTGTCCCAAGCCCAAATTTTAACCCCGGTTAAATGGAGTTTTGAGATTGAAAAAGCCGGAACTAATGAATATAAGCTACGGTATATCGCAAAAATAGATAAAAACTGGGCTGTCTATTCTCAATATACCTCCGACGATGGCCCCGTGCCTACTTCCATCAACTACGAGCAAAAGGACGGTATAGAACTAGTAGGTAAAGCCGTTGAAAAGGGTTCTAAAAAGGAAGGTTATGATCCATTGTTTGACACCAATGTGATTAAGTTTCTGAGTAATAGCCCATTTGTCATTGAACAAAAAATCAAAGTCTTAGACCCTTCTAAGCCTATTACCGGTTATGTAAATTATATGACCTGTGATAATGAGAAATGTTTGCCACCTACGGACGCAGACTTTTCATTCAAAATTCCATCAGACACCAAACAAAATGATGCAACAGCAACTGCCGAAAAAGAAAAGGAATCCATAGAGACAACAGCGGTCGAAGAAGAAGTAATTGTTGCTGATGGTTTGACTGCAGCGGACTCAACCTTATCAAAGCAAGGAGAAGGTCAGCTATATGGAGCAGTCATAAAGGGGAATAGAATTGACCAGAAAATAGCGTCACTTGCTGCTACCTACGAAAATCCTTTATCCAACTGTGGTGGAGTAGAGGAGAAAAAGGAAGGTTTATTATGGACTTTCCTTTTTGGTATTTTAGGTGGTTTTATCGCTTTGCTGACACCGTGTGTTTTCCCGATGCTACCGATTACAGTCAGCTTTTTTACAAAGGACACTAAACGAAAAGGTTGGGTTAATGGTTTGATTTACGGTATTTCGATTATTGTAATTTATGTAGCTATCGGATTACTGATAACAATTTTTGTTGGCCCCGAAGCACTCAATAGACTTTCCACAAACTGGATTGCCAATACGCTATTCTTCTTGATATTTATTGCTTTTGCAATATCATTCTTTGGCTACTACGAAATCACGCTACCTAGTAGCTGGAGTACAAAGAGTGATAGCATGGCCGATAAAGGAGGAATGCTAGGAATATTCTTTATGGCGTTTACCCTTGCGCTAGTTTCTTTCTCATGTACAGGTCCAATCATCGGTACGGCCATTGTGCAGGCCGCCACTAAAGGTGAATATCTAGGTCCATTTCTTGTAATGCTTGGCTTTTCTACAGGACTGGCGCTACCTTTTGGCTTATTTGCTGCATTTCCTGCCTGGCTTAACTCTCTGCCAAAATCTGGTAGCTGGATGAACTCTGTTAAGGTCTTTCTTGGATTTTTAGAGCTAGCGCTGGCATTTAAGTTTCTATCTATCGCCGATATGACCAATAACTGGGGCGTTCTTAAGTATGAAATCTTTATGGGTATCTGGATCGTCATTTTTATTGGACTGGCCTTATACTTGTTTGGCTTCATTAAATTTCCTCATGACAGCCCAATCAAAAAATTATCTTTAACCAGAATGACTTTCGGTGCTTTGACTGTCGCTCTAGTACTATATCTCATCTCAGGTTTTAGTATCAACAAAAAAACTGGAGATTACGACGCTCTCGTATTGATGAGTGGCCTCGCACCGCCGGCCCATTATAACTTGTTTTTGAAGCAACAGGAATTAGATCCGGCTATCAAAGCAAAGTATCCTTCCTATTCAAAATGCGCTAACAATATCAACTGTTTTAAAGATTATTTTGAAGGAATGGCTTATGCTAAAGAGGTCAATAAACCGGTGATGCTAGATTTTACTGGATATGGCTGCGTCAATTGTCGAAAGACCGAAGAGCACATTTGGGTAGATGATCAGGTAAGAAGAATATTAAATGATTCGCTGGTATTGATATCGCTGTACGTGGATGACGATAAAAAATTGGAAGATGTGTATATCTCTGAGCACAGTAATAATAAACTTAGAAATGTCGGAAATAAATGGGCTGATTTTCAGATTGTAAATTTCCAGCAAAATTCACAACCTTTGTATGTGCTATCCACCAATAATCAGGAAGTGATTAGCAAACCAAGGCCTTTTAAAGAAGGTATAGAAGGATACCTCGAATTTCTTAGATGTGGACTCACGGAAAACCGTAGAATTATGAGTAGTAATAATTAATTTTATTATACCAATAAAATCCGAATTGGGGATTAGACGATCTAGTACAAGTCAACTTTTTCTCTAGATATATTAAACCTTTTGGTCTTCCAAACAGAAAAATACATATTCTAATTAATAATGGATTCGAAACCCAATCTCGAATCCATTTTATTTTAAATATTTTGAAATGAAAGTATTATACAATGTGACGGTAAAAATTGATACTGATTGTCATATAGAGTGGCTTGAATGGATGATCAGTAAGCACATACCCGATGTGATGGCAACAGCTTGTTTTGAAAATTATAAATTAACCCGCATACTGGGTGATGATGACGAACATGGTGTGGGTTTTGCTATTCAATATATAGCACCAGACATGGATACCTTCCAACGATATCAAACACAGTTTTCTGCTCCATTGCAAAAAGAACATGCTGATCGATACTCCGGTAAATATGCTGCCTTCAGAACGTTAATGCTGATAGAAAGTGAAGGATAATTTTTATTATAATTCATTTCTACAACATTACATTCATGCTACTGTCTAAGCTTAATAAACTGCAAATCTTGAAAATCGTAACTAAAATCTGTTAGTGGTGATATGGCTTCCATGGTTAATCCACCCACTTCATCGCCATTCATATGCACAAAAACAAAAGCATCAGCATGCATGTATCGATTATCCCATTTTACAGCATATGTTTGGTCTTTATAATAGTATAGATTGCCTTTGAGTTGACTGGATCTTGCAGATACAAATCGCAACTGGCCATTGTCATTGGTAATTTCGATTTCTCCAAACCAGTTGTCTTTATATTTTCCCACTAGGTTTTCAGTTCTTTTAATGGCTTCTTTCTGGTTTTGTTCCACTCTTTCCCATACTTCTTCAGTGATTTTATCTGCATTTTCTGTTCTATTCTTGATGATTTCGCCATATTGTTCTACCCAGTCGTGTTCTGGTAATCCAAGATAAAAATCTTTAATGGTATTGGACACTGCCATAAATGCTGCGCCTTCTTGTTGATTTGTCAGAACAATAATGCCAAGTTTTAATTGTGGATACATGATGATTTGAGTGACAATACCTTCCAGACCACCTGTATGAGAAACCTCTAATCTGCCGTTTACATCCTGGAGTTGGAATCCAAGGCCATAGGCTCTGAACAAGGTATTATAGGGTGGTTTGGTATATGACGGCATCAACGTCTGAGGCCGGATTAATTCTTTCATTCTTTCACTAGTGACCAGTTGTCTTCCGTCGGTAGTTTTGCCGAGGTTGAGTTGAAAACTTACCCACTTTATCAGATCATTTACATTGGAGTATAAACCAGCAGCACCATCAAAGATCGTATTTGTATATCGATCAATGACTTTCAGTTTGCCATTGAGTGGTACATGCGGTGAGATGACATTAGATGTATCCTTGAGCAAACTCCAACTAGCTGCTGTTCTGTTCATTTCTAGCGGTTCCAAAAGGTTTTCTGTAATGAAATCTGTCAGGCTTTGGCCGGATACTCGCTCGATCACCACTCCAGCTATAATGTAGAGTAGATTATCATAATCATATTTAGTACGAAAACCCGATACCGGTTTTAGAAAGTGTATATTCCTAACTATATCTATAGGTGTGAAATTGTGTCCATCAGGCCATACCATCAAGTCTCCTGCACCCAAGCCTAAACCGCTTCTATGTGTGACGAGATCACGAATGGTAAATTCTTCTGTTACATATTCATTGTACATTTTAAATTCAGGAATGTATTTTTTGACTTTATCATCCCACTGTAGTTTGCCCTGATCTATCAGCAAAGAGATAGCTGTGGTAGTAAATGCTTTTGAATTGGATGCAATACCAAAATTGGTGGCAGCATTGACTTTTCCACCCGTATTGATATCCGTAACCCCATAACCTTTGGCTAGCACCGTCTTACCATCATGAACGATACCTACAGCGATACCTGGCACATTGAATGTCTTGAGTGCCCTCTCTACAAGTTTATCTACACTGTTTTCAGGAATTTCCTGACCGTTGATAAGGTTGGCCAAAAAGGCAAAAAACAAAAATATAATCAGCCGCTTTGTCATAATATTGCTTTAATGATTAGAAAATAAAAAGGTATCGATAATAGCCTATTTCATCTGCTCTGCTCTAATTAGATTCCGATTAGATTACGTAGCTGTGCAGTATGATCTGCTGATGCTACTTTATCAATAATATGTGTAATAATCCCTTTCTCGTCAAATACGACTGTCGTACGATAGGTACCTATTACTTCTCTACCCATAAACTTTTTAGGCCCATAAAACCCAAAAGCATTCATCGCACTGAGGTTCGGGTCAGATAATAATGAAAATGGAAAATGATTTTTTGCAATAAACCCAACATGGGATTTTACACTATCTTTGCTCACACCATAAACCTTATAACCATTTTGAGTGAAGACTTCGTAATTATCCCTGATATTACATGCTACTTTAGTGCAGGTAGGAGTATTATCCTTCGGATAGAAAAAAAGTATTGTTTTATTCCCTAAAAGTGACCTATTCGTAATTTCATTGCCCTGCTGATCATACACGGTAAAATCAGGTATTTTGTCGCCTACTTTTACTTTGGGTTGGGTTTTTTCTGCCATAAATCGACGATTGTACATAGTTCAACAGCACAAGTCCTCAAAGGGTTGAAAAAATAGCATAATCTATTTTCCCTATATACCGAATCTAGGCGTTAAGTCGTTTTCTTCCTTACCGCCATTCTTATGCCTATGACCGTCAACCATGTGATTAAGACTGGCATGATGATAATCAGAAGGCCCGTTCCTGGTACGATTTTACCGGTTTCCGGATCATAATTAAAGCAAGTAAAGATACTGGTATTTGTAGGCAGTCTATAACTCGGTATGAAGACCTTATTAATACTTTGAACCAGCATTCTCAAGTCCTTACTATTGCGCAGGCCAAGTAGTTTTTTAGTCATTTTACCTTTGGTGCTGACGCCCGCTAGCAATGCGTCATGGTCAAACTGTTTTTTCTTTTCATCCCAAATTGGCTTAAAACCAACCGAATTGATCACCTGATTAATACTATCCGTCACCCCAAAATACCAATCTGGCTCATTGGTTAGATTGAATCTTTCTGCCATATATTGCATATCTTCTATCTTATCCCATGGATCGAAACTTAAAACCAAGACACTATAAGGCAATTCTTGCTGAAGATTCAGCATCCGAAGATTTTCTTTCAGCTCTAGTACCAATGGATTACAGACGCCAGAGCAGCGACTAAAAACCAATGCCAGGATAATCGGCTTATCTTTAGCTAGCTCATGAAGGGATACATCCGCTCCGCCGACTAAATGCAGCGGAGCGTCGTATAATGTATTATATATATTGATTTCTTCCCTGAAATCACCTAGAGACTGACTGAAAAGTGATTGTGCAGGTAGAATTGTGAGCATTACTATACTCGTGAAAAGACAAAGCCGAAACATCGCTTTAAAATTCCTCCTATGAATAGTATAATACCCAACAAATATATCGTTGCAAAGGTTCCTCCAAAGGTTGCCCAGAACTTTCCTGAGGCCATTTCCTCAGGATAATTAGCATATCTTCTGGCTACTGAATCTGCTCCTGCAAAATAGAAAGCCGCTAGAAATCCAATTCCTCCTATGACTATCAGCAGGATCTTAAGCATGGAATGTTTGTCTTTGATAATACCGTCTTTCAATTGAAACGAGAACCAATAAAAGAAACCCAAACTAAATAACACATTTCCCAAGGCATTGTAGGTATGGAAGTGTGCAGGAACCCAAAGTGTATTATGCAGCAAGAAGTTGTTGGAAATAGTAGCATCAATCACCGCTCCAATACCTCCAGAAACCCATCCTGCTGTTCCAATGAAAAACATTAAGTTGGCCAGATTCCAGTTGATTTTTGTGCCATATACAGCAACAAGGATACTAAAGATCGTGACACCAGTGGATGGAATACTTGCCAGATAAGAAGCTAGCTGTCCAATAATCTGCAATGTTTCTGGCTGAACGAAGTCCATATACATGTGATGTAGGAAGGCAAAAAGTACAAAAAATAGGGTCAAATTCCACGCATAGGCCACATACCAGCTGGTTTTCCATTTAGGTCTTCCACTTACTTCACTAAAGAGTTCATAAATAACAGCAAGACCCAGATACAACATTTCATTAGCGAGGGTATGACCAAAGAAATAGGTCAAGTTTTTCATAAGAAGGGCATCATTGATGAAGCCGCCATTTGAATAATATTCTGTGAGAAGTAAAAAGTCAAGAGCTGCTGCAGTAATCAGGCAGGATAGTACACCAACTAGGCTAATCATAGAAATGAGTACAAAAGGAGGTGTTTCTACCTCCGGTTTTGCATCTCTCTTAAAGTGTTGCCATGCAAAAACTTGTGAAAGTGTATATTTTTTAAGCAGAGAAATCATCAGGCTTACTGTCCAAATAGTCCAGCCCACTCCCAGTACAAGTAATGCATATAGAAATAATGGTGTTGCCCACTGTTCCCACATAATTTTAAATGGCAGCGGATATAGAAAAGTCCATCCAGCATGGAATTTGCCTATAAAACCTGCTCCCCACAACATTAAAACGCCCACTACCGTCATTATATAGGCTATTAAATTAGCCTTATAACTAGTGCGGACATAACGCTCCATGATGTAATTAACGGCAGCCATTCCTGCTACAAACCATATACCTATCATGGTCAACCCATGAATGGTCATGTCGGTGTAAAAGGTCACAGGATCCAGTTTAATATTTCCACCCTGATTAAAACGCATCAGTAATCCTAATATAATCGCCACTACAAAGAGAATCAATACCGTGATAATCCAGAGTGATGTTATCTTTTTAAATTTATTTTCCATATCGAATTAATTTTTTAATGAATTATTTTACCGTAAAACTTCCTCTCATTATGTGATGTCCAGCCCCACAATATTCAAGACAGAAAATCTTATATGTACCAGGTTTCTCAAATTTCCAACGGAGATTGTTAACATATCCGGGCATGGCTTGCGTTTGAGCAACAACCTGATTATTTTCATCATACACCGCAAATGTATGGGTTACATCTCGGCTCGTCACCCTGAACTCTACAAGTTCGTTTACACCTAGTTCAATGGGTTCTGAAGTAGGCGCATCCGGGTTTATGGCGCTGTAGGACATATAGAAAAAATATTGCCCAGCAGTGACATTGACGGATTTAGATGGGATTTCATCCTTAAACATAAAATACGGCGATTTAGGTACTGTTGCTGAAAAGAAAATGGCCAGGACTACAAATAATATCAGGATAAACCACATACGTTTAGTTAGTACATTGGTTAACCCTCCGTCCTTATCGCCTGCTTTAATAGAACTTCGATATACATAAATAAATACCGATGTACTAACTACTGTCAAAATTAAAAATAAGTAAAGAAGTAGTGATTGCATATCATATCATTTTATAATTAAATAATTCAAATTATTACACTTTTATGAGACAAATGTAAAAATTTGTTAAATAAAATCAAATTATTTTCTATAAATATAATTTATAATTTTGTGTTTTATGAAATAGTACCATTATATATCTATCTTAAAGAAAACGAAATACTAATTATATTGTAAAAATGGCACAATTCAATGATTTTTGTCAATCGTCATGTCGCAGGAGGCTGGCCGGAAATGTAATAAATAACCTTCCAGTTATAAATAATAGCAGTAAGTAATAGAAATACAGCTCCCAGTTTTATGAGGATCAATTCTGTTGTCAAAATTCCGGTTGAAAAAATGGTGATGCCTGACAGATAGCTCCAGCTCATCATTTTGAAAATATCCGTCTTTCGTGTCAGTAATACCGGTGATTGTCCGGGTTGTGGAGCTTTCAACACTGGCTTTTTGCGTGGCACGATGAAAGGTAGGGTTTTAAAGGTCATGCCTAAAATAATAGCGGTTATCCATCCAAAAAAGATTAGAAAACCATAAGTAAGTATCAGAGCGGTACTTGTCTTATCGTACCATAAAAGGAATAAAAGAATTAAAATCAGTAAAACCGCAGGAAGCAAGGTTAATCCTACTGAGAATAGAGAGATTTTCAGGTGTTCGTCCACTTGTTTTTTCATCCTTTGAGTCCAAGCCATGTAGCAGTATTTTACATAGAGTATCAGTGCTGTTATAACCATAGCTACAGGTATAAATATCAACAAGATGTGGTTATAAAGGTAAAATATAGCCACATAGAAAATAATTGCACCATTGATAAGATAATATACGACCTTGAGCAATCGATCATTTTGATATTTAGACAGCAAATACATGGGAATCAGTCGCGAACTCACGCCCACAATTAGCATCAAAAACCAGCCAAGTGTTGCTGCATGTACATGAAGCGGCAAATAATAAATGGAGTCATGAGGTAAAAGATGAAAAGTAAAGTTGTACACTAACATCAATCCTAAAAAGCCGGCCAAAAATAACCATGTCCCTGATGTCAGCATAAAAACACCGTGAATGTTTTCTTTATGTCCTTTGGGAAGGCTTTTGCTTAAATTAATCAGGAAAAGAAGAACCGATATGAGTACGAATCTACCACCCCATTTGGCAGGATGCCCCATATTGAACACATAAAATCCATAAGCCAGTAGTGGTACTCCCACGGCCATACAAATGAAGGATGCCCAAGCAAGTTTTTCACTGTATAGTTGATTGCCGAGGATGGTAGGGGTTAGGTGATGGCATGCCCCTAAAATAATCATGGTGGCCCATCCCAGGGCTACTATATGGATGATCGCAAGGGTGTGAGGCTGAAAATGATGATCAAAAAATGTTCTGTCTAGGGTCAACAGCAAAATCGTAGCCACCAGAAATGAGAATGCAGCATAGAGATAGAATGGAATGACTATTGCGGAGTTGGTCGGTTTTGTCGGCCTAATATTTGACGTTGCACCCAACATGAGGTAAAAATAGGATTGGTCTTAAATACTTTTTTAAAATTATTGTTAAATAAAAATCATATATCTGTTTATTAAATATGTATCTTTATACAATTAGCGCTATTAGGATTGAATAGATTGTTCCAACTCAATAGCTTTAGGAAAAAGAATGTTGTTTTCTAAATGCACATGTAACTGTAGATCTCGTTCAAACTCGTCCAGCATTTTAAATAACAATGTATAACTGGCACAAGCATCCTCAGGAAGTGCATAATCTTTAGCTGTCTGGCGTATAAGCTCAGCATCACGGGTGATGAGCTCGTGCTCCATCTCCATCAGGTTGACAGGTGTACGCACACTGTCAAAACCACTGTCTGCGAGCTTTGTAGGATCATTACCAACTGTCAGCAATAATTTGATATATGGAAATACAATGCGCTCTTCCTTCATCATGTGTGCTGTTAGTGCTCCACTCATCTTGGTGATGAGCTCATATATTTGCTTGAGCTCGGGGTGATGATCTCCGTGTACTGTCGCCACTTTTGCTCCATATGACTTTAAATCAGGAATCATCCTATTTATATAAGAATGATGCGTATTGACAATAAAATCACACAAAAAATCGAGGCTCCAGTCATTGTATGGCATTACTTCTTTGGTCTTTGTTTGACTCAATGCTATCAAATCTTGTTCAATTGCGGCTACATCTAATCCCTTTTCAGCGCATACCTCCTTAATTGTCCGCTTGCCACCACAATAGAAGTCGATACCACTATTTCTAAATATCTCTATCGCCCTGACATCCTTTGCCACAGCCATCCCAACGGTTTCTTCCTTTTCGTCACTACGGCGCTTTCTGATGATGACTTTCCACCATTTAGGCCCTTGTTCGGTATATTCCCAAGAGAAAACATTGCCCCGCTCTGCCAACATCTGGTAATAAAGTGGCTTAGGATCGTGATCATTGTGTAAAATGAAATGTTCTCCTTCTCCTAATTCGTCAAAATATTCAAATACGGTAGGATGTTTTCGCTTCGGTTCCAATAAGGTCACATCAAGAATTTCGGATTTTGAAGACTCCATATTGTTATATAATTATAATTGATTGATGCAAAGATAATAAATGTATTATATAAAAGTATTTAAATACTTCTATTTTTTAAACTTTATTTAATTCATCATTTTTTCATATAAATCTTCCATTAAATATTATTTTTTCCTACCACCCAGTATAACCATAGGAAAACAAACACTCACCAGTGACACTGAAAACCAAACGGGATAGGTATGTGTGATGACTTCGCTTGCACTGATAAGCATCCAGGCTAGACCAGCAATTTGAAACATAAATAGTTCTTTCGTCGCTGCAAATTGACGTATCATCCATCCACTGATCAGTGCTGAAAGTGCATACGACAATATTATAAACGCTAGAAATCCTGCTGGAACACGGAACATATCTGCCGGTCGATGGATATCATAAAGCTGGTAGGCATAGTGATCTGCAATATTGATCAATAGATATCCACTGATTATGGAAACAATTACAACTAATGTATTTCTGATGGCCCTATCCATGGTGACTTGATTTGTTACATTATATAAACCACAATAATAACGGATTCCTTTGGCAATCAGAAATGAACAGTATAACAATTTATAACAAAAACCAGTCTGTATAGGCTAAATAAATAGATGTGATTAAGGGTGGTTTTAACTCATCATTTTACATAGTAATATTATACACTTTTTAGTTATAAATAATTGAATCTAAGTCTTGAACCAAGATTTGTAATGACGATAAATAATACAATATATCTATAAGTGAGGCCATTTTTAATCCGCAGACATCGTTTTACGAGGATGAGAATGTAAAAACTCAAACAACATTTTCATACAGTACAATTCTAATGCACAATTAGGATCAAATTTCATTAACCTATCGTGACGATAAATTTTTACGATTATCCCTTATCTTCTATATATCAAAACCTCCTATCTGTGATGTAACATATACAGCATTTCAATCATTCTATTTCATCTAATAATCGGATCAACATGGGTATAGCGTCACTCACCTTTTCTGTCTTTCACAGGAAAAACCAAATCAATTATCCGGCGTTAACTTAAAAGCATATAATTTGTTACCTTTGCAACTTCTTATTGGGCGGTAAGCCTACATATAATTCTAAAATCATGATAAAAATAGGTATAACCATAGGAGATATAAACGGAATCGGACCGGAAGTCATCATCAAGGCGCTTTCGAATCCAATGATTCTCAATAGTTTTACACCTATCATTTACGCTTCGTATAAAGTATTGTCCTACCATAAAAATATTGTTAAAGAATCCTCCATTGGGTTTCATACCATTCCTAATGCCGCTAGTGCAGTGGACAATAAAATAAATCTTATCAGTTGCTGGAATGACAATGTCAACATTACACTCGGTAAAGCAACTGCAGATGGCGGTAAGTATGCAAAGATTTCTATGGAAAAGGCGCTTGACGATATCAAAAGTGGCAGTATTGATGCGATAGTCACTGCTCCGATTAATAAAAATGCCATGCAGCAGGCAAATTTTCCTTTCCCGGGACACACCGAGTTCTTTACTAAGGGTGACCAGAAAGAGGAAAGTCTTATGTTACTGGCGAGTGATGCGCTCCGTGTTGCCGTAGTAACTAATCACATTCCGTTATCACAGGTGGCTTCATCCATCAACAAGGATCTCATTCTCAATAAGATTCAAATTCTAAATAAAACACTGATTGAAGATTTCGGTATTGAAAGACCTGTGATCGGTGTACTCGGGCTTAATCCACATGCTTCTGATGATTCCACGATTGGCAATGAAGAAGAAAATTTTATCCGTCCGGCTATCATCGAAGCTAAAAAATCAGGGATCATGGCAGCAGGACCTTATTCTCCTGATGGATTTTTTGCCAGCGGGCTTTGGAAAAAAGTAGATGCCGTTCTGGCTATGTATCACGATCAAGGACTCATACCATTTAAAGCATTAACCTTTGGTGGTGGCGTTAATTTTACAGCAGGCTTATCCTTTATTCGCACTTCTCCCGATCACGGGACTGCATACGAAATCGCCGGTACAAATAAAGCTGATGGCGCTTCTTTCCGACAGGCACTATACATGGCGTATGATCTCGTTAGAAACCGAAAGGATTACTTTGAATCGAGAGAAAATGCTTTGGTGCGAAGAGAGAAAAAATCAGAAGGTCTTAATGCCTGATAAAATCCTATCGTGTGCAGTTTTTCTTTGAAGGACTTTTACTTGGCCTTTCTCTTTCCATATTAATAGGCCCGATACTTATTGCACTAACACAAACGAGTATTGAGTACGGAGTTAAGGCTGGATTAATTGTTGGTGCCGGTATTTGGATAAGCGACCTTATTGTCATCACATTGGTCTGGGTATTTTTACATCGGATAGCCCCACTGGTACATCATGATGGTTTTATGCGGAGTGCAGGCATCACCGGTAGTATCGTGTTAATCAGCTTAGGTGTATTCACAATATTTAAAAGTGCAAATAGAAAAATACCGAAACCCATAAAAATCAATATCGCTCATTTTACCGGTTTTTTCTTTAAAGGGTTCGCTGTCAATTTTATCAATCCGTTCACCTTTGCTTTCTGGATTAGTGTCATTTCTACCTATTTGTTAGCGATGAACGTGTCCGATTTCCAATTATCATTACTGCTGTGTGGTATTATGGTCGTGATTGTATCCACAGATACACTGAAAGTCTTATTGCCAAAACTGATACGCAGCAAATTACAACCTGAACATATTCTACTTTTTAGTCGAATTTCCGGATTTCTTTTGATTCTTTTTGGTATTGTTCTTATCTTCAGAAGTTTTTAATACTGTTTTTTTTGAAGTAGAAGGCTGCTTTTGCTGTGTTATAGATTGGGTGTGTCGAACAGATGGTTTCGCCGATGTCTTTCTGACTTTTGGTTTAACCGGTTTATCTTCAATGGAAGAAATCAAACGATAAACGGTAACTGACAGTGGAGGAATATTCACTTCTAAAGTGTGGTTTCGTCCATTCCATGCTTTTTTAACCGTTTTGGGTTGCTCAATGACCTCATAACCGCTTCCCCAGAATCGGGCTTCATCTGTATTGAATATCAATTGCCAAGCTTGTTTTGCATTAAGTCCAATTTTATATTTGCTATGTGGTGTGATGTTTAAATTGACCACAATCATCAATACGTCGTTGTAAATATCTGACTTTCTCTGCGTTATCAGGATAGAATTAACAGTGTCACTACCATCTACCCATGTAAATCCTTCAGGACTATAATTGTAGTGGTACAGCGCGCGCTCTGTTCGATAAAGGTGGTTAAGTGCTTTTACTGTCTCATTGATTCCACGGTGAGAAGGATACTGTAACAAATCCCATTCGAGTTGTCCTTTGAAATTCCACTCATTATATGGCGCCATATCATTGCCCATAAAGAGCAATTTAGATCCCGGATGTGTGTACATATACCCATATAATGTACGAAGATTAGCAAATTTTTGCCATTCATCTCCACACATTTTGCCTATCATAGACGACTTGCCGTGTACCACTTCATCATGTGAAAGCGAAAGCACAAAGTTTTCAGAAAATGCATATACAATACTGAAAGTAATATCATTCTGATGAAACTGCCGGTAGATAAACGCTCTCTTGAAATAGTTGAGTGTGTCATGCATCCATCCCATCATCCATTTCATTCCGAAACCAAGACCTCCATTGAATACCGGCTGTGAAACTTTAGGATAGGCTGTGGCTTCCTCGGCTATCGTCTGAATACCAGGAAAGTTAGTATAAACTGCGGTGTTAAACTCTTGTAGAAATGCTATAGCGTCCAGATTTTCACGCCCGCCATACTGATTGGGTTCCCATTCGCCTTCCTTTCGGGAATAGTCTAGAAAAATAATCGATGATACCGCATCTACTCTGAGTCCATCGATGTGGTACTTTTCAAGCCAAAAGAAAGCATTAGAAATCAAAAAACTTTTGACCTCTGGCCTACCAAAATTAAATATGAGTGTATTCCAGTCAGGATGATATCCTTTGCGCCGATCCGGATGTTCATAAACACAAGAACCATCAAAGGTGGCAAGAGAAAAGTCATCTGCTGGAAAGTGTGCCGGAACCCAATCCATGATGACACCTATTCCCGCTTGGTGTAGTCTGTCGATAAGATACATCAGCTCTTCCGGATTGCCATAACGCGAACTTGCAGCAAAATAACCAGTCACCTGATAACCCCACGAGGGTTCATAAGGATAAGCTGTTAATGGCAAAAACTCCACATGAGTATAACCCATTTCGGTGAGATAAGGGATTAATTCGTCCACCATCTCTAGATAGGTCAGAGAACGGTTTTTTTCTGATGCTTTGCGCTTCCATGAGCCGAAGTGCATTTCATAAATAGCATAAGGCTGGTCGAGTGAATTAATCTTGACTCGATCTTCCATCCATTGCTGATCGCTCCATTCGTATGCAATATCCCATACAATAGAGCCGGACAGAGGAGGTTTCTCGGCCTTGACAGCATACGGATCGGCTTTCATCCTAATCCGTCCGAAATTGTAAGGATAGATCTTGTATTTATAGACCATGCCGTGTTTTACCCCGGGAATAAAGCCTTCCCATATGCCGGAACCATCCCATCGGCTATATAGTTTATAGCCCTCCTGCTTCCATCTATTAAAATCACCCACGACATAAAGACTGTAAGCATTCGGTGCATACACAGCAAAGTAGCAACCCTTCACACCATTGAGCGTCATAGGGTGCGCACCCATTTTTTCGTATAGGTGGTAATGCTTCCCTACCTTAAAAAGTGAGATGTCAAAATCGGTAAACAGCGTATGAGCAATAACACGGGCAGAATCCATATTTTTTCACTTTAGCAAGCAATATACGAAGTGATTCAAATACTTGGTGTTAATGAGTAGGAAAATATTGTATGGATAGCAAATGTTAGGGTGGCAATAAATACTGTGATTCTGTTAATACGGATCTACGTCAATATTGATTCTGACCGATTTACATGCGGGTATCTGCTTCAAATTATTTCTTTGTTCTATGATATATTTTTTAATAGCTGAAATTACTTTGAAATCTTTTTCCATCTTGATGGTGATCGAAAAAATATATTGACCACGGATGCGCGGAATACCTCCTTCTGCAGGACCAATCACTCTATTCCCTAATTTTTTTCTGAGCAATTCGGCCAATTCTGTTGCTGCATGTTTGACAGTAGCTGCGTTTTTGTGAAGTAATTCCAGCTGAATCATCCGATTCCACGGTGGATACCGAAAGATTTTCCGCTCATTGGACTCTCTTTCGAAAAAACGCGGATAGAGATGGTGTACCGTCTCTACGATCACCGGATGTGTTGGGCTATAGGTCTGAATGATAACATTGCCCTGTTTTTGCCGCCTTCCTGCCCTACCAGATACTTGTGTCAACATCTGAAATGCTCGCTCACTTGCACGAAAATCAGGATATCTAAGAATAGTGTCAGCATTGAGTACGCCTACTAGAGATATGTTATCAAAATCTAGCCCTTTGGTCACCATCTGAGTACCTACAAGGATATCTGTCTTACGAGATTCAAAGTCATAGATGATGTTTTCAAAGGCCGATTTCGTATGGGTGGTGTCATAATCCATTCTTGCTACCCTTGCATGAGGAAAAAGTTCTTTAAGTTCTTCTTCTATTTTTTCAGTACCAAAACCCTGCTCTTTAAGGTCGGTATTACCACAAGCTGGGCAACTCTGCGGGAGTTTTGACCGAGTACCACAATAGTGGCAACGCAATTCATAAAATAACTTATGAACTGTTAGGTGCACATCGCAATTATCACATTCCGCCTTCCAACCACAAAGCCCACAACTTAGTGTGGGTGCATATCCACGTCGATTTTGAAATAAGATGATTTGTTCTTCTGCCGCTAAAGCTTGTTCAATTTTCTCTATCAAGGTAGGGCTAAAAGTACCTCTGAATGTCTTGTCTTTGTAACTATCCTTTAAGTCCACCACTTCCACACTAGGCAATATAGATGTACCATATCGATCTTGCATTTCAACCAGTCCGTATTTGCCATTTGCTGCATTAAAATAGGAGTCTATACTTGGCGTGGCACTTCCCAGTATAATTTTTGCATCCATCATATTGGCGAGAAATAAAGCCGCATCACGGGCATTATACCGAGGACTGGGGTCGTATTGCTTGTACGAGGTGTCGTGTTCTTCATCTACGATGATGAGTTTAAGGTTGCGAAAAGGCAAAAATAATGCAGACCTTGCACCTATCACAATCTTGGCGCCGGACATCACTGCTTTCCATATCTCCACCCTTTCGTTATTGTTCATTCTACTATGATACACCAATATCTCCTCACCAAAAACAGCTTTTAACCGGTCCACCATATGCGCTGTAAGTACTATTTCGGGCAGCAAATACAGTGTCTGTTCTTCTGATGACAGTTTTTTAATCATTTCAGTATAAATCCGAGTTTTACCACTACCGGTAACACCGTGGAGCAATACGGGTTTGTTTTCTTCGTATAAATAGGTTTCTATGGCTTGCAATGCTTCCTGCTGGAGTGTACTTAATGCTTGCTCTTCAACTGCTGTGGTTGCAGAATCACCATTATTTATCCTGCTAATCGCTTTTTTTTCTTGTGAAAAAATACCTTTTTTGACCATTGGGGTGATGGTAGAAGTGGGTACATCAGCCAATTTACAAACTTCTATAGCCGGCAGAGCATTCAAGCCCTTTTTACTGAGTTGAATAAAAGCTAGCAAGAGACGCGTTTGCTTGTCGCTACGGCTGATTAATTCAAAAGCTTCATTGAGCTTCTCAGAATTGGAAGCATATGGCTCTTGAAGTGTTATGAAATTAGCCGTTCGAGCTTTAAATTTCTCGATCAGTTCTTCTTTAATCGTGATGATACCCTTGTCCAAGAGTCCGCGTAACACAGGAAAAATTGTCTTTTTGTTGAGAATGTCCTGAATCTGTAGTATGGTCAGTTCGTTTTGAATAGAAACAGCCTCGGCTATCAAATATTCATCATCTGACAGGGGTACTGAATCCAAAGCCAAGTTGTAATCGCGTAAAATGACTTTGGTTTCGCTCTCTAGTTTTAGTCCAGACGGCATAGCAATTTGCATGACTTCACCCAGGGTACAGCAGTAATAATCTGCAATCCATGTCCAGAATTTGAGTTGTTCTTTTGTAACAACAGGCACGGTATCAATAATAGAAACAATGGACTTCGTCTTGTATTCAACATCTAGATGATCGTGGAGACTATATACTACTGCCGAATAGAGCTTGTTTCTCAGGCTCACTTCTACCCTCTGACCTATAGATATTGAAGCCTTCATACTATCCGGAACAGTATAGGCATAAAGCTTAGGAGTAGCTAAGGGAAATATAACGTTAGCAAATTTAGCCTGCACAAGCGATAAAATAAAGTCAGCAAAGATAGGATAAAAACACAGTTTTTAGGGACATAGTTGCACTTCAATGAAGAATGTATTGCGATTAATGAGATATAAAATCATTAAACCCATATTACTTATTAGACTTTGTGACGAAGGGAAGTGATACAAAATAGCTACAAGGCTCGTAGTTTTTATTCCAAAGGCATTGTTTTAATATGTCGAGGACAGTAAAACGAGGACCTAAATAGATATAAAATAGCAATTTTATATAGTTAATTTCTAATGCGTAATTGGGGTTAAATTTGTGGTTTATTGTAACATTAGAGCTTGTGTTCCTCTTACTAATACACAATATACCTTCATATCATTGTCATTTCAAAACTTACCACATAAAAAAAAGCCGATCAGAATATATCGATTCTGGTCGGCTTGACTAAATATTAAAATATTATCTCTTAGAACTTCACATCAAAAACGTAATTGTCTTGATTGTTGTCATTAGTGATGTTGATCTGTCGTGTAGAAATCACGTAGTACTTTTCTCCCTTCTTTACAATGAAAATATCTCCTTTATTCACCTTATCAGAAACATCTCTTTTTCCGTCTTCGCTCTTTAGGTTGAAATCTACACCATTATTCCACATTGCTGATATTTGTTCTTTGTAAAGAATATTATCAAAAGTAAAGTTTTCAGCCACTCCATTCTGACCTGGCTTAATATACTTCATTACTGCTCCATTCATTCCTGAAATCTGCTGCTTCCATGTCTGATCGGTCAAAATATCTACAATACCTTCGTCTCTAATTTCTGCTTCTGCTGATGTAGGGTCAGAGTCTTGTGTACCGGTACTTGCTCCTGTATCCAAGTCAAGACCTCCTTGTCCAGCAGGACCAGACTGGTTTAATAGAATTCCTTCAAGTGAATTGACATCTTGACCTACTACGGTGATGTTCAAAGCGACTTTGCTTGTCAGACCCTTTTCATCAGCTACAACAAATTCATACTTTTCTGTGCCAAAAAAACCATGGGCAGCTATACTAATTTTGTATTCAAAAGAGTTGACTTTGTCCTGAAGTAATAATAATGGATTGGCCGGAGCTAGATTGCCATCAATTGCAATTCTATTGCTTGTAATGTCAATGGCCTTACCGTCTTCCAGAATTGTCAAAGTTTTCATTGGGTTACTTCCCTTTGTTCCTGTCAAATACACAGAAAAATTTCCTCCTACTAATACCTCACTATCTTCGGTGATATATCCTAGTGACTCGTTTAATTTAACGGTTGGAGCCACGCTTGTATCAAGTATATCGGTATCTTCTCCACAAGAAACTAAAAATAGAGACATAACTGCAAATGCCATAAATGCCCTGAACAATGTTAATGGTTTCATACTTTCTGTTTGATTTTAATAATTAAGAATTAACTAATTATATGACGAGAAAAAAGTTTAACGTCACAATTTAAAAAAGATGATCAATAGGTAGCCATCCTACCTCATGACTTCATATCTAACGATATAAATAATCTTCTGTCTGTACTTGAATTGTTGTTTAACAAATAATTAAGATACTTAATTGTAAAAATCAGTCTTTTATATTGATTTCTGGAATAATCAATCGCCAGCCGGCACTTTTTAATGCCATTTCCATCATATCAATATACTCCTGCTTTTCTGATTCTGCTTTGGCAATTAATTGATCGGTGTGCGCTTTAGTAGCTATAAAATCTTTAGCCTTTCTATTGATGGTGTTATACTCCTCTTTGGTAAACTTGTTGAAAGTACCTTCTGTTATATCGTAATAGTCTAGGTTGTGATCAATGGATAATATTTCGGGTAGAGGAAATGGACTTAGCGTGACCGTCTTATGTAAACTGTCTATTTTAATATTCATCTTATTGAAATCATATCCTACTGATACTTTTGCTGTTACGCGCAGCAAGATTTTTTTACTAAAAAGGTTGAAATAATCATAGTCATAGCGTTCGTCATAGCCATAGAGTTCTGAAAAATTCCCTTCTACGCTAATAAGTTTGGTTACTGTCTTAATTTTGTCAAGTACAACTACCGGAGACTCAGTACGACGAGCTTCAAATAGGGGTTTTCTTACCATCAGCCAGACAGACAATCCTCCCAGGATAAACACTAAAAATAGCAGCAAATATTTTTTCATTTCAACGCATTATTTGACCTCGTGCAAATATTACTTTTACAACGTAAGAGCCTGTCAATTAGTTCTTGTCTCTCTAAAAAACTACAAATACACTTACCCGTGGATCATCTAAAATATGCTCTGACATCGGCTCTAGATAGCACATACAATCCAACCAGTGCCGGCACAATTAGGTTGATGAGCCACAATAAAAAGGTTGCCGTCAGCGCAGTTATACTTTCGACACCTAATGTTGACCAGACTAAAATGGCAACCTCTCCTCGTGCAAATACACTCATGAATGCCGGCAATGGAATTCCTGTCTGAATCAGGTAAATACCGGCAATCATAGCCGCCATATCAAGCCAGTGCACTTCAACACCCAAGAATAACATCATCAAAAAATATTGTGAAAAATAGATTAAGTATCGCAACATAGAAAGAATCAACACCTGATTTAATATATCTGTCGTATAAATACTTGTGCCTTTAACTCGTTCTATCCATTTTGATGGTTTTTTCCACCATTTCTGCAGCCAACTGACCATCTTAGGAAGACTATAATATACCCATATCATAAATATTATTTCAAGAATCGAAATCCACATAAAGAAGATTTGGTAGTCTGTTGTTATTTGTAGGGTGTTTTTAAAAAAAACATAACTTAGAGCAACTCCTCCTAAGATATTCCAAAAATTCTGAGCAATACTACCCAGCAAAGTGGCGGTAATTACCTCCGTCTTTTGGGTGGGATCGGAGGCAACTAACCGACCCGCATACTCTCCGATTCTGCCTGGAGTGACGATGCCTACAGCCACCCCTGAGACGATGATCTTAATGGCTTTTTTCAAACTGATATTTTCAAAAGGAGCCATCAATAATTGCCATTTTCTACCTTCTAAAATCCAGTTGATAGGCATGATAACCGTTAGTACTACCAAATATATCAAATAATGACCCTTGTGTAGTCTTTCTCTGAAGTGGTCCGTAAAAGCGATTGTATCACCATCCAGGATTTGTCGCCAAATGAGCAGTACAATGATGGCTAGTACAATAAATTTTAGCAGATTATATATTTGCTTCAACGGGTAAAATGATTTTCTTTTCATACAAAAGTACAATGAACCTCCGGATATTTAGTGGCCTCATGGTTTAATTTGAGGATGAAAGATACTATTTTGTATTTCACGTAAGTGTATTTTTGAATTTATTATCTTTGCACCAATATTTATTATTTCTTTAAACTAATTGATCCTTGTTCAATACAAAAGCACCAACTCCAAAAATTTATGGATTTTATACACCCAGTACCTGTTGCCGAAATAGCTGAAAAGTATAGTTTAAAGCTTAAAGGTGAGACACAAGTTTTAGCAACCGGCATCAATGAAATTCACAAGGTAAGAGCCGGAGATATCACCTTTGTTGATGTAGAGAAATATTTTCATAAATCACTCAGTTCTGCTGCGACCATCATTATTATCAATAAAAATGTAGAGTGCCCACCTGGTAAAACATTGCTTATTACAGAAGACCCATTCGCAATATTTAACCAAATCGTTTGGGAACACCGACCTATGAAGTATTTGAATACAGACAGAGGAGAAGATTTTGTTTGCGGACACAATACACATATTGATCACAATGTAATCATCGGACACAATGTTACTATTGGAGAGGATTGTTACATCCAGCCGGGTGTTTTCATCGGTGATAATACCGTCATTGGCAATCGAGTGCAAATACAGGCAGGAGCTTTGATTGGAACAGATGCTTTCTATTATAAAAAGATCAACGGTCAGTACCAAAAGTGGCGATCCGGCGGTAGGGTCTTAATAGAAGATGATGTGGAGATAGGTGCCGGAAATACGATTAATCGAGGCGTATCCGGTGATACAATTATCGGTAGTGGTACTAAAATGGACTGCCAGGTACATGTAGGTCACGGTGCTATTATAGGAAAAAACTGCTTGATTGCTGCTCAAGTCGGAATTGCAGGTAAAACGATTATTGGTGACAATTGCATATTATACGGCCAAGTGGGCATTGCTCAAAACCTAACCATCGGAGACAATGTTACTATCCTTGCTCAGAGTGGCGTTTCTAAAGATCTCGAAGGCGGAAAAACTTACTTTGGGTATCCTGCTGGTGAAGCACGTGAAAAATACAAAGAACTGGCAGCGATGAGGTTATATACTGACCGTAAGAATAAACAAGCTTAAATGTCGTTTTACATTTATAAAATTATATTATTCGATGAAAAACAAAAAGATATTACTGGCGATGATAGCAATAGTGCTATTTATAGCAGCAATTATTATTATTCCTAGGGCCGGAACTAAAAAGGTATTAAGATTTCCTGATATAGTAAAATCTCCAGATCTCAATACTAAAACCATCATTGGGACTCCACTTGATCTAACGCTCAATAGCGAAAAACTAGCTGGTCAAGATTCTGTCGTAATCAAACTCAATGGTCAGACTCTCGAAAAATTAACCAGCAATTATCAATCCGTGTCTGTACCTACAAAAGACCTCGCTCTAGGCTACCATCGTTTAGATATATCTGTTTATGATGGTGACTATTCAAAAACCATTGATATGCCTTTTTATGTGGTGTCTGATATTAACCCGGAATTCAAGACTTATACAACATTATCAACCATCAACCGAGACATCGATGCTTATACCCAGGGATTTGAAATATCTGATGGCATCCTATATGAAAGTGGTGGACAGTTTGGTTTATCGCTTATACGAAAAGTAAATCCTGCTAATGGTGTAGTTCTAAAGACTGAGAAAATATCCGGAGAACTGTTTGGGGAAGGATTAACCGTACTGAATGATAAGGTCTATCAACTAACATGGCAAAACGGCATTTGTCTGATCTATGATAAAAACCTCCAACTCCTAAAACAAACCGGTTTTAATTCTTCCAATGGAGAAGGATGGGGCCTTTGTAACGACGGAAAGTCCCTTATCCTCAGTGATGGTACGAACCGACTGATGTGGCTTAACCCCGAGACGATGGCGATAGAAAAGTCTATTTATGTGTATGCCGGTCAAAATGAAGTCCGATATCTAAATGAACTCGAATACGTAGATGGTTACATCTATGCCAATATTTATACCACTGAACAAATAGCAAAAATTGATGCCACCACAGGAAAAGTGATCACGGTCTTTGAACTCAAAAACCTGGATAAAGGCAACCCTAAAGCAGATGTACTCAATGGCATTGCTTGGAATCCAGCTACGAAATCTTTCCTTATAACCGGTAAAAACTGGGGCAAAATATATAATATGCGGTTGTAGAAGAGTTTTATAGGTTGAATCCTAGGTATTTCGTTCAAACGTTTAACAAGTCGAGTGATTTACCATTTTGCATTCTTCTTTTGCTACAACATACTTTAATTTATCAGCAACTGAGCTATTAAAGACAGGATTAATTCTATTTTAGTCCAAACAGTGTAAAACGCTAGTCTATTTTCAATCATTCACCAATTGAACAACCATTTTTGCCAATTACTTTCCCTGCCAGGTCTTCATCACTTCCAACTGTTCTAACATCCCTTCAAAACTACCTTCAAAGCGCATGCCCCGATCATCGATATAAACGTGAGCCGCAATTTTTCGATTGGTGATGCCAATATTCTTTTTAGCGTTCCAAAATCGCGCTTTTGACGATAAAATAGTGATTTTAAATGGCATTTCCTTCCCTTCAAACAGTGTATTTTCCATCCATTCTTTGATTTGATCCGGCTCCCGAGTTGACATTACAAAAACTGACCAACCTTTCACCATCAAACAATCAAAAATAAACTGAGCTGCTCCTTCAACGGGTGGATCATATACACTACCATCACCATAACCTTGTGAATATCCATGTATCACTCCGTCAAAGTCAATTGATACCGTCATTTAATCTAATTTTTACTTGTTTTATAACTTAATTTATGAAATTTATCAATATTTATGTATTTGATAACTTTATATATATTTTTGGGGTAGCATTCCTATCTTATAACCTTTTATATTATTTATACTGCAAGTTTAGCTTATTTTGCCGAATATCCTACATTATAGATTTTATTTATTTTTTTAAAGAACAGGGTGGACAGCCTAAAACATATTTTCATCTTCTTACGTTTATAATCCGTACCACTTTTTAATACACACACCTATGGCCAAAAAATTGTCTTACGATAGCGCCTTTGCTGAACTCAATCAAATTCTGGAGTCACTTCAGTCACAAGAAACAGGCCTGGACGAAATGAGTGAAAAACTCAAAAGAGCTGCTGAACTGTCCACATTTTGCAAAGAACGACTTAGGACAATCGAAGCCGAAATTGAAAAAAGTAGCCTGTCTATTCAACAAGACCCATCTGATGCCTAGTGTTCGCCTTTTGTCTGATCTTTATTGGGATAGCGTAATATTTTACAGATACTCCTCTTCATTGTAAATAATTACCATAATTATAAAACATTACAAGGCTGTTTAGCTGTTTTATTTGGAGATTTCATCTAAACCCATTCAATTAAAATTTATCATTTTGGAAAGTAATATGTCTGCAACTGTTCAGGATACACCTATAGCAGAAAATATTTCAGACTTAAAAAAATTTATTCATATTAAAGGGGCACGATCCAATAATTTAAAGGATATAGAACTCTATATACCCAAAAATAAATTAGTGGTGGTGACAGGTCTGTCGGGTTCTGGCAAATCTTCGCTGATTATCGATACACTATATGCTGAAGGTCAACGTCGATATGTGGAAAGTCTGTCATCCTATGCACGCCAATTTCTCGACCGAATGAAGAAACCGGAAGTCGATTATATCAAAGGTATCTGTCCGGCAATTGCTATAGAACAAAAAGTAAGCACTTCTAATGCGCGCTCTACGGTGGGCTCAATGACTGAGATCTATGATTACCTTCGGTTATTGTACGCCAGGATAGGAAAGACGATTTCTCCTATATCGGGTCAGGAAGTGAAAAAGCATCAAGTTTCTGATGTTGTCAACTATATTTTTGGTATGGAGAATGATACCCGAATCTTACTGACGATACCTCTCCAAAGTCGATATGACAGAACAATAGGTCAAGAGCTGGATTTGCTGATTCAAAAGGGCTACTCCCGTGTTTTATACGAAGGAGAGATGATTTCTATTGAAGACTTGGCAGATAAAAAGGAAATTGATAAGTCGATGTCAGTTCTTCAAAACAAGTACAATATCCGCATCATCATTGACCGGTTTGTCGTGAATGACGATCTTGAAAACAAAAAGAGAGTAGCGGACTCGGTCGCTGTAGCATTTGGCGAAGCCGAAGGCGAATGTTTTGTTCACATCTATGGAAGTGATCAGGAGCAGTATTTCAATAATCGATTCGAGCTAGATGGAATTACTTTTCTCGAGCCTAGTCATCAGATGTTTAATTACAATAATCCTTATGGTGCCTGCCCGCAGTGTGAAGGATATGGAAAGATGATCGGCATTGATCCTGAAAAAGTTATTCCGGACGAAACCCTATCAGTATATCAAGAGGCCATCATATGCTGGAAAGGTGAGAAAGGCAAAGAATGGTATCGCCAGCTTATTCATCATGCAGAAGCATTTGACTTTCCGATACACAAACCCTATAAGGACCTAACTGAAGAACAAAAAGATTTGTTATGGGAAGGTAATGGGTATTTTGATGGTATCAATGCCTATTTTCAGCATCTCGAGCAAGAATCATACAAGATTCAAAATAGAGTCATGCTATCGCGATACCGTGGCAAAACCACATGTAATGTGTGTAAAGGCGGACGCTTAAGAAGGGAAGCCACCTGGGTGAAAGTAAGCGGCAAAAGTATTACTGAACTTGTCAATATCCCGATTAGCGAATTAGGTGAATTTTTTGATCATCTCCAACTTTCTGAGCACGACTATAAAATCGGTGAGCGCATCCTACTGGAAATTTCTAATAGGATACACACCATGACTGATATTGGCCTAGGATACCTCCACCTTGATCGCCTTTCAAGCACATTGAGCGGTGGTGAGACCCAACGTATCAACCTGACCAGAACACTGGGCAGTAATCTAACCAATTCACTTTATATTCTAGATGAACCTAGTGTCGGTTTACATCCTAAAGATTCTGAAAAATTAGTAACTGTACTCAAGAATCTAAGAGATTTAGGCAATACGGTCGTTGTAATCGAACACGAGGAGGCCATCATTAGAAGTGCTGACTATATTATAGATATTGGCCCTGAAGCAGGCATACATGGTGGATATTTAGATTATGCTGGCAGTTATGATACTTTCTGTCAAGGTATAGAAGGAAATCTTACGTCAGAATATCTAACTGGAAAAAGGAAGGTTTTTTACAATCCAGATAAACGAAAGATCATTCATAAATTACAGCTCAATGGAGCACGCTTACACAATCTTAAAAGTATAGATGTGACGATACCATTACAGGTTATGACGGTCGTGTCAGGTGTATCGGGTTCCGGCAAAACAAGTCTAGTAAAACACATTCTTTATCCCGCCTTAAAACATATAGTTGAAGAAGGCGGATCTACAACAGCAGGAAAATATGATAGCATCACCGGTGATATTCGGCAGATTCAAATGGTAGAAATGGTGAGTCAAAGTCCTATAGGTAGATCGTCTCGTTCTAATCCTGTCACCTATGTTAAAGCGTATGATGAAATTAGGAAACTATTTGCTGAGCAACAACAATCTAAAATAAAAGGATTAGAGCCTAAACACTTTTCATTTAACGTGGATGGAGGCCGATGTGATACATGTAAAGGTGAGGGTGTGCTAACAGTTGAAATGCAGTTTCTGGCAGACGTTATTTTAGAATGTGATGAATGTCACGGCCATCGATTTAAGAAAGAAGTGCTGGAAGTAACCTACGGAGGTAAGAATATCTACGAAGTACTCGAAATGAGTATTGAGGAAGCCATAGACTTTTTCAAAAACAAAAAAGGCATTTTGTCTAGAATTCAACCTTTGTTTGATGTTGGGCTGGGTTATATTAAATTAGGACAATCTTCTAGCACACTATCTGGTGGTGAAGCACAACGAGTAAAATTAGCTAGCTTTCTGACGAAAGAGTATCAAGCCAAGAATATACTTTTCATATTTGATGAGCCAACTACAGGACTGCATTTTCATGATGTCAATAAACTTATGGATGCTTTCAATGCTCTTGTCGAAAATGGACATACAGTATTGATTGTTGAACACAATATGGATGTAATCCGAGCAGCAGATTGGTTGATAGATTTGGGTCCTGATGGTGGTAAAAATGGGGGTCATTTGTTGTTTGAAGGTCGTCCTGAAGAAATTAAAAAGATAAAAGAGTCCTATACAGCACAATTTGTATAGAGGAAGTTAAGCATTAAAATTGATACAACAACGTGTGGATGTTCCACGTGAAACATTTATATAGGATACAAAAAGTAGATTTTTTTGTCCCTATTTTTTAAATTAAAAAGATTATAGTATATATTTGTTTGGAGATATCGAGTTAGACCCCATTCATTACCTCTAATTTATAATTATGTTTCACGTGAAACATTAAATATTGCAAACATTATTTTAAAAATCAATTTGACAAACACTGATAATGCGACAAATATTCTTCTTCTTACTGATCCCATTTTTTATTTTTGGTCAACAAAATGATGCTCATTTGTTCAGTCAAATGTACGACTTATTACCTACTCCTAATACTTATCGTACTGCAACAGGTGCTCCAGGACATGAGTATTTTCAATGTAGAGCAGATTATGATATTAAAGTAGAATTAGATGATACAAATCAACGCATCTATGGTATGGAAACTATAACATTCTACAATAATTCTCCCGATATACTTTCTTTCTTATGGTTACAGCTAGACCAGAATATAATGAGTATTGAGAGTGATAACCATAGAATCAATCCTGAAAAACTTCAAGAAAATGTGGATATAAATTACCTAAATCGTATGGAAGAAAAATTCGATGGAGGATTTAAATTAGACTTCGTCACTGACTTAAAAGGTCAACCGCTACCCTACTTTGTTAATAAAACGATGATGCGAGTGGACATGGCAAGTCCTCTGAAACCAGGCCAAAAGTATAGCCTCAAAATCAAATATTGGTATAATATCAACGACCGTTTTAAACTGGGAAGCCGATCAGGATATGAATATTTTAAAGAAGATGATAATTACTTATATACTATCGCTCAGTTTTTTCCTAGAATGTGTGCATATAATGATGTAGAAGGATGGCAAAATAAACAATATATAGGTGCAGGCGAATTTACACTCATTTTTGGAGATTATAAAGTTGAAATAACTGTACCAGATGATCACCTTGTAGCGGCTACCGGAACACTTCAAAATAAAGAAAAGGTTTTAACACCAGAACAATTAGCAAGATATAAGCAAGCAGAAAAAGAATTCAACCAACCCATTATCATAGCCACTCAAGAAGAAGCTATCAAACGGGAGAAAACCAAATCTAAAACAAAAAAGACTTGGATCTTTAAAGCAGACAATGTCAGGGACTTTGCTTTTGCTACTTCTAGAAAGTTTATATGGGACGCTATGAATGTAAAAACTGGTACAACAACTGCTATGGCCATGTCTATGTATCCTAAAGAAGGTAATCCTCTATGGGAGAAATACTCTACAAAAGTAGTCGCACATACGCTTAGAACTTATTCTAAATTTACAATAGATTATCCATATCCAGTAGCTTGGTCTATCAATGCGGATAGAATCGGAATGGAGTACCCTATGATTTGCTTTAACTACGGCAGGTGCGAAAAAGATGGTACTTACAGTGAGCGAATCAAGTATGGCGTAATCAGTGTTATAATTCATGAAGTAGGCCATAACTTTTTCCCTATGATTATCAACTCAGATGAAAGACAATGGGGATGGATGGACGAAGGATTGAATACTTTTGTCCAATACTTGACAGAACAAGAGTTTGAAAGAAATTATCCTTCATCACGCGGAGAGCCATCAAAGATTGTTGATTATATGGCTGGTGATCCTGCCGGTATGGTTCCTATCATGACTAACCCAGAATCCGTCCTCCAATTAGGTAATAATGCCTATGCCAAACCTGCCACCGCACTCAATATACTAAGAGAAACAGTGATGGGTCGTGAACTCTTTGACAAGGCATTCAAAGAATATGCACAACGATGGGCTTTCAAACAACCTTATCCAGCTGATTTTTTCCGTACAATGGAAGATGCTTCAGGCGTTGATTTGGATTGGTTCTGGAGAGGTTGGTTCTTTACAACTGAACACAATGATATGGCCATATCAGATGTGAAAATCAAAAAAGTCAATCCTCAAGATCCAACAAAAAAAGCAGAACAATTAGCACAAGAGCAAACAACTAAAAGCAGAAGTATCAGCTCCATTCGCAATGAAAAAGATATTGTCAAAACTTATAATGAAATTGACACTACACTCAATGATTTTTATACCCATTGGAATAGAAATGCAGTAACAGACGAAGATATCGATGAATATAAACAGAGTATCAGTAATATGACTGAAGATGAAGTAACCATGTTAAATTCAACAAAACTATATTATGAAATAGAAATTGAAAGGATAGGTGGTCTCATTATGCCCGTCATCTATAAACTAGAATATGCTGATGGAACAGATGAGGTAATTAGAATACCGGCTGAAATATGGCGAAAGGGCGCTAAAAAAATCACTAAAGTACATGCGACTGATCAAAAGATTAAAAGGATCATACTAGACCCATATCTTGAAACAGCAGATACAGATACATACAATAATTACTATCCACGTGAAGAACAATACAGTAAATTTGAGACATTTAAACGCTCAACTAATAGATTTGGTAATCAGCAAAATCCAATGCAAAAAGCAAACAAAGAAGTAAAACCTTAGCCTAAAGTATAAGTTTCCTTAGGATCATCATTAAAGGTATTGCTTTCTACTTTTTTGAGAAAGTCATCCAGCGCCTGATTAAACAATTCAGGCCGTTCCATCATAGGTGCATGCCCACACTTATCAATTTTAACTAACTGGGAGTTGGGGAGTAGATGATGAAATTTTTCACCAACCCACAGAGGCGTCACACCATCCTGAATACCCCAAACTAATAATGTACTATTCTTAATATCATTGAGCTTATCTTCCAGATTATGGCGCACTGCAGACTTGGCAATTACCACCACACACATCGCTTTTTTCAAATCATTTACAATAGCAAAAACATCATCAACCAACTCTTTAGTTGCTACAGCAGGATCATAAAATACAGACTCTGCTTTAGCCTTAATATATTCATAACTTCCTCTCTTAGGATATGAACTTCCCATCGCACTTTCAAAGAGTCCGCTACTTCCTGTCAATATCATACTTTCTACCTTCTCCGGAAACTTGTACGTATATAATTGCGCTATATGTCCACCAAGAGAATTACCTAAAATATGTACTTTAGAAAAGCCTTTGTAATCAATAAATTGCACTATGTAATCTACTAATCGCATTACAGAGAATGTCCTGATAGAAATTTCAAAAAGAGGAAGGACAGGAATTAAAACATTGTGCGTTTTTGAAAAATAATCAATTATGCCTTGAAAATTACTTAATGATCCCATCAAACCATGTAACAAAACCAGCGGTTTGCCATCACCACCTGATTCCATATATTTGAATTTTCCTTCTTCTTTAATCTCAAGCTTAAGCATTATTTTAATTTGAGGTATATAATAAGGTCACAATATAAACCAATTTGACTTATATATTTAAATATTTTTTCGTTTGAAAATAAAAAATAAATAAATCAGCACACTTATGACCATTAATGCACCAGCTTGATGGAGTACACCTAATAGTACAGGAACAGAACCTACACTATTGATCACCGTCAAAATACCAAGCGTAACTTGTATCAATAAAGCAATCAACAGAAAATTACTACCTAACTTAAAAGATGGTAATTGCAGATTATTTCCGATTGTCTTAAGTCGGACAGCTATCCACAACCCGACAATCAACAGAAGATAAGCCGTATTTCTATGCAGAAAATGAATGAGAGCAGGCATAAATTCATTCGAATCATAATTATTAAAGTTATCAGCATTCCACTGATTTAAATCAAATATAACCGATGGAAAATAACTTCCATGCATATCTGGCCAAGTAGGATAAACGACTGCAGCTCGCATACCTGATAATACGCCTCCTAAAAACAACTGTAAGAATAATATCCCTGCAAGTACACCTATCCATTTCCCTAATCGTCCTTGATATTTTGATTCAATATCTAATTTATAAGTAGCATTCAAATAAGCCCATAACAATGCTACAAAAACACCAAATGCAATCAGTAGATGTATAGATAGTTTATATGCATTGACCCAAGGACGATTAATCAACCCACTGGCAACCATAATCCAACCAAAAATGGCTGCTAAAATAGCTAATACCACTACAAGTCCTAAATCTTTTAATAGGGTTTTATCAAGCTGCTTTTTAATCATAAAGTATATAAATGGAATCAAGAACACAAAACCCATAAATCGCGCCCAGAGCCTATGGATATATTCCCAAAAATAAATAAACTTAAATTCACTAAAAGACATACCTTCGTTAATCTCCCTATATTGCGGTGTTTGCTTATAGAGCTCAAACTCTTCTTGCCATGCAGCATCAGATAACGGCGGTAAGGTACCACTCACTACTTCCCATTTAGTAATGGACAATCCCGATTCTGTCAAGCGTGTAATACCACCAATAATAACCTGAAAAAAAACCATGATGGTGCCTATCAGTAACCAAGTCGTAACTTGTTTTGAATATTTATGTGAAAGTTTCATGCTGCAAAAGTAAAGATTAAGTATGGTTTTTTAAAATTAGGTTTTGCATTGAATTTTATCTTGTAATAATAATATTCTTTTTTAATATTTCAAATTATTTATTATTATCAGCACTGTGGATATGTTTATAAGTTAGAATCAATAATTTTGTTTTATTTAAACCACAATTTATCCACATCAAGTTTTGAATTAATTTATTAATAACCAAAGTATTAACATATTCACATTGTATAATTGTCATCTATCCACAATATAGTTTTTTATATTCAAAATGTGTATTGGATGTATAATACTTCATATTTTTATTTATAAAATGTAGATATATAAATATTTATAATATAATTTTACACTAAAATGTGAATTTATTCGATTTTTACACAAAATAACCAAAATTGTATGTTGAAAACTATATTTATAATCATTTAACAAATAGTAATTTATATATTATTAATATTTTTATTGTTAATTACAAAATATGAGAGTTGTTATCCAAAGGGTCAAAGCGTCCAAAGTAGTTGTTGATGCAGTTGATATTGCTTCAATCGATTTAGGTATGGTCATACTGCTCGGAATAGAAACCGACGATAACACCACAGATGTGGACTGGTTAGTAGCTAAAATTTCGGGATTAAGAATTTTTGAAGATGCAGAAGGCAAAATGAATTTGGATATTAATGATGTAGGAGGATCATTTTTAGTTATAAGTCAGTTTACATTGCATGCCAGTACTAAAAAAGGCAATCGGCCATCATATATCAGAGCAGCAAGACCCGAACAAGCTGTTCCTTTATACGAGTACTTTATTAATCAGTTAGCTAACATATCGCAGCGTCCGGTCAAAACTGGTATTTTTGGCGCAGATATGAAAGTTCATCTCATTAATGACGGACCTGTAACGATTACAATAGATACTAAAAATAGAGAATAATGGAAATTAAAGCTTATCAAAAACAAGTAGATCAATGGATAAAAACCATCGGTGTTCGTTATTTTAATGAACTTACTAACATGGCCATACTGACAGAAGAAGTAGGCGAAGTCAGTCGATTGATAGCAAGGATGTACGGTGAGCAATCCTTCAAAACACCGATTCCACACGAAGAGCAATTAGCTAAGCTGGCGGATGAGCTGGTGGATGTTATATGGGTGGTTACATGTCTAGCTAATCAGACCGGTATTGACCTTGAAACTGCTATAATTAAAAATATTGAAAAGAAAACTTCAAGGGATAATCAGCGGCATTGGCAAAATCGCAAACTATAAGCTATGCTACTGATTTTTCAATAACATTATGGTATTTGTCTCATCTTGCCTGACTTTTTGACAGTAAATTATTAGAATAACAACTGACATCATTGAAAGACTTTGTTGGGATTGAAAATACAAAATTTTTGTATGGCATTTATATTCCCAAGCTATTGTAATATTAAGTCCAAAATAAAGAAAACGATACATAAAACAGATATGAAGTAGCATTTTCATGCTATATATATCTAAGATTATATTGGTTATATTACGAATTAAGTTAATTTTTTATTATCATCAATATATGAACAATATATGGCATAAATATTGCATTAATATTTAATATATCATAGCCCCAACTATTTTATCTACATATTTTAATTGAGTATTTATGTACGCTAAAAATTTTATTATAGTGGGCTTGGTTGTCCTATTAGGGCAAATAAATGCTATTTTTTCTCAACCTTTTCCACCTACAAAATTTACTTGGGAAGGTGCATTTTCTGGCAATCGGGCAGTATGGAAAGATGGAGATACCTTAAATAATTATACAGGTATTAACGGTGTTGATGTTCAGGTGCGATTAATAGATCCAGAACATATCAATACTACGTCTCAGCAACCCAGTGAATTTAACGACTGGACAAAGACAAACACTTTCTATGGTAGAGGAAATTTTGCTTTTCAGACTATTTCAAGAAAAAAGGGTGATCATGCTTGTCTTGAATTTACATTTTCTAAACCTATAACCCTGGATAGTTTCAAAGTTTATGATATAGATATGCTGCAATCTATGCCGGATAAACCCTACAATACTTATCAAGATAGTGTTAGTTTTAAAGCATCTAGTAAGATCGGAAATGTACCACTGACCCTTAATTATCTTGATCCAAACCCTGACTTTACGATATATGGCCAGTCAGTTAAGGCCAATTTTATTGCAGGTGTCAATGGAGATTTGCCGCATACTGATCCTAGAGGTGCGGTCAAGGTTCATTCAGAGTTGCCTATTGATACATTTATATTGTGCTATCAGTTGGGCTCAGAAGAAGATGGGTTCAGTAATAGCCATGCAATAAAAATTCTAGGATTTGATTTTACTGAATTACTTGGAGAAATATCAGGTAATGTTATTGATGATAAGACAGGCCTGCCACTACCCGGGGCGATGATTAGGCTATATGATATGGATGGTCATCTTGTGAAAAACAAACAAGGCATTATTATGCAAGTGATCACTAATGAAGATGGTACATACAATTTTCCATATTTACCTATGGGCCAATACAAGATCATAGAGACAGATCCTGACGATTATGAAAGCTCGGCCGATGTTGACGGCGAAAACGATAATCAAATTATAACTGAAATTGATATAGTTAATCCACAATCTCCGGGTAATGATTTTTATGATATACGCAAAGGAGTCCTGGCGGTTAGTATAGCTGACTTTACAGCGAAGTGGATGGATCAGCATGTTATCAAAACAGAATGGAATGTAACATCTGAAGTGAATTGTGCTTATTATGATGTAATGATATCTACAGATGGCCGGCATTATGAACGAGCAGAAAGAATATACTATTCTCCGGCTAGTAAACATAATTATCAGCGTATGATTCGTACTTCCTATGCTGAACATGTATATGTGCAATTAAGACAATCTGATTTAGATGGTCAGACCACAACGTTATCCACGGTTTATTTACCATGGAATACGTCAAAAAATTTACTCAAGTTTTATCCTAATCCTGTATCGAATCTACTGACTATAGAAAAGGCAGAAGAAGTTGATGTAAATGAAATTAGCTTATATAATACTGACGGTAAGCTCATCAGGGTGTATAATGCTAAAGATAATAAGATAGATCTGTCTGATATTGCTTCTGGTATCTACTTTATGAGGTGGTCAGAAAATGGCACAATACAACAGTATAAAATTATAAAGCTGTAATAGAAAAAGGATAATCACAGCGTATGCTTATGGTACCTTGATTTATGAAATAGTAAATACTGCACATTATTAGGTAACCATAACAGCGGTTTTGCTTTTTAGTGATTAGACCCTAGATGCATTACTCTTTTGTAGTGCTCAACGAAGTACAAAGAAATGATATGTGTTAAATAGTGAATGATCAATAACCGTCTAGTTTTACGTAGGCGGTTTTTTTATACCTCCTATTACTCATTAGACTTTATTGCGAATGGAAATGGCACAAAGTAGCATTTTCTCATACTTACTTTCTAATGTGTCATTTGAGTTTATTGTTGAATAAATACCCGACGGATTCTGCTTGATATCCTGGTGAGTATTTCGTAAGGAATGGTTTGGCAAACCATAGCCAATGTTTCAATAGGTTTGTTTTTGCCAAAGATGATGACTTCATCACCAATGTGGACATTGCTATCGGTTCCGAGGTCAATAATCGTCAGATCCATGCATACATTACCTAATATCAGAAAGTCTCGGTCTTGGATTCTGACAGTATATTTGCCATTTCCAGCTAGGCGCATCAGCCCATCAGCATAACCTATATTGATGATTGCAATTTTTCCATCACCTTGAGGATGACCACGGCGATTGTACCCAACTGATTCTGAAGCTTTGATGTCTTTAATCTGAATTACAGATGCTTTGAGCGTGTGTACTTTTTCAAGTTTATCAGCAAATTGACCAGTACTATCTATACCATATAGGCCTAGTCCCAGTCGTACAAGATCAAAGTGATACTCCGGAAAGCGGATGATACCGGACGAATTTAAAATGTGTTTTTGTGGTTTGTAACCGATCCTATCCGCAATATACTGATAATGGTCCAAAAGTAATCGCACTTGCTCATGTGTGTAGTCATCATCGTTAGGATCTTCGCTGCTACTCAGATGGCTGAAAATCGTGTTAACATGTACCCAGTCTTGATGCTCTAAGAGTAAAGTACACAATGCCTCCAAATCCTTTTTAGTAAATCCTAGTCGGTGCATTCCGGTTTCTAACTTGAGGTGGACACGAATAGCCTGCCTCCGTGCTTTACACACAGATATAATCTCCTGTAATTGTTCTAATGAATACACTTCCGGTTCTAGATCGTAATCAATCAAGTCATTGATACCATTTAGCTCAGGATCCAGTATGATGATCGGCAATCGAATACCGGACTGTCGTAAATGAACACCTTCGTCGATGAAGGCTACAGCCAGATAAGCTACTTTCTTAAATTCTAGAAAACGTGCCAGTTCTTCACTACCACTGCCATAAGCAGAAGCTTTTATCACTGATATGATTCCGGTATTTTTGTCGAGATAATCAGAAAAAACTTTGAGGTTGTGTTCAATGGCTTGTAGGTCGGTTTCCAGTACGGCTGTATGGGTCTTATCAGAGAGCCTATGGATGATTCTTTCCAATTTAAAAGTACGTGCACCTTTGATGAGTATCGCTTTTCCTGCCAGAGGATAATTGTGTATGTTGTCCAGTACCTGTTCTGTATTTTCGACCCATACAAAGCGAATGGAAGGCTGTAGCCTATCCTTTAATCCACCAATATTACGGCCAATGCCGATGACGTACGATACACGGTGATTGTTGATTTCATCTGCCAGTTGCTCATTCAGTAAGTCAGCATCCAAACCAGTCTGCATAAAATCTGACAGAATAAGGACTTTTTCCTTATTCCCGGCTTGAAGATCAAGAAACTCTAATGCTATTTTGAAAGACTGCAAGTCAGCATTATAAGTATCGTTGATTAGAATACTATTGTGTATGCCATTTTTCATCTCCAGGCGCATTGATAGGTTTTGCAACCGATTTAATCCCGACTGAATAGCTGTGATTTCAATACCCAATATCAGCATAACAGCTACACAATGCAGTGCATTTTGCAATGAAGCAGAATCAGAAAACGGCATTTCTAATGAGTGTGATTCACCATTCAATGTAATGGTAACCGTAGTAGAAGGATGATGTTTGACAATATTTATTATCCTAAAAAGAGTAGAATCCGGACTTTTGCCCCAGCTTAATAGTTTTCTGTTGGGAAATCTACGGCGGATGGCATCACTGACCAAAACATCGTCTTCATGAAAAACAATAGTTTTACAGTGATTAAACAACAAAAGTTTTTCCTCTATTTTTTCATTTATACTGCTAAATCCTTCAGCATGAGCATCGCCTATCATCGTAAATAATCCGATATCTGGACGAATCATGGCTTCTAGCGCACGCATTTCACCAGTAGTAGAGAGCCCTGCTTCGAATATTCCGAGTTGGTCTCCTCTTTTTATCTGCCAAAGCGAAAGTGCCACTCCGGTCTGGGAGTTGTAACTCTTTGGGCTTTTAACCACCTGTCGATCTGTAATCATCTGCGACAACCATTCCTTAATGATGGTTTTTCCATTAGAACCCGTGATGGCTAGTGTCGTCAATTCAGGAAACTGACGCTTGTGCCAGGCTGCAAGTTGTTGCATGGCATGAAGAACATTGGTCACCGGATAAAAATTGACCTGTTCTTGATATTCTGATGGTATGTGTTCTACAACAATATTGCGCACGCCTTTGCGAATAGCATCCGGAATAAATACGTGACCGTCATGCATACTGCCTTTAAGGGCAAAAAATAGGGTTTCGCCAGAATGGATGAGCTTGCGAGTATCCATTGTCAGATGAACAATGTTATCATCCGGGTGGACAATATATTGAAGATCGGTATCAAGTATGCGGGCGATATCTGCGGCTGTGTACATACAAGGTCAATGATTATAAATCAAAACCAATATCTCTTCTAAAATATTTTCCATCAAAATGTATTTTTTCAGCATTTTCAATCGACTTTTTTATGGCTTCTCTAAAATCCTTATCCAGACTTGTCACCGCCATCACACGGCCACCTGAAGTAACGAGTTGGTCTTCTTGCTCAGCGGTTCCTGCATGGAAGACGATACTGTCACTGACATTTTCCAAGCCATAGATTGCTTTTCCTTTTGCAATTGCTCCCGGATATCCACCAGATACCAGCATCACTGTTGCGGCAGCCTGATCATCTACTTCTATTGAGGCTCCGGAGAGTTGACCGGATACAGCATCCTGCATCAGTGCGACCAGGTCGCTTTTGATACGCGGTATTACCACCTCAGTCTCCGGATCACCCATGCGGCAGTTGTACTCGATGACATACGGATCACCACCTACATTAATCAGGCCAAAAAACACAAAGCCGACATAGTCCATTTGCTCCTGACGGATACCATGAATAGTAGGTTTGACCACTTTTTCGATCACCTTATCCCACAGTGTGGCATCTACAAATGGAACTGGAGATACGGCGCCCATTCCACCGGTATTTAGACCAGTGTCACCTTCGCCTATGCGTTTATAATCTTTGGCTTCGGGCAGTAGCATGTAATCTTTACCATCTGTCAGCACAAATACCGAAAATTCAATACCACTCAGAAACTGCTCAATAACGACTGTGGCAGAAGCATTTCCAAATTTTCCATTCAGCATTGCTTTGAGTTCATTTTGGGCCGTAGCTAGATCATCTATGATCAATACACCCTTTCCGGCTGCCAGACCATCGGCCTTGAGTACATAAGGACTAGACATAGAAGACAAAAATAGGAGTCCTTCATCTAGATTTTCCGAAGAAACTTCAAGATAAGCGGCGGTAGGAATGTCGTATTTCTGCATAAATTTTTTAGCAAAAGCTTTGCTGCCCTCCAGTAAAGCGCCCTGAGCAGAAGGGCCGATGACGCCGATATGCCTCGTATCTTCAGCGCGTAGTGCATCCGTCAACCCTTCGACCAGAGGCGCTTCCGGTCCGACGACCACCAGCTCTATTTGATGGTCTAAACAAAAGGATTTAATACTGCTGATATCATCGGCTTTTAGGTTTACATTGGTGCCAAGCCTGGCTGTACCGGGATTTCCGGGCGCTATAAAAAGATGGGAACATAGATTACTTTGAGCCATTTTCCAGGCTAGGGTATGTTCTCGGCCACCACTACCGATCAAAAGGATATTCATAAAGACCTTGATTAAGTCACAAAAATAGGCTTTTAGCTGCATTTATCCATGTTATGTGGATATGATCACAAGGATCATTGTATAAATACCGCTAGATATTAAGAAATACAATTTACAATGAAGAGATAAGCAATGGATGAAATTTTTGTAGTTATTAACATTTGAAGCAGAAGTCAAAAGCATAGAACCACGAAGCATAAAAGTAAACTGTAAAAAAAATGGACACTTTCTAGATGGTGATCGAAATAGTGTCCACGGTTTAACAATTGCAAATAATGGGTTCTAATTAGGTAATTTTTTCAACCATTTATAAACACCACCATGTCTTGAACACGTACCTTGTCGGTGGCGGCTAAATGAATAAGAACCATCACGACAAACAGCACAAGCATCCGGAGGAATAGCATTATATTGGGTTGGGCTTTGCACTTCCTTTTGATTTGAGTTGATATAGGTGTGTGGTTTTTCTAAAGGATAGTTAGTAGGGTCTTCATCCCATGTATTGGGATTATTATCCGGAATATAATGAGGCTTTTGAGCTACATCTACAAATAGTTGATTAGCGACAGAACTAATTTTAGTCTGACCTTTGTGTGGATAGGGATTAGTTTGTTGTGCAACAAGATCATTAAACCCTAACAGCGCAAGTCCTATTATTAAAAATACATATCTCATATAAAACGTTAATTTATTGAGCCGAGCTCGATCATTATATTACCTTCTTTTAGGAACGTACACCTTATTTCCATTATTGTTATAGTAGTATTGTCCGCCTTTAGGTCCTATAAAGATTGTCTTTCCCTGACCATAATTGTTGGCTTGTGGCGAATAATCTTTAGCTTTAGTACCTTGCTCATTTGTATAAGGATTGATTTGTTGTACTGTGCTCCAGTTGTTGTGGTTGGTTTTGTCTGGATTTTGTCTCCAGTGGCTCTGAATATACTGACCATTAGCATTAATATAACCAGAGACCCAGGTTTGAGACTGACCAAAAGAAATGATGGTCATCATCATCATCGCAAAAAATAATACTACATGCTTCATTTGATAAAAATTTTGACTGTATGAAAAATAAATATTTAAATCATAACATAGCTAACCACAAAAAAATTATGCAATTGAGCCATCTGCAAGCTTGCAAATATTTATTGTTCTAATAGAATTTTACATATTGAGCTGATTGTCAATATGTTTTTTTGAAATGTTGATTTTGAAGACATCTCCAGGATTGCCATCAATTATATATGCTGATGATAATTCCTTACCTAATAAGTTTATTATTATACGATTAATTTTAGCCTTTTTCTCACTGAATGAATTTGAAAAAGGATTAACTAAATCGCGAATATTTTCTTCAGCCTTTTTTTTATTTACTTTTCGTGACAACGTTTTATATGTTTCTGTCAATTCATCACTAAAATCTACTAAATCTTTCAGTTTGACACCTTTAGGATGATTGAGGAAAAACAAATAAAGGGTTTTAAATAACGGCGTAAGTCTTATTTCTAGATTGTTGAGATCGGGTAGTGTAATTTTATAATCTCTACTAATGACTAGTTTTGAAGGTTTTTGATTTTGGTACAAATACTTTTTAAAAAGAAATTCTTCTCTTATGCCTTCAAAAATATTAAGTACTTGTACTATAATGTGATAATTTATTCCCTTACGAAGGATTTCATTGCTACAGGCGCTACAAATATCGGCTGTTTTAAGTTTTAGTAAAATTTGTTGTTTGTCTTTACAAAAATCATTCATACACCCTATTGATGGATGATGTAAAAATTCATTTGGTATCTTTTGAATATTGAGTTCCATTAAGGATGATATCACATTCTCTACTACCTGATATGCAATAGGATATTTTGAATCAATGTCAGAGAAGAGCTCCCAATCTCCTGTATGTACAAAACAGTTTTTTCCATCAAAAGCACTGAACCAATTCAGCGCATTACGCCTTTTAGTCAATAGAATTACAAAATCTTGATCAGCTATTTTTTTAATTTTTCTAAATTCTTTGCACAATGAAAATAACTCCCTAAAACTTAGTGGAAAGCCACGGTCAGCAATAAAAGGGTTCTTCTTTTCTTCCTCGGTATTCTTAAAAGTATAATTGGTTCTATACCTCAATAAAAATGGAAATTGATCAGCATCAAAATCAATTTCATCTGAAGAAAAGGTTAATGGCCCATCAAAAGTAGAAAGTAATTCTACAACATCATTAAAACTTTCGCGATCATATTCCCAGGATTTGATGAGGTGGATTGTCATATGAAAAGATATTTACTTTAATGAACGGGAATAATGCTTTAACTATGATAAGTATAGTTCTATTTTTTTCAATTCATAAAGGATTTTGTTTTACCTATCCGTATCACGAGTTGGATAGAGACATGCTCTTTATGGTTTTAGACGTGAGTAAATGCAAACGGACATAGATCAGCGTAATTTTAGAAAGGCAAGAGGTGGTCTTCCTTTTCTTCTTCTCATTTGACTAAAAAATCGCTGTAATTTCAGCATCAAATACGTCTAAATCATGTACAAAAGCATCAAAATCTACAAAAAATTGTGTAACTTTGTCCTAACGCATTACAGACGATAATAATTTAATATATTGATATTCAAATGTAAAAACATTAAACATATTTATATCCTTATATTAATGACTTATCCATAATTCAGGTTAACTTTGCAGACTAAAAACATAAGAGAAGATAATGGCAAAACAAAAAGCAACGACAGAAGAACCACTAGAAAAACAACTCTGGAAAGCAGCGGACAAACTCCGCAAAAACATAGATGCAGCCGAATACAAACACATTGTATTGGGTTTAATCTTTCTCAAATACATCTCTGATGCTTTTGAAGAACTATATGCCACACTCAAAGCTGAAGAAGCCAACGGAGCAGATCCCGAAGACAAAGACGAATACAAAGCAGTAAATGTGTTTTTCGTTCCGCAAGATGCTCGTTGGACTTACTTGCAATCGAAAGCCAAGCAACCTGAAATCGGAAAGTTCGTGGACGACGCCATGGATGCTATCGAAAAAGAAAACGCTTCTTTGAAAGGCGTATTGCCTAAAGTTTTTGCCCGCCAAAATCTCGACCCGACTAGTTTAGGCGAACTGATTGACTTGGTGAGTAACATTGCTCTGGGTGATGCCAAGGCCAGAAGTGCCGATATCCTCGGACATGTTTTTGAATATTTTTTGGGTGAATTTGCACTTGCTGAAGGCAAGAAAGGCGGACAGTTCTATACGCCAAGAAGCGTGGTAGAATTATTGGTAGAAATGTTAGAACCATACAAAGGACGCGTATTTGACCCTTGTTGTGGTTCAGGTGGAATGTTTGTTCAAAGTTTGAAATTTGTGGACAGCCATGCCGGAAGAGTAAACGACATTTCCATTTACGGACAAGAGAGCAACCAAACCACTTGGCGATTGGCTAAAATGAACTTGGCTATTCGTGGCATTGACAGTTCACAGGTTAAATGGAACAACGAAGGTTCTTTTTTGAACGATGCACACAAAGACCTCAAAGCCGATTACATCATTGCCAATCCACCATTCAATGTGAGTGATTGGGGCGGCGACTTGATGCGGAATGATGGCCGATGGCAATACGGTGTGCCACCAACTGGAAACGCCAACTTTGCATGGATGCAACATTTTATTTATCACTTAGCACCCAAGGGACAAGCCGGTGTAGTTTTGGCAAAAGGTGCTTTGACATCCAAAACATCTGGCGAAGGCGAAATAAGAAAAGCCTTGATAGAAAATGGTTTGATTGATTGCATTGTAAACCTGCCAGCCAAGTTGTTTTTAAATACACAAATTCCTGCTGCCTTATGGTTTATGAGCCGTGATAGAAACAATGGCAATTTCAGAAACCGTAGCAACGAAATTTTATTTATTGATGCACGCAACTTAGGACATTTAATCAACCGCAGAACCCGTGAACTTTCTCAAGAAGATATTCAGAAAATAGCCAACACCTACCACAATTGGAGAAATGTTGATGGCAAATATGAAGACATCCCAGGCTTTTGTGCTGCTGCACCTATAAGCAAAGTAGCTGAATTGGACTATGTACTTACACCGGGCAGATATGTAGGCTTACCTGATGAGGAAGACGATTTCAACTTTGCAGAACGTTTTAATAGCTTAAAAGCAGAACTGGAAGCACAGCTACAGGAAGAAAGCAGACTGAATGCTTTGATTGAAGAGAATTTGAAGAAAATAAAAATGCCCGAGTAGCTATGAAAAATGAAATAGTATTATATCAGTCCGATGAGCTTCCACAACATATTGAGGTAAGATTAGATGAAGCCAATGAGACTTTTTGGTTGTCACTAAATCAAATAGCTGATCTTTTTGAAAGAGATAAATCAGTCATTTCCCGACACTTGAAAAATATTTTTAACAATTATGAATTAGATAAAAAGTCAGTTGTTGCATTTTTTGCAACAACTGCTGCTGATGGTAAAACATATAATGTAGAGCATTTTAATTTAGACGCCATCCTTTCTGTAGGTTACAGAGTGAATTCAAAACGAGGAACGCAATTCAGAGTTTGGGCAAGTAAGGTATTAAAAGACTACCTGATGAAAGGATATGCACTAAACCAACGCATAGACAGAATAGAGAATAACTACGAAAATCTGAGCAAAGAAGTGAAACAAATTTCCCTACAACTCAAAACGCAGGAACTGCCCAACCAAGGCATCTTCTTCGATGGGCAGGTGTTTGATGCCTTTGCCTTTGTAGCTGATATCATTAAAAAAGCCAAGAATAACCTTATTCTCTTAGACAATTATGTGGACGAAACCGTGCTGACTTTATTGGCGAAACGCCCAAAAAATGTAAGTGCAACTATCTATACCAAAAATATATCTAAAGCCTTGCAATTAGACTTACAAAAACACAATGAGCAATATACACCCATTGCGGTAAAAGAATTTGTCGGAACACACGACCGATTTTTGATAGTAGATGAAAAAGAACTCTACCACATTGGTGCTTCGTTGAAAGATTTGGGTAAAAAATGGTTTGGCTTTTCAAGAATGGACAGCCTATGTGCAGAATTATTAAACAAATTAAATGGTGGAAAATATGAGTGATACATTGAACCAGACGAAAAGTGAGTGGATAAAATATTGTCTTAACCATGATGAATAGGATTGTTAGATTACATGATTTTTAACTTTATTTTTGAAAATCAGAAAACAATAACCAAAAATCAAAAATCAAAAACCAAACCCCCAAAAAAATCAAGAAATCATGAACATCAAGAAAATCATGGTGCAGACAAATAAACTAAAAGAAGGCAAAAATGAGTGATAAATTGAACCAGACGAGAAGTGAGTGGAAACAAGTAGCATTAGTTGAAATAACAACAAAAGTTACTGATGGGGCACATCATAGCCCAAGTGAATTTAAGGATGGATTTCCTATGTTTTCTGTAAAAGATATGAGAGAACAAGGATTTTATTTCAAAGATTCAAAAAAAATATCAGAAAAAGATTTTAAAAAACTTGTAAGTTCTGGCTGCCAACCAGAAATTGATGATATTTTAATTGCTAAAGATGGTTCTGTATTAAAACACATTTTTAAAGTAAAAGAAAGACCGAATTATGTTTTATTATCTTCAATAGCTATTGTGAGACCAAACAAAAAACTAATAGACCCTTCTTTTTTAGTTTATGCAATAAAGGAACCTTCAACCAAAGAATTTATTTTAACAAATTTTGTTGGAGGATCAGGCGTACCAAGAATTGTTTTAAAAGATTTTAAACAAATCGAAATCTCTCTCCCACCTCTTCCCGAACAAACCGCCATTGCCGCTGTACTCAGCAGTTTAGACGACAAAATAGACCTCTTGCACCGCCAAAACCAAACCTTAGAAGCCTTGGCTGAAACCCTCTTTAAACAATGGTTTGTGGAAGAAGCTAAGGAGGAGTGGGAATCAATGCCATTGAGCAAAATGGCTAACTTTTTGAATGGATTAGCTTGTCAAAAATTCCCACCAAAAAATGAAATAGAGAAATTACCTGTTTTAAAAATTAAAGAGCTTAGTAGCGGGATTACAGAAAATTCTGATTGGGCAACAACTGATGTAAAACCTGAATATATTGTAAAGAATGGTGATGTGATTTTTGCATGGTCTGCTTCATTGATGGTTAAAATTTGGAATGGTCAGGATTGCATTTTAAATCAACACTTATTTAAAGTAACATCTGATAATTTTCCAAAATGGTTTTATTTTTTATGGTGTAAACATCATTTAGCAGAATTTATTTCAATAGCTGCAAGTCACGCAACTACAATGGGACATATAAAAAGAGGAGATTTAGATGAGGCAATGGTATTAATTCCCTCAAAACATGAATTAGAAAAAATGACTGAAAAGGTAGAGCCTTTAATTGAAAAAATAATATCCAACCAATCCCAAATCCGCACCCTTACCCAATTGCGCGATACCTTATTACCCAAATTAATGAGCGGAGAGATAAGGGTAAAAATAGAATAAAATATTATATTTGATATTTAAAAATGGATAAATTCAAAAATAAATACCGTATTGCATCTACCCGATTGCAACATTGGGATTACGGGTGGAACGCCGCCTATTTTGTAACCATTTGCACCAAAAATAGAATATGTTGGTTCGGTAATGTTGCAGATGGTGGAATGGTGTTGTCCGAAATTGGGGAAATTGCCCAAAAATGTTGGATTGAAATTGTAGAACATTTTCCGTTTGTAAAATTGGATGCATTTATCGTAATGCCAAATCATGTACATGGTATTATTATCATTGATAAAATTGATGATGAACGAAATGATGGGCAAAATGTAGAGACGCAATATTTTGCGTCTCCACACATGGTATCACAAATGACACCACATATGACACCAACCGAATTAAACAAACCCCAAAACCAATTCGGCCCCCAATCCAAAAATTTGGCATCCATCATCCGTGGATTTAAAATCGGGGTAACCAAAAATGCCCGTATCATTCAACCCGATTTTGCATGGCAATCGCGTTTTCACGACCACATCATCCGCGACGAACAATCGTATCATACCATTTCGAAATACATCATCAATAATCCCTTAAAATGGAAGGAGGATACATTCCATCAAATGAATCAAAAAAAATCATAGATTAGACCAATGACACGCATCAACGAAAACACCATAGAAACCTTCGCTATTGACCTGCTCAAAACCTTGGGCTATCAATACATTTATGCACCCGACATTGCACCTGATGCAGAAAACCCTGAAAGAGATAGTTTTGAGCAAGTGCTGTTGGTGCATCGTTTACAGAATGCTGTAAAGAGAATCAATCAGGGTATTCCAGCCGATGCACAAGCAGAAGCAATCAAAGAAATTCAGCGTATTTCATCGCCTGAACTGCTCACAAACAATGAGACATTTCATCGACTGTTGACAGAAGGCATTCCTGTTTCCAAACGCATAGATGGTGATGACCGTGGCGACAGAGTTTGGCTGATAGATTTTAAAAATCCTCACAACAACGATTTTGTAGTAGCCAATCAATTCACCATCATAGAAAACGGCAATAACAAACGCCCGGACGTCATTCTATTTGTCAATGGCATTCCATTGGTCGTGATAGAATTAAAAAATGCAGCAGATGAAAACACGACGGTACATTCAGCCTTCAAACAAATAGAAACCTATAAAGCCATCATTCCGAGTTTGTTTACCTACAATGGATTTGTAGTGATTTCAGACGGCTTGGAAGCCAAAGCAGGCAGTATTTCTGCGGGTTTTAGCCGATATATGGCCTGGCGCACCGCTGACGGCAAGGAAGAAGCATCGCATTTGGTGAGTCAGTTAGAAACCTTGATTCAAGGCATGTTAAACAAAGAAACCTTGCTTGACTTAATCCGTCATTTCATCGTGTTTGAAAAATCAAAAAAAGAAGATCCGGAAACCGGCATAACCAGTATCACCACAGTAAAAAAAATGGCAGCCTATCATCAATACTACGCTGTCAACCGAGCCGTAGCGTCAACCCTTAGAGCGTCCGGATATCAAGGCGGTGTCTCGCCGAATATGGCGATGGATTCCCCGGAAAGCTACGGACTACCCGGTGTAAAAAAGCAATCCATCGGTGATAGAAAAGGTGGCGTGGTCTGGCATACTCAAGGTAGTGGAAAATCATTGTCAATGGTTTTCTATACGGGCAAAATCGTCTTAGCAATGGATAATCCAACCATTTTGGTTATTACCGACCGCAATGATCTGGACGACCAATTGTTTGACACCTTTGCAGCTTCCAAACAATTACTCCGGCAAGAACCCGTTCAGGCAGAAGACAGAAACCAGCTCAAAGAATTGTTGAAAGTGGCTTCGGGTGGTGTGGTATTTACCACCATTCAGAAATTTCAGCCAGAAGAAGGCAACGTGTACGAATTGCTTTCTGACCGTAGAAATATTGTAGTAATAGCGGATGAAGCCCACAGAACGCAATACGGTTTTAAAGCCAAAACCATAGATGCAAAAGACGAGCAAGGGAATGTAGTCGGTAAAAAAATCGTTTATGGTTTTGCCAAGTATATGCGTGATGCATTGCCTAATGCAACCTATTTAGGTTTTACAGGCACGCCCATCGAAAGCACAGACGTAAACACACCCGCCGTTTTCGGTAACTATGTGGACATATACGATATTGCTCAGGCCGTTGAAGACGGTGCAACAGTTCGCATTTTTTATGAAAGCCGTTTAGCAAAAGTAAATTTGAGTGAAGAAGGTAAACAATTGGTTGACGACCTTGATGATGAACTGGAACAAGAAGATTTAACCAATACACAAAAAGCAAAAGCCAAATGGACACAGCTGGAAGCCTTGGTTGGTAGCGAAAACCGTATTCAAAATATTGCCAAAGACATCGTTGCACACTTTAGCCAACGGCAAGAAGTATTTGAAGGAAAAGGAATGATTGTATGTATGAGTCGCAGAATTGCAGCCGATTTGTACCAAGCAATCATTGACATAAAACCTGAATGGCATTCAGACGACTTGAATAAAGGCGTTATCAAAGTAGTTATGACTTCTGCCTCTTCTGACGGCCCTAAAATTTCAAAACATTATACCACCAAAGAGCAAAGAAGAATCTTAGCAGAGCGAATGAAGAATCCGGATGACGAATTACAATTGGTCATCGTTCGGGATATGTGGCTGACCGGTTTTGACGCACCCAGTATGCACACCCTTTACATTGACAAACCCATGAAAGGACATAATTTGATGCAAGCCATTGCAAGGGTGAACCGTGTTTATAAAGACAAACCAGGTGGTTTGATTGTAGATTATCTGGGTATTGCATCTGACCTGAAAAAGGCGTTGGCATTTTATTCTGATGCAGGTGGAAAAGGCGACCCAACAATTTTACAAGAACAAGCCGTACAATTGATGCTGGAGAAATTAGAAGTCGTTTCTCAAATGTATCACGGCTTTGAATATGAAACCTATTTTGAAGCGGACACTTCAAAAAAACTATCCATAATTCTTGCAGCCGAAGAACATATTCTTGGATTGGAAGATGGAAAGAAAAGATACATCAATGAAGTAACAGCATTATCAAAAGCCTTTGCTATTGCCATTCCTCATGACCAAGCAATGGATGCAAAAGACGAAGTTTCGTTTTTTCAAGCCGTAAAAGCAAGGTTGGCAAAGTTTGATAGTACCGGTTCTGGCAAAACTGATGAAGAAATTGAAACGACTATTCGTCAAGTGATTGACCAAGCTTTGGTTTCTGAACAAGTGATTGATGTATTTGATGCCGCAGGAATCAAGAAACCGGATATTTCCATTCTATCAGAAGAGTTTCTAATGGAATTAAAAGGAATGGAACATAAAAATGTGGCCTTAGAAGTTTTGAAAAAACTCTTGAATGATGAAATAAAATCGAGAGCTAAAAAGAATTTGGTTCAAAGCAAAACACTATTAGAAATGTTGGAAAATTCCATTAAAAAATACCACAATAAAATTCTGACAGCAGCAGAAGTAATTGACGAACTCATCAACCTAAGCAAGGACATTGTCGAAATGGACAATGAAGCCAAGCTCATGGGCTTGACTGACTTTGAATATGCATTTTACACAGCAGTTGCCAACAACGACAGTGCAAGAGAACTGATACAAAAAGACAAGCTAAGAGAATTGGCTGTTGTATTGACAGAGGCCATTAGGCAAAACGCATCTATTGACTGGACCATTAAAGAGAGTGTAAAAGCTAAATTGAAAGTAGCCGTAAAAAGGATTTTGAGAAAATACGGCTATCCACCTGACATGCAAATGTTAGCCACAGAAACGGTGTTAAAACAAGCAGAAATGATAGCAAATGAATTAACAGCATAAAACAGCCATCGTGCAAGTGTAAGCTACATTTGCAAACCGTGCGGAACGTCGTCCATACACATCTGTTGCTATGCATACTTCGGAATCGTTGGAGGAAAAAAGTTCTGCTTATAAAATAGGTTACTCAGCGAAAGTAATGGATAACAATATAACCGGTATATACTTAAAAAAGCCACATGATCTATGTTCTATTGTCCTTCATATCCATAATTGCAATAGTGGAATAGCAATAGGTCAAGGACAGCAAAACAAGCAATCGGCTCGTTGTCGGATTCCCGTGTTTTATCGGGCATAACGTATTATACCCTTCATCCTGCCGCACTGATCCATTCTACAAGCAAAATAACTGCCGTGTAAAAGACATTTTTATAGAAATTGTGCAAAAAACAACATACAATACAATTATGTGGTTAAATTTGTCAACAACAAACAATCATCACCTTCTATGTCTAATAAAATATACGCTTTTATATGCTTGATTTTCGCATGGATGACCGGTGCCGATATTCATGCCCAGGTAAGTGGCAATCCTAAATCATTTAGTGATACTTATCTCTTAAAAAACTGTTTTGTCATTCCACAACCCGGGCAATTACTTACAGGTCAGGATATTTTAATTAAAAAAGGTAAAATTGCAGCCATAGGAACCTCATTAAAGGCGCCTTTTGATGCGGTGGAAATACCTATGGACTCTATGTATGTTTATGCCGGATTTATAGATGCCTATTCTCATACCGGCATTGCTCGGCCAGAGCAAAAAGACAGACCTAAAGTCTCCGACACCGTTTATCCTCAAAATGAAGAAGCAGGGATAACACCCCAAGTTCATGCAGGCGACAGTTATCAGTCATCGGATAAATCGGTAGCTGAAATGCGAGCAGCGGGATTTACACTTTCCAATATAGTGCCTCGCGGATTTATGTTGCCGGGATATGCTGATCTTTTTAACCTCGGAGATGAGCCTGGTGACAGAATGTTGTTGAAAGCGGAGACGGCACAAAACTTTCAGTTTACGCCCATACGAGGTGTATATCCGGGCACGGTGATGGGCGTAATGGCTAAATTTAGAGAACTGTATAAAAATGCTGAGTTATTTGCAGCAAAAGAAAAATTGTATAAAGACATGCCGACACAGTACAACCGGCCGGAGTATTCACGTGAATTGAATGCTTTAACCGATGTCACTTCTCGTAAGTTGCGTTTATTCGTCAGAGCCGGACATACACGAGACGTTTATCGAGCTATGAAACTCAGCAGCGAACTGGGCTTTGATTTAGTCCTTGCTGATGTTAAGCAGGGATGGCATTATTTGGATGAGATAAAAAAAACCAACACCGGCGTTATTCTTTCGGTTGATTTACCGGAAATGGAGAAGACTAAAACAGATTCTGTTTCGTCAAAAAAACAAAGTCCATTTGAAATAAAAAAAGCAGAATCCCTTAAGGCGTATTTGTCACAAGCAGCTACTTTTGAAAAGGCAGGAATTCCCTTTGCCTTTTCTTTTATTGACGTTAAAACAGGAGACATCAAAAAGAATATCAGAACGATGGTCGAGAATGGACTTTCAGAGAAAGCAGCATTGGCAGCATTGACTACTTATCCAGCACAGCTTATGGGTGTCGCGGCACAAACCGGCACAATAGAAAAAGGAAAACTAGCTAACCTAGTGATCACCAATAAACCTTATTTTGATGAAAAGGCAGCCATTAGATACGTATTTGTGGAAGGTAAAAAGTTTGAATTTTCAGAAAAACCTAAAGCTAAAGACGGTGGTAAATATGCTGGTATATGGTCTTACGTAGTTGAAATTCCCGGAATGACACAAGAAGGTAAAGTCACGATCATTTTTGAAAATGGTGAGTATAAGATTTCCATGTACGACAATACACGCCCTGGCGATGTGATCACTGCCGAGGATATAAGTGTTGAAGGAAATAGGATTACATTTTCAAGCAATGTCAATATGGGGCAACCCATACATCTAAATTTTGACCTTACAATGGAGGATAAGACCTATTCTGGCACAGTAACAGTAAGTGGATTTGGTGCTTTTCCTGTGAAAGGCACGTGGATTAGTAAACCTAATAACTTATAAATCGAAGAATTATGCTCAAAAATATTATATTTATCACAGCCATTTTTATAAGTGGCGTTGTCCAGGCACAAAATATCCTGATCAAAAACGGAACCGTTTTAACCATCACGGATGGCGTTAAAGAAAATACAGATGTCTTGATTCTAGGTGGTAAGATCAAGCAAATAGGAGCCAACATCGCTGTACCTAAAGATACTCGAGTGGTAGATGCAAAAGGATTATATGTTATGCCGGGTATTATCGATGCACATTCTCATATTGCACTGGATGCAATAAATGAATTCGCTAGCCCGGTGACTGCGGAGGTCAGTGTAGGTGATATGATTAATCCTTTTGATGTCGCTATTTATCGGGCATTAGCTGGAGGCGTGACGATCTCTCATGCCATGCACGGCTCCGCCAATGCTATCGGTGGACAATGCCAGACCATCAAGCATCGGTATGGTGTAACCAATCCTGATGCGCTCAAAATGGAAGGAGCGCCACGGACGATAAAGTTTGCACTAGGCGAAAACCCGATGCGGGTACATGGCGAAGGTAAAAATATAATACCGAATACTCGTATGGGCGTTGAGCAGACCTTCAGAGATGCCTTTGCAGAAGGCCGGCTTTACATGCAGCGATGGGAGGATTTCCGTAAAGGCATCACTAAAGAAAGTCCGGAATATAACCTGAGGCTACAAACGATGGCAGATATCTTACGAGGCGACATTCTAATACACTGTCACTCCTATCGTGCAGATGAAATCCTGATGTTGATGAATGTACTCAAAGATTTTGGGGTGAAAAAAATATGCTTTCAGCATGTCAATGAAGGCTTTAAGGTTGCACCGGAGCTAGCAGCGTTTGGCGCTACGGCTTCAGTATTTTCAGACTGGTGGGCATATAAATTTGAAGTGTATTATTCTACAGCTTATAATGCAGCTATCTTGACTAAAAATGGGGTGACGACATCCATCAATTCTGATGACCCGGAACTCATCAGGCATTTATACCATGAAGCATCCAAAACCCAACGATATGGTGGATTGACAGATGAGCAAGCATTGGCATTAATAACCATAAACCCTGCTAAACAACTTGGTATTGATGATCGCGTGGGTTCAATTACTGTCGGTAAAGATGGCGATATTGTACTCTTTAAACATCATCCACTATCGGTATATGCTATTCCACAAATGACAATTGTTGATGGTATCGTCCGGTTTGATATTCAAAAGGATCCTGATGATATGCGTATGGAGGTAAGTCCTACGGCTAGTGAGTCTTCATATTACCAAGAAATGTATGGCGAAGAGGAAGACAGCTGCCTTCAGGGTTTTTCAGAGTGGCTGATGGACAGTAAAACTAAATAATTGACTTATTTTAAAAAGGATTAGATTATGTTGAATCGATTAAAATATATATTCGTTTTAATGCTCACAGTATGGGTTGTCACTGTAAATGGGCAGCAGGTTAAAAAGGCCTCAAATGGCATCTTTTTACTGAGGAATGGGATGCTTCATACCGTGACTCATGGCACCTTTTCAGGAGACATACTCATCAAAGACGGCAAAATTGCCGACATGGGTTCATCATTGTCGGATGTGAATGCTATCATTATAGATTGTACAGGCAAGCACGTTTATCCCGGATTAATAGATGCAGGATGTCGATTGGGATTGTCAGAAATAGGCTCGATTTCATTGACTAAAGATTATGCAGAACACGGAACATTTATACCTCAAATGAAGGCACTTACTGCGATCAATCCCAACGCAGTAGCCATTCCGGTCACTCGAGTCAATGGTGTTACCACTGTATTTAGCAAACCGGAAGGTAGTACCTTTCCCGGTACGGGAGCGGTCATAGATTTATTTGGTTATACCCCGGAACAAATGTCTGCAGGATCAGAAGGGGTAATCATGGAGTTCCCAGCAACCGGTCGGCGCAATAAATGGGATAGAAGAAGTGAGAAGGATATTGAAACGGATGCAGAGAAATCCTTAAAGAAGATCAATGACATCTGGTCTGATATCTATAATTATCACCGAATGGATTCATTAGCTTCGGCTCAAAAGTTGGTTTGGAATCGTAATAATGCTGCAATGGACGCTATGCTGCCCGTTGTACGCAAAGAGCAACCCCTTTTTATTGAAGTCAATGCACAAGGAGATATTGAATCAGCGATAAAATGGGTAAAAGCTAAAAATATCCGAGCAGTTTTTTCAGGTGTAGCTGAAGGCTGGCGAGTAGCCGATAAATTGGCAGCAGCACGTATTCCTGTGATTACGGGACCGGTACTTAGCTTGCCACATCGGGAGAATGATCGATATGACGCAGCATATACTAATGCGGCAAAGATGGCCAAAGCAGGCGTGAAGGTTGCTCTTCGTACCAATAATGCTGAAAATACTCGTAATTTGCCGTTTAATGCAGGGTTTGCTGCTGCCTATGGAATGGGTGTTGACGAAGCGCTTAAGGCGGTGACCATGAATGCAGCGGAGATATTTGGTATCGACCAGCTGTATGGCAGCTTAGATAAAGGCAAAATCGCTAATCTGTTTATTTCAGATGGAGATCCGTTTGAGCCCGGTACCCAAATCGAGCGACTTTTTATCAGAGGTTGGGATATTCCATTAGAAAGCAGACAAACGCTCCTTAATGACGAATTTTTACACCGTACACCCGGGCTGGCTCGTTAACCATACAAGTATGTAGAAGGTGCGTTTTTAAAATGTAATATTCATCACAGAACGAAGCTAAATAACATGCTCAACACATTGATACATCTCACGGGTCAACGTGTCATTTTTCCGTTTTATCATGTGGTAAGCAATCAAAAGATACCGCATATATCGCCATTGTACCGTGTTAAAACAGTAGAAGCATTCAAGAAAGACCTGGAGTATCTTTTGCGTTTTTATCAGCCCATGGATCTCAAAGATGTCATGGACTTTCTAGCTAGCGGAAAGCAACAATCGAAACCGGGATTTTTTTTGACTTTTGACGATGGATTGAGGCCAATTTTCGATGTGGTACGACCAATATTACTTGAATACGGCATTCCGGCTGCCTTTTTTATCAATCCCGATTTTGTAGATAACAAGAGTATGTTTTTTAGGTATAAAGCCGCTATTTTGATGGATAAATTGCAGCCATATTCATCAATACAGACAACCGCCCTCGTCAATACATTACAAATAAAGGATATCAAAGGATTTTTGCTAGGGATAGGATATAAGCAGAGGCATCAACTGAGCAAGATCGCCGAAATAATGGAGGTGGATTTTGCTCAATATCTGAAAGAAGTACAACCCTATATGACGTTACAAGAAATCAGACAACTCTGTCAAGATGGGTTTTATATTGGCGGACATAGCTTGAACCATCCGTTATATAGCGATATCAACATAGAGGAGCAGCTAAGTCAGACTCAAGCATCGTTAACATATATTCACCACCATATTCAAAGTGATTACCGAATTTTTGCTTTTCCATTTACAGAATATGGAGTACAAGCAGCTTTTTTCAAAAGCGCTGAGGCTGATATATTCTTTGGAACTGCTGGCTTGAAAAATGACCCTGAGCCTCGCTTATTACACCGAATACCAATGGAAATAAAGGGCCAAAGTGCTCAAAAAATACTTCAATCTCAGTATCTTTATTATGCGGCAAAATCATTGGTAGGTAAAAACACAATAAGGCGATGACAGAAATCAAAAAACTCAACCGTAAGGCATTATACGAATATATTACTTCACAAGAATTTGAAAGTGCAGACCAGATTGCTATCTCTCATCATAGAGCCATTTCCCACATAGCCAATCCTCGTGCAAAAGATGAAGATATCCTACTCTTTCTTGCATATGAAGGCGAAGAAATGTGTGGTTATTTGGGGGCATTGCCGGATGACTGGCAGGATGCCACCGGTGTGACGGTGCATTGCGCCTGGATGAGTTGCCTATGGGTCGATCCCAACCATCGTGGCAAAAAAATTGCCCAAAAGCTGATAAACGCTTGTTTTGAAGCATGGAATGATCAGGTTATTTTGACAGAATTTACAGATGAAGCCGGTAGTTTGTACCGCAAGATGGGTATATTTGAAGATTGGGTGAACATGAAAGGACGAAGATGGTACATCGGTGCAGACCTCCATCATATTCTACCACCTAAATCCGGATTTTTCCAAAAAATAAAACCGATTCTCAGGCTTACTGATAAAGTTGCAAATGCCATGCTTTCAGTGACGCGAAGGCTGATTCCGGTTTCATCAGTGACTCCGGGTTTCAGAGAAGTTGAGGTTTTAAGTGATGAAGCAGCACAATGGCTAGGCGATAGAACGACAGTCAGTGGCTTCAACAGAAAATCTGCTGAGATCAATTGGATTGTCCGTTATCCCTGGATTCATCAAGGCGAACCTACCCAAGATTCTAAACGCTACTATTTTACATCCGTAGCTTCTGAATTTAAAAACGTTCTGGTTGAAACACGAGATGAAACAGGGCTTCTAGCCGGTATAATGTTGATGAGCAGCCGAAATGGTCACCTTAGGATTCCCTACCTTGTGTTTAATGGTGACTGGTATCAACTGGTGAGATTTATTAGGAGTTTTATCCGTAGGAATAGGATTAAGATCATGACAATCTACCATCCATACCTGCATAAGTTTTTGAAGGAGCATCGATTGGTTTTAGTTCCATTCAAAGAGATATCACGTACGTATTTGAGATCCGTAAAGATGGATGTGTTGCAGCCTTCCGATCGTGACTACATTCAGGATGGTGATGGTGACAGTGCTTTTACCTGATATTTTCCGGTAGTTGTCAGTCCTGTGTAGAAGGACGCTAGGTATTTTTACCCATTGAGGGTAAGTTGAACATAATAACAGTCATGAACGTTTTACTATACTGTTATCAAGGTATGAGCAAAAATAAAGGAACAGACTGGGATTTATTGAGACGCGTTCTAGCTACAGCTAGGCCGTTTCGGTTATTATTTATCAAATCAGTCGTTCTGGCTATTGCTGTGACACCATTTACCGTGGTACAACCCTATATTGTACAGCGTATGGTAGATGTGAATATTGTAGGCGGACAACGAGATGGTTTGTTGCTTACAGCAATCATATTTGTAGTAGTACTGGTCATCAGCGTTATTTTACAATATAATTTTATCTATACTACTGCAAAACTAGGTCAACTCGTCATCAAAGAACTCAGGATTAAAGTATTCAACCAGATCACCAACCTTAAATTGCGCTATTTTGATCGAACACCGATAGGCACCTCGACAACACGCACCATCAATGACATAGAAGCTGTCAATAATGTCTTTGCTCAGGGTGTTATTACCATAGCCGCTGATATTGTCACTTTAATTGGTGTCATCGGATTGATGTTTTATACCAGCTGGCGACTGACCTTGATCGTATTTATGACCATGCCTTTTATGATCTTGTCGGTTTATATTTTTAAAGAAAAAGTAAAAGTATCATTTCAAAAGGTCAGAACTCAGATCGCTGCCATGAATGCATTCCTTCAGGAACGCATCACTGGGATGAAAATTATCCAGATTTTTAATGCGGAACAAAAAGAAGCAGAAAAATTCCGTAAGATTAATGGACTTTATACTCGTGCTAATCTGGATTCAGTGCTGTACTATTCCGTGTTTTTTCCGGTAGTGGAATTAATTTCAGCCTTTGCGCTTGCGTTGATGATTTGGTATGGAGCAAAGGGTTTTTTACAGGATACGGTTTCCTTTGGAGCAATGGTTGCCTTTCCGCTTTATCTCAATATGATGTTTAGGCCCATACGGTTTATGGCTGACAAGTTCAATACATTACAGATGGGACTCGTCGCAGCCGAAAGAGTATTTAAGGTGCTGGACAGCACGGAGTTTATTCCGGACAATGGTCAGCTTAGACCAACTCATTTTAAAGGAAAGATTGAGTTTGAAAATGTAAGTTTTGCCTATGATGACGAGCATTATGTCCTCCACGATCTCAATTTTACAGTACAACCAGGAGAAACCCTAGCGCTGGTAGGTAGTACCGGATCTGGGAAGACAACCATCATTAGTATCCTTGACCGATTTTATGATATCCAGAAAGGATATATCAAAATTGATGGCCATGACATAAAAGATTACTCATTGTCGGCACTCCGAGGTAGAATAGCCATTGTGTTGCAGGATGTATTTTTATTTGAAGGCACAGTATTAGAAAATATCACACTGAGAGACGATTCCATAACCAGAGAGCAGGTGATAGCCGCTGCTAAAATGATAGGAGCAGATGATTTTATCTCAAAGTTACCGGATGGATATGACAGTATCGTCTATGAACGGGGCAACAACTTATCAGTAGGTCAGCGTCAGCTCATATCCTTTGTCAGGGCACTGGTATTTAATCCTGATATTTTGATCCTAGACGAAGCAACCTCTTCGATAGATTCCGAAACGGAAGCCGTTATACAATATGCCATAGAAAAACTGATTGATAAACGAACATCTATTGTAATTGCCCATAGATTGTCCACTATTCAGCATGCACAACAGATACTAGTGATGTCCGGAGGCCAAATCATAGAACGTGGCAACCACGAACAGTTATTGGAAAATGAAAAGGGTCACTATCGACGATTGTATGATATGCAATTTTCTGATATGCTTTCATTATAAAGGTTATTTTTTTAACTTAGTTACACCCATAAAATTTGCAGTATGAAAAAGTCGTTATCATCGAGTAATAGCGGATGTTTTAACAAGCTTCAAGAGAAGTTTCAGTTTCTATTTGAAGGTGAGTTAATTGACGAAATATGTAATCATGGCATTTTGAAAACGTGTAAGAAAGGAAGTACATTGATCGAAATTGGTCAAGTTGTCACCCACATGCCTGTGATTATTAATGGTGTGGTAAAAGTGATGAAGGAAGACGAAAACGATAATGAGCTATTGCTTTATTACCTGGAAGTGGGTGATACCTGTGCCGCTACACTCAATTGCTGTACTCGACATACTCGCAGTAATATTAAGGCTATTGCCGAAAGTAACGCTGAGATCATTTTCATTCCTGTTGAAAAAATAGAAGACTGGATGGTCAAATATCACTCTTGGCGTAATTATATACTAGAAAGTTATAATTTTAGAATAAGCGAATTGTTGGACGCAGTTGATAATTTAGCATTCAATAATATGGAAGAACGGCTTTACAGGCACTTAAGAGATAAGGTAATGATTAGCAAGGACGCAAAGCTGAAAATTACCCATCAAGAGATTGCTGTTGACTTGAACTCGTCGAGGGTTGTGATTTCACGACTGATGAAAAAACTTGAAAATGAGGGTCAAATTTTTCAGCACCGCAACTATGTAGAGGTACGTGAATTTATGAAAGAAAAGCATTAAACACCCTGATATCTAGACAAGGTGGAGTGTTATGTCGTTTTATAATAGTGCACAGCAAGCCACCATTATAGTTTGACAAATAAAAAATGAAAATCACAACAACGTGATTGCCATTTTTTATTTGTCATTATGACATAATTGAAGAGATCATGGCAATTCATGTCCCTGAAGCAGGATCAGTATTTCGAACCATTTCTCATTAGTCAATTCTATATTGATTAAATCTACGGCTTCTTTAATTTTATCTGCTTTTGCATGGTTGATAATGGGTCGTATGCCGGCAGGATGATGCATCAGGAAGAGCAGCGCCATTTCTGTAATTGTCCACCCATTACTTTGCGCATATTCTTCTAGTTTAATTTCTTTTCGTTTACCCGACTTAGTATTTGTAAAAATAGCGCCTCCACCGATAGGAGACCATGACATCGGAACGATATCATTTGCTACACAAGTGTCAATAGTTCCGTCATTCATCGGATTAAGATGGCTGATGGAGAACTCTGACTGATGAGATGTAATAGGATAATATTTCAGCATTGCCCTAATCTGATCAGGAGAAAAATTGACAACACCAAACTCCCTGACTTTGCCAGCCTCTTTTAAGATGTGGAAAGCTTCACCCATTTCTCCATAATTCATGATAGGGCTAGGCCGATTGATCATAAGTACATCAAGGTATTCTGTGTTTAGATTTTCTAGTGATTGATCGACAGATTCAAGAATGTATCTCTTGGATGTGTTATAATGAGAAATCGAAAAGCCTGGGCGTTCAGCACAGGGTTTTACAATACCGCATTTTGAAATAATCTGTATCTGATCCCGTGGAATACCACTAAGAATCAGAGCATCTCCGAACTCACGTTCTGTAGTATAATTTCCATAGACGTCAGCCAGGTCAAATGTTGTAACTCCCATTTCCATACAGGAATTCATCAATGATGTCATTTTGGAGGAAGAGAGTTTTGAACCCCAGCTTCCCCACCTGATGACACCTGCTACTACTTTTGAAAAGTCTCTCATCTTTAAGAAATTTGTTTTTAAAAAAAGTTAATTAATGGTTTTTTAGAGATAAAAGTGCTTCTTCTACCTTTTTATCATCACGATTCAAATTATATGCTGATTCATAATCTTTTAGTGCCGCATCTTTATTTCCTTTTTTCTCATTGACAATACCACGGTAATAAAATCCAAGATAATTAGTTGGCGCAATACCAGCCATTACATTAAATTGTTCGTAGGCCTTATCAAGTGAATCCAATTCGATATATAATAATCCGGAATTAAGAATAGCATCAGTATATTCTCTCTCTTTTTCTATGATTTCTCGATAAATTTTGAGCGCCCCGGGTATGTCGCCATGGTTTTGAAGGTAAAACGCTTTGGCATGTCGTGCCTGCATGGACTTTGGGTCGCTTAGTACAGCGCTGTCATAATACTTTAGTGCCCGCGGATCGTTTTTCTTCTCATAAATCTCACCTAGGAAAATCCAAGCATCAGTGAGACCACTATCCATTTCTACTGCGGTCTGGAATGAATTGGTGGCTCGGGCCGTATCTTTGAGGGCTAGAAAATTCATACCTAGCATAAAATAGGCATCCGCATTTTGAGCATCCAGGCGAACGATTTCATTGAGTGTCAGTATAGAGCCGTCATAATCTTCAAAAATATACTTCAGTTCGGCGTATTTCAATAATGTAGGAATCCGTTCAGGATATAAGTACATTACATCTTGCAAGGCGTCTAGTGCTTCTTTGGTATATCCATAATCTAGATAAGCATCTGACAATAGATGATAGTAATTAGGATTAAGAGAGTCTATCTTTAGTGCATATTTTAAATCGGCAATAGACCTATCATAAATATTTTTATTGTAATAAAGTTGAGCCCTTTGGTAGTATAAGTCAGCATCATTGGGTGTTTTATTGATTGCTGCTGTCAATTGATCAATTTGAGGATCTCCTGAAGTTACTTCAGATGGTGCCGCCGTATCTGTTTTACATGTAGTGAAATGAAAAGCAGACAGTAGAAGGAATGTGTAAAAAACAACAGATTTTATTTTTTTGATCATCTTAAAATTTTAACTTTTTTCAAAACTGTAAGGAAGCTCCAAATCTAAACGAAATATTTCTGGCATCAAGCGGATTCAGCAATCCCAAAATATCTTGAGTCGAAGCATAAACATAGACCGGCTTAAGATATAAACTTGTGTAAATACCAAATGCTTTAAAATTGTTTTTGTTCATTGAATACATCGCTCCTATGTCTAAAATCCCCAATTTTTTAGCCGCAGATACCGAAAATCGATGATTGCGTTCATCAAACCTATATTGCAGTTGGTACAAGGCATTGAAAGACCACCCATGGATGGTATATGCAGCTCCCAGTGTAAAATTTTTATTTAGAGTAGTACTATATTTTTCCTGAGAGGATTTAACATCCAACAAGTTGTAGAGCGTATCTGTAATTGTTAATGTACTGTCTTCTAGATAATCTATGATATCTACACCTTCAAAGGTATATTCTCCGGTTAATTCATATTTTCTAGGAGAATAATCCCATTTTATATAGCCAAGATCTAGAGCACTAGCCGTCAAAGTCAGATGCTCACTGACATCAAATGCAGCACCTAGGTCAACAGCAAATCCTCGATTATTATAAAATAAATTGTCAAAGGTAAATTGTGTATAATCAATAGTTATATCATCCAGTGCATCATATTTAAGAAAACTACTTGATCGGATTAGATAATCATTATCAAATTGCAGCTGATAGTATTCTTCCAGTGTGGTAAAACCAATATGCGACCGTTCAGTATAAACACTGGATGTTCCAAAGAGCAGTTTAGCTCGGGCACCTAGTGTAAAACGACCGATGGCTTTCTGAAGCCCTAAATAGAGTTCGTTGAATGCCAGAACGTTGATATTAGGTCCGAGTTCAAGATGCTGTCCGATATAAGGCGCATTACCATCTTTCAAAATTTGGATGAGGTCTGGAGCGATAGTGATATTAGCAGAAGACCTAAACCCATGTCCTGCCATGATGGTAAAGGGTCGAAATTTGAATGCCACATCTAGCGTTCTTATATCGTATTCCAGATAATAATTAAAGGCTTTTATATCGTCCAGGTTTTTAATATCTATATATAGACTACCATCGTTATTTTTACTAGTCAGGTCACTGATGACAGGGCCGCCCTTTTCTGAGTAAAAATTGATATTGGCTAGACCGAGATTAAAAGTATTATCCAGAGGCAAAGCTGGATTGATGTAGGTTGAAGGTATTTTACCTTTGCTATGTAATAGTGAAATGTCCTGTCCATGTAAAAGAGACAGCCCTAGTATAAAGAAGTAAAATGTGTTGAATAAGGTTCTCAATCTGTTGTGACTTTTAATTTAGCTCCGATTTTTACACCTACACCATAATCATCATATACCCAAAGTGCATTGCGATTTTCGCTACCCGTTGTATTGATGGTACCATTTAAGATCATTCTTTTAGCACCTCTTAATTTATCATATTTTTCCTTTGTTACTGTCAGAATAACAGTCTTTTCTGATGGCTTGAGGGTGCGACCATTATTACCGAGTACAGCCGCTTGGATGGTTTGTTTCCCATTGAATAAACTGTCAATAATAGTACCGGTATTGTCAGCAAAATAAGACTGAAAAGATAGCTCCGCCGGAAAATCATTTGACAAAATGATTTTAAATGAAGCCTCATGAACATTGCTCACGGCATCTAATGCTATATCTAACGTATCAGCCAGTACAACCTGATGAACCGAACCAAGCAATGGAATTTCTGCTGCTACATTGACAACAAAAAAGTTATCGTCAGTGATAAACCCATTAGTACTTGTGTCTCGTTCTGGGTTTACTACAGCATCTATATCATAGCTGATGGTTTTTGTTTTTTCGTTAAAGATTTCTCTGATGTTGGAGTTGTCTTTATTAAAATCAAAATACGTTGTTTTCACTTGACCGACTTCACCAAATGAAGGATACTTGAAATCTATTCCGGTATCTATAAATGGACTTTGCAGGGTTACTGTATTGCCCGTGATGGATGTGAGTTCTAGCTTATTGACCTTCGATCTTACCGGGAGTCCGAAGGCATTGTCCACACTTATTGTAATCTTAGGATTTTCAAAATCAAAATTACCACTTATCCAGTTGTCAAATAGATGGACATTGATAAAATTGCCATCAATGGGTAATAAGTGATACCCCAGATACCCTTCAATATATGAAAATTTAATCAGGTCATAATTCATAAAAGCTTGATCAAGAATGATTTTATGGCCGCTAGAAGTAGTGGCTTCATAAATAAAGGTCATTGAGTTCTTAGAAGAAGTCAGTGTCCAACCATCCACTGAGATATCCGGCGTCTGAAAGCGTACAGGTAGGCTGTTGGTGTAAGGAATGTCAAACTCAGTAATGAAAGGCTTACCATTTTTAGTTAATTCTTTAATACTCATTTTGACATGAATGTCCTCGGGCACAGTATTTTGACCTGAAAAATTAATTTTTGTGCCTTTAAAAATGGCCTTTCGCACTACGTATTTATTGAGTGGCAGAATTTCTACTTTTGCAAGGGTATCATCAATCACAAAAGGTGTGCCTCCCGGAAAAGGAGGAAAAATGGCTGCTGAATTTTTTCTGAGGACCTCTCCATTGTACACTACCGTTGTTCTGCCATCGCTATCAAATTTAATACTTGTTTTACCTTTGGCGAGTTCTTGTATGCGGGTTAAAGAAATCCGAGAGTTGACAAGAGGAAAAGCAACTTCATATTCGTGGTTTCCAAGGCCAATCTCAGTAAACCTACTTGTATCGGTACAGGAGAAAATAGAAAAGCAAAGAAAAAATAGGCTCCATCTCAAGCCAATTTTATGCCACATTTTGTATATTTATTTAGGACTATATGTTATATCTGCTGCAAATGCGGGCACAATATATTAATTTTAGTATTTAAATTTAAAATCGTACAGTAACAATTGTAATTTTTATCGCCTGCACAACATTTTGGCTTGCATATCTCAACGGTATGTTAATTGTGGTAAGATTTGCATCATTATGGCATCTGTTTTGCTTTCAATTATTATATTGATATAGGAATAAAGTCTTTATCTTTGTATTTGTATGGTATATTCATCATTTATAGGAACAGATATTGATATAGCTGCAGAGTTATTGCGAATGGGTGAGGCAGTAGCCATTCCCACAGAAACCGTGTACGGCCTTGCCGCTAATGCGTTGGATGTAAGAGCGGTGACTAAAATTTTTCAAATCAAAGAACGACCGACTTTTGATCCGTTGATTATCCATTTGCCTGAGTTGAGCCTGGTTGAAAAATATGTTGAAAATGTCCCTGATATCTTTCGCGTTTTAGCTGATAGGCTATCTCCTGGTCCACTAACATTTCTGCTTAGAAAAAAATCAATAATTCCCGATCTTGTAACTTCTGGGTCTCCGTATGTAGCCGTTCGCATACCTGCTCATCCTGTGACTAGGGCATTGCTAAGCAAGGTGGACTTCCCACTGGCTGCACCGAGCGCCAATCCATTTGGATATATCAGCCCAACAACAGCACAACACGTATCTGACCAGCTGGGCAATAAAATATTTTATATTCTTGATGGAGGAGCTTGTAATGTCGGTATCGAAAGTACCATCATTCACTTGAATGATGATGGTATCATAGAAGTGTTGAGAAAAGGAGGGCTGCCGGTTGAAACCATTGAAGAGATAGCAGGCAAGGTATTGGTAAGGGAAACATCTACCTCCAATCCTGAAGCTCCGGGTATGCTGACCAGTCATTATGCACCAAGAATACCACTCGTTTTAGGCAATATAGGCGAACTTATTAAACAATGCGATCCTCAAAGGACCGGCATTATGGCTTTCAACAATTTTTTCCCCGGCATTCCACATGACCATCAGGTCGTATTATCGCCTTCATCTAATTTTGCTGACGCAGCTTTTCATTTGTTTGCAGGCATGAGATATCTAGACAGCCTGGATATCGACGTGATATATGCCGAACTAGTGCCGGAGCGAAACCTGGGCATTGCCATCAATGACAGATTACGCAGAGCAGCCAACAGATAAATATTTTTTATAATAAAGACATTGCAAAAGAATACCTTTCGGGTGATATATCAGACAATCTAGATAGAAGTCACAAGAATCAAATGATATTTATAAATTTTAATTATACACCTAATTTTGGGGATAAAAGGAAAAACACTTAAGCGGCACGAATTCAGCATATTTTGTACTTGATTTTAAATAAATTGCTTAATATTGCAGATTCTTTAAGTCATAAAACAGAACAACCAATTAATCATCTTTAAAACGTAGATATAATGAAGAAAATCGGAATTTTATTTGGCATGGAAAACACCTTTCCACAGGCGTTTATTGACCGTGTTAACTCCAAAAATGTAAAAGGCATTGTTGCTGAAGCGGTACAAGTAGATGTGGTAGAACAGGCCGACCCAACAGAGTATGCGGTGATTATAGACAGAATATCTCAAGACGTTCCATTTTATAGGGCGTATCTCAAAAATGCTGCGTTGACAGGTACGGCTGTTTTAAACAACCCATTTTGGTGGAGTGCAGATGAAAAGTTTTTCAATAACTGTCTAGCTAAAACAATGGGAGTGCCAGTGCCCAACACGGTCATTCTTCCTTCTAACTCAAGACCGGATGACACTACAGAGCAATCATTCAGAAATATGAAATTTCCAATGGATTGGGAGCGCATTTTCGATTATGTGAAGTTTCCAGCTTATATGAAGCCACACGCTGGTGGAGGATGGAAGAGCGTATATAAAGTGACAAGCCCAGAAGATCTGTGGGCGAAGCATCGAGAAACAGGTCAGCTGGTGATGTTGCTTCAGGAAGAAATCATATTTGAGCATTACTTCAGATGCTACTATCTGGCCGGTGACAGAGTACACATCATGCCTTATGAACCGAGAAACCCACACCACTTGAGGTATGTGGTAGAAAACCCAACCAAGGACAAGAAATTGCTGGCTAAGGTGGAAGAATATACTAAGACATTGTGCAGAGGCCTCGGGTATGACTTTAATACAGTAGAGTTTGCAGTTCGTGATGGAATTCCTTACGCCATTGATTTCTGCAATCCTGCACCGGATGCAGATATCCATTCTGTAGGCCAAGAAAATTTTGACTGGATTGTTGAAAATGCAGCCGAAATGGCCATCGAAAGGGCTAAAAACCACAAAGAAGGCCAGATGAACTTGACCTGGGGTAAGTTTATCAGTAATATTTTTGTACCGGAAGTCAAACAATCAACTAAGAAGGCAAAATAAGTAGCGTTTATTTTGAAAAACAATACCGACCATAAAGTAAAAAAGAAAATGGAGCGTAAGTTAAGACTAGCCATTCTGGATATGAATGCCGGAGTACCTAATCAGGGCATGCGCGGAATTCGTAGTATTGCATCTATGTACAGTGAGGATTTTGATATTGATGAATTTGATGTACGAAGCAAAAACGAAATTCCTGACCTGAGCTATGATGTTTATATCTCCAGCGGTGGCCCGGGCAATCCTCTTGAAGGAGATGGTGTATGGGACAAAGCATGGTATAAACTCGTAGGAGATTTATGGGCATATAACCAAGAAAACGACCAGGACAAGAAGTTTATGTTCTTTATTTGCCATTCGTTCCAAATGGTGTGTAATTATTTTAATCTCGGAACCCTCGCGCCAAGGAAATCTACTTCCTTTGGTGTGATGCCTATTCACATGACTAAGTTTGGTGAAAACGACGTAGTTTTCAGACACCTTCCTGACCCATTATATGCAGTAGATAGTCGGGATTATCAACTGATACAGCCAGATCTGGATGTATTTAGGATGTATGGGGCAAAGATCCTGGCACTAGAGAAGATTCGCAACTACGTCGAATATGAACGCGCAATCATGGCGGTCCGGTTTTCTGATGAATTCATTGGGACACAATTTCACCCTGAAGCAGATCCTATTGGAATGAAAATCCATTTTGGTAAGTCAGAAATAAGAGAAAAAGTAATTAAAAACTTTGGTCAGAATAAATATGAGTCAATGATGGAAGCCATCGACGACCCTAAAAAGGTAGAGTTAACGCATGACACGATCCTGCCCAAGTTTATTGAAAACGCAAGAGATTTCATTTACGAAAAAAATGCAGTACTAGTATGATTCCTCATTTAAGAGAGCAGTTTAATCAGCAATTTACAGAGGAGAAATATCATCATCTACTGGAGCATATCGCTAATATTTATGGCGTTACACCCAACTTTCGGGTAGCAGAATCTCCATTGTTTATTTCTAAATTACTTAAAGAGAGGTTGCTGGATGCTTGTGCAGAATTGACAGAAGTGGTTATAAGACCAGACATCAAGGAGATTTCTCAGGGCGCTTTGTATGGACCGGAAGTAGTAGTTCCTAATGAAGACGACCATACCATCTTTCTTCAAATGGATTTTGGTATTTGTATGGACGAAAATGGAGATCCCATACCACAATTAATTGAAATTCAGGGCTTCCCATCTGTGTACTTTTTCCAGTATATAATTTCCCAAGCGTATAAGGATGTGTATCAATTACCTTCTAATCTGACCTGCTATTTTGGTAATAGGAGTAGAGAAGAATACAAGCAATTGATGTACGATATCATTGTAGGAGACAGCGATCCAAAGCAAGTTGTTTTATTGGAAATCGACCCGGAAAATCAGACGACCTATATTGATATGGCAAGTACTGCTGCTGAATTAGGCATCGTCGTGCTGTGTATTACTGACGTTATTAAAAAAGGCAAAAAGCTATATTATCTAGATAAAACAGGTCATGAAATAGAGATAAAAAAGATATACAACAGAGTAATCTTTGACGAATTGTATCAAAGACCTGACTTGAAACTGAATTTTAGCTTTAATGACGATCTCGATGTGGAATGGATAGGTCATCCGAACTGGTTTTACAGAATTAGTAAGTACTTGTTGCCATATATGAAGAGTAAATACGTACCGGAAACCCACTTCCTCAGTGACGTAGTAATGTTGCCTAAAGATTTAGACCAGTATGTATTAAAACCGCTCTTTTCTTTTGCTGGCGCAGGAGTGATTATAGATGTAACCAAGGAGGATGTCGATAAAATTCCCGTGACTGAAAGAGGAAACTATATCTTGCAGAAGAAAGTAACCTATGAACCGATACTGCAAGCGCCTAATGAACCGGTCAAAGCCGAGATCAGAATGCTGATGATGTGGCCCAAAGAAGCTCCTAAACCCTTTGTTGTCAATAATCTGGTGCGACTATCAAAAGGTAAGATGGTCGGCGTGAAATATAACCGAGACAAAGACTGGGTTGGTGGCAGTGTTGGATTTTTTGAAGGATAAAAAAGAAATCGGCTACTGACGTCCGTTATACAGTACAATCGAAATGCCAAACAAGGTGAATTTTTCCTCAATAGGATTGGAGACCTGGTAAGCATCATCTGCTAGCAAATTGAGTTCACGGTCAAAGTCGGTCAATGACAAGCTTTTCAGTGGTACTTGCACATAAGGTTTAAAAGCAATTCCTACTTTTTCTCCTGGATACTGAAAGAGCAGATAAAACCTGCTGACCAATCCGGATTGAGTGCTGATCGCTCTTTTTTTGCGCTGAGCGCCCTTGATATCCGTCTTTATACGCAGGGTGCGATAACCTATTGCGGCACCATAACCCAATTTTCCAAAATAATTTTCTACGCCTAATGCATATTCGGTTAAGCTTGTAAACCACTTAGTTTGGAATGTCGGATTGGTAGGTAGCTCACCGTACATATCACTTTTATCACTCATATTGTGCCAGGACAACTCAAACCCAACATTATTTATTCTGTGCCTAATTCCGATTTCTAGACCATGCAGTGATTTTACACGATCGAGCTCATCATATATTTTGCCTCCGTGTTTGCTTACAAAGTCTTCATTAAAGTTACTGATGATTCCGTTCAGGTCAGGAGCAGATGTAAATCCCCCAATATAACCGACCTTAATATTTGTCTGGCTCAGCATGATATATGGGTTATAAATCATGACCATCATTATAAATAACCCGTATTTTGACCAGAGATTCATGTATTTTTGTGCATTTAGTACAATATTGATGCAAAAATAGATGAAATTTGCAATTCTTTTAATCAAATCTTCAATATCAGGTATATGTCTAAGAGAAAATCAACAATCTCTGCAGTTAAAACCGTGAAGCACGAAGCGCCAAAAGTAATGAATGAATCGATAAATGGTGCTTTCCATACAGAATCATTTTTTAAAAAATACTGGTTGGCTTCTGTTATTTTAATGGTTTTGAGTTTTGTACTCTACTACAAATGTATTCCTTATGATTACGTTCTGGATGATCAAATCGTCATTACTGACAATCAATATACAAAGAAAGGATTTTCTGGACTGTGGGATATTTTGACCACAGAAAGTTTTCAAGGTTATTTTGGTGAGAAAAAAGACTTAGTTCAGGGCAATAGATACCGCCCATTGTCTATTATGACATTTGCAATAGAGTACGGTATCATAGGAGACCTCAATCCATCCGTAAGCCATGTGATCAATATATTATTATATGGACTGACTGGCATCTTATTGATGATGGTTTTGGTCATGATGTTCAGAAATTACAAAAGCCGGTTCTGGTGGTTTTCGATCCCATTTTTAACCGCCATATTCTTTATTGGGCATCCGATTCACACCGAAGCTGTCGCAAATATTAAAGGAAGGGATGAGATTATGTCTATGCTATTTTCTTTACTTGCTTTATATTCCGGTATGAGATTTATGGATGTTTCCGGTAAAAAATGGCTGATCACTTCTGCTGTAGCCTATTTTTTAGGACTTTTGTCAAAAGAAAATGCTATCACCTTTCTAGCGGTTATTCCACTGACCATTTATTTTTTTAGTCATACGGACTGGTCAAAACTCAAAAAACTTATACTTTGGCTGTTGATTACCACAATTTTATACTTAGTATTAAGAGCTAATACCGCTGGAATGCCGGTAGGAGGCCAAGAGATAAAAGACCTGATGAACAATCCGTTCCTAGGGATGACTCCTGCAGAAAAATTTGGCTCAATCATGTACACACTGGGCAAGTATATTGCATTGCTTGTATGGCCACATCCATTGAGTCACGATTATTATCCATATGCAATTCCTAAAATATCCATTTTTGCAATTATACCGGCTATTGCATTCATAGGTTATGTTGCAATGGGGTATTTCGGAATAAAAGGACTTAAGACGAAGTCTGTTTATGCCTATGCAATTTTATTCTATTTAATTACCCTATCGATTGTTTCAAATATCTTTATCAATCTGGGTACCTTTATGAATGAGCGATTTGTCTTTATGTCTTCGGCGGGTTTCTGTCTGGCAGTTGCGTATTTGCTTTCAGCACAATTGCCCAAATGGTTCAAAGGAGGACAAATAGCTGCTTATCTTATTGCCGGATTGATGCTTATCGGTTATGGTGCTAAAACGATGGTCAGGGTTCCTGTATGGAAAGATGCACTATCACTTAATCAGGCAGCAGTAGCGGTCTCCTCCAATAGTGCTCGTGCAAATTCGTTTATGTCAACAGCATTATTCGATAATTATAAGGAAACCTTGACGCCTAACACTTATAAAACCTTGACAGATAAACAGAGAAATCTTTTGGACTGGGCGGAGTATTATGCCAATAAAGCAGTAGAAATAGTTCCGGACTACCAAAATGCAAATCTGATGCTGGTAGGAGTGGCTACTGAAAGATATAAGTCTTCTCATGATATCGAACGGTATATTATCAATATGAAACCGATAATTTTAAGACGGCCGGATATATCCTTTATTAAGGAATTTAGTGAATATCTTAAAAACAAAGGTCATGACGATAAACTCTTCCCATTCTATCTTGAAGTTGGTAAAGAACTATCTCAATTTACGGACAAAAGGAGGGATTGGTCCATTCAGTATCTTGGTTATGCCTATGATATTCAGCCGATGAATAAGCAGGTCAATGAAGCACTAGCTAATGCTTATGAGCTATTAGGTAGGAATGATCAGGCGCAGAGATTTAGAGTAGCTGCCAATTCGTTACAATGACAGATAAGAGAGCGCTATTCATAGCATTAACGATGACCCCGATGGTGGGGCCGGTCACTGCAAAAACCTTGATTTCATATTGTGGAGGCATAGAAGCAGTATTTGAGGAGTCAAAAAACAATTTGTTAAAAATACCAGGCGCAGGACCAATTCTGGTAAATAATTTTGATCCTCACGCTATGATACCATGGGCAGAAAAAGAATTAGAGCAGATAGATAAAAATAATATACAAGTACTTACCTACCTGGATAAAAATTATCCTCGACGGCTGAACAATTATGACAATGCGCCTTTAGTGCTCTATTATAAAGGAAACTGTGACCTCAATCACTATCGAACGGTAGGTGTAGTAGGCACAAGAAAACCAAGTCAGTACGGAATAACAATGTGTGAAAGAATAGTAGAAGGATTATCCGGCTATAATGTTTTACTGGTCAGTGGTCTGGCTTTTGGTATAGATGCCACAGCGCATAGAAAGAGCATAGAATGTGGGATACCGACACTTGGTGTGATGGGTAATGGTATGGATCGAATTTATCCTGCCGAACACCGATCACTTGCTAATAAAATGATGAATGCAGGAGGGTTGATTACCGAGTTTGCACGCGGCACATTACCGGATAGAGAAAATTTTCCTATGCGCAATCGAATTATTGCAGCCATAAGTGATGCAGTAATTGTAGTAGAATCTAAGCGCAAAGGAGGCTCTATTATTACAGCAGAATTGGCTAATGATTATAACAAGGATGTTTTTGCTGTACCGGGTATGGTGACGGACGAAATATCAGAAGGTTGCAATAGTTTAATTAAGCAAAACAAGGCGCATTTGATTGAATCTGCCGCTGATATTGCTTATATCATGAGATGGGAAGAAATTGATTCCAGCAGGTCGGTACAGGGACAGTTGTTTGTAGATTTATCCGAAGATGAAACACTTTTGATAGATTTAATTCGCGACAATCGTGAGATAAGTATTGACGCATTGACCGGTAAAACCGGTTTTACCCCATCAAAATCAGCATCTATTCTTCTAGAGCTGGAATTCAAAGGATTGATAAGAACATTGCCGGGCAAAAAATACATATTAACATAATTTATTATATGTAAGAAATCACAGTGTGTGGCCTTAAATATTGAAAAATACAGAGTTATTTAAAACAATAGAGCAGAATACTGGTTTTTATTTATTAGTTTTGCATTAAAATTTCCAATAAACGAAGAATATGGGGTGTAGTAATTGTGGAGGCTCCGAAGGAGCTTCAGGAGGATGTGGAAATAAAGGAAATTGTTCGTCCGGTGGTTGTAGCAAGCATGATACATATGACTGGATATCTGCAATGGAATTACATGATCCTTCAGAATATAATATAGTAGAGGTTAGTTTTAAAAATGGAGCACGCAAAGACTTCTTTATGAAATCTCCAGAGGCTGACTGTGTTACAGGAGAAATGGTGGTGGTAGAAGCCGCCAGTGGTTATGACGTAGGTAAAATAACCTTATCGGGAGAGTTAGTCCGACTTCAGATGCGCAAAAAGCATATTTCAGAAGAAAGAGTAGTCCATAAAGTGCTTAGAAAAGCAGGTGATCGAGATCTAGAAAAACTGGAAGAGGCAAGAAGTATCGAACATAACACAATGGTTCGTGCCCGTGTCATAGCCCGTACACTAGGCCTAGATATGAAGATAGGAGATGTGGAGTATCAAGGAGACAAAAAAAAGGCCACATTTTACTACACGGCAGATGGACGAGTGGATTTCAGGGAGCTAGTCAAAGAGTATGCCAGAGAATTTAAGATAAAAATAGAGATGCGGCAGATTGGAGCACGTCAGGAAGCGGCTCGATTAGGTGGCATCAGCTCTTCTGGTCGCGAACTTTGCTGTTCAACCTGGCTGTCGGATTTCAAATCAGTAAGTACTTCAGCAGCACGATATCAAAACATTGCCATAAATCAGTCGAAGCTCACAGGCCCTTGTGGTCGATTGAAGTGCTGTCTTAATTACGAGCTAGATACGTATCTGGATGCTCTTGAAGATTTTCCAGAGGATGCTGATGTACTCAAGACAAAGATAGGCACCCTTGTTCTGATGAAAACTGACATTTTTAAAAGGCGACTTTATTACGCTTACGAAAACAATGACAAGCTCAGAGGTACCGTTATTTCATTGAGTACGGCAAGAGCTAAAGAGGTAAAGGAACTTAATAACAAAGGAATCATACCTGATGAAATCTTGTCTGATGAAATGAATGTACCAGTATCATCAGATATGGATGACGAAAACATCGAACACGAGTATGAAGATGTTACCGGTTTGATTGAGTTGCGCAATGAACCGAAAAAAAAGAAGAAAAGGAAAAATAAGGTAAACAACCCAGCTGCCTCGACTCAAGCTTCTAATCTATCTAAGTCGCTTCAAAATAGTAATAAGGAATCAGGCCAACAAGGTAATCAAACCAGAGAAGAAGGACAAAAGAAGCAGGATAAGGCTCGCAAAGAAAACCAGCCACCATCTGCTCAACAACAACAGCCACAGAATACCCGGCCTAAAAATGAGCACAAGGAAATCAAGGCTTCAGACAAACCCGAGAATGCTTCTGGGCAATCTAAACAAGGAAAGAAAAAGAAATTTTATAATAAAAACCGCAAACCAAAAGGCGGTCAGGAATCAAAATAAAACGATATGAAGTATGATGTTGTAGTCATAGGCTCCGGTCCCGGAGGTTATGTAGGAGCGATAAGAGCAGCCCAATTGGGTATGAAAGTGGCCATCATAGAAAAATACAATACATTGGGCGGAACCTGCCTAAATGTAGGTTGTATTCCTTCAAAGGCCTTACTGGATAGTAGTGAGCACTATCATGCCGCACAAGAAAAATTTGCAGATCACGGTATTCAGATATCCGGATTGAAGGCAGACATCAAAAAAATGGTTGCTCGTAAAAATGAAGTAGTCAGTCAGACCTGCAAAGGAGTAGAGTTTCTGATGAAGAAAAACAAGATCGATATTTATACTGGTGTTGCATCTTTTGTCAATAAAAATACGATATTGATCCAAGGGGAAAACGATAAAAAGGAAATAGAAACGGACAAGGTCATTATTGCTACCGGATCAAAACCTGTAACACCTGCGATGTTTAACTACGATAAAAATAGGGTGATTACATCGACTGAAGCGCTCAATATTGAGAAAATACCATCTAAGATGGTGATTGTTGGCGGTGGAGTGATTGGCCTTGAGTTAGGTTCTGTTTTTGCCAGATTAGGTACATTAGTAGAAGTCGTAGAGTTTATGGATAAAATTATCCCAACGATGGATGCAGAATGTGGCAAAGAATTATTAAAATCACTCAAAAAATTAGGTATAAAATTCCATCTAAGTCACGGCGTCACAGGCGTCAAGGCGACTAAAACATCTTGCACTGTTACTGTTAAGAAAAAAGACAGTGAGGAATCTTTTGATATCAAGGCGGATTATTGTCTTGTAGCTATCGGTCGTCGCCCATATACAGAAGGATTGAATCTGGAGGCGGCCGGCTTAAGCACGGATGAAAAAGGCCATATTCCCGTCAATGAAAATCTAGAAACGAGTGTACCTGGTATATTTGCCATTGGAGATGTGATTAGAGGTGCTATGCTCGCACACAAAGCAGAAGAGGAAGGCGTTTTTGTAGCAGAATACCTGGCTGGAGGCAAGCCGCATATCAACTACGATTTGATACCGGGCGTAGTATATACATGGCCTGAAGTGGCAGCTGTAGGTAAGACAGAAGAAGAATTAAAAGCATCAGGCGTGTCCTATAAAACCGGTAAGTTCCCATTTAAAGCGCTAGGAAGAGCACGAGCAAGTATGGATACAGACGGATTTATCAAAGTTTTAGCTGATACCACAACCGATGAGATCTTAGGCGTACACATGGTAGGGCCAAGGGTAGCTGATGTCATTATGGAAGCGGTATCGTTGATGGAATTCCGTGCCAGTGCTGAAGACCTAGCTAGAATTTGTCATCCACATCCGACATTTACAGAAGCACTCAAGGAAGCAGCTCTGGATGCCACTGGAAAAAGAGCCATTCATATGTAATGTGACTAGCATATAAGTATGTTGGTCGTCATAGGGCCCGATGTAACTACAATACCATCTAGTATGGAGCAACCCAATAAGATAAGTGTAGGAAGCATCGGTAGTTAAATACGCTGATTAAGACATTAAAAATATAGCTGATATTCAGATGTTGACAGTTTGATCAATCCTTGAATTTGGTTCAGTCCTGAAATCATCAAGGTAATCAGTAGTTGAGCAGAATGTAAGAAATCAGGCAATAAGGGCAATCAATAGGAATACATTTCAACACATCCCAGTAAATGGTGACCTGCGATAACCGTTAATTTATTATTAAGACAAGCGGTATGAGTTGAACCATGTAATCACATTTTTGTTAACTTGATACTTTGATTTTACATATCAATAAATTTTGTATGAAAATGAGATTTTTGATATTTGTATTGCTGTTTTTTCTACCCTTGATAGCTAAAAGCCAAAAAGAAAGTCTTACGATTCATATTGATAAAGACTCCTTGTATCTTGATGAGGTGGTGAAAGTAGAATTTATGCTTGACAACCTCGATGGAATGTTTTCCGAACCGGATTTTAAAGGATTCAGAATCGTTTCCGGTCCCAATACTTCTTCCCAGATTAAAATGATGAATGGAAAAGTTACTCAAAAGAAATCCTATTCTTATATCATTATGCCGATTAAAGCAGGGGCACTCACTATTGGATCTGCCATTTTTTCCGGCAAAACAGACGAGATTGTGACTGATCCCATTGAAATTTATGTGATTGATCAATCTATTTCAGAAAGGACAATTGCTTCACGACAAAAGTCCTTTATTTATACGCCACAGTCAGGGTCTGAACCCATCAAAAGGGTGAAAAGAGAGATAAAAAAGATATAGTTTGACAATGAGAGGTTGGAGCAGATACTTTGCTATACTAGGTGTGACAATAGGTTTTGTGGCAGGCATTGCTGCCCAGACTCCTCGATTTTATATGCAGGCTGATCGCAATCAAGTTGAAGAAGGAGAGACCTTCGTACTTGAAGTGGTTTTGGAAAATATGAATACTGAGCACATTGAGATGCCAGATGTCGCTCCTTTCAAAATCGTGGGTGGACCATCCACTTCTACCTCGATGTCGATTATCAATGGCAAAAGAACAAGTTCTGCTTCTTATCGGTACTATGTTATGGCGACAAAGAAAGGTACCTACTCGATACCTCCGGCCTCCAGTCAGATAGGAGGTAGAACAATTAAGACAAATGAAGTCAAAATAGAAGTGACTGATGCTAAGGCGCCTGTTGCGGCGGATGCAAATCTTTCAGACGATATCAATCTTCGTCTGGTCGCTTCCTCTAGAGATGGATACATCGGTCAGCAAATAGTACTGGACTATGTCATTTATACTAGACAAAATATAAGTTCTTACGGTTTTTTAAATGAGCTAAAGCCGGATGGATTTTTTATTCAGCCAATAAATAATTTGCGAGAGAGTGCCACGAGATCGACGATTAATGGGAAAGATTATTACACGCAAGTTATCGCAAGATACATCCTATTTCCCCAGAAGGCAGGAATGTTTACCTTAGAACCAGTAAAAATGCGAGTTGACATACCGATGGACAATGGACGTTCAGGATTCTTCTTTAGAGATACGCGCAGCATTAATATCCAATCAAATGAAGTAAAGATTAAAATATCCTCTTTGCCAGAACCTACACCTGTGTCTTTTTCCGGAGCAGTAGGAAAACTCAACATGAAAGCGGTAGTACAAAAGTCTAAAGTGGCGGTTGGACAATCTGTGGTGATGACAATGGAATTAGAAGGATATGTGGACCCTAAAACCGTTCTTGCACCTAAAATTGAAGTACCCGAAGGACTGGAAGAATATGATCCGTCAGTTACACACGATGAGACCATCGAACAAAACAATGGAATTCTGGTCAAAAAAACCTTTGAATATGTATTTGTTCCAAAGAAGGACACCATTTTTAACATCCAGCCAAAAGTAAGTTATTTTGATCCTGAAAAAGGCAGTTATGAGATAGCAGACGGCCAGCCTTTTGTCATACACGTTGTGAAAGGAGAGGGTACTGTTTATGACCAGCAAAAGGAGAGCGACATCACCGGTCTAATATCCCAAGACACTCACTTATATACCAAAATACCGGCTATGCCATATTGGCCATTGCAAGCAGGAGGAGTATTGACTATTGCATTGCTAACGATGGGAGGAATATATGTTAAGAGAAACCAAATACAGTCTGCCGAAAAGCAAAATATCCGATTTCAGGCAGCAGCGAGTGTAGCCCAAAGACATCTCAATAAAGCTACGGAATACATTACTTCGGGACAAAAAGCGGCATTTTACGAGGAAATAGCGGCAGCCACCACGGGCTACGTGATTAAAAAATTCAAAATTCCTCATATTGATGCTTCAGCCTCAAAAATCAAAGAATGGTTAAAAGAACATGATATTCCTGAAGTGCTTGTAGAACAATACAACCAGATTCATCATCAGGCAGAACTGGCGAGATTTGCAGGCCAGTTTGGAGATATGCCTTCTATCCTTGAAAAAGCAGAATCCTTTATCAACGGTATAGAATCACTGACAGGTAAAGCTTAAATCAAAAAAGTACCATTTTTATAAATCTGCTTACCATCAGCCCATATTTCACCACCATTTTTCATATTGGCAATCATGTCCCAGTGAATAGGAGATTGGTTAAGGCCGCCTGTCTGGATGTAAGATTGACCAATAGCCATGTGGATCGAACCGCCAATTTTTTCGTCAAATAAGATGTTTTTTGTAGTGCGCTGGATATTAAAATTGGTGCCGATGGCTACTTCACCAAAATATCTAGCACCTGGTATTTTCATGATTTCATCAAGAACAGACTGACCTTTCTCGGCATGCCACTCAACAACTTCACCCTTTTTGACCTTTAGCAAAATACCTTCTACTTCGTGGCCCATATATATCGTCGGATAATCAAAAAAGATATGCCCTTCCACAGAATCTTCGACCGGTCCTGTAAAGACTTCTCCACTTGGCATATTGGTACGCCCATCTGAATTGATCCAAGTACGGTCTTTAACGCTGAAACTTATATTTGTCTTATCGTTTTTATATTGAACATTACTGCACTGATTGAGGTAATCCACTACTTTTTGCTGGCTTTGACGTACTTTCATCCATTCTGCAGCTGGATCTTCGGCATACAGATGACACGCACTATAAACAAATCGTTCATATTCCTCAAGACTCATGCCGGCTTCTTGTGCAGACGCTTGGGTTGGAAACTGACAAAGACTCCTTTTTAGGCTTCTAGTAGCAGTACGTTCAGAATATATTTTGCCTACTTCGGCCATTGCCTTTTGGCGAATAGCTGTTTTTTGTGTATCGTTGGACTGGTCCTCTCGAAGATTGAATGGTGCGCGAATAACTAGATATGCATCATAGGTTTCCATCATGTTTTTATAAGCAGGATTGACAAAAGCGAGTTGTTCCTGTCCAGCTTCTGCGACGAAGATTTTATTTTGCTCTCTGAAGGTCATTTGATAGTCCACATGTGCGCCGGCACGTATTGATTCCCGATAAATCTCCCGAACCAGCGGTTCTGCTAGAGTTGTAGTGCTGATATACAGCTTTTCGCCCGGCTGAATTTCAAGACAATAATGGACAAGTAAGTGGGCATATTTTTGTAAAATATCAGTAGGCATATTTATAATATTGGAGGATTTCTATGGATTATTTCTTTTCAAGTTGATATCTGAGTCCGGAATATGACTTTAAAACAGCCTTAGCAGTTCCTACTTTTAACGGAGATTCTATAAGTAGTGGCAACTTATTGCCATCATTAGATACATAAATATTCATTTTATTACCATCTTTAAATACCGTTCCAGTCACTAGATCCGGAATAACTTTGATCACGTCAAATGTACCCAAATTTTTGATATCGAAATTATCGATTTGTCCATCATATCTGACTTTTATGGGGTAGATGGTTTCATCAAAAAGGATTCGGGTAGGGATATAGTCTCCGGCTTTGTATTGTGATACTTGAGTATTTCTCATGAAATAGAGAACAGAAAGTAGATCGTGCGTACAATCTTGCGTAGCAATATATTTTTTTTGAGCTGTTTCTCGAGTTTTGCCATTATAGCTGACAGCATAGCGCGAATGCTGATTAAATGCCAGGCTGTCAAATTTGCGATAATCACCTTCTTCAACAATTCTCACAAAATTGCGTGGATACATTGTGTTTTTATCAATTTCACTATAAAAGTAGTCTCTGACTTTGAAGAAAGGATCATAAGCATTGTAGGTTTTGCCGACTACCGTGATTACGTAGGTATCTTTATTTTCTTTGATATTGAAAACTGCTTCACCGGCAGGTACCCAGATAAACTTCCAGTTGTAATAAGCTTTATAGACGATACGTTCTCCCCCTTTGATGGCCGTATTGGCTATACGACAATCAGTATCATTATTCACAGAAACACCTTCACTGGCATTGATAAACATCAATGCAATAATCGCCATCAAAACGGACGAAAGGATTAATTTTAATGTTTTCACCATAATTGTATAACTGCCATAAAAAGTGAAAAATTACAGTTTTAGGCAATTTTTATAAAACTTTAAGATTGAGAATATTTCCCATTTCGTAGCAAACTCTGCATCTGGGTTCATATTTATCTTTTTCTCCCAACACAACAGTAGCTTGATCAGAGGTTAATCTGTAAGAATGGGTAGCAAGATTGCCACAGTGTGGACAAATAGCATGTACTTTAGTGATGTATTCTGCTACAGCTAGTAAGTGGGGCATTGGTCCGAAGGGCCTCCCTTTAAAGTCCATATCGAGTCCTGCCACAATCACGCGGATACCTTTTAGGGCAAGTTTTTGGCATACATCTGCTAGCTTATCATCAAAAAATTGAGCTTCATCAATACCAATAACATTGACCTCAGTAATATAGTTAAGGACATCCACACTATTCTGTACTGGAATAGACTCCAGTGCGTTTTCGTCGTGTGATACCACTTTAATATCGTCGTATCTTGTGTCTTTGGCCGGTTTAAAAATTTGAACCCGCTGATTAGCGATTTTAGCTCTTTTCAACCTTCTGATGAGTTCTTCTGTTTTACCAGAAAACATAGAGCCACATATCACTTCAATCCAACCACTGCGCTGGCTTTTAAAACTTGGCTCTAAAAACATATAATCTATTTTACTGCAAAGTAAATGTATTTATTAATATTTTTGTTCATTTGATATGACAAGTTACAATTTTTACGTTATAAATGAATAATTTTATAATTTATGCCTTGACAAAGTAGATTTGGTATAAAAATTGATTCATATTATTTATTTGTATAATATATTAATTAGTATTTTAAGCATAGTTATGGATATCAACGGTTTTAACAAGAAACTTCAAAAAATTTCAGTACTTACAGAATCAAATGACAATGGCCTACTTTCAGATCTGGAAAGAGATCTTCTGCTGAGTTATATTAGAGAGCTATACGATATTGCACTGGATGGTAAGCCCATACCTGCAAGAAAGATTGCAGAACCCGTATCCGTTGCAAACGTTCAGATACCTGAACCTGTAATAGCACCTATAGTAGAAATCAAAAAGGAGGAAAGAAATGCGGAGGCGACGATAGAAAAGGTAGAATATAAGCCAGAAGTAAAGGTATCGGAACCTTCGGTTATCATAGAAGAGAAAGTACCCGTAGCAGTGGCATTGACAAAATCTAAGAATACAGAAGCGGTAAGTGTAGTGGATCAACTGGTTAAGAAAACCAATGGATCTTCTGCAACTAATAAAAATATAATTGAAGAGCTATTTGCTGAAGATAAAATTGAGGATTTATCTGGCAAATTAAGTTTAAGTCCGGTGAAAGATTTGACCAAATCAATGGGTATCAACGAACGGATTTTCACTCAACAGGAATTGTTTGGCAATAATGCACAAGCCTTTAATGAGATCCTACAAAAGCTCAATGGTTTTACTAGCTTTGATGAGACCAAAGCATATTTAATAGCTGATGTTATTCCAGTATTTGGATGGACGGCGGAAGACAAGGTTAAAAAAGCCGCTACATTTATTAAGTTAGTCAAGCGAAAATTTATTTAAACAGAAGATCAAAAAATGCGTCGGGATATTTCGGAGTTTATATATCAGATTCGATTCCCATTACTGCTTTTGCTGACGCTCTGGGTCATCAGAGTGGCAGATGTTGCCTTTGGGCTTGGGTTGACGCTATACGGTATTTATCCCCGAGACACATCATCATTTCTACACATTTTTACCGCTCCGTTTATTCATGCTTCCTGGGGACACCTTGCCTCTAACTCCATTCCCATGCTTGTGTTGACAACAATCCTGGTCATATTTTACAGAAAAGTGGCTTTTCATGCGTTTTTTAGTGTCATGGTGGGATCTGGCCTGCTTGTATGGTTATTTGCACGACCATCTTATCATGTAGGTGCTAGTGGTATTGTATATGGACTGATTTCATTTATATTTTGGACAGGCGTATTTAAGAAAAACAAAAAGTCAATAATTCTATCTGCCATTATACTAATTTTATACTCCGGTAGTGTGGAAGGCATTTTCCCTAATGTACAGCCTAATATTTCTTGGGAAAGCCACTTATTTGGCGCTTTAGTAGGAATTGTTGTTGCTTTTGTACTAAAAAATGTTGTTGAACTGGATGAAGAAAAGGCAGATCCTGAGTGGGTTACTGAAACACAGGACAGGCACTATTTTTTACCTAGAGATGCCTTTGAAAAGACGCGATTGCAACGATATTATGAATTTATGGAACAAGAGAGAATCCGGCAGCAATTGATGAATAATCCGGATAATCAATAAGAATAGAGCAAAAAAAAATCCTGAAGATCATTCAGGATTTTTTTGTCTGGTTTAGTAGTTATATTATTTCAAAGCATATCGGACGCCGACATAAAAGTTCGCCCCAAATATAGGTCCCCATATTAGCGAGCTGTCAAAATATGTTCCAAAAGGATTATCTGCGCTTAGTATAGGGTTGTCCATCTTATAGTTCCTGACTTGTCCGCCCCTTATTTTCGAAAAATTAATCAACTGATTATTAGTGTGTTGTAATTGATAATTTTGTATTTTGCTGACCTAATGGGTCAAAATGTACAAAATCAGGTTAATTTCATATAG
>WBZO01000142.1_pt1 | contig 179903 bp, 159 predicted proteins | sample 5204261 | NCBI WGS metagenome assembly WBZO01 (sample SAMN12412400, study PRJNA552823) | activated sludge metagenome | isolation source: activated sludge from anammox sidestream of wastewater treatment plant... | place: USA: North Carolina | collected 2017-09 | reverse complement strand
ACGATTCTTATAATTTCTTTATTAATGTCATCTGTGTTGAAGTTGACTAATAGTCCTAACTTTAAGTCGGTGAGCTTGAGATATGTAAGTAGTTGTTTGCGATGAACCGGTGCAAGTGCTTCTACAGATTTTATTTCTACAATAACTAAATCATCAACCAGTAAATCTAATCTAAAGCCTAGTTCCATTATTTGGTCTTCGTATTTTACAGGTAAACCTACTTGGGTTTTTACTTTTTACTGATTACTAATTACTGTTTTCTGTTTTCTCGATGTATTTCTGCGCTCCTCTGCGAGATCTGCGTGATAAAATTTCTCGCTGAGCTTCGCGGAATATAGATTAATACAGTTTTGGGATTTGATTTATCCTTTTTATCACTGTCTCAAAATCTAATCCGACAATCTCCAGATACCAGCGCAATGATTCATAACGCGGATGATTTTCCTCGATAACTAATCGCAAAGCTTCATCCCGATTAAACATCCCTTCCCTTATTTGATTGCTCCGGAATGTATCATACTCGCTAAACCCTGCGACTGTACAATAAACATAATTGTAAAATCCTGCCGTCCCGTCTCCAATTCTCCACGTGGCATTTGTATCAATAGCTGTTTCCCATTTGTATTCATCAATAATAAGATTTTCAATTTCCCGTTCATCCCACTGATAGTAATCAAACATGTGGTAATAATCGCGCTTCTTTGCTAAGTAACGCGAAGCAAAAGAACCCAGCGTATCAAATATTGACTGGTTAAGATACGACGGACTCTTTAAAATATTTTTTCCGACATACCCGAAGAGCCTCATCTGATCGAAAACCGAAATCGAATAAATTCTCTTTTTATTAAACCTCAGTGGCAACCCGCAAAATCCAACTTTGAAATCAGTATTCTCCAACGGATTAATTCCCCAAATGTTAAGCTTAATGTCATTTTGCTTTTTGACCTTTTCTGTGTAATAAAAGAAAAACTTATCGCCCGCCATAAACAATGGAATCATTCCAAGCTCGGGGTTCTTCAGCCATGCAGAAATATTCTTCCTGATGTTCTCGCGTTTCCAGTGAATGTCAGCTGAGATGATAATATTTTCAACGCCCATTTTTCCTGTAACCCGCGCGATATTCCGGCGCCCAAGGTCATTTACCATCCCCCAATCATAAGTAAAAGCAATCGGATTGAGTTTCAAAATATTTTTAGCAATATGTAAAACATAAGTGCTGTCGCGTCCACCGCTGTATGGAATGAGGCAATCCGGCTGACCGTCTTTTCGGCGGTATGGATTGACCAATTCCTGCAATTCTTCAATTGGTTTCGGCTGATTCTTTTTAACGTAGTTATTACATATATTACACACACCCTTTTCATCAAATTCAATAAATGGAAATGTTTCGGGTAAAACGCACTTTGTGCATCGCTTCAGTTTTGAAATTTTCTCTATATTGTATTCGAGCAGTTTCCTATCCGAATCCGCAGAAACAGCCGTTGTGAACTTACCGGGATCAACAACTGCATGCAACTGCTTGCCCGGAGGCACATAATTTGTTACCTGAATTTCATACTCTCCGCTCCGGTTATCTGCAAATGAAATATTTTTTTCATCGGTCAGTCCAAACTCATTCACTTTGAAATCTGTATAGCTTATAAGAAAACCCCTGCCGGCTGGAACCTGCCTTAAACTAAAATCCGTTGAAAAGAAATTCCGGTTTTTCTTAAGTAAATTATTTAAGATGTTTCTTTCGGAACCGAAAACAAACAAGTCGCGATGATTAGTCATCACGTAAAGGGAGCCGTTATTTGTGAATACAGCAAATTCGTCACGGTCATTAAACATGAACCCCGTTGATACCGTCCCGAATACAAGTGAATTTGCTTTATTAAACGCTTGAACCACTGCTGAACCTTCGTTCAGAAATTTCCTTATTAGAGCAAACAGAACTTCGGTATCAATTTCATATTCCCGCGTCAGGTTAATGTCGTTCTCCCAAAGTTCGTCATCGTTAACAATAATCCCATTGTGTACACCGACAATTCCGCTTTTGATTACTGGCTGATTGTTTACAGGTTCAAGTTGCGTTCCGTTTGTAACGAGCCTCGCGTGTCCGAGGGCTGAAAATACACCTTTGACCAGTTCATCTGCGGATTTTTCCTCATTTATAATTTTATCTTTCAGACGGGCGTAGTCCTCCGTGCCTAAAAGTTCATCAATTGAAACAGGTCCCTTTAGAACCTCAATTCTCGTTTCAGATTCGAACCTGTATGCAAGACCTGATGAGTCCTTTCCCCTTACCTGCGAGAACTTCGCAAGGTCCTCAAGAATTTTTACAAGGTTGCGTTTATTATACTTACCCTCTTTCGCTATTATGCCGAATATGCCGCACACTTAATTCTAATCTTTTGAATTTAATTGTATTATAGCTGTCTGAAAGCACAATTTAATTATCATTGTTGTTTATAACTTTACATTAACTATTAAATCAATGTTAGCAGTTTCAGCCAACATTCACTCTCAAATTAACTTTTAAACGGCGCTAAAAGTTTTGAATTCTGAAACCGTTTGTGATTTTGAAATTCAACAATCTCGAATCATTTAAAGTCTTCAAAACAATCTGGATTTTCCTTTACCACTTTCACGCTATCCGGATAATTCTCAAAGAGCCAAATCATAAACTTCGAGAGGTCAATGTGGTCTTTCAGAAAATTTTCCCTCTTCATTTGAAATTCACTATCGAGATTCTGATTGTTCAACAACTCGTTTAAATAACCAATAATTTCCCGATCATTGCCCGGAAAAAATCCTTTCAATAAACCGTACTTATCCGATAATATTTTATATTGTTCGAAATCAGCGTACCAATCGTCAATTTCAACTGCCGGTGTTCCCAAAACTGCAGCTTCAGCGCACATTGTTGTACTGTCAGATATAAACAACCTTGAATAGTATATATAATGAGACATATTCATCTTGTCAATCGGGTAAACATATTTTTGCAAAGCCTCCGGCAGATCGCGTTGAGAATTTATTATAACTTTTCCGTGTTCGCTGAGCAGGTTTACAATAGAAACCAGCAAGTCATCAACAAGCCCCCTTTTACCCACATCGTGAGTTGACGTCGCGGAGACACACCGTATCAGGAAATATTTTTTTGCAAGCGATTGAAGTTCGGGGCTCAATTTTGCAACATCGGGAGTAAAACTGTTCGGATGCAAGTGTGCTAGAGATTTTAGTCCGGGATAACCAATTTTCTTGTATTTGAAAAATCCCATATACGAAACTGACGGGCACAATACATAATTTGCTGTTGCAATCAATACAACAGATTCGGGAACAGCTTTTAAATCATCATCTGTAAAGAAAATAACCGGTGTACGTTTCAACCTTGCCGTTAGAGTTACCAGATCATCGGTAATTATTAAATCGTATTTTTTACCGCGGGTATATTTGAGCAACCTGTAAAGTGTGCGAAAAGAATTCACCGCAGCATTCAGATAAGTATGGAGATTAGGAATCCTTCGACCCTCGGGAAATAAATTGTGATAATCCCAACCTTCAGATTTCACAAGGTCCTCGACAATATCCTTCGAAATGATTGCTACATCAACCCTATGCCCTCGATTAATTAACTCATTTATTGTAATTCTAAACGCGTGAAATTTCGCGGGATGAATGAAATAAAATAAGAAGCGCATTTAGGATTTGCCTTTTAAAAATTCCTCAACGAGATTAAACATCTTTAATGCAACATCTTCGCCGAAAATTGGGGGATGGTGTTCTGGAATCTGAAAATTTCTAATTTCTTCAATTGAGCCTTCATTAAAATTATCAAGTAACAAATTCCAGCCTGCTTCAACCGTCTCAACCCATTCGGTTTCGCTTCTGATAGTGATACAAGGTTTCTTTAAAATATAAGATTCTTTTTGAATACCACCTGAATCTGTTATTACTTTCAGTGCGTTTTTTTGAAGGGCAACAAAATCAAAATAACTTAACGGTTCAATAAAAATAATGTTCCTGAATTGTTCGGATCTATCTAAACTTTTCATCGTCCTGGGATGAATAGGAAATATAATTTTTTCATTAAGAAGGTCAATATGTTTAAGTATATATACTAATTTTCCTTTGTCATCAACATTGTAAGGCCGATGTAAAGTTAATAAATAATATTCGTCAGACTTAATATTGAATTTTGAAAGAATGTCAGTGTTGCAGTGCAATTCCGCAAATTTTAATGAATCATTCATAATATCACCGGTATTGAATGCTTTCGCAAGTAAACCTTCATTGTTTAGATTTCGCATCGCATTTTCCGTTGGAGCGAAAAGAAAATCTGAAACGTGATCTGCAACAGTTCGATTTAATTCTTCAGGCATAGACTTGTTAAAACTCCTTAATCCAGCTTCAATGTGTATTAATGGTATATGGAGTTTTGAAGATACTAATGCACCGGCGAGAGTTGAATTTGTATCACCAAAAATAATAACGAGATCCGGAATGTCGTTTATAATAATTCGTTCCAGTTCAATCATCATTCTGCCAGTTTGATTTCCATGGTTTCCGCTGTTGATATTCAGGTTATAGTCAGGAACAGGAATTTCTAAGTCAATAAAAAAAAACTCTGACATCTCTTTATCGAAATGCTGACCGGTATGAATAATTATTTCATCAAATGAGCCTCTTATAAGTTTTGAAAGCGGCGCAAGCTTAATAAATTGAGGTCTGGCTCCGACTATAGATACAATTTTCACTGTGGATATTAAATATATTATATAAAATCAACTTTTAACTTATAGTTTTGAAAGCATCACTTTTTCACGATATTTTAAACTTTGAAAATTAAAATGTACATTAACTGTTTATCTTCTTTTTCCTGACTTCTAGTTGTATAAAGTGAGCCGGTAAATGATGAACAAATAATTTTATTAATGGTTTTGTAACCCAGTATAATTTTTCAATCAAGTTACTGTAAGACGGATAATCGTGAAAACTTTTATTCTCAGAATTCCAATAAATAGAAAATTCCTCCGGAGTCATATCAAGTTTTTTTATCGTGAATAGTTTATCATTCTCCATTTGTTTCAAGTCGTAAGGACTTTCTTTTATCAATTTTAATGCCTTTTCTCTTGTCAAATCACCACTGAGAATTTGAGCTGAAAAGGTTATAATTCTCTTATCCATTCCAAACTTTTGCGGCATCCAGTAAGCAATTGCAAATTTGGTGAATGCATTTTCATGGTGATGTCCACCGTAATATTTCCAGTTATATTTTTCAATCAATAATTTCTGCGCTTCCGACTTTTTGTAATCTAAATAGAAAAACGGGTAAATCATTTTTATCCCTTTGACATATCCAAGATATGCATTCTCAAAAATTGAAATGTTAGGGAATGTTTTCAGTTTTTTTGTACCGAATTTTTTCTGAATATATTTTATTTGTTTCGAATCCCCATAAGTCCATTCATTTGGTTGGCTTCCTTCCGACCTGAAATCATGACCAATTAATATATATTTTATATTTTCACGGTTCGCAATTCTATATAGAACCGATTTAATTGCCTGATCAGTCGGGAAATCAATCCACGGTAAACCAGCTTTGATATATGATTTCTGAATATCTTTTATTTCTTCGTAATCTATTACATAAGTTTCAAGATCAATCTTCAGCGCGTTAGTAACATTTTTTATATTTTGTACACTTACATCTGAACTCCAACCATTATCTAATGTAACAGCTAAAGGTCTCAAGCCTTGCTTTATGGCTAAGTGCATTAAATATGAACTGTCAGTCCCACCACTAACTCCGATTATACAATCATATTTTTTATTTTTACCGGCAAGTTTAATCTCACTTAAATATTTATCCCAGTCATCCTTTCCTTTTTGACCACGAGGATATTGTTCAACGTATTTATCGAACATTTTTGCGTAATTTGAAACGCCGTTTTCATCAAACTCAATTCCAGGGATTGTTGAATCCCATAAACCCCTTTGACATATTTTATATTCACTCATCTATCTTTGATTTTTTTATAACTTTTTTGTAAACGGTTCTATAAAATCAATATCTTTGTGATATTATAGAATTTCAATGTTTAGTTAATAAAATACCTATATAGATCGATATTGTAACTTTTTAAAACTTTTGTATGTGAAATGTAAGACTGAAAGGCAAAATTATGTAAACTTATCCTTTAAACTCTAACAGTGACCAATTCATTTACCATATTTATTAATTCACTTGCATATTTTTCGTACGAATATTTTAAAGCAATTTTATCGCAATTACTTTTGTAATTTTGGATTTCTTCTACTGTTAACGACTTAATTTTTTTTGCCATTGAGGCAGGTTCAAAATTTTCGGCGACAATTCCAATGTTTTCTTTCATTACAATTTTTTCCATTTCAGTAGATGGTCCTATTGCGATAGCTAATCTACTTTGTATAAAATCAAAAAATTTATTTGGTAAAGCGAATTTTAAGTTTTCATTCGTCGGAGGTAAAATATATAAGCCTATATCGAAATTATTTAATGTTGATATAATTTCATCAAATGGTACGTGATCTTTGAATATAATGTTATTAATATGCCTACACATTTTTTTTAATTTTTTGAAATAAAAATAATTCAGTCGTGAAGATTGTAAAAAAAATGTAAGCTCATAATTATCCCCGAGCTCTTTTAAAACGTTGATCATTTTTTCTATTTTTCTTGTAGGTGTAACAATACCGTGATGAACTAATTTAATTTTCTGGGGATTTACAAGTGTTGGTTTTATGTTATGGAATTTTGGCAAGTTTGTAACAACAATAGACTTAATTCCCCACTTTTCAAGATACCTTTTTGATATATTTTCGGAAACTGATATTGTAACTGATGGAATTTTAGAATACGTTTTCATAATGTATTCTCTAAATTTTTTATTTATTCTTCCAAGTGGTGTTCCGCTTTCTTCTTCCGGAAAATATTCATGAGCATCAAGTATTATTTTGGCATTATGGTCAATTTTCAATGCTAAAGGTATTGCAAGCTCATTATGAGCGATGATACAATCAAATCTGCAACCTTTAAGCTGATTAACTATTTCAATCCTTTCATCTGTCCAGAAATATTTTTCATAATTTTTCGTGAATAAGTATCTAAGGTCCAATGCTTCTTTTAAGATCGATCTTTTATTGAGTTTGTAAAACTTCTGCTCTTCATTGGACGCTTTTAATCCGATGCTGGTTACTTCAAATTTCTCCTTTAAAATTTTTATTTGTTTTAATGGACGAGGATCACTGTTTAATTCTGTATATGCAATGATCAATACTTTATACATTCATTATCAGGATTTGATTTTTTAATTCAGCGGTCGTTATTTTGTAAAATATTAAGTTTATTATAAAGATTTTAATCAGTACATAGACGGAATTGCGTTGACTGTAGAAATAACCTCCTTATAATCGAGACCGACTGCGTCGAGATACCACCTGATATTCTGATATCTGGGCATGTTTTCATCGTTAACAATTTTCAGGGCTTCATCTCTCGAAATTTGTCCTTCCCGAATCTGGTTACTTCTGAATGTGTCGTGTTCCGTAAAACCCGCAATTTTATAATACAGATAATTATAGAAAGCGGCAGTTCCGTCTCCGATTCGCCATGTAGTATTTGTATCGGGGGCCAGTTCCCAGTCGTATTCTTTAAGAGTTTCGTCAATGACCTTCTCATCCCATCGCCAGAAATCATAAATGTGGAAGTAATCCTTTTTCTCAGTAAAACTTCTGTAATATTCGCCTGAAATAGTATCCCAGAGCGACCGGTTGAAGTAACCCGGACTTTTCAGCATTGCTTTCAGCCGCAGGTACTGATAGACGAGTTGTTTTGAAACGCCGTGCATATAAACCCGCTTCTCTTCAAAATCAGGTTTAACGCCGAGGAAACCTGCTTTAAAGTGAGTAACTTCAAGCGGATTCACACCCCAGAGATTCAGATTTATATTGGTCTGACGTTTAATGGTTTCAACATGTCTGAAGAAATGTTTATCGCCCGCTGTGAAGATACTTATCATTCCGAGGTGCGGAGATTTCAGCCAAGCCCTCAGATTCAGCGCGATATTCCTGCGTTTCTTCGAGATGTCATCAGCGACTATAATATTTTCAACGCCGAGAATCGAACACATTCTGCTGATGTTCCGCCTGCCCAGGTCTGTTACCATTCCCCAATCGTATGTATAAGTTATTGGCTTCATTTTGAGTTCGTTCACAATCAGGTGCAAACCATAACAGCTATCACGTCCGCCCGAAAAGGGTACGATGCAATCTGCACCGGTATTCCTGCGGTATGGTTCAACAAGTTTAAACAGCTCCTCTTTCGGTCGAGGGGTATTTCTGAGCTTGTAATTATGGCAGTAATTGCAAACACCTTCTGAATCGAAACTGATAAATGGCATGGTTTCCGGTAACAGGCATTTTGTGCACCGCTTGAGCGAATGCTCCCGATGTATAAGCATCTTTTCTTCTTCTGCAAAATTCTTGAACGACGGTATTAAGTTCTCCGTTCTTAGACGATTGTCATTTATTTTTATATCCTTTGAAACCGGAATATCTAAAATCAAGCCTTCGTCCATTACCTGAACAACACCTTCGCAACCTATTTCTTCAAGCGGATACCTCTCTGATGAAAAATATAAATCGCCTGATATTTTACCCGCGTACAGGCTACCGTTATTTGAAAAAAGCAAAAGTTTCCCATCCTTGGGAATTGTCAGAGCACAGGAAATAGTTCCTTTGCAAACTGATAAAATTTTTGCGGGCAAATCCGCTATCTTTCCGCCGCCTTTTATCTGGCTTATTGCAACGCCTATCATGGTTTCCGAATCAATCTGAAATTCGGGAGTTAAATTCACCGCATCCCAAACCTCCTGTTCATTTACTATTATACCGTTGTGTATCAAACATATCCCATCGCGAACAACGGGCTGATTATCAAATAGCCCATTCGTTATTAAACGGCTGTGACCCATTACAAATTTCGTGAACTTATTGTTCACATCCTTTAATAACTTGTTGATATCAAAGTCTGCCCTTCTGACTACGTAGCCATCACAATTGAAATAAAAAAGTCCGCTTGAGTCGCGTCCTCTCTGTCTTGCATGATTTGCGAGAAATTTTAAATGGCTTTTATTTATCTCCCCTTTGGCTATTATTCCGAATATACCGCACATTTTTTTCCAGTTTATTTTTTTTCATAAATGACTTTTTTAAATATTTTCTCTCTATTTCTTTTTAGAGATATCAGAGAACCTTGTCTGCCATTAATTGAAGTTTACCTTCTCCAAAAAACGTTTTTCAATTTTTTCCCAACAGAAGTTTTCCTTAAGATTCAGGGTGCAGTTCTCCCACATTTTTTTTGATACAATAGAAGTTACCGCTTCGCTGATTTGAGTTGATGAAACTTCACTTACGCAATTACCAATGCAATTACCTTCAACGATGGGTTTTAGACCTGGATAGTCGTTTGTAATGACCGACATACCTGCCTGTATGTACTGAAAAATTTTATTAGGAGCACAGTAATAATTATTTAGATTTGTATTGTCATAAAAAGCAAAACCGATGTGATAAGCTGAAAGAAAATCGTAGATTTTTTCATCATTGATTGGTTCTCTAAACTTAACATTATTAATTTTTTTGTCAATTATAACATGTTTTAACTTTTTCTTATAACTTTCATCGCCGAACCCTATAAACTCCAGAGCGACATTTTCAATACTTTTAAATGCGATTATAATTTCTTCAATACTGCGTCCTTCAGATAATCCACCAAAGTAAACAGCTTTTAATCCGTTAGGTTTTATTGTGGTGCTATCACTATTTAAATATGGATAATTTTCAATTACAATTTGATTAGACTTTCCGTTTATTACTCTATACTTTTCTTTAAAATAATTCATTCTGTTCTGTTCTGCGTGGATTATCAGATTGCAAAATTGAATCGAAAACCTTTGAATGATATTCCAAACAATCTTTTTTATCCCGCTGTGTGTCTCAACAGAAAGTTCGTTTGAATCAAATACCAGTTTTGAACCTTTTAATAATTTCATTATCACGCCTGATAATAAAATTGATAACTCCCTGCAGATAATCACATTGTATCTGTCCTTTACTTTGAATCCCAATGAAATGTTAAACCAAATAAGTGATAGAAAATTCAGCATCGGAGACTTTCCCGTTTTAATTCTGAATTTTAATATTTCATACGGGTAATCATATTCCGGATTTCCGCTAAATAAACCGTTAGCCACAGTAACTTTGTACCCATTCTCAATAAGTGCATTGATTTGTCTTTTTGCTCTGGAGAGGTAATTAAAATTGCCGTGACAAATGTAGAGCACCGATTTAGCCGGCAAATTGCCTCCGTTGCCTGTTTACGTCAATCAGAATATTCATGTATAAATAAATCAATAAAAACCCCATATAGAAGAAATCGTTTAACCGGGCTGTTAAATTAATAAAAACAAATAGCGGCAATACAATTAAAAATAAATTATATCCGGACATTTTTTTTATCTCAACTGATTTCTTATGGAACTGATATACAACCAAAAACCACAGAAACAAACCCACTAAACCTCCCTGAAAGAACAAATCCCAGATACCGCTGTGATACCTTCTGATATTGCCGTAAAAGAATTCCACCATATAACTTGAGGCACCGGTGCCGGTTAATATGTTATGCTCACCGAGATACATTGTGAAAAAATCGAAAGGATCGGTTGTCCTGCCCGAAGCATCGGCGAGCATTCTCACCTGAAAGAAATCGGAATTAATAATCTCATCATAAAACTGAACTGCAAGGAGCGCTACTAAAATCATCGAGAAAAAATACGTCGGGATTGCTGAACGCGATTTTATACCGACAAATGCTAAAAAAAAAATCATTATGATCAACTGCGAAATTATAATGTACCTTGAGAAAGTGAGAAAACCTGCAATCAGAATCATCACAATTGGAATTACTTTTTTGAATTCTGAGAATTTCCTGAAATTGAAAAGTAGCGGGAACAGGACGAATATGAAAAAGAGCCCGGATTGATTTTGCATAAGCGAGTCGAAGATTGAACCGTTTCGCCAGAATCCCGAAAAATCAATTTTACTTAACATGCTGTAACGGCCGGGCGGTACGAAAAGTGCCGGATTTATAAAATACTGAAGCAGGGATCCGGCAAGTGTAATTGCGACCATGACGTACATAACCTTGTAAATCCTTTTCAAGTCACTCTCATTGTACTGCAAATTATCAATTAAAAAAATTACGAAAATGGAACTTGCATAAAGTGAAATGTCGGTTTTTACTATTTTATGAAAATTACCGGTAACAAACGCATTGACTAGAATAAACAAGTAGTATAAAATTAAAAAGATGAAGGTTTTGCTGAAATTTTTATTTTTGAGGTTAATCATGAGATAAACGGATAATCCGGAAAGAATGAATAACCAGAGCATATCAGAATTAACAGCACCGATTGCAAATTGAAATTCGGGTGTGATAGGACCGAGCAACGGGAAGAGGAAGAGATAACCGTAAATTATTATTTTTTTAAAAGAGGAGTTATATTTCAATGCAGTGGTAAATTGTGAATGATTAGAATAAAGTTAAATTTTCCGGAAGTATCTGCAGGCTCGGGTAGTATAATTAAGGAAGTGGCTTTCCTTCCGGGATTCAAAAAATTCATCAACTGCCTTCTTACATCCTTCATATAAACCGTAATCATCAAAAATTACAAATCCCCCGGGAACAACTTTATCGTATAAGTTCTCAATACATACTTTTGTTGAATCGTACCAATCACCGTCAAGTCTCAGTATCGCGATAGATTTTATATTTTGCTTATCTGCGGGTACAGTGTTCTGGAACCATCCCTTGTGATAAAATACTTTGTCAGGCGGATATCCAATTACATTTTCTATTAAGTTTGAACACTCGGATAAATTTCCTGGTCCTCCGAAATCATCGTAAAAGCCTTTAAGAGGTTTAAGCTCTCCTTTTGTCAATGCATCTTTCCCAAGTTTGTTCTTAACTTCGTTGATGGCGACCTGTCCGTCAACTTTCTCATCAGGTGCGCAAATTTCCTCAAACGCATCGAAAAGGTGCAAATTCCGTCTGCTCTCATTCCACTTCAGATTAGCCAACGCCATTAATCCGACAGCGCCGCCTTTCCATACTCCACACTCGACGAAATCGCCGGGAATTCCTGTTTTCTCTATGAATACAACCTGCTCATAAAGGGTTATTAAAGACATATACGGGAGCATTGTTTGCCGTCTGACAACATTTATTGCATCGCGGGCGTAATCTTCAAATTCAAAGCCAACCTTTTCACCGAGTTCTGAAAAAGCGGAACTCTTTGATTTTCGGCTAATATTGTAACCCAATTTGCCGAATATATTGGAGATAAGTGCCTTCATTTAAAATTTTTAATTAGATTAATAATTCGTGAAATTTCGTCGTCGGTTAATTCGAAGTAAAATGGTAACCTCAATAAAGTTTCTGAATATCTGTCTGCATTTGGGAGCTCAGCCCCGGAATACTGAAGTTTAAAAAATTCCGACTGGTGCAAGCTCAGGTAATGGAATACTGCGTAAACTCCATTTTTTTTCAAATATGCTATCAAGCTGTCCCTTTGTTCAGGTTTACTACAAATCATGTAAAACATATGCCCGTTATTTGTGGCATATTCAGGAATTACCGGAAGTTGTACATTATTTTCAAGTGCCCAATCTGTCAAGCCTTCGAAATAAATATTAAAAATTTCCTTTCTGCGATGTTGGATTCTTTCCAGATTTTCTAACTGAGCCCAAAGATATGCGGCAATTATTTCGGAAGGCAGAAACGAAGAACCGATATCAACCCAGCCGTATTTGTTAACTTCGCCTCTGAAAAATTCTGCACGGTTAGTTCCTTTTTCCCAGATTATTTCTGAACGATTGATAAAATCTTTCTTATTAATTGCAAGCAAACCACCCTCACCTGAATTAACATTCTTTGTTTCGTGAAAGGAAAATGTCGCAAGATCACCAATACTTCCAAGTGGTTTCCCCTTGTAAAAAGAATCAACAGCATGAGCAGCATCCTCAATTACCAATAAATTGTGTCTATGAGCAATCTTCATTATATTATCCATATCACAGGCTACACCGGCGTAATGGACCGGTACAATTGCTTTCGTTTTCGGTGTAACCAAACTTTCGATTTTATCTTCGTCAATTCCGGGATGATCTGCCCTGCTATCGGCAAAAACTATCTTCGCGCCACGCGTTACAAATGCAACAGCGGTTGAAACAAAAGTAAATGAGGGGATAATTACTTCATCTCCGTGTTTCATACCCGATAGCATTGCGCTCATTTCAAGCGCATCAGTGCAGGATGTGGTAAGCAGAGCCTTTTTGAAACCGTAGTTTCCTTCGAAATATTTCTGACATTTTTGTGTGAATATCCCATTACCAGAAATTTTCCCCGAATAAACTGCCTGATACATGTAATGCATTTCTTTACCAGTCAGATAGGGCTTATTAAATGGGATGTTATATTCTTTCATTGAAATCTGGTCCTAAATCTTTTTAAAATGTAGTCGCTTTTATCCGTGTCTCTTTTCATTTCAATAATCTTAATCAACCCTTTACCACATACAACAATAGGATAATTATTTTCAAAAAAAATTACTTTACCGGGAGATCGGTTTTCAATTTTTACATCTTGAACTTCTATTGCTTCCGTTATTCTGATAGATTCTTCTTCAATAAATGTTTTTGCACCCAAATACGGGAATCCGGTTGCATTTATAAATCTTATGATCTTTTTACTGTCCCAACTCCAATCTATATGATAATCTTCCTCATCACGCCATAATGAGTAAGTGCTTTCTTTATTGTTTTGTGGCTTTCTTGGCAAATCCTTTCCGTTAACAACTAATTCAATAATTTGTAAGACCAGATCAGAATAGGAATTTGAAATTAAATCTATTGCATCTTTTATCTTGATTGGGTATTCAATTTTTTTTACCGACTGACAAATAATATCTCCCTGATCATATTTTGAAGACGCAAATAACGCTGATACTCCAATTTGATTTTCACCATTTATCAAAGCCGATACCAATGGATTAAAACCTCTATATTTTGGTAAAATTGAATCATGTAATATTATAAGATTACTTACTCTTTTTAAATCAATTATCCATCTCCATCCTATTGCAAAAGAATAAAATGTAGTTGATGTGAAATTATCATTTTTCATTTTCCATATAACGTTATTTGCTTCACATAAATTTTTTATTTTATCGCAATAATCTTCTTCTACATTTTTGTCATACGATAAAAATATATTTTCTATAAAATCACTCCCGTATTTGTCTAATACTTTTTTCAAAACTTGATATCCTTTTAATCCAAGCAAATAAAACCTAAACTTTGGTATAGTCATTTTTTTCTAAAATATTTCATTTATTAAAAATTTTTAAATAGTTTTGAAGTTGTTTACTTGTTTCCATAAACTGTAATCCCATATTTCTGCAATGCTCAGTCATCAATTTATATTCATCTTTGTTTAATTCTATAATATATTTTATACCTTTTGATAGATCTATACTATCCCCACATTTTGCGAGATACCCGGTTTTCCCGGTTATGACAAGATCAGTTGCAATCCCTGTGTCAAAAGCAACTACAGGCGTCCCACACATGATTGACTGATTTACCATCATTGGTCCTGAATCAAGTATAGATGGCGATATAAATAAGTCGGCTGCGTTAAATGCGTCCGGTAAATCATTGTGTTTCAAATAACCTGCAAATGTTTTTTGAAACGGTAAATCGGAGTAATCGGTATTGTTTGCAATACCCGCTATACACAAATGAATTCCGTTAATCTGTTCTTCAGTCATCTGTGAACTCAGAAGTTTTAATGCCTCTGTTAATTCCCTTAAGCCCTTTCTTTTCCCATGGGAAACAGCACCGAAGAAGACAATTTTTTTCTCCGTTGGAAGATTAAATTTTTTCCGGGCAACTTTTTTATTAGATGGTTGAAAACTTTTATTGTTAATTATGAGCGGGTTGAAGTGAACTTTATGCGATTTAAATAAATAACTTTGACTAATTATTTGCATAGTTTTTGTAGTCACCGCAATCAACTCAATATCCGTTTTATCAGTGTACTTCTTCTTAAACTGAATATTTTTATGGCTCAGGTCATACAAATCCATCGAATTCAATGCGGGGCATAAACCACAGCCGGTTTCATATCTCTTGCAGTCCCACATCCAGTGGCATCCTCCTGTCATTGGTGCAAAATCCATTGGATAGAGAAGAATTTTTGCTCCTGTAATTGAATATAGCTCGTAAAGATTCTTGAATGATAAAAAAGCCGGCATAAATAAAACGAGAATAACATCAGGATTAAAACCTATTTTCTTAAGAAATCTTGAAGATGAAAAATAAGTTTTCGTTTCATCAAATTCATGTGCAGAGTATTCAAAGTCAGCTATTCGCTTATTAAATAAACCGGGAATAATTTTATTTAACTGAGATTTTACCCTCTCTGCAAAGCTTTCAAATAAATTTTGAATCGGGATAATATCCTTATCATTATAATTATCCCGAGGTTTTACGATAAGTTTAGTATTAAAACCGGATTTCCGGAATAGGTTCAGCAAATCTTTAGCAACTATTCCCGCGCTGATATAAGGATGCGATGCCGATAAAATCAGAAAATTTCCATTTGAATTCAGGCGTTCCAGATACCGACAGCTTTGTGATTAATAATTCTGTAATACTGCACCGGATAAATCCACGCGGTTAACATAGCAACTATACAGTTTGCAAGAACAACGCCTTCAATACCTATCATTTCACCTAAGAATATACACAAGGGGATATTTATTATCGCAATTGAAAATGCAACGAGCAATTGCAATTTTATCTTCCCAACGCCGTTAAGAAACTGACCAAATATACTTACAAACGTCAACAGTATAACCCAGACTGAAATTAAAATTGAAAGTGAATAAGAAATGTTCATTTCTGCTCCAATCCATAAATTGTAAACTGTTTTCGAAATAGCAACCATTAAAACGGCTGAGAACGCTAAAGCTCCCCAAATCAGAATTAATTTATTTATTATCCTCTTTATCCAGTCGTACTCTTTTTTTATCCAGGCTTCTGTAAAAGAACTCCAAAATGGAGTAACAATAATCGTATAACCCATCATAATCAAGCTGAAATATCTGAAAGCAACATAATACGGTGTTACTTCCTCAGGTCCAAACAAGTGACTAATGATTATACTATTTGTTTGATAAAGCATAATTGCAGAAATTCTAATTATAAAAAATTTAATACCGAGATTTAAAATCCCGCGAGCTTTGCTAAAATCAATAGCATTTAACGATGGTTTAAAATCCGAATATCTGCCACGGAACAACCAAAGGCTTGAAAGCAACAATACAAATAATGGAGAAAGACTCATTACAAAGGAGAGATTCAGCAGAGAACCATCCGTTGAAAGAGTAAGGAAATAAACTAATGACAAAGATACTATCTTACCTGCAAGGTCAATACCGGTAGAAATTCCGTTCCTCTGATCTGCATTTAGAATTGATTTAATTAATTCAGCAACAAATCCGAACGATGTAAATACAAACACAATGAATACAATCAGATTTAATTCACCGGGAGAAATTTCGTTAATTTGAACATTTAATACAGTGTTCCAATTTATAAACTCATTAACAATAATAAACACAATCAGCAGCGAAATAATTATCAAAGTCAATATTGCATAAGCTGTACTTACGTAAATTTTTGCTGCTTTAATTTCACCTTTGGCAAGAGATTCGGCAAATTTATTCCTTAATCCGTTTCCTAATCCAATATCAAAAAAACCTAACCATCCCAGAAGAGAACTAATCGTAATCCAAATCCCGTACCTCGTAGGCGAAAGATAATGAATGGTTAATGGGACGAGTGCCAGCCCTATCAATATGCTGCACGTATTCGTAAAAAAAATAGTATAAATATTCTTTTTTGCTTTGATTGACCTTTCGTGGCCATTCCGCAAGCTTACGAGATTTTTTATTGCCTGAAGTGTAATCAAATGATGTTAGTTAACTGATAACGTTATCTCAGAAGTTTGTACCAAATCCCAGAGTTGAATCGGTAGCCTGTTTTCCGCGATTGAATCTGCAACAATCTTGATTTCTTCCAAATGTCCCTTTTCAATTTTAGGTGTAGAATACGGTTTACACGGAATACCGGAATATTCAATATGCCTGTAATCGTTCATAACCATACTTTTCCCGTCAAAGTGAACTTCCATGTATTCTTTCGATAGATCCTTGCTACCGTTTGAGAAATAATGTATGTTGCAAACCGATCCGTCTTCATATCTTAAAAGAATTGATTTATTATCTGCTGATGTATAATTCTCGGTTACCGGATTGATGCTTTCGTAACCAATCGTTAGAACCTTCGACTCTGTCAGGAAATTCATCAGGTCCACTATATGGCACGCTTCGCCTATAATTCGTCCACCATCCTCGTGAATCCAACTATCTTTAGGAACGTAACCGGCATTCATACGATAGGTAATAAATAACGGATCAATTCTTTTCATTGTCTCTTCTTTAATTCTCAGCGCATATTCCGAATAACGCCTGTTGTATCCGACAGTTATAAAAGGTAACCTCGATTCTTTGTTAAAAAATATTCTCTTTAAAACCTCCAATTGATCTGTGGTCGTGCACAAAGGTTTTTCGATAAAGATATTTTTATTTGCAAGCAATGCTTTATGAGCATATTCGAAATGCAAACCGTGACGGTTGCAAATTAAGATCAGATCAACGTTTGGATCATTCAGAATTTTTTCATAATCCGAAGTGTAAATCTTTATGCCAAAAGTTTCGGAAACGCTTTTTGCCCGTTGACCTGATCTGCTCGCAACGGCGTAAAGGTTATATTTGTCTTTTAATTTCTTAATGTTCGGGATGTGCATATTTTGTGCAAAACTGCCTGTTCCCACCATTGCAACATTTATCAAAGAAGAATTTAAGTTGGAACTTATGTTAATAGATTTGTTTTCATATTTGCTGTCTTTATTGTATTCCAAAATTACCAGCAGTTCTTTCTTCTCGCCTGAACTTAAGCTTTCGTAAGCGCTTTCAACCTCACTAATCTTAAACAGTTTATAGTTTACCGGTTTGAGATTTAATTTACCTGTAGCAACAAGCCGGCAGTATTCTTCCATATTTCTGTTTTCAGTCCATCTGACATATGGATACGGATAGTCAATATTTTTTTCCTCGTAAGATTTATCGTATCGTCCCGGTCCGTAGGAGGATGAAATCATGAAATCAATTTCTTTTGTATAAATATCTTCTCTCTTCAAATCCATACCAGATACTCCAACGAGAACCAATTTCCCTTTTTTCCTTATCATATTAAACGCCAGTGAGAGGGGCTCGCTGCTGTCTGTAGCAGCAGTAAAAAGAACTGCATCGCAACCGTGTCCACCGGTTAAATTGTTGACAACCCTGACAGCATCCTGTGTGGTAGAATTTAGAGTGTAATCTGCGCCGGAGCTTTTTGCGATTTCCAGGCGATTGTCATCAATATCAATTGCGATTACTTTTACCCCCGATAATTTTAACAATTGTACCGTAAGGATACCTATCAGTCCGGTTCCGAAAACCACACCGTATTCACCAAGTGATAAATTAGATCTTCTCACACCGTGCAGTGCAATTCCGCCGATTGCAACAGTGGAGACCTCCGCCATGTCGGAGTCAATTGGAATTTTTATAACTAAATTTTCGGGGACAACCACAAATTCAGCATGGTATGCAAATCCCCCGCCTGCGGCAGCAACTTTTTCACCTACTGCAAATTTCGTTACACCTTTACCGATTGCAATAACTTCACCGGAAACTGAATAACCGGTTGGCATCCCACCGTCAGTTACAGATTTTATTTCATTATAGATTTTCTGTAATCCGTTGGTTTTAATTTTATTCAGGTATTTTGTAACCTTCTCCGGCTGCCGGATTGCGGTTTTTAAAATGCTTGTCTTACTACCTTTTATGCTTGATATTTCTGTACCGGGACTGACTGCTGAATAATATACCCTGATTAATACTGTGCCGTCTTCTACTGCAGGCAACGGTACTTCCTCGGGTAAAACTTTACCTTTTCGAATTATTGCCTGAATCATGAATGGGTTTCTTCAGTTAAATTATATAACAATAAATTGATTGCATAAAACATCCACGCCTGTCCCCACCTTAAATAGGGAATTCGGATATTCATTAAAAATCCCGGAAACTTATTTCTGGAAGCTGCGAAACTTCCGTCTTTATTTTGCATATTTGACAGGACCCATTCTGCTATTGTAACAGCAAGATTGAGACTGTTTTCGTTCTCATGTAATCTATGCATTTCAGTATTCAATATTATTGCTTCAGCGCAGGCGTGTATATCCAGCGGAAATGTTGAATACGGGTACATCTTAGGGATTTTTCCAATTTGCGAATCCTGAAAGAAATTGGACAGATAGTAATTGTAATACTTTTCAGCCGATGATATTATACGGTCATCTGCCGCAACTTTTCCAATGCTTGTTAACATCCTGATCTCAAAGCCTACGTGGTAGTGATCATTTTTATTAGGTTGAGTATCGTTCTGATCGTCACCCCAGTAATTTAAGGAACCGTCATTCAACTGTTGCGATATAGCGAAATTCGCTGCCTTCAAGCCGGTACTTACAAACTCTCTGTTATTTAAAATCGTTCCGACTCTCACCAGAAATTCCGCACCGAAAAGATTAGCATTGTGAACCTGAAAATTATCCAACGGAGTATAGCTGAAACAAATTGTATTTTCGTCTATTCTGGTTTGATTTAAACCGTTAAGTATGAATTCACAAATACCCTCTGCTACTTTTAAATATTTTTCTTCACCTGATAATTCAAACAACTTTACGAAGAAATCTCCCACAACACTCGATACCACAACTGAAGGGGTTCCTTCGGGAATAAAAATCCTTGATTGCCAATCAAACGGGTAACCCCATGAAATACCGGGGTATTTCAAGTCTTTGTTCTTCATCAACCATTCCGCAAGTTCATGTATTCGCGATTTGTCGCTTTTTTCTTTTGTCCGTTTATATCTGTATAAATAACCCAATCCTAATAATCCTACACCTTTTGCATTTACAGTTTTCTTGACACCAAAGATTTTACGAGTTAATGCCGGGGCAAAAAGATTAGCCGCATTAAAGAGCCGGGAGACAGAACGGCTTACAATGAAATTGTGAGAATAAACTATATTTCTGAAACGAGGTGCTTGGCTATATAGGTCAAATGGATCGAAACCGCTAATACCGTTTTCTTGAAGCCAGCGGTGGAGGTTGTTCTCTGAATTGATTGTCAGTTTTGTTATTTTGTCTGACAATTAACTTTAGTGGATATCCGGGTTTTCATACTTACGAATAAATTGAAATTGGATTATTCAAAATTTCTGTTTCAATTAAAAAATAATCCGCTGTAAAACTTTCCACCTGTTAAAATTTCAACTTTAAGCGTTCGCCTTCTGTTCAGGTTTGGAATAATAATAATAATAATTGTAATAGTAACCATAGGAACCCTTAACATTGAAGTCGTTGAGCACGCAACCGAGGAAATTACGGGGGTTTATATTATTGACGGTGTTTGCAGATTTCATGACAACATCAATCGGAGTTTTCTGGGCTTTGGCAACTAATATTCCGCCGTCTGTAACAGCGAACAGAATCTCCGAATCGGTAACTGAAATCAACGGAGGCGAATCAATCACAATCATATCGAATTTATTTTCAAGCAACTCGAGAAACTTTTTCATCTGCACCGATCCGAGCAATTCAGATGGATTAGGCGGTATTGTACCTGCCGTTATAAATTTAAGGTTCTCGTTTTGTGAATCGCGGATAATATCTTCTAACTCTACATGTGAGAACAGATAATCGCTTAACCCAGGGAACCGGTCTGCGGCGAACACATTGTGAAGCCGCGGCTTTCTTAGGTCGCAATCAAGTAAAAGTACTTTCTTGTTATCAATTGCGAAACTGCTTGCGAGGTTGCTTGAGACGAAAGTTTTTCCTTCACCCGGAATTGAGCTCGTAACAAGGATGGACTTCAACGGTTTCTCTTCGAGCTTAGAGAACTGTACCCTCGTCCTGAGAGCTTTAAATGATTCCGCAGCGGTTGATGTTGATTTGTTCAAAACTACCAGTTCATCCGGACTTCCACCTTTGAATTCTTTTAGGGTATCAATTGACGGGATCCACGCGAGAATGGTTACACCTTTTTTCTCGATTTCTTCCGGATTTTTAATTGACCGGTCAAGATAATTCCTGCCGAACGCATATCCGAAACCCAACCCTAATCCTATCAGGACACCTGCTAATAATACAATTGTTTTTTTTGGTTTAGATGGCTGAGACGGTACACGCGCCGGGTCAGTAATCAGCACGTTACCTATTCTCGCATTCTGGTTTATTAATGCTTCCTGATATTTCTCTTCAAGTAGCAGGTAAAGCTTTTCGGACGATAACCGCTGCCTTTCAATCTTTGCCAGCTCAAGCGCCTGAGATGGAAGCAGGCTGAACTCTCTTTCGTATTTACCGAGCATCCCTGAAATAATGTTCAGTCTCGACTTGCTTTCACTTCTCTGAACTCCGGCAAGAAGTAGTTCCTGAATTAATTCCCTTCTCTCTTCCGGTGTCTGAACGTAAAGCGCTTCTTCCAGTTTCATAACTTTCTCGTTCAAAGAGTTCCTAAGCGGTTGCAACCGTTGTTCGTAATCACCAATGATTTTATCCCGTACTGCCTGAGTTTGTGTGTTACTAAGCTCAATACTCTTTTGCAGTTCCAGTTCCGAAATTTTAGCCTGAAGGTCTGTTACATATTTTCCGCTCAGCTCTCCTTCTAAAAACGTTACCAGCTGAGGATCAATTTTCTTTATTTCTGCGGAAAGTTCGTTGTATTTCGTCTGATTGCCGGTAATTTCAACTTGTGCATAGCCCTTGGCTTTATCGAGTTCGGAAATGCTGTTAACAAGTTGTTCGGATTGGACATCAAGATTTATCAACCCCGACCGCTTTTGGAAATCTTCAAGGGATGCTTCAGCATTGTTGAGGTCCCTCATCTTCCTGTCCTTCTCCTTAACCAAAAACGATATAGTATTCGTAAGGTCTTTCCGACTGAGCTCAAGGCTGTACTCTGAGTATGCTCTCGCATAGAGATTTGAAATTATGGTTGCTTCAATCGGTGACGGTGATTCAGCAACGAGCGTTACAACGTCCAGCCCTCGCTTTTGATCTATCGCAACAATATCTGAAAGAAGTTTTGCCATACTTTCCACTGTCCGAAAACCCTGGGAGATATTTTCGGGATCGGAATATAAATAATAGAGCGCGGATTTATCTTCGATCGTCTGTAAAGTATCGAGTATAAACTTTGCCGCTTTTTGCCTGATTGGATAAGTTTGCATCAGATCAATCTCATTTGCAATGAATCTGTCCGCCTGTTGCCCGCCAAAATCAGTAAAAATTGAACTCGATAAAATACTTTCCTGAGGTTTGTTAATTTTTATTGATGTGGTCGTGCTGTAGTAATTCGTTGCTGTTAAGATGTATACAATTGTTACACACATTGCGGCAGCGAATATCAACGCTATTGCTACCCAGTGCATCCGCAGGATAACGAGGTAATCTCTTAGAGTATCCCTTCCCGAGTCTTCAGTTCCGTTGTTTAGCTGGTACTGGTTAATGAAATTTCCGGTTGGGTTGTTTTCCAAATTATTTATTGTTTTGAATAGTTGCTATGAGGTTTGCAAGGGCAATTAACGGAGTTAATATGACAAGAACGTCTTTTGTGTAATCCCAAAAAGTTTTGTCCGGTTTTATTTGCATAACTACAATATCTCCCGGTTGCATCTGCGGATTTATATTTGAATAGCTGCCGCTTTTTTCTTTATCGAAAAGATCCTCATAATTAAATATTTTAACATTTGAGACATTTAACTCCCCTTCCTTATTTTCCGGTCTGATTAACTTAATATTTCTGTACAGTTCCTCATCTACAGGATTTCCGGCAAGCGAAAGGAAATCAATTAAAGTTGTTCCTTTCGGCACGAGATACTTTCCGGGATTTTTTATCCCGCCCATTATTATTACCTCGATATTTACCTTGTCCGGATCGGCGTAATTGTAATAATTTACACCGGTTTTCTTTACATCAATTTCTCCGATCCTGACCCCGTCTTCAGGTTGCGCCTTTAAAATACCGGCTGAGAGAAAAAAGCAAGAAATTATCAGGTAAACTATTTTCAGTGATATATTCCGTTTATATGTATTTCTCACGTTGTAATATGGTAAGTTCAGAAATATTGGACATAAAATAAAGGTTAAACTTAATGTCGTTTTATTGAAAGTTCGCAACTTAAAATAACTGGATTTATTTTATCCGGAAAATTTACTTTCACTCACGGCTCCGCCAATTGACTCCCATTTCCGGCGCCATTGGCATTAATCAATACTTCGGACTTTTTATAAATTCAGTTCGCTTTCCGGGAAAATATGATTAATAACTTTTCCCGGGTTTTATCATTCCCACAGTAACAGTAATTCAGATTTACTTTTATTTTTACTGAACTCTCCGAACTCAATACTATTGAAAATTACATATCGGATTTTTCTCTTTATGAGATTCTCCGCTTTTGTAATCAACTTGTTCAGGTACTGCCGGTCAATATTTTCACAAACTATTACGAGATCAATTAACGCGCTGTTTATCCCCCTTGCAAAATCACCGGTTACATAGACTTTATCGAGGTTCCCAAGTTTCGACAACACTCTTTCAATTATCTGATCAAGACCGGTATATTTCATCAGAATTGAATTTATATCGTTAAACAGGGGATGTTTAGTATTAGCTTTGTAATATTTTTTGTTCTTGAATTTCCTTGAATGAAGGAGTCCGGCCTCTTCAAAGCGATTGAGCTCTACCCGTATCGCATTGGTGGATTCCGAAAATTCGCTTTCGAGGTTCCTCAGGTACCCTGTTGTGTCGGAATTGAGGAAAAATTTCATTAAAAGCTTAATCCTGGTTTTGGATGTAATGATTGTATCAAGCATAATAAAGCTATATACATTAAGGATATCCTGGAGATTTACAGCGGATATTTGCCTCCTGAATGTGTAACAAAATTACTCATTTTTAATACATAAATGCAACTTAATTTTTTATGAATTCTTAAAAAAAATTCATTAAACGGAGCAGGGTCAATTGCAAAAATTGCAGAAATTTCTCTAATTGAAAAATATATACTCATTCGTACAGGCTTTGAGATCGTGTTTTCTGAAAAAAAATAACCCCCACAGATTGTATCTGTGAGGGTTTTGTTAGTGAGGCCGGATGGTTTCGAACCATCGACCCTCTGCTTAAAAGGCAGATGCTCTACCACTGAGCTACGGCCCCTACCAAACTATTTTTTTAAATCATGACGGTAATTTATTTCTCCTTACCACTAAACTTTATTCTGTTCTTAGCCCGTTCATAAGATAACCTCGCCCGGTCTTTATCAATTCCCTTATCGTCGGATTTCATTCTTTCTATTGCGCGTTCAAGCGATTTCTTTGCCCGTTCGATATCTATCTCATCAGTAACTTCAATTGATTCGGCAATTATGCTCGCCTTATTGTTGCTCACCTCAAGAATCCCGCTACTGATCGAATACAATTTCTCGTTCCCGTTTTCATCAACGATTTTCACTTTTCCAATCGTAAGTGAAGATACAAACGGAGCGTGATTATATAAGACCTGAAATCCACCGTTCGTTCCAGGTGCGGATACCGATTTCACCTTGCCTTGATATACAAAACTTACAGGACTCACTATTTCAAGGTCTATCAATTTGTCCACTTTACTGCATTGATTTTGCTTTTTCGAAAGCCTGATCTATTGTACCAACCAGGTTAAACGCCATTTCGGGCAATTCGTCGCACTCACCGCTCAGGATTGCTTTAAATCCTGCAATAGTATCGGTAAGTTTAACGTATGCGCCGGGAATATTTGTAAACTGTTCGGCAACAAAGAACGGTTGCGACAGGAACCTCTGTATCCTTCTCGCCCGGTGAACGATGAGTTTATCGTCGTCCGACAGTTCGTCAATGCCAAGTATATTAATAATATCCTGCAGGTCTTTATAAGTTTGCAGAACTCTTTTAACTTCCTGCGCAGTTTCGTAATGATCGTCACCAACGACTAATGGATCAAGTATCCTTGAAGTTGAAGTCAACGGGTCAACCGCGGGATAAATACCAAGTTCCGATATTTTTCTCGAAAGCTCCGTTGTAGCATCAAGGTGTGAGAAGGTTGTTGCCGGAGCCGGGTCAGTGTAGTCATCAGCCGGAACGTAAATCGCCTGAATTGAAGTTATTGAACCCTTGTTAGTTGAAGTAATCCTCTCCTGCAAGGCACCCATCTCAGATGCGAGATTTGGCTGATAACCCACAGCGGATGGCATCCTTCCCAGCAGTGCAGAAACTTCCGAACCCGCCTGAGTAAACCTGAAAATATTGTCAATGAACAACAACACGTCCTTCCCCTCTTCATCTCTGAAATATTCAGCAATTGTCAGTGCGGTGAGTGCAACCCTCTGTCTTGCTCCCGGTGGTTCGTTCATCTGCCCGAATACAAGCGACGTATTGTTTATTACACCGGATTCTGTCATTTCTAAGTAAAGGTCGTTCCCTTCTCTGGTCCTTTCACCTACACCGGCAAATACTGAATAACCGCCGTGATGCTTTGCGATATTGTGAATTAACTCCTGAATGAGAACCGTTTTCCCTACACCGGCGCCACCGAACAAACCGGTTTTTCCGCCTTTGGTATAAGGTTCAAGCAGGTCAACCACTTTTATACCGGTTTCAAACATTTCCTTCTCTGTCGAGAGGTTTTCAAATTTCGGAGCAGGCCTATGAATTGGATATTTCAGCTCAGTGTTCAGCGGTCCTTTTGCATCAATTGTTTCTCCGATTACGTTAATCAGCCTGCCAAGCACCTGTGGACCGACTGAAACCTGAATCGGCATTCCGGTGTCAATACCTTCCATTCCCCTCACAAGCGCATCGGTGGAATCCATCGCGACCGCCCTTACCCTGTGCTCGCCAAGATGCTGCTGAACCTCACAAACCAGCGTATCTTCTACACCTTCAATTGTAGTTCTCTTTATGTGAACTGCGTTGTTGATTGCCGGAAGCTCGCCTCCGGTGAAATCCAGGTCAACAACAGGTCCTATTACCTGAATGATCTTACCTTTGTTTAATCCGTTGGTGGACATTTAATATAATAATTATGAAATGTTTTTAATAGAAACACAAAAATAATAAATATGTACATCAGTTCAAATGGGAAAATGGGGATAATTTATTCAATCCTCCATAAGTAACTAACAGTAATAGTTATGTCCATCATAAAAGCGAAAATATTCCTCAACTTAAATTTATTGAACCGTTAAGGTTTCTGAATTGTAAAATTTCTGTTGTTGTATGTGAAAGCCCGGTCAGTTGCATCAATAATCCCGTCACCATTAAGGTCACCCGGATGACGACTGACGGAATTCCGCAAATTCCAGAGGATTGACCTGTCAATTGTGTTAATGACTCCGTCTTTATTTACATCACCCGATGGTATCGCCCACAAGCCTGAAACGTTAATTAGCGCACTACCATACGCCGATGTATCTGATGCGGTAAAATCGAACGAATAACTTCTTCCGTTTGTGAAATTGTCCGCTACCCTGCTCCACGTCTGCAATGTATTACGGTGGTCTATCACAATGAAATAGTTCGTATCAGGTGCGTTAAAAAAGATAAATTCCGTTGTGTGTGTAATAGAATCTAACACACCAATTGCAGTATCAACAAAATTATAAGGAGGTAATCCATTCGCAAGGTACGCCGTAACCGTATCGCGCAGATTGAGTTTCCCTGTTACAGTATTGTACAACGCTTCGGGAATCATAGTAACGTTTAGAAGGATTGCAGGTGTCTCAATGTACCCAATTGCAAACTCACTGAATCCCTGAAGCGATGAAGCGACCAGCGTGTCACCGTTTCGTTGGGTATTTATGGCTCTCCATTTCCCGGTTTGGTCGCTACGTTTTACTATGTATAGTTCGTCTTTGTTGTAATAAACGTTAAGACCGGTTATAGGTATTTTTAAATCATATGTTGAAGTTGAGTAATAATCGTCACCACTGTAAGTAATATGCCAGTATATTCCGGAAATATCCTGCGGAGTAAATATTGAACCGTTCGGTGAAGTTGCCGTAAAGTTAGAATCGAATTGGGTATTTAACGGTGTGGTATCAGATTTGAAAATAACAAGTTCACCTCCTGTGGGTCCGTCGTAAATCATTTCGGGATATATTTCACTTCGTCTTTTCCCGGAGATGTTACTTTTCTTAAGCGGTTCATTCGGTTGATATTTTAAATCAGACAATTCGAACCCTTCGGATGAAATAAATCTCCTTTGAACGGAGTTCACAGAATTTCGCATCGCTTCGAGGGAAATAAATTCAACCTGCACTTTTTCAGTTGTAAAAGTCCCATAGGTACCGGGTCCGGAAACGTTAAACGATGCAAACCCGGGCGCATCGAACACTGACATATTGTCAATGTAACAGTTATTGCCGAAATCTGACGTTCCCACAAATGCAATAATCACCTCGTCGAAACCTGAATACTCTGACAGGTCAACCGTCTCATGCCTCCACTCACGAGCTGTCCCGTTAGGTACCCAGGAGGAAGATTTCTTGGGTAATGTTGCAAGCGATGGCGAGGATAAATAGCTTTTGTTATAATAATCATGCATACCGAAATCAAATGTTAAACCACCATTGGTCGAAACGGCAATTTGCAACCTGTCATTTTCAGTAGTAAGATACGAACGATATGAAACCCAAAATGAGATTACAGGATTTGAGAGCTGTGAGAAATCAAATATCACACTGCGCATAAACCCGATGTTACCGGCGCTTGTGTTGTAGAAATTCGCCCTCAGCATCGTATCATTTGCAGACCCATTCGGATTTACACCTGTGCTAAGGCTCCAGATTGCGGCACCGGAGTTCACGTAACCGGATGAGTTTTGAAATGTGTTCAAAAAGGGAAATTCTGATACCGGCGTTTGAAGGTAAATCCTTGCGGTTAGTGTATCGTTATATTCGTTTGAATCGGAAGCGAAAGTTGAAAATATTTTTATATCATAGATTTTATCAGTCGGAGAGCTGATTGCAAATCCGCCCGAAAATGTTACTATTGCCGAATCACCGGGTAAGATATCGCCGGCTGTGATAACCGGTCCGACGGGACTTCCGCCGTCCAGAGTGTAATAAACGTTTACGTTGTTAATCGTATCCGATCCGAAATTTTTCACGTACGCGGTAACATTTGTACCGGTTTTATTGAGTTGCATACCGTTGAAAATATTCGATGATGATACCCCTGCGTCATTGGGCGGTGTAAGCTGGACTGAAACACTGTCGAGCCAGATACCGTTTCCGTCAGTGTTGGTATGCCTGAATGCAATAAATATTTCCTGCCCTTCGTAATTACCGAGAGGAACTTCAAACTTAGTCCAGTTTCGGTGTGAAATAACAGAAGTATTGATGTCCGTCAGTACTTCAACAAACGAGCCGATACTGCTATCGGTTACTGACACACGCACCTGAAGGTTATCCGGCGGATACGGTGTCGGAAATTGTCTCAGCAACCAAAACGATAACCTGTAATTCCCGCTTAAATTAATCTTTGGTGAAATAAGCCAGTCTTCACCGTTGGACATTTGGTATTCCATGAACGCACTCGCAATGCCCGACTTTGCCCTTAAAGTTGACCTCTGCCAAACCGCTGAGCCCAGCACGTTTTCAATTCTCCAACCGGTGGGGGGGAAAGTTTCGGATTCGAAGCTCTCTTCAAGTATCTGCGCATTAAGTAATCCTGAAAGGGCAATTAAAATAAGAAAAGTGAGAGAGGCTATTTTCATATATGATTACGAATGTTATCCAGGCTCAAATTTGGACAATTTTACAGTTAAATGAAATTCCACTAAAAATACAAACCCGCTTTATATTTGCGCAATTTTAAAGGGACGAGACAGTGCAACCGTTCTTTCCGGATGGTCAATTTAATCCGGAAGTTGCGCGCGTTTCAGTTCAACAGGGACTGCGTTATTCTTCCTGACCCTGATATTAATCATCTCCACAAATACCGAGAATGCCATCGCGAAATATATGTACCCTTTCGGTATATGCTGATCCAATCCTTCGATTATCAGAGTGAATCCTATCAGCAACAGGAAACTCAAAGCGAGAATTTTTACCGTTGGGTGTTTATGTACAAAGTCGCTGACGGATTTTGCCGTAAACATCATAAAGACGACTGCAATCACAACTGCAGTAATCATTACCCAAAGTATATTGGTCATACCAACAGCGGTAATCACGGAATCAAGCGAAAACACAATATCGAGCAGAATAATTTGAATGATGACCGAAGCGAACGAAGTCGTTGCACTATTATTTTTTTTCTTCTCTTCGTGACCCTCAAGTTTATCGTGAATTTCAAACGTACTTTTAGCCAGCAGGAATAACCCGCCGGCAATCAGAATAATATCCCGACCGGATATTTCATTTTCAAAAACTTCGAACAGTGGTTCGGTAAGCTTCATTATCATCGTAATAGAAAACAGCAGTAATACGCGGGTAATCATAGCCAGAGCAAGTCCGATAATTCGTGCACGTTGCTGAACATTTTCCGGCAGTTTCCCGGCAAGAATTGAGATGAATATTATATTGTCTATTCCGAGTACAATCTCAAGTACAGTAAGTGTCAAAAGAGCAACAACAATTTCCATTGGGTAAATTTAATTTTTTGCTCAAAATAATAAATCAAATCAGCTATTTCAAATCGTAAAGAAACTGTTTGACTTTTTCCGCAATAACAAAATTTATCAGAACTACTCCCGATTTCTTAAATTGAATCAGAGATCAGTAATTGGTATCTTAACACACAACCTAATAACTTTCCTGATATGAGTAAAACCGCCTTCGTATTCCCGGGACAGGGATCTCAAACTGTTGGAATGGGAAAAGACCTTTTTGAAAATTCTGAAATTGCGCGAAAGATTTACGGATTAGCCGATGAATATACAGGTATGCATTTGAGCAGATTTACCTTCGATGGACCGGCTGAAATTCTGAAACAAACTCACATCACACAACCTGCACTTTTTGTACATTCATACATATTGTTTACCTTACTTGGCGATACCATTAAAGCAGATTATACCGCAGGACACTCACTCGGAGAATACACGGCTTTCACGTATGCAGGTTCATTTAATTTTGAAAACGGACTGAAACTTGTCCATAAGCGGGGTGAATTAATGCGCGATATCGGTCAAAAACAAAAAGGTACAATGGCTGCGCTGATCGGACTTACGCAACAACAGGTAACTGAAATTTGTGAATCTGCAAGCGGTAAACTGATAGTTCAACCGGCGAATTTCAATTGTCCCGGTCAGATTGTAATTTCGGGTGATGTAGAGGCGGTTCACAGCGCTATTGAAATTGCTAAGTCGGAACCGTACAATTGCAGGTTAGCCAAAGTGCTGGAAGTCAGCGGAGCGTTCCATTCGGAGCTAATGAGACCCGCAGCAGATGAACTTCGGGTTGAACTCGATAAATCACCGATTGCAAATTCCAATATCCCGGTTTTCTCAAATGTTGAAGCAGAGCCGGTTACTGATAATGAAATAATCGAGCAGTTGCTTTTCAGACAACTTTATTCCCCGGTGAGGTGGGAGTCGCTTATAAGAAATATGATTAATGATGGAGTTACCGAATTTTATGAAATAGGTGCCGGGAAAGTTCTCACCGGACTCATAAAAAAAATTAACACTGAAGTTAAACTTTACAATATTTCAAACTTTGATGAACTCAACAAATTTTTAAACCGCTAATATGAACTTTGAAAATAAAATAATACTTGTAACAGGTGGTTCAAGGGGTATTGGCAGGGCAATAGCTGAATCGTTCAATCAACATGGAGCAACTGTAATTGTTACTTATAAAAATTCCATCAACGAGGCAGAATTCGATACGGCAAATATTCGACATCACAAATGCGACGTTTCCCAGATTGGGGAAGTCACAAAATTAATAGACGGAATAATTGGTGAATTCGGGAAGATTGATGTCGTTGTTAATAATGCAGGTATTACGCGCGACGGACTTTTAATGCGAATGAGCGAGGAGGATTGGGATGCCGTGATTGATACAAATCTTAAGGGCGTTTTCAATGTTACAAAAGCAGTTTCAAGGCAAATGATGAGCAAGAGATATGGAAGAATTATCAATATCACTTCAGTTGTTGGGTTAATTGGAAATGCAGGGCAGTCGAATTATGTTGCATCCAAAGCTGGTGTAATAGGTTTTACAAAATCAGTTGCAAAGGAGCTTGCATCGCGTAATATCACCGTGAATGCTGTTGCACCGGGGTTCATTGAAACTGAAATGACCGGTTCACTGAGCGATGAGATTAAACAAAATTATCTGAATTCAATCCCGTTAAAACGGTTCGCTAAACCTGAGGAAGTTGCAAATCTCGTTATGTTCCTTGCGTCCGACAGCGCAGGATATATAACAGGACAGGTGATTTCGGTTGACGGCGGACTTGCAATGTAAACTAAGTATCAAACTATGAAAATTTTCTCAGCCGTAATAATTGCCGTAATCCTGACCGGATGCTCGAGTGAACAGGTTTCATTCGACGGAAAGGTATATACTCATCAAACGGACTCAAATTCGCAGGTTGTCGGATTCGATGACGGTAAAATTTATTTCACCTGGGATGACGACCTCGGGAAAGAGTCGTTTACCACCGGTTACAGGATTGAACAAATGGACGATTCTACATTTAAAATTATTCTCGATAATCCGAATCCGTATATGCAAGGTGTGGAATGGGTAATTATATCCAAAGACGGCGAATCGTTTTATTCTAAAGATTCGGGTAAAAAATACAGCCTGAAAAAGCAGGATGGGCAATAAAAAGGTTATCTGGCTAACCGGAGCATCTACCGGTATCGGCCTCGCAATCGCCAAAACTACAATATCGAAAGGTTACTTTGTTTATGCAACCTCAAGACGGGCAGATGTAATCGAAGGTGAACTGATGGTTTGTAACGGAAAATATTCCGCATTGAACTGTGACGTAACTGAACCCGAATCGGTAAATGAAACGTACAGAACAATAATTTCAAATTCCGGAAAAGTTGACGTGCTCATTAATAACGCAGGTGTTACGGCGTTTAAGTCTTTTACCGATACTGATTTGAATGACTATAATAGAATTATGGATACGAACTCGAGAGGAACTTTCCTTTGTTCAAAAGCCGTAATTGACGGAATGAAACAGAGAAAATCCGGAATGATAATCAATATACTCTCAATTGCGGCAATTTCAAGTTTGACGGAAAGCTCGGTTTACTCAGCTTCAAAATCCGCAATTTTGACGTATAGCAACGTTCTTCGGGAAGAAGTGAGGAAAGACAGGATTAAAATTTGTAATATCCTTCCAGGCGCTACTAATACTGAAATGTGGGCTGAAGAGGTAAGGGAGAAATTTCATGATAAAATGATGAACTCTGAAAGTATTTCTGATGTAGTAAATTATGTTTTAGATGCACCGGATGATATTGCAATTGAAGAGATAATTGTAAAACCGGTCGAAGGAAATATTTAGTTCTTTGATAGAAATAGTTATGTAAACATTTGTTTACCGAATAAACTCAAGTTTGATAAATCGGGGGAATCTGAGTGAAAAAAGTTTAGCACGCTATTTGCATTCAGATATAAATAAATAATTAAAGCAATCGCCATGTCCGAAGTCAGATGTCCAAAATGTAAATCATTTGTGTACGTGCAACTTGAGTACTGCGATAAATGCGGCGCCAAGATTTTTGATTTCGAGCTCGATACCGAAGCTGATCAAAAATTTGATATGCACTACGACAACTACATGAACACAACTCACGAGCTACCTGCGATTTTCAAGTTTTTTCAGGTAGTCGGGATCCTGATGCTGTTAGGTGGTGTAGGATTCATTGTTTATGTGGTGTATTACAAAAACCTGATGATCAGTGCCCCCGTTGAGATATCAATTGTGATAGCTTCAGGTCTTGTATTATTAACACTGATTCACATTTACAAGCACGTCAGCAGGAAAAACATCAGGGATATACTTCCGAGAGAAACCCCTGCAGATTATTACCCATAAATGAATTTTCCTCAGGAGTCCCGATAGTAATTCTCACGCAATCCGGAAGACCGAAAGGTTTCAACGGACGGATAATTACTCCGTTTCGCAACAGGTATTCAGTTAATTTGTTAACTTCGCCTTCCGAGTTCATTCGTATCATTACAAAATTAGCGTACGAGGGAATGTAGTTTAACTTCAGTTCACCGTATATGCTGGTAACATATTCGTAACCTTCGCTATTCATACGAACGGAACGATTTACAAAATCTTCATCATCTAACGAAGCAATTGCACCTTCCTGTGCCAATATACCCGGCTCAAACGGGAGCTTGACTTTCATTATAGTTTCAGCAATTTCCGGCGATGATATCGAATACCCTATTCTAATTCCGGCAATACCGTAAATCTTAGAGAATGTCCGCAATATGACAACGTTATCAAATTCAGACAGAAATTTAACGGCAGATTCGTAATTACCTCTTCCCCGCGCATACTCGTAATACGCCTCATCAATTATAATCATGACCTCCCTTGGAACTGATTGCAGAAATTCCTCAAGTTCATCCCCGTTCACAATTGTACCGGTGGGATTATTCGGGTTACATATATAAATTATTTTCGTTTTATCGTTAACCGCGTTGGAAATAGCTTTCAGATTAAATCTAAATTCACCGGGATACATCGGGATCTCGATGAACTTTTGTTCGCGTCCCCTTGCCAGTACCTGAAAGCCGATAAAAGTTTTCTCTGAACTGATTACCTCATCACCCGGCACGAGAAAAGCTCTGAGCAAAACAGCTAAAATCCCTTCGCTGCCATTTCCTATGGCGATATTTTCAGGCGATAAACTGTCAATTAACGATATTTTTTCCCTCAAACGAGTTGCCGAAATATCGGGATATCTGTGCAATTGAGCCAGGGTATTTTTCATTGCTTCGACTGCTTTAGGTGAGGGACCGAGGGAGTTCTCGTTTGATGCAAGTTTGTAAATCCTTTCAAGCGAAAACTTTCGTTTAATTTCATCAATGCTCATCCCCGGAACGTACGGTTTCAGGTTTTCAATGTAGTCGGAAACTTTTATCATTTTTTTCTTCCAATTTATTGAACTGTTTCGGTGAATTAAATGGAGAAAATATTTTTATTTACATTAAAACTTTTAGCGTTATTTAATGAATTAATTTTTTTATATTGGGCGGACAATAAGCAAAGGAGGTAAAAATGGAAAAATTTCAGGAAATCGGCAACATTTTAGATTCAATGAAACCCGACCTTGAAAAATTCTACGAAAAAGGGCAAAATGCTGCCGGTACACGGATTAGAAAGGAACTAAACAATATCAGAAAAATCTGCGCTGATCTTCGAAAAGAAATTCAGGATATAAAAACCAGCAGAAAATCTTAATTCCTTTCGGTTTTTTCAATAAAAAAGTGGGTTACTGAAATGTCTGTATAAATTTTGTAATCCACTTTTTTGTTATTAATCGGTATCTTATTTTTTTATACTTAATGACCCCAAATTCCAACATCAGAAATTTTTGTATTATCGCCCACATAGACCACGGTAAATCCACATTAGCAGACAGGTTACTTGAATATACCAAGACCGTTGAATCAAGGGTTATGACAAAGCAAATCCTTGACAGCATGGATCTTGAGCAGGAAAGAGGTATTACGATTAAACTGCACGCAATTCAAATGAATTACAGGGCAAAAGACGGTAATGAATACATACTGAACCTAATTGACACTCCGGGTCACGTTGATTTCTCGTACGAGGTTTCGCGTTCTTTAGCAGCGTGCGAAGGTGCATTGCTCGTTGTTGATTCAACACAGGGAATTGAGGCACAAACAATCAGCAATCTGTATCTGGCGATCGAAAATGGTTTGGAAATAATACCCGTTTTAAACAAAATTGACCTTCCGAGTGCTATGATAGATGAAGTTACCTCACAGGTGCTCGAACTCATAGGTGGCGAAAAGGATCAGATTATCCCTGCAAGCGCGAAGACTGGAGTCGGTACCGAGGAAATTCTCGAAGCAATAGTAAAAAAAATCCCACCGGCACCGGTTAACACTGATAAACCGCTCCGCGCTATGATTTTCGATTCATCGTTCGATAACTATCGTGGTGTGGTGGTTCAGATCAGAGTTGTTGAAGGCGAATTAAATGAAGGCGATAAAATAGAATTCTTTTCGAACAATAAAAGGTTCATTGCTGAAGAGGTCGGTGTATTGAAAATGCAAAGATTGAGAACGAAATCCCTAAGATCCGGAAATGTCGGCTATCTTATTGCGGGCATTAAAGATGTAAACGATTCACGTGTTGGTGATACCATCTTCAACGCAAATAACCGGATTACTGAACCGCTCCCAGGCTACAAAGAGGTAAAACCGATGGTGTTTAGCGGAATTTACCCTGCTCAGAGCGAAGACTTTGAAAATCTCAGGGAATCCCTCTCAAAGCTCAAGTTAAACGATGCCGCACTTTCATTTACTCCGGAAAGTTCGGTTGCGCTCGGGTTTGGATTCAGATGCGGATTCCTGGGTATGCTCCACATGGAGATTGTACAGGAACGCCTTGAACGCGAATATGACCTTAATATTGTTACTACCGTTCCAAACGTTGAATATAAAGTTTACCTTTCCGACGGCGGCTTAGTTATAGTTGATAACCCGTCCGATATGCCCGAACCCGCGAGAATTCTCCGGATTGAAGAACCGTATATTAAAGCGCAGATAATCACACCGACGGAATATATCGGTAATATTATGAAGCTGGCGCAGGAACGACGGGGAAACTACATTACAACACAATATATTGACACTAAACGGGTTGACCTGCAGTTTGAATTTCCATTAAGTGAAATTATCTTCGATTTCTATGATAAACTTAAATCAACTTCGCGGGGGTATGCTTCATTTGACTACGATTTTGTCGATTACCGTGAATCAAAACTGGTTAAGCTCGACATATTGTTAAACGGCGATCCGGTTGATGCGCTCTCATCAATAGTTCACAAGGACAACGCTCACGATTGGGGAAAGAAACTGTGTTCAAAGCTAAGGCAACTTATTCCCCGACAAATGTTCGAAGTGGCAATTCAGGCGGCGATAGGGTCTAAGATAATTTCGCGCGAAACCATCAGTGCAATCAGAAAAAACGTTACCGCTAAATGTTATGGCGGTGATATTACACGAAAACGAAAGTTGCTTGAAAAGCAAAAGGAGGGGAAAAAGCGGATGAAACAAGTTGGCGCGGTGGAAATTCCTCAGGAGGCTTTCCTCGCAGTTTTATCAATTGAAAAGTAAATAAGAAAATTTGTCTAAAGAAAAAAAAGATTCAACGGGTACAAACACACTCGATAATTTGAAGAAAAAAATAAATCCCGAAAAGTCGGGTTCCGGTAAGGACAAAAAGAAATCAAAAATCAGGGAATACGCTGACGCTTTAATCTATGCAGCAATTGTTGCGTTTTTAATCAAAGTTTTCCTCTTTGAAGCGTACCGGATCCCAACCGGTTCGATGGAAAACACTTTGCTGGTTGGCGATTTCCTGCTGGTTACAAAGTTCACCTATGGCGCTACCACACCGAGGAATATCCCGTTTACCAATATTAGAATTCCATATTTTAAGTTACCAGGATTTAAAGACCCTGAACGGGGCGACGTAATAGTTTTTGATTTTCCGGGTAATCGAGATGAACTGGAATCGGAAGAAGTTATTAATTACATCAAGAGATGCGTAGGTCTTCCCGGGGATACGATTTACATTACCCAAAAAACTCTTCACGTAAATGGTAAAATTTTCCCAAATCCGCCGTACGCGAATATAATCGGCAACCCGTTACCCGAAAATATGCCGAATCCGAGAATCTTCCCGAAAAATTCCAAATGGAACGAAGATAACTACGGACCAATCCGGGTACCAAAAGCAGGTGATAAGATTATAATTACACCTGAAAACTTTACCTCATGGGAATACTTCGTTATGAAAGAAGGGAACAAAATTGAACTAACTTCAGATAACCGGGTTACGGTAAATGGCGAACCGCTGCCGAATAACGAATACACTGTTCAAAGAGATTACCTTTTCATGATGGGAGATAACCGGGGGAATTCGCTTGATAGCCGTTTCTGGGGGTTCATGCCGGTTGAGAATGTTGTAGGTGAAGCCCTCGCAATTTACTGGTCGTGGGATCCAGCTATTCCGTTTTACGATATTTTCCGGCTCATCGGCTCGGTCAGATGGGACCGTGTAGGGAAACTTATCAATTAACCAGCTTTTCAACATAAAAAAAAACTCCGGCAACTTGACCGGAGTTTTTTCTTTACGCTCGAATGTGTCATGTGATTTTCAATCTCATCGGGCGGTCAATCAACATTCCGGCAATGACATTCAACTAATTTTTACTTAACCAATAGCATCCTCTTCGTCAGTACGGTGTTTTTAGTAACCAACCTATAGAAATATGCCCCGGTCGAAAGGCTCGATGCATCGAAGCTGTATGTGTAATATCCCGGCGCTAAGTTCTCATTCACAATTGTTGATACTTCCCTGCCCGCTATATCAAAAACGTTTAGTTTAACCATCCCTTCAACCGGAACCTGAAAGTCAATTTGTGTAACCGGGTTAAACGGGTTAGGGTAATTCTGCAACAGCGCAAATACTTCCGGTGCACCAATCTCTACATTTATCACCGGCATGTTATCATCGCTCACGTTTCCATCGGTATCGTAACAAATCAATCTATAATCATAAACTCCGACTGCAAGTCCCTTATCGGTAAAAGTGTAATTTCTCGGCGTTGTAACGTTACCTGCACCGGGTATGTTACCTATTGCCGACCAATCTTTTGAACCAGTGAGTTTCCGCTGAATTTCAAATCTGTCGTTGCCGGCTTCCCATTCGGTTTTCCAGTTCAGTTTAACATTATTTTTCTCCGGAACAGCAGTAAATTCAACTATTGAAACCGGCAGCGTTCCGTCTTCCGAACCGATTGTAAACTGGCTGAACCCCTGAAGACCGCTCGCAATCAAACGTACAGGCAATCCAAGTTCATACTCGGTTATCGTGGACACGCAAACCCAATCAGCATTCTGGTCGGCGCGTTTCAGGATGTATAATCTGTCCGGATCTACAATTCCAAGCTGTGTCGAGATATCAATAATAACATCATAAGTCGCAGTTGAAACGTAATCATTCCCGGTGAATGCAATTTCCCAATACCGGTTTGCGACTACATCCGGAGTAAATATAGCTCCGGAAAAAGTTGTAGAGGTAAGGTTAGTTGCAAAAGTGTTATTAATCGGATTTTCATCAACCCGTGATAGCACAAGCACTCCTTCGGATGCGTCGGGGCTAATTCCGAAATTACCATCCCGCTTACCGTGATTTTTATTTATCGGGGTTCCGCGACGTTGTTCTTTGTAATATGTAAGCGGGGTCACATTTATCATCGGGAAAGTAATAGTTTCCAATAAAGCATCAGGTTGAGATATGGTATTACCACCTAATCCCGGTCTGAGCGCGGTAAAGTTAATCTTTGCGCCGTCAGATTCGAGGTTACCATAAGTCCCTGCAGCGTTTACAGATATAAATGACAAATGGTCAGCATCGGTAATTTTAACATTATCAATCCATGCATTGTTGCCGACTCCGGAAATCGCACTAAATGAAACAACAATCTTTTCTCCAGCATACGGCGTCAGATTTACAATCTCGTGCCTCCAATGATTTGCTGCCCCGGGTATAAATTCCGGATCCTGCGACGGTACTGTTCCGAGCGAGGGAATGGACGTCCAACCTTTGTCAAATATCGCAGGATTATAACTAATTCCCCCGTTGGTGGAAATTAACACCTGAACCACATCATTACCGGGTGATGTACTTTTAGTAGTGTAGGCAACATAAAACGCAAGCACCGGGTTTGTCATACCGGTTAAATCTATTAAGGGTGACCTGAGCAGTTGCGTACCGTTGTTCCCGAAGAATGCGGATTTAAGCGATGTGTCAGATGGTGCGCCTGACGGGTCAGTTGCAATATGAGTGCTCCAAAGGGATGCAGTACCGCTCGTTGTCCAAAGTGCCGGTGTTCTCCAGGATTCGAAAAATGGAAATGACGTTACCGGATCTGTTAATACTACAGAAACAGTCGTACCGTTATTTAAACTGTCATCGTCATTCAGGATTTGTGAATAGACAGTGAGGTTACCGATTGCATCTTCGTTTGAAGAAAGTTGGTTAGCACCGTTAAATATTACCGAAACTGAATCGCCCGGAGATAAGGCTTGAACGACTGTTACCGGTCCGACAGGCGGTAGCGAATCGAATTGCATATAAACATCTATATTGTTTACCGATTCATCACCGAGATTCTTCAGGTACACGGTTACATCTGAACCATTCCTGTCCAGAATCTGACCGTTCACCGGAGATGAAAATGAAGTAACAGCAACATCTCTGAACGGGTGTAACGGAATAACCGGAGGCTCGATAAGTGTTCCCGAAGCCATGTACTCATACCAGGGGTCTGTTGGAATATACGACATAATAATCGTACTCACTCCCGGAGGTGAAGTTTTCCATTCAAGGTCGAGATTCCCTGACGGGTTTGTAATTCCCGTTACGTAAAATCTGCCGAGTTTGTGCAGATTATGAGTTGTATCAATCTTTGCAACACGTGAGTTAAACTGATTTTGCGTGGAAAATGCCAGACCTGACACATTTACAACGATAACGTTCTGAGATAAGGTATCGGTAGCAATATTGTAGTCGTAAGCATGAGTCCGCGTTCCGTTGGAATTTATGAAATATGTGGATTCTTCAACGTAACCGAAAGTTTCAGCAGTGAAGTTAGAGTCATTGAAAAAGAACACAATATCAGCGTCTCCAAAATAAAGTGGTTGCGCCGGGTCGGTCGCTCGAAAAAATATATCAAAGAAAACTGTATCGCCGCTTACCGAATTGTTTCCGATTGATGCTTCGTACGGGACTTGCGACATTGAATTACCTGCTGATAAAAGCACGGTAATTATATATGCTAAAATTAATTTTATCGGTTTCATTTTATTTTGGTTTAGGGATTTATCAAATTGAAACACATTCAAAAGGATTTCCCCATATAGCTGTTTATCTCAACCGCTGCACAATTATAATCATTTTAAACACTCAGGAAAAACCAGAAAAAATATCGCCATTTTCGTATTTCCATGTTATTCGTCTCACACGGCTTTATATGGTTATAACCTCTTGAAGCGTTTCATTAAATTAAAGAACAAACTTCCAGGCACCCGGTAATCATTACGGTTTTACAATAAATCTGTTCCTGTTATTCCAGATAATGCCCCGTCCTCTACACCTATTATTCCATCACCTGATACATCAATACGCTCAGTGCACAGTTAATTGCTATGGTATGTATTTTTAAGACCTGAAATGTAAGATGAATTTCAATCCGGGTGGTTAATAGCTGATTGTCTATAATGGAAATGTAAACGTTACTGTACAGGTTTGAACTGTTCAAATGCCTGTTTGCAATCGTCGCAATAATGAATTGCTCTGCAAAGCGTAGGACCAAACGGAGTTTGAAGGCGGGTGTTTGTGCTGTTACAAATCGGGCACTCGACATTGGTAATTAGTTCAGGTTGAAACTTTCCGTTATTCAGTCTCGGGAGGGCGAACCGGGATTCTTTCAAAATCTTCCGCCCACTTTCAGCAATCATATCGGACGTCCACCTTTTTTCAAAGGTAACATCCACAATTACATTTTCAACTCCTAATTCTTCAACTTTGCGCCGTATTTCATCCCGCAAATAGTTGATTGCCGGACACCCTGCGAAGGTCGGTGTCATCTTTATTTTCACTTCTGAATCACTGACATCGACAGAGACAATTACGCCGAGATCAATCACTGACAACCGGGGGATTTCCGGGTCCATCACCTCGCAGAGCTTTTTCAATATTTGTTCCTTTGTAACGTTCAATTTACCATTCCGCGTCGGGATCAATTTTAAATACTTCCGACATTTCATCGAGCAACGGTTTAAGATAATCGGTATGTATTCCTTTTCTACCGCCAAACGCCGGTTGAATATTGTTCAGGTCAGGCAGTATGAGCCCCGCAGATTCGATTAGTGGAACGACTTTTTCAATCCAACTCTGTCGAAGCAATTCCTCACCCGAATAAATCCCCGAATCACTGAGCAAGTTCTCACCGCTTAAAGTTTCAAACATTCCGAGCGCAAGCGGCAAACATTCGTCCAGCGCAGACTGCATAAGCCGGTAGCTCTCTTCATCCGCCTGGCTGAGTTGCTTTATCCAGGTATCAGCGTGAAGAACGTGATATATCATTTCACCTTTGAACTTTCTAACCGCCGATGCAAGCGGTTCGTAACTGGATCCGGAAAGCATCCCGTACCGGATAAACATTGCATGGTCAAAAAGAAAATGCCTCATGAGCGAAAAATTATACTCGCCAATAGGATATTCTACAAAATGACAACACCTGAACAAATTTTCGTCACGTGCGAATGCGTTTGTATCGGGTTCAGGTTCACCGAGTTCGTGAAGCATTTCAAAAAAATTCTGTGCATGCCCGATTTTATCCTGAGCCATGGACGAGAATGCAATATCTTCTTCAAGAATCGGTCCCAAACCGGTCCACTCGGAATTACGGTGTCCGAGGATCAACTCGTCATCGGCTAACAGGTACAATAATTCTTTCAGCGCTTTGGTTTGTTCCTTGTTGAATTGCATATTACTTTTTACTTTTTTTAAATCTGTTTATTCTGTCCATAACCTTGTATCCACCGGCTTCCCTGTAAATTTTCTCGTCATTTCGTTCAAACATAATTTCATCTCCCGGTGCAGTAAATACATCCGCAGTTTTTACAACCCAAAGGCTGACAATTTTCGTCCTACGGCCAAATTGTTCTTTAGCGAGTATATAAGCCATTTCCGGGTTTGGAGCGTGCAACGAGCCAACGTGCGAATGGTGTTGACCTTTTTTCACCTGTACAAATACTTCGAAAGTTTGCCAGTGATCGAGCGGTTTAAGGTCAATAACGGGTTCCTTATTTTTTTCGATTTCAAGGCGGGTTATCCGCGGGTCAAGTGATCTGATTTTCATAATTAAATATAAGGCAGATATTGATACTGCCCGTAAACCTGATTTAAGAGTTTAGCTGAGTGGAACAACGTATTGTTCGGAATTGCGAAGTAAAGCCCGCCTTACCCATGCGCCCTTTTCTTCAGCTTTCTTTCTGACTGCAAGACGCTCTTTATTGCACGGTCCGTCTCCGTTTATAACACGTTTAAATTCTTCCCAGTCGGGTTCAGTGTATTCCCATTTACACGTTTGTTCATTTTTTCTCAATGCGGGATCAGGGATTGTCAGACCAAGGTCGCGGATTTTCGGTACGTACATATCGAGAAATTTCTGCCGCATTTCGTCGTTCGATGCCATCTTCAACTTCCATTTCATCATTGTTTCGGTATGAACGGAGATTTTATCAGAAGGACCAAAGAAGTGCATAATCGGTTTCCACCATCTGTTCAGCGCACCCTGAACCATCTCTCTCTGCGTCCTGGTACCGGTTGCAAGGAAAACTACATTGTCGTGACCATATTTCAGGTGAAACGATTCTTCCTGGCAGATTCGTTCGAGCGCTCTGCAATATGGTCCGTAAGAGCCCTTCGAATTTGCCACCTGATTAATAATTGCGCCTGCATCAATCAGCCATGCAATGATTGCGGTATCAGCCCACGTTTCTGCTGGATAGTTAAACACGTTAGAATATTTGGATTTCCCGTTAATCAAATCGTTTATCATCATCTCCCGCGGTTTACCGAGAGTTTCAGCCGCACTATAAAGTAATTGTGCATGTCCGACTTCATCCTGCACTTTCGCCATCAGCGCGAGTTTCCGCCTGAACCCCGGCGCCCTCGTGATCCACGTTCCCTCCGGAAGTGCGCCGATTATCTCCGAATGAGCGTGCTGTTCTATCATCCTGATAAGTTGCTTCCTGTATTCGACCGGCATCCAGTCGGTTGGTTCAACCTTATCTCCTGCCGATATTCTCGTCTCAAATTCTTTAAGCTTTACGCTATCTTCAATTTCGCCCGAACCGTTTTCCTCGAAAATGTATCCGCCACCGTACATATTATTTTTTAATTTTTGATTTATATAGTTAACCCGTTAAATGGTAAAATAATTTCTATAAGTTAGTTGTTTGGATATAAAATTTACATGATAAATTTACCGGAAATTCTAACCACTTAAAATCGTAAGTGAAATTTATTATTGATTGCATATTCACAAACTACTGCAACTAAATTAAGCTGTTTGAATTATTTTTCGGAAGGTTTGAGATGGGACATAAAATCGTAACAGAATCCAGAATAAAACATGCGGGTTTTTTTTTATTATGGAATTAAATATATTTATGAAAACAAAAACAAAAATGAAAAGAATATTCAGCAACCTGATACTCATCGGGCGACCTGCATCAGGGAAATCCGAAATAATTGATTTCATACACAAGACTTCGAATTTTAACCGGGATCAACAATTGCATCTCGGAAAGAGAATCCATATACTCGACGATTTTCCCATGCTTTGGGCTTGGTTCGAAGAAGATTATTTTATTGAACACGTCTTCGGGAAAGAGAGGTTACATTCGACAAGTGAAGGCTATTTCAAGGAAAAGTACATGTGGAATTTGCTGCTGAGACGAGTTTCTCTCGAACATACAAAAATAGTGAAAGATAGTGCAGACGAATTCGCTGACCAATCAATTATTATCGAGTTTGCGCGTGGCACCGAACACGGGGGTTACAAAGAAGCATTCGAACACCTGTCCGATGAAATTTTATCTGACGCAGTCGTGCTCTATGTTAAAGTACCATACGAGGAATCACTCCGGAAAAACCGTAAACGAAGGAATCCGGATAAACCACATAGCATTCTGGAACACAGCTTAGATGATAAAGTGCTTGAAACTCTCTACAAGGAATGCGATTGGGAAGAATTTTCATCCGGTGATAAGGAATATTTATATGTGAGGCAGCACAAAATTCCGTATGTGGTTTTCGATAATATGCCATCGAAGACAGATTCAGCAGATGACCTTGCACCTGAATTAAACAGGTTACTAAACGACCTTTGGGCTATATACAACAGATAAAAAGAAGGGTGGTATTTCTCCACCCTTTTAATTTTTACTCCTCTGATTTATTCTTCTCGTAATTATCAATTATCTTTACCTCGATTTCTTTAGGTACTTCTTCATAGTGCGAGAACTTCCGTTTGTAAGTACCCCTTCCCTGAGTAAGCGAGCGGAGTTTGGAAGAATAACCTTCCATTTCAGAGAGCGGCATTTGCGCTTTGATAAGCTGCAAATGTCCTTCAGATTCCATCCCCATAATTCTTCCGCGCCGTGAGGATACATCGCCCGAAACTGCACCCATGAACTCTTCAGGGAAAACGACTTCAACATTGTAAATCGGTTCAAGCAAGACAGGACTTGCATCTTTGAAACCTTTTTTAAATGCCTGCGATCCGGCAATTTTAAACGAAATTTCATCTGAGTCAACGTTGTGGAAAGTCCCGTCAAATAATGTAACCTTTACGTCAACTACTTTAGAACCAACCAGAATTCCCTTTTCCATAATCTCTACAATACCTTTTTCAACTGCGGGGATAAAACGACCGGGTACTACACCGCCAACTATCGCATTGACAAATTCAAATCCGTTCCCCCTTTCGAGTGGCTCAATTTTAATATGAACGTGACCGTATTGTCCCCTTCCACCGGATTGCTTTTTGTGTTTATACTCTGAATCATTTACAGTTGACCTGATTGTTTCCCGATATGGGATTCTGGGCTCAGTAACGTCAACCTCAAGCCCGTATTTATTGTGCATTCTCTGAACAATCGTTTGAAGGTGAATTTCACCTTGACCGCTGATGATTGTTTGGTTCGTCTGGGTATCGAAATTTGAACTAAAAGATGGGTCTTCCTCGTGGAAGGAATGTAGCGCAACTGAGAGCTTATCTTCATCGCCCTTATTTTTTGCAGAAATCGCCATGCTGATATTCGGATCGGGAAATAAAATACCTTTGACAACTACCGGAAGATTCTTTGATGAAAGTGTGTTGTTGGTATGTGTATGTTTTAACTTCACGACAGAAGCAATGTCGCCGCAAATAACTTCCGGGATTTCCTTCCTGTCTTTCCCCTGCATCGTGTATAGCTGAGACAACCTCTCGTTCATACCGTTGTTCCCGTTCACGAGATCCAATCCCTGCCTGACCGAACCTGAGTACACCCTGAAAAACGAAAGCTCACCAATGTTCTTTTCCGATACTGTTTTAAAAATAAACATCACCGGTTCACCTTTCGGATCGTGCTTGATTTCAATCAAATCTTCTGTACCCGGCTTAAATCCGGATTCGGTGTCTGAATCAAGCAGGCTTTCACAATATTCCGCAATGAATTCAAGCAATCCCCTGATACCGACATTTGAGGAAGCGCTCGTACAAAACAATGGAAATATTTCCCGCTTCGACAAACCAATCTTAAGTCCGCGATCGAGATCTTCATCACTTAACGTTCCCTGATCAAAATATTTTGTCATTAATTCTTCGTCCTCTTCAGCAATGGTTTCAATAAACGCCTGATGATATTCATCTGCTTTTGCTTTCAGGTTATCCGGAATGTCTTCAATTGTATAATTCCCTTTTCCGTCTTTCGAGTATTTCAGGAGTTTCATCTTCATCACGTCAATCACTTCGCTGAACCCTCCGCCGGAGTTAACCGGAAACTGGATTACAGTTACTCGGTTACCGAAACCCTCTTTCAACTGGCTTACAACATTTTCGAAGTCAATGTTTTCGTGGTCAGTTTTATTAACGACAAAAATAATATCATTTTTATAGTAATCCGTGTATCTGAACGAAATTTCAGTTCCAACTTCCCTGCCCTTCGATGCATCAACGACTACCAGCGATGTGTCGGTAACCCTGAGCGATGAAACAACTTCGCCTATGAAGTCCATAAAACCGGGCGTATCGAGAATATTCAGTTTTAGCTTCTCGCCTTTATTGTTTTGGATAATTGTATTGAGAAGTGAGGAATTGATTGACATTTGTTTTTCTATCTCGTCTTTATGATAGTCGCTTACCGTATTCCCTTCTTCAATTGATCCCATTCTGTTAATTGCACCGGTTGAAAACAGAATTGCTTCCGCAAGCAAAGTTTTCCCGGTACCGCTATGCCCTATGAGAGAAATGTTCCTGATTTGTGATGTAGTGTACTCTGGCATTTACATTACTCCTGAATTTTAATTAGTAGAAAACGTCAAGATAATATTCAATTTTCACACTAAAAAGTTAAATATCGGATTCCATTTACTTATCAGATCGAATTTTGCGGATACTGTATCAAAATTTTCGCCTTCGGGAGATTTTGACTTCAATACCGAAATAAAACTCGTTAAATTTCAGAATGAATGAAAATTATTTTCCAATCACAACATACGGGATGCCTATTCTGAGGCAGGTAACGTACAAAGTAACTGAAATTGATTCAAAGTTGATTGAGAATGTACAGCGGATGTTTCTGACAATGCTCAATGCTGACGGTATCGGGCTTGCTGCTCCGCAGGTAAATCTGGATCATTCGTTTGCAGTGATTGACATAAGCATGATCGAAGAATTCCAAGAGATAAAACCATTCACCATGATAAACCCGGTTATAATTTCGAAGGAAGGAAGCATAATTCTTGAAGAGGGTTGTTTGAGCATCCCCGGCATCAGAGCGGAAATCGAGAGGCCGGAAAAGATTTTTGTGAAATATACTGACCTTAGCGAAAGAGATGTTGAACTCGAAGCGGACAACTTACTTGCGAGGGTTATACAGCATGAAATTGATCACCTGAGCGGAAAATTATTTACAGATTACCTTACGATAGATCAAAAAAGACAACTTAAAGATTCGCTCGATGAGATTAAAAACGGCAAGGTAACTACACGCTATCCATTACTCATCCATTCCAGATGAATATAGTATATATGGGAACGCCGGAGTTCGCAATCCCAACTCTGGAAGCAATTTACCATTCTCACCACAAAATCTCAGCAGTAGTTACTGTACCTGACAGGCAACGGGGCAGGGGACAAAAGTTATGCACGTCACCGGTGAAAGACTTTGCAATTGCCCGCGGAATTACGGTACTTCAGCCCGAACGCCTTAAATCAATCGAATTCACCAACCGGATTACAGAGATTTCACCGGATTTAATCGTAGTGGTCGCTTTCAGGATTTTGCCCGAACGAATCATCAGCATACCGAGGTATGGCGCAATAAATCTTCACGCATCGCTTCTGCCTAAATACCGTGGTGCAGCGCCAATTAATCGCGCAATTATGAACGGCGAAACAGAAACCGGTGTTACTACATTTTTTCTCGACAAAAATGTTGATACAGGGAATATCATTTTACAGGAGAAAATTCAAATTTGTGATGACGATAATGCGACTACGCTGCACGACAAATTAAAATTGCTCGGTGCTGAAGTTGTATTAAGAACGCTCGAATTAATTGAAAGCGGCAACTACACACTACAGAAACAGCGTGACGTAAGCGCAACAATGGCGCCGAAAATTTTCAAAGAAGATTGCAGGATTGACTGGAGTCAAAATGCCATATCCATTCACAACAAAATCAGAGGGCTTTCACTATACCCCGCTGCTTGGACAACCTTCAACGGGAAAACCATTAAGATTTTTTCTTCAAAGATAACCGCGCTTCCCTCTCCCTCTGAACTGGGAAAGATTGTGATTAATGATAAAAAACTTTTTGTGCACACAATTGATTTGTTAATCGAGGTGACTGAGCTACAGCTTGAAGGGAAATCCAAAGTTACCGCTCACGACTTTATAAACGGCTTGCGCGAAAAATCAAATTTATTCTTCAGCTAAATTGTCTGAAGTGATTTTACTTTTTCTCAACAAAAACCGGGAATTCCAAAAGAACTGTTACGCACCTTCGCATAAAGTTCAGGGTTAAATTACTTTACAACGGCAAATACTAAATCGGTAATAGGCACAAGTTGAGTGGAGAGAAAGTTACTAACAGTAAGCGGTGATAAATTACTTTTTACCGCTCCCATACCTTTTTTCCGAATTTTTTTCAGAACGGATTTTTCGTAAAATTTCAAGTTTACGCTTCAGTTCAGATTCAAATCCGTTTACGGTCGGAATATAAAACTCTTTATCTTTCAATTCAGGTGGTAGAAAAGACTGACCGGAAAAGTGATTTTCAAAATCATGGTCGTACTGATAATCTCTTCCGTAGTAAAGGTCTTTCATCAGTTTCGTAGGCGCATTTCTCAGGTGCAGCGGGACATCGGGAACCGGATTATTTTTAACTTCATCCAAAGCATTTTTAATTGCCATATAGGAAGCGTTACTTTTCGGGGCGAGGGCGAGATAAACAGCAGCCTGCGAAAGTACAATTGACGCTTCGGGCATTCCGATAAAGTTCACCGCATGAAAAGCATTGCACGCAACGTTTAAAGCCTGTGGGTCAGCGTTACCTATATCTTCACTTGCGAGCACAATCATCCTTCGGGCGATGAATTTCGGGTCTTCACCGCCGTCAATCATTCTCGCCATCCAGTAAACTGCAGCGTCCGGGTCGCTCCCGCGCATACTTTTTATAAAGGCTGAAATAACGTTGTAATGCTCTTCACGGTTCTTATCGTACTTTATATAATTGACCTGAAACGATTGTTTGAGCAATTCATTTGACAATTCAGCTTTATTCTCCTTTGCGCCAAGTTTCACTGCAAGTTCAAACCCGTTCAGCATTTTCCGTGCGTCTGAACCCGATATTTCAAACAGGAAATTTTTGTCCTCAATTTCAATCTCAAACTGCGATAAAAATAAATCTTCACTGATGGCGTTATTCAATATTTTTTCAAGGTTGCCCTTGCTCAAGGGTTCAAGCACGAACACACGACTCCGGGAAAGCAACGGCGAAATTATTTCAAATGACGGATTTTCTGTTGTAGCTCCAATTAAAATTATCCAACCCTTCTCAGTTGCGTTGAGAAGCGAATCCTGCTGCGCTTTATTAAACCGGTGTATTTCATCAATGAACAGGATAGTTTTAACTAAGGATGTTTCCAGACGGTGCTTTGCTTCAGCAATAGCATCCCTAACATCTTTGACGCCGGAGCTAATTGCGGAAAGTTGAATCATAGTGGAGTTTGTTTCTGCAGCTATTAATCCAGCAAGAGTGGTTTTTCCGGTACCCGGGGGACCCCATAAGATCATATTGTATATTTCACCGGATTTAATGAGCGCGCTTAAAGGTTTGCCCTCGCCGAGCAAATGTTCCTGACCTGCGAATTTTTCGATGGATTTTGGGCGCATTCTTTCAGCAAGCGGAATTAACAAGCTGTCAGGATTTTCTTCGAAAAGTGATTTCACTGAAATTAACTTATAAAATATATTTGCTTTATCCTACTCTATTTTATTTTCCATAGAATAAACTTTGTACATTACATATTTTTGGTAAAATTCACTATGGCAGACAAAACCGTTAACCCAACAAAAAAAAGGCTTGAAGAGATTGAAAAGGAACTGGCAGACCTCCAATCGTTGAAAAAAGAATTGGTAGCGCACTGGAACCTCGAGAAGGATTTAATTAAAACTATCAGGGCTTCAAAAGAAGAAATTGAAGACCTGAAGGCTGAAGCTGAGCAACTTGAACGTCAGGGAGATTTGACAAAAGTAGCAGAGATTAGATACGGAAAAATCCCCGGTCTTGAAAAGCAAATCAGCGACAAGACGGAGGAGCTTTCAAAAGTCCAAAGCGATAAGAAAATGCTGAAAGAAGAGGTTGATTCAGAGGATATCGCAGAGATAGTTTCACGATGGACAGGAATTCCCGTTTCGAAAATGCTTGAAGGCGAACGTCAGAAACTATTGAATATGGAAAAGAACCTTGAGCAGAGAGTAGTTGGACAGGATGATGCTGTAACAGCAGTTTCTAATGCAATAAGGAGATCCCGTGCGGGCTTGCAGGACGAAAGCAGACCAATCGGATCATTCATTTTCCTCGGGACAACCGGGGTTGGTAAAACTGAACTGGCAAGAGCGCTTGCTGAGTTTCTTTTCGACGATGAAAAAGCTATTGTCAGAATTGACATGAGCGAGTATATGGAAAAATTTGCTGTATCGAGGTTAATCGGCGCGCCACCCGGATATGTTGGTTATGAAGAGGGGGGGCAATTAACTGAAGCCGTCAGAAGAAAACCTTACTGCGTTGTGTTGCTCGATGAAATAGAAAAAGCACATCCCGATGTATTTAATATCCTTCTGCAAGTACTTGACGAAGGTAGGTTAACCGATTCGAAAGGCAAAACCGTAAACTTCAAGAACACGATTATTATTATGACATCAAATATCGGTTCTCATCTGATTCAGGAAAAAATGGACATTTTAACTGACGTTAACCGAGATGAGGTAATGGGCGAACTGAAGGTTAAACTTTTCGATCTGCTGAAATCATCTATTCGCCCGGAATTCCTTAACCGAATTGACGAAATAATTTTATTTAAACCGCTCACTCAAAAAGAAATCAGGTTGATTGTTGACCTTCAGCTGACAAACCTCTTCCGACGATTGGAGCATAACCAAATTACAATGACTGTTGACAATGAAGTAAAGGATTGGCTGGGGAAATTGGGATTTGATGTGGCTTTCGGTGCCAGACCGCTGAAGAGGATCGTTCAGAAACATCTGATAAACAAACTATCGGAGAAAATACTAGCTGCGGAAATTCTACCCGGTGATAAGATAAATGCCGTTCTCAATGTTAATGGGGAAATTGATTTCGTTAAAGTCGGCACCAAATCCCCGTCATAATAATGATTAATTACACCAAAAGTTTTTTCAATCTCAGAATACTAAAACTGAGCGAAATACTCCTTCACGAAGCTACCGAAAGCAACCGACTCAGAAATATTTATTCCAGAATTGCAAGGTCAAGATTTCTGATGAATCCCGTTATCGTCGGTAAATATGGTGAAGAATATGTACTCATTGACGGTGCAAACAGAGCCGGCTCATTAAAAGAAATCGGTTGCAAGTTGATCTTAGCACAGATTATAAATTATAAGAGCCCCGATGTAAAATTGCTAACATGGGATCACCTGATTTACAATTTTGATTTGCACATGTTGGATAGGTTTGCAATCAGACATAACCTCAAATATGAATTAATCGAGGGTGTGATATCAAAACCTATTGTTGAAAATAAAGATGACAATATATTTGCAACCGAAATCGAATCGGGAAAGACATTATCGATTGAATTACCGTACGAGTTCTTTGATAAAATCAAAGCAATTACCAATCTGACCAAATTATATTTTCACAAATTCAATTTCGACAGGTCTGAGTCCGAAATAAGCATTTCAGAGTTGAGAAAATATTCCCGAAGGAACGGCGTACTCATTAAGTTTCCGGCATTCAGTAAACAACAAATTATGAGGATTGCTCGCAGCAGTCATCATCTGCCGGCGGGTATTTCGCGGCACATTGTAGTCAACAGGGTTCTGCATGTGAAGTATGATATTGAAAAATTAAAAAGCACATCGGGGATTGAGACGAAACAAAAGGAGCTTGAAGATTTATTGTTGAAGAAAATTGACTCGAACAAAGTCAGACAGTACACCGAATCAGTAATAGTTTTCGACGAGTAGTGAAACTTGAAAATTTCATAGCGAGACGTTACCTCTTCTCTAAAAGGAAGATTAACTTTATAACAATTATTACGGGTATTTCCGTGATTGGTGTTACGATTGGCGTAGCAGCAATGATAATTGTTCTATCGGTCTTCAATGGGTTCAATCAAAAAGTTACATCAATTTTGGTTAATTTTGATCCACACCTAAGAATTGAATCCGCTAATGGAGAGTTGTTAACCGACTATCATTCAATTCAACAGAAGCTCGATAAAGCAGGTTACAGCAGGTCATCGCCGTTTACTTTAACCAAAGGGATGGTCAGTAGCGAACAACTCAACAAGGTTCTGTACGTAAAAGGTGTGGATGCGCAAACTGTTGATAAAGTTTCGGGTATTAAGGATGTAGTTGTACTTGGTGAATTCGATTTAAAAAACACAGGTGAGGTCGGTGGGATTGTCATCGGGAGACCGATTGCAGGCGAGTTACGGGCATTAACCGGTGATACTATTACCTTGCTAAGTCCAGTCGGTCTTGAACATTCGCTGACACAATTCGTAAAACCTGTTACCAAAAGATTCGTTGTGCGGGGAATTTTCGATTCCGATAACAAGGAATATGATTCGAAATACGCTTATATATCGCTTGAAAACGCTGCCGAATTGTTCGAACTTGGCGATGGTGTGCAAGGAGTCGAAATTCGACTTAACGATATAAACGAGTCAGACGATGCAAAGGAAAAGCTTAAAGAAATTTTCGGTAACAACTTCAAGATCATGACATGGTACGATTTGCACAAAGATTTCTATTCAATCCTTAAAATTGAAAGATTGGTCGCATTTATAATTTTAAGTATAATAATTCTTGTTGCATCCTTTAATATTCTCGCGTCGTTAACTATGACGGTAATCGAGAAGAAGCGGGATATCGGTGTTCTCAAATCAATGGGTGCAACTGACAAAACCATTACGAAAATTTTTCTAACCGAAGGCGTAGCTGTCGGATTAATCGGAATGATTGCCGGCAGTATCATAGGGCTTGCAGTTACTCTTGCACAAAAATATTTTGAATTTTACAGAATTGATTCATCGGTTTATAAATTCGACGCGTTACCGGTTGAGTTGAGGTACACGGATTTTATCTTTGTACCTCTTGCAGCTTTTGTACTATGTTTCCTTGCTTCACTTTACCCTTCAAGGAAAGCAGCAAAGCAAAATCCGGTTGAATCTATAAGATGGGAATAATGTCAGAAAAAGAAATCTTAATACAGGCTACCGGAATAAAAAAATCTTACAACACAAGTAAGACAAATAAACTTGAGGTATTAAGGGGTATTGACCTGAAAGTATATAAAGGTGAAATTGTTGCAATTGTCGGGAAATCCGGAACAGGTAAAAGTACTCTACTGCATATATTAGGAACATTGGACAAGCCGGACGAAGGCAAATTACTTTTCAGGGATAAGGATATATTCGAAGGAACTGAACGGGAAATTGCATCGTTCAGAAATACAAAAATCGGTTTCATATTTCAGTTTCACCATCTGCTGCCGGAATTTACCTCGCTCGAAAATGTTATGATTGCTATGATGATAAACGGAAAATCCGACAGGGATAAAGCGCTTGAATTAATGAAAGAAGTGGGCGTTGAATCACGTGCAAATCATAAACCATCACAAATTTCAGGTGGGGAGGCGCAACGTGTTGCTATAGCCAGAGCTTTGGTTAATTCACCCGAACTCGTTCTTGCTGATGAGCCAACCGGTAATCTCGATACAGCGAACGCAAATGCGGTAATCGAATTGATTTTCCAACTACGGAATAAATTCAACATGGCGTTCGTAATTGTTACGCACAATGAAGAGTTCGCATCTAAGTGCGATCGCGTGATTAAAATGTCAGACGGATACATTACATCATATTAGTATGCGTGAAAATCTGCAGTGTAATAATCCGGTGAAGGTTAAATTTGAAATTATCTTTTCGCAATAAATGTCAGAAATTAAAATCAGGGTAACGGATTTAAATTTTTTTTATGAATTTGGAAAAGTTCAGGCGCTGAAATCAATTAACCTTGATATACCGAACAACTCAATAACCTCTCTTATCGGACCATCGGGATGCGGGAAGTCAACTTTTTTGAGAACACTCAACAGGATGAACGATTTGATTGAGGGGGTAAAAATTGATGGGAAAATTTTAATTGATGACACCGATATATACGACAAGCATACCGACGTTGTGTCTCTAAGGCGACGGGTAGGGATGGTGTTTCAAAAATCAAATCCATTTCCGAAATCAATTTTTGATAACGTTGCATACGGACCGTCAATAAACGGGATAAAGCGTAAATCACAGCTCGAAGAGATAGTAACCGAAGCGCTCAAACGTGCTGCTATCTGGGACGAAGTAAAAGACAGGCTGAATGATTCCGCTCTAAGTTTATCCGGAGGTCAGCAACAGAGAGTGTGCATCGCGCGGTCGCTAGCAGTAAACCCTGAAGTACTACTCCTTGACGAACCGGCAAGCGCGCTTGATCCGATTTCTACCACAAAGATTGAGGAATTAATCTTTGAATTAAAAAATAAATTTTGTATAGTTATAGTAACGCACAATATGCAACAGGCAGCCAGAGTAAGCGATAAATGCGCATTCTTCCTTAATGGCGAGATAGTTGAATACGACAGTACAAGAAAAATTTTCACCGACCCGAAAGATATCCGGACTCAGAATTATATTACCGGAAGGTTCGGTTAATTTAAATAAAAAACAAATACACCATGTATCATTATCTGGAAGAAGAATTAGACCAGCTCAGAACAAGAATCATTAAAATGGGTAGTCTGGTCGAGGAGCAAATTGAATTTGCTTTCAGGGCGCTGTTTGAAGGTAATTTGGAACTCGCCAAGTTAGTTGTTGAACGGGATGATAAAGTGGACAAATTCGATATTAAAATTGACAAACACTGTCAGCGTATATTTGCGCTTACACAACCGGTGGCAATTGATCTCAGGTTAATAATGTCAGCTTTAAAAATTAACAACGACCTCGAAAGGATGGGCGATATTGCGGTAAATATTGCCGAACGAGTTCCACCTCTTATGAATTACCGAGACTTGCTCGTAAAAATGAAATTGGATGAAATGACCGCTATCGTACAAAAAATCGTTAAAGGAAGTATCGATTCGTTTATCAACAATGATCCGGAAAACGCTCTCGAAATAATTAAAATGGATTCAGTTGTTGACAATATGGATATTGAAATTTTCCAAATGCTGGTGGATGAAATGAAGCAAAACAACGACTACATTGAACCATGCTCGCACGCTATTACACTACTTAGGAATATCGAACGATTGGCAGACCACGCAGTAAATATTGCCGAAGATGTCTTCTTCCTTACCGACGCAAAGATTGTTAAACATAAGAAAGAATTTCACCGGACTCAGGACGAGGGCAACTTTTAATTTTTCAAATTAATCTTGAAAGTTACTTCCATTAGAATGCTTCCGGTGAGAATAACATTCCTCTATTCTATAATACTACTCCTTGCTTCAGTCTCTGTAACTTTTGCACAGGCAGATGATTCACTAAATAGCAACCAGCCATTTGCTTCTAATGTAGTAAAGAATGTTTCGTATCTCAACGATACAACAAGTTCGTTCAACTACATGCGTTATATATGGAGCGACAAGCGAACTATTTCAGAAGTAATGAACCAGAGGAAAGGATATTTTGTAAGCCAATTTTACAGCAACGGCGGTCGGGATGCAATTATGAACAACGATTTACCACCTCAGTCTATCGGCGTATTCCGCGACGGGATTCAATTAAACGATCCGGTAATAGGAGGAATTGACCCCGAAGTGTTTTCAATTAATGAAGTAAATGCAATTGAAGAAATTTCTGCTTCGAGATCTTTACTTTACGGAATAAATTCATTCGGCAGATCCTTCAATGTAATTACGAAAGATTATTTCACTCCCCTCCCTTTTTCACAGCTCAGATTTTCACAAGACAGGGGGAACTCTCTTTTCGCTGATGTATTCTATTCTCAAGCGCTTTCGAAAAATTTCGGATTTCAAATCGGTGTCACAAATCAAAATTTTGATGGCAGATTTATCAATTCGGCGTTTTCAACATGGAAGTCCCGAACGAGGATTTCCTTTTATCCGAATAACAATCTTAATATCAAGGGGAACTTCTATTACAACTATCTGAAACGCGGCTTAAATGGCGGTGTTGAACCCGGATCCGATAATATTGATTCAATGCTCTCGGGTGATGCTGAAGTGCGAAACGATTTTAATTCAGAGGAAAGCGAGCTCATTTCATTCGATTCGAAAATAGTTGCGAGATTATTTAAAAATCCACAATCTTTGACAAAAGTGAATTTATATTCACAAAATATTCTCCGTGGATATTCATTTAAAACATCGGCATCGCAAACAAACACTTTCCATAACTTTTACCACTCAGTCATCGGTGGGTTGAACATCTTACAGAATATTTTCCTGGAACATAATGAACGCTTCAGTTCTGATATTATAGTTGGATGTGAGCTTAAACTAAGTAAAACTGATTTCGGAAATACCGAAAGATCTCTCAATATTTATTCTATTAAAACCGGATATGAGCTAAAGTATAATCCGGTTACACTTGCGGGGATTTACAGATTTGACCGTGCAAACGATTTTAATTTTTCAAGTTTCTCAATTGAGGGCAAAGCATCACTATTTAACAGTTCAGAATTCGGGATGAACATCAGCACGGGAATCAGAAAAAACGGATTTAGCCGAATTTCATCAACTCGGGATGGATTAATAATATCATCGCCGGGATTTTATACGTTTGAAGGTGGGATTGATTTAAGATACAGACAGCTCTCATTTGAGTTTTATACTAACAAGAACCACGATAACTTGAAATTGTGGAATGAAAACAGTTTCAGCGCTTTATTCTCTTATTCACCCGAATGGATGACATTTGAATTCATTTACCAATACAGTAAAGCTGAAATATATCCGGAAAATTACGTTAAAGGGTGCTTGTTTTATAAAGGGATTTTGTTTAACGGGAATCTGAAACTTCAAACCGGATTTAATTACTACTACTATAACATTGAGAAAATTTTTGAATACGATTACGAAACCGGTAATTTTCTAGCGACAGGCAAAGAATTTCCGCGGAAGAATCAATTCAATGTAGATTTCTTCGTAGGTGCAAGAATTGGAAGCGCAAACGTAAACCTGACGATTGCCAACATATTTAATTCGCTCTTGTACAATGCTTACATTTATCCGTTGGACAACCGGGGCGGGTTTTTAAATTCAATTTCCAGATTTACTATCGTGTGGGATTTCCTGAATTAACTCATCGCACGCCTCAAATACCTTCTCCACTGTTATATTCTTTATGCACTTCCACTTATCGTTACCCTGCCAGATACAGGATGCGGGTGAAGGAGAATTATAAAAACACGGGCTACAATCGAGATCTTCACGAACAATACGGTGATTCGTCTTCCACGGGTATAGTTCCCTGCTATTAGTATAAGCGAATATTGCAACGGTAGGTATTTCAAAAGCTGCTGCGGAATGCATAAACGCCGTATCGTTCGATACGAACAAATCACAAAAAGTCTGGCGAAGGAGAGAATCCATATAATTTTCAGTTGAAACTAAAATTGCATTTTCTCCAAGCGAACTTTTAATCTCACGGTTAAGTTCAAATTCGTTACCGAAGATGAAAATAAACCCGTTGTGAACATTGATAAGTTTATTACAAAGCTCGATAAACTTTTCCTTATCCCATCGCTTGTGAATATGATTTTTTAAAGTTGATGATCCCGGATGAATTCCTACAATTAATTTATCTGAAACTTTCAGAGAGTTTAACCAATCCCGGGTTTTCGCTAATGCGGTTTTATCAAGTGAAATTTCAAGTTTACCTACTTCATTGTCATTTACCTCAACAAGCTCCCGTATTGCCCCAATATTCTGAAGGACATTATGTTTGTTACGTATTTCAGGGATGAGGTTGGTATTCAAAAATTCAAATCTGTGAAAACCTGATTTAATGTATGAGAACGCAATTCGTTTTTTTGCGCCTGTAAGAAATCCAAGAATATTATACTCTGCCCTGTTTGTGGGATAAATATTTACTGAAACATCAAAATTATTTTTTCTGAGTTTCAGAATCTCCTTAAAAGAAGACAATTTGGACTGATTCAGGAAATCAATAAAGTGAATGTAATTTATATAAGGTGAGTTACCGAACATTTCTGCTACTGACCTGAACATCACCAATAAATGTATTTCGCTATCGGGATATTTTTCCCGGAGAATTTTCAGTGAAGGTGTAAACATCAGGGCATCGCCATTACCGGGCAGGGCATTAATCAGGATTTTCATTACTGTTGAATTAATCCGGGCGAATATTCTTTTATCTTGCTCAGTCGTTGATTTGCTTTGACTGTATCGCCTTCTTCCATATACATTGAATAGAGATAATAATGCCCGAGTGTAAGGAAATCGTTAAGTTCAGTTGAAGTTGAGAATCTAAGTTTTGCCGCCTCTTTATCACCCTGTCTCAATTTCACTTCACCAAGGAAAAGGTGTGGCAACCCGAAATCAGTAGGACCTAACCTTATGGCTTCCTCAAACTCTCTTATAGCTTCACTATATTTCGATTGATCTTTCATCAGGTTCAATCCTCCGGTAAAGTGATTGATAAAAGATTTATCATAATTTGGATTTTCAGGTAAGCTCCTGTAACTTTGTATTTGCTTATCGCTTTTCCTTTTATAAACGAAATCTGTAAACTTCATCGCAGGAATTGAAATCACGTCAGGATAATAATCTTTAAGAAAATCGTGAATGGTAAACAATGCCCTCTCTGCGTAGGCGCTTGGTTTAATCCCTGTTGAAAAATATATGTAATCCGGTTTACGGGACAGAACGTAACCCGCGTTGTAATTTCTTTCTTTCCAGCCTATATAACCCTTGGAAATCTCCGGTATCTGTTCAGGTTTATGAGCAATTACCTCATCTGTAAGTCCAAGCATATCAATTACAGAAACGTTATATCCGGCATAAAATGAAACTGCCCCTATTGTAGTTGCTGCAATAGTAAGCTTTCTACCTTCCTGTTGCGATTTCTGGTTAAACCATGTACCTGCTAACTTCATTTTTTCTACCAAACCATTTTCAAGATTGGTAACACGCTCTATATTATCCTTCTCATTCTGATAATTATAAAATGTAATTAAAATGCTAATTGCAACTATGGCGAAAATTGCGCCGGTAGGCGAAGATTTAAATATATCGCTTCGGAATTTCTTATATAACTCTGCCAGAATTTTCCCGAACCCGATAAAAATCAAGGGAGCAACCGGAATAAAAAATCTGTAAAGTTGGAGAACGTCGCCACCGATGTAAACGATATAAATAGTAAACATCGTATAAACCAACAGCAACAACGATATATGGAATCTGTAGTATTTTATTTTCATTAAAAAAAATGGTAGAACGAAAATGACACCGAACAATAGGTACGATTTGAAAAAATTCCAGACGTATTCAATTCCCGTTTGAAAGTACACCATCGAAAATCCTGTTTTGGCGTAGTATGTATTCGGGAACGGGTAACCGTAATATGAGATACGAAACAGAAAATAAAGCGCAAGCGGCACGACAAAAATCCCAAACATTAAAATATTTTCTTTAGAAAATATTTTGCTTACAACTGCTTTCGTCCCTTCACTTTTATACGTAATATAATTGTATCCTATGAAATGCATTAATATCAAACCAAAAAGATACAAACCTTCCGGCCGCGTCAATGAAGCCAATAACAAAAAGATGCTTATTTTTATATCCAGTTTTCCGCTTTTAGCTGTTTTGAAATAATAATACACAGTAGCGAGAAACAATGCGGTAAACATTGTGGATTCCATTCCGCTTACAGCCCAATAATTAAATGCACCAAGAAATGTTAAAAATAAAACCGGAAGCAAATTCAAGACAAGCTTATCACGTTCATTGATTTTGCTATTTAATCGCTTTGACTTTTCGGCACTTTCAACCGGAATTAACGATGAAATTAAATATGTTATAATGAGAATGACCACTCCGAACAATACGCTCAAATATTGCGCAGTGTTAATAATATTAAGTTTTAAAAATGAAAAGATGCTCAGTAATAACAACCAAAGAAAATTTGTATAACCTTCAACTCTCTCGCCTTCATTGAAAACAAGTCCGTGACCGCTAACAAAATTCTCTACGTATCTGAACGTAATGAACGCATCATCTTGAACGAACCGGGTATTGAAGCACAAATAAATAAAAATGACACAAAGCAACCCGATTATAATATAAGCAGGATTTAAAGCAGGATTAGATTTTTCAACAACGGGTACCGATACCTTTTTTTTGTGTTTTGACATGCTTTGTATTTTATTTAATTTTCATCTGATTCAAGTCGGGATTTTAAATCTTCAATCTTAGCAGTAATATTCGGCTCCCCGGGTTCTACGAGTAACATCCGGTTTAAAACATCAATTGCTTTTCCATATTGCGATGATGTCTCATACAAATCCACAAGTATTCTATACGGGCTATAAAATCCTTTAGAGTTCAATGGATTTCGATTTATCTCCGCCAGTGCATCACTTTCAATTTCGGGCAAATATAAATTGAACATTCCGGTTTCACCGATTTTATAATAAGTCATGGCCATATCGTACTTGACCCTGTAATCAACCGGTATCATTGATTCGGATATATTTGAACTCATCTCACGTAACGTTTCATTCGCTTTTTCGAAAGTTTCAGGATTCATTGCGTAATGCTTTGAGAGTTTGATGTATAAAGTCCGGTATGTCTCAATCATTCTCACTTGATCTTCTGTGAAAAATATATTCCTATCGTTTAACCCTCTGAAAGAAAATCCTCGTGCTGAATGAGTATAAAATTTATCTGTAAGATTAAAAAGACACTCATTCATGACCAGTTCATTTATCGCAATATTTGACTTTGAACCTACTTTGAACGGTACAACACGGTATGCCATGCCTTCGAGCAATAAGTAATCTTCGAGACCTATAAAGTTATTTGAAGTTAATGTAATGCAAAAGTAAACCGGCCTTTCCCAGTTATTCGCTTTTAAAATATCGAGAACTATCAAATCGGATGAGTTTACAGCAGTTATCATTTGTCCGTTATACTGCTGGCTGATTGTGGCCGGCATTTCAAAATTTATTTCACCGGGTTTCATTGACAAAGTATCCGGATAGGCTGACATCGGAACGCTAATCTTAATCGGCTTTGATTCAGGCCATTGGAGCGGACGAAGTTTTGTAAGCTGCGCATCTGAATAAGTCATCGGAACCGGTAACGAACCAAATGGTTTTTCGTTTTTCAATTGAAGATTATACCATGGCATTTGCGCAAGTGATAGATTAACTACCCTGACATCCTGACGAATCCCGTAAGCAGTTTGTAATGCCCAGAGTGTGAATGTATCGTTATCACCATTCGTGAAAAGGATAGCATCTTTTTCTAAACTCTGGAGTATGTTGTACGCATAATCAAAAGGGACATAATTGTCAGACCTGTCGAGATAATGATAATTGGCACGCACCATGTTCAAAGGTGAAAATAAAAGACAAATTAAAAGTATAGTTACAGTTAACGGAATCGGTGATGTACGGTTTTTGAAATATTGAGATATCTGTTCGATGATACCCGCAACACCAAAGCCGATCCACAGCGAAAATACAAGGAAAGCACCTACGTAAAAGTAATCCCTCTCCCTCGGTTGCGGATCCTGTTGATTCTGGTACAGGGCGGTAATTATTCCCATCAGCAAAAACATAATCAGAAAAACAATCGCCAGTCGCCAGTCTCTTCTGAAGTGATAAAAACACCCGAGCATACCAAGAAGGAACGGGATTGCCCATAGTTTTGAAATATCCACACCGGCTCCCTGGTCGTATCCTGCTCTACCTATGAAGTTCCAGAACAGATACCTGTTGAACATTTCGTTTATTTGATATTTCCACAAAAACTCTGAATCTGAAGAGTAATTCTCCCAAGTCCGCCAATGCATAGCTTCAGTGGAATATCTACGAGGGAGAAACAGCGGCTGATTACCATATTGCTCACGACTTAAATACGAAACAAGAGAGTTGAAATCTTCCGGCGAGTTTTCATTGATGCTGAGATTATCAACCTGCGCCCTCAGTATCACCATGGTATATGTTGAATATCCGGTAATAATCAGGAAAATTGAGATCAGTGCAAGGTTGGCTATTTTACGATTCGAATTTGAAGTATAATAAATTCCTGCTATTAATAATGAAAGTATAACAATTCCAATCCAAAGGTTGAGGTTTAAAATCTGTGGTAACCCGATTACTAAAACCGGATAGACAATAAGGAACATAGCGGTTGAAAGTATTACTGCCAGTACTAAACCTTTCAGCGAATATTCGTATCTCCTGAAATAGAACATCAAACCGGCTATGAAAATAATCTGAACTACGAGCAAATGAATACCGATTGAAATACCTGCAATATAAGCGACGAGCATGAGATATCTATCGCTGCCTGATTCATCCGCTGATTCCCACCAACGCATCAGGAAATACACTGCAAGAGCAATTAAAAAAGTCCCAAGACCATAGACTTCTGATTCGAGCGCATTGAACCAGAACGTACTGCTGAATGCAAGTGAAAGAGCGCCAATAAAAGAGGAACCACATACGATCAGCAAATCAGAAATTGAATTTACGTTTTCCTTCCAGTTTGTAATTATTTTCGTACTTATGAGATAAACTAAGGCAACCGTTCCCGCACTTGAAAAAGCTGACAGATAATTCATTCTCAAGCCGTAATCAGTTGATAACGGAAGCAAAGTAAAAATCTTACCTATCAATATAAAGAACGGAGCCCCCGGTGGATGCGGGTTTCCAAGCGATACTGCCGATGCGACAAATTCACCACAATCCCAAAGTGAGAATGTAGGTTGAACGGTAATTACATAAACAGAAACCGAAATTAAAAATGCAAAAATTGAAAAAATCTTATTTGTTGTCCGGAATTGCATATATATATTTAATTAAAAAAAGCTATTACAAACTGTAATAGCTTTTTAAATATTACACAAATTTCAACATTAATCTTTCTTTGGTTTATCCCTGTAAACAAGGATAGAGTCAATCAGTCCGTAATCTTTAGCTTCTTCAGGTGTCATAAAGTTATCGCGTTCAGCATCGGTTTGAATTTTTTCAATTGTTTTCCCGGAATGTTCTGATATTATCTGATAAAGCGTACTTCTGGTTTTCTCCATTTCCCTCGCCTGAATTAAGATATCCGTTGTTTGCCCCTGTATTCCACCAGACCAAGGTTGGTGCATTAAAATTTTTGAATGAGGAAGTGCGATACGTTTACCTTTCGCACCACCGGTGAGCAATAATTGTCCCATTGAAGCAGCCAACCCGACACAGGTTGTAGATACATCCGGACGAACGTATTGCATGGTATCATAAATTCCCAAGCCGGCAGTTACACTGCCGCCCGGTGAGTTAATGTACAGCATAATGTCTTTATCCGGATCTTCGGATTCAAGAAACAGTAACTGCGCAACTATCAAAGAAGCAATTTCATCGTAAATCGGATTACCAAGGAACACTATTCGCTCCTTCAATAATCTTGAGTATATATCGTAGCTTCTTTCACCTCTCGAGGTTTGTTCAACCACTATCGGGATGAGCTGATTATTTAACCGATCAAGCCCATTGTTTATTAACTGTGAATTTTTTCCAATTATGTCTGTATAATGCATGAGTAATTAAATTTGAGTTTCTGTTTTCTGTGTTTCAATTTTTTTTGTTTCTTCGGTTACGTTTGCATTTGAAACAACAAAATCTATGACTTTCTCTGTTAACAGGTTTTCAGTCAAGGATGGATTTTTCATGTATGTTTCGAGCAATTTGTCAGGCGGGATATTAAACCGTTCAAAATTTAATTTCACCATCTCAGCGAAGTCATCTTCGGTAAGTTTTAAATCCTCCAGTTCAATAATCTTCTCCCGTATCATATACCACGATGCCTGCTCGTGTGCAATTGGTCGCGATGAATTTTTCATCTGCTCTTTTTCTTCAGGTGTAAGTTTCCGCTTCAGACGTTCTTCATAATTTTTGTACATCCCATCAATAATATTTTCAATGTAAAATTCGGGAATTGGTATGGGATTGCTATCAATCAGTTTCTTTATGGTTGCAGCTGAGAGTTGCTTTTTTGATTCGTTTTCATAATAATTTTCAAGCGATTTCCAGATTGTCTCCCTGAACTCCTGCTCAGTTTTTACATCGTCCTTTCCGCTAAGCTTTTTAAAAAGTTCTTCATTCAATTCGGGTGGTATCACTTTCTCAACCCTCTTAATTGTCACTTTTGTCTTCACCGGCACACCTTCAGAATTTTTCATATCAATAATCCTTTCTTCGCCCTCTCTAATTCCCCGTAACGCGGATTTTATTTCGGGGAGAAGATCAGGGTTATTCAAATAAACGTGTACATCTTTTTCCGACTGGCCGATTATCAGTTCGCCATTTTCATCAAGGTTGTTAACATCCATCGTGAGCCGGTACTCATCATCTAATGCTTCACCGTCAAGCTCGAATGATGAATTTTGATATAAATGAAGCTTTACTTCTGAATCAACGAACTCTTCGTCAACTTCGTAATTTATTTTAGTCAACTCGATCCCTTTGTAATTTTTCAGCTCAACATCGGGTCTGACCTCGAAACTAATTTTGAATTTGAGATTATCTTTGGGTTGATATTCAATAAAATCAAGTGAGCCGGCAGTAACTATATCAATTTTATTTTTTAAAACGTAATCCCTGAACACTTTGTTGGCAATATCTTCGACTGCAAGATGTTCAATACTATCGCCAAAATTTTTTCTGATGAGATTAAGCGGGACTTTGCCTTTTCGAAAGCCAGGTAAAGTTAGCTTCTTCCTTTGTTCAGCAATTGCCTCGTCAAAATATGGTTGTAATTCTTCATAGCTCAATGTAGCTTCAAATTCCCTCTTACAATTATCAAGTTCTTTAAGAGATTCTTCCACTTGTATCGTTAAATTAATAAAGCTAATAAACTACTGATTGAACGGTGAATTTACAATGTAATTAACCGGTCGGATTTATCAAAAACTGTAATTTCATTTACTCTTGATGACAAATCTTACATATTTGTTAACAGATTTCAGCAGATTGCTTTTTATTAAAAAGTCAAATATTCCCCGAGCCGGTCTTGGACTTTATACTTCAAAAAAAATTCTAAAGGGGGAAATAATTGCCGAATACCAAGGGAAAATATATTCGTGGGATAAATGCCTCGAAAGGGCATATGATGAAGATAAGGAAGGATATGTTTTTTATATTGACAAAGAGCATTGCATTGATGCGTACGATTATCCGGAAAGTCTCGCAAGATATGCAAATGACGCCGAAGGATATTACAGGGTAAAAGGAATTAAAAACAACAGTGAGTATATTACAAAAAATGGTAGCGTGTTTATTGTTGCAACCTGCGATATTAATTCGTATTCGGAAATTTTTACTCCTTACGGGGAACAATACTGGGAAGATTTCGAGCCTGATGATGATATGGATTAATACCTATCTTTCACTTAGTATCAACTGATGAAATCCAAGAATGAGGAAACTTCCGTTTGTCCGGTTTGCAATTCATTGGTAGAGCTTGTGTTTGTTCACGGTCATTACCAGTGTCCGTGTTGCAGGCAGATTATCTATTCTTGCTGTGAAGGAATTGAATCAGCGAGAAAAAATGAGGATGAAATTAATGTTGAATCTGAAAAAATTTCAAACAAAAGCATTCAACTGAAATTAAATTTTGGCAAGTCGGAAGAATTTTAAACTGCACTTAATAAAATTCAGCAATTGATTAAATTACCATAAGCCCTCGTGGTGTAATGGATAGCACAATAGATTTCGGCTCTATTAGTCAGGGTTCGAGTCCTTGCGAGGGTACTAAAAGTCCGGGCAGTAGTCCGGATTTTTGTTTTTATCCGATACTAAAACTTTATTGATTAAATTCAAATCGCTTATTTTAAGTATCAATTACAGTATCCGGCGGATTTAAAAATACTTCGTACGGAAATTGCGGTTATTTAATAAACTTTGTAAAATGAATTAAAGTAGATTCACGGCATCAACGTCAATGGTAAGTTGTAATTTTGACGGGAAGTTTTTCTCCGCATACGAACGGATACCGCGTAGTACGGAGTTGATAGCACTTCCTCCGGGGTCCTTTTTCTTACTGCATTTCATCAGCAAATGGTACCGGTGTTTATCTTTCAACTTTGAGAATAGAGGTTGATTTGGAGGAAGTACATCAGCAATTTTATTTTTATCCAGCTTGGCAATCAGGTTAAAAATTTCTTTTGTTTTAGATTCGGTTAAATTGCGATCGTCGGATTTCAACTCAATAAGCACCAATCTGCTGAACGGCGGGTAATGAAGTTCTTCCCTGTTTGTGAGTTCTCGTTGAAAGAAAGAATTGTAATCGTGTTCCTTTACATTTTTGAAAACATGATAATCACCGTGATTGGTTTGAATCACAACTTCACCCCTTTTCAGACTTCTACCGCTTCGCCCTGCAACCTGAGTTAAGATTTGAAATGTTCTCTCGGTTGCCCTGAAATCCGGATTAAGCAAACCTATATCTGCATTTACCACACCAACCAACGTAACGTTCGGGAAATCGAGACCCTTTGAAATCATTTGTGTTCCAACGAGTATATCAATTTTCCCGTCATAGAAATCCTGAAGTATTCTTTTAAAATTCCGTTTCGAACTGACTGCATCAGAGTCCATCCTTTCTACAACTGCTTTAGGGAAAAGTAATGCAATTTCCTCTTCAACGCGTTCCGTACCTGCACCTTTGGGTATAAGCCTTTCTGAACCGCACTGTGAACACAAACCGGTATAGTTTCTATGAAATCCGCAAAAATGACACTTCAAACTTTGAAATGATTTGTGATATGTGAGGGAGACACTGCACCTTGGACACATTTCAACATTCCGGCAATTTATACATTCAGTGTACGAATGAAATCCGCGACGGTTCTGGAGTAGAATTATGCTTTCCTTCCTGTCAAGCCTTGTGTCAATTTCCAGAATTAATTCTTTGGAAAGAAATTTTAACCTAACTTTATCAATGAAATCAAAGAAATCAAATTTTACTTTATTCGACTGACTGTTTACATACTCTTCAAAGGATTCCTTATCCTTTCGTGCAAGGTCAATTATTTTTATTTCCGGTTGTTTAATATCTTCAGGTCGTTTCGTAAGTTGAAGCAACTTATATTTCCCTGATAAAGCGTTGTAATAAGATTCAATTGACGGTGTAGCAGAACCAAGAACCACAGGGCAGTTAAAAATTTTTGCTTTTACAATTGCTGCATCACGCGCATTATATCGCGGAGAATTTTCCTGTTTGTAAGATGCGTCGTGTTCTTCGTCAACAATAATTATCCCGAGATTTTCAAACGGTGCAAAAAGAGCCGATCGGGCGCCAATGATGATTTTAACATTTCCGTTTCGAATTGAATCAAATGTATCAAGCTTTTCCCCGTCCGACAACCTGCTATGTATGACACCAACTCTGTTGTTGAACCTATTCCCAAACCGGTTTATGAGTTGAGGGGTGAGTGATATTTCCGGAACTAAAACAATCGCAGTTTTACCGACAGACAATACCTTCTCTATTATGTTAAGGTAAACTTCAGTCTTTCCACTACCGGTTACACCGTGTAATAGAAAAGCTCCGAACTCCTGCGATTCAATTGCTTTAACAACTTCATTAAATGCCTCTTCCTGTTCAGTGTTCATTTTGATGTTCGATTGATTCTCCCTGAACCCGACTTGGTTTATGCGATAATACCGATCTTCTTTTACATTGATTAAATTTTTTAACACAAGCGAATCAAGTGATGGAGAAGTTATCCCCGTTAAATCTATCAGATCTTTCTTTGATATCTTGTCAACATCGCACATCAACCTGAGCACATTTTGCTGCTTTTGTGATCGTACCTTTCGTTCACGGATGACTGTGTCAATATCTTCTATTGCAAAATTCCGTGAATAAAATTTTATTAACTTTGCCCTCGTCGGCTTTTTGTAAAGCAAATGCTTTTGAACGATTCCTGCTCCGATTAAATTGTTAAGCAATGAATCAACGGAATCCGTTCTAAGCTTTTTGAGAATTTGTTGTTTAGAAAGGTAAGGATCACCTGAGCGTTCAAACTCCTCAATTATCTCCACGTAAATTTCGTTTTCATGTTTGAATTTATCGAAACGACTTATGTAATCATCGCTCAGCCGATAGTAGTTTTCGCTCCTGATATTGGTATTACGTGGAATTGAGAGGAACAGACATTCCCCTAAAGTTGAAAGGTAATATTCAGACATCCATTCTCCGAATGAAAATATTTTTTCAGTTACCACCGGTTCTTCATCAAGCACCGACTGGATTGGTTTTATTTTTTCGATAACGGATATCTTAGATACTGAAACTATAATTGCTGTTGTAACCTTCCGCCCGAAATTTACAACCACACGCTTTCCGGAGGATACGTCACCGATAAGATATTCTGGGATTGAGTAAGTGAATAGTTTATTTATTGGTAGATTGAGCGCTACTTTCGCGTACATTGCTTAAACCTCCGGTTGATGAAAATATTCGTCTTGCGATAAAGTAATTTATCAGGACAAGATTTGAACCTGCAAAAATAAAAATGACAGCTATAACCGGATTTACAGAAAATCCACCATAGTTTAATTCAACCGAACGACGAAACCAGAGGTATTGTTCGTTTACAAACATATATTCAACAAGCACAAATCCGATGTAAAAGATCAGACTTAAAAAAAAATATTTCCCGATATTATATTTCTTTAAAATTATGTTCGATAATACCAGCAATACAAGCGACGATACGGGAATCGCAATAGTGTAATAACTTTTTATTGATTCGAATTTAGCCAGGATATAAACTGACTCATTGTGACTGCGCAACAATGAAACCATTGCATAGGTCATGTAAACAAATACAGCTCCGCAAATGAGAAAATATACCTGATAAAGAAAAATATATTTATACTTTTTAATCATGAGACAGAGAATAAAATAACCATAGCTATACCCAAAAAAATCATGAGTAGTGCGATGAGAAATATCAAAATCCGCGATGCAAGTTTTCTTCTAACCTCAGGAGACAACCCCTTTTCCAGAGGCAAAATAAATTTCTTGTAATAATCAGGGTTGTTTTTCTTGTATTCATCTGCAATCTGTTTGAAATACATTGGGCTAAGCGCTTTGTACTCCTTGAGTTTTTTAATATCGGGTAAACCACTAAAATCAATCATACCGAATTAAATTATTTTAATGTTGAATTACTTTCCGGACTTCTTCCGAATATCTCAGTAACAAAAGATACCAGGAATACAATTATTACACCAAACATTGTAAACCATGTTAGATTAAGTTCAGGTATTAAACCAAACTTCGGCAACAGGAATAACAAGACAAGAATTACAATTGAAACTGAATAAGAAACTGCTGCATCCACAGCTCTTGCATCTTTGTTAAACATCCCGAGCAAAAATACTCCGAGCAATCCACCGTAAATCATGGATTGAATTTTTAAGGCGTAATCAACTGCAGGATTTGTTTCGCTTTGAAACAGCATACCTGTTGAAATAATCACTATTGCCCAGAATAAGGTCGCTAATTTCGAGTACTTCAATTTAGTTTCTTCAGAATTCCCCGAGAATTTATCTCCAAATAAATCAAGGATGGTTGCTGAGGACAACGCATTAAAGGTTGAAGACAAAGTTGACATAGATGCGGCGAGAAGTCCGGATACTACTATTCCCACTACTCCGACAGGTAACTGTTCAATTATGAACTTTGGAAATATTTCATCTGGTTTTGTGAGAGCATGATTCTGGACGAACATTTCCTTGAACGGCAACCCTTCGTAGAATGCATAAAGCATAACCCCTATGATAAGAAAAATTGCAAATTGCAGGAATACAATAAGTCCGCTGAAAATTATTGCCATTTGAGATGATCGTTTATCTTTACAAGTTAGCAGACGTTGCACAATCATCTGATCCGTACCGTGCGAAGCCATTGAAAGGAATGCGCCACCGATAATTCCGCCTATGATTCCGATACCACCGGTGAAAAATTCTGTCAGCGATAATTTTTCCTGTATAGTAAAGTTTATAACCTGAAACTTATCATCGGGTTCAGCAAATCTCACCACATCAGCCCAACCGTTCGGCAACATATCAATTATGATATAAATTGCAAAAAGCGCCCCCAGAAAGTAAATTAACATCTGCACCACATCCGTCCAGATGACTGCTTTAATTCCACCGATGTATGAATAAATAACAGTGATAATTCCAACGATCAGAATACACTCGAAGTAGCCGAGTCCGGTAATTAACTTTATCGGAATTGCTGTCGTAAATAACCTTACACCATCGGCGAAAATGCGCAAAAAAATAAAGGTTGATGAAGTATATTTTCTCATCGGATCGCCAAAACGATTTCCGATGAACTGATACGCGGTTTCAATTTGTCCCTTATAATACCTGGGGATAAACACAAACGCAATTACAATTCTCCCAATTATAAATCCAATAGCGAGTTGGAGGAAATTCATATTGGAGATGTATGCAACTCCAGGGATACTGATAAAAGTTAGCGTACTTGTTTCAGTAGCTACAATTGAAAAGCAGGCAGCCCACCACGGTATTGACTTATTCCCGAGGAAGTAATCTTTTACTCCGGATTGCTTTCCTGCCATCCATATTCCGAAAATCGCTACACCAAGCAGGTATAAAACGATAATTATCGCATCAACATTTGAAATATTCATGTAGATTTATTGAATTCCGAGATCACGTTTCATGTCTTCGGGCAATTGTTCACCCAGTTTAATAAGTTTAAGAGCATACTCGCGGGATCGCTCTTTATCGCCAAGCCGAAAATACATAGCCGACATATATCTCATTGCCTGCGAATCAAACGGATTCATCTCCAGCGTTTTCAAAAGTAACTTTTCAGCTTCAGGATAATTTTCACGCTTTAAGTTTATAAGTGCGAGATTCAGGTATGCTTTACTGTTCGATGGATTAATCTCAATCTCCCGGTTAATAAAACTTTCCGCTTTCGCAAAATCACCGCGTTCAATATAAATATATCCGAGATTATTATTGATGAACTTTTCGTTAGATGAGATATTATATGCCTGAAGGAAATACTGCTCGGCGGTTGTAAGGTCTCCCACAGAGACGTAATAGTTACCCATACCCGAATTTGCAAGATGTGAATCGGGACTTGAAGTTACCGCCTCTGTCCAGAAGCTTAACCTGCCCGAGAATACGTGAATATATTTCAAAGTATAAATGCAGAAAATGACTACAATAGCTGAGAGCACATACTCGACTTTTAAACTTCCAATAGATTTTCCGGAGATATATTTCATTTGTGACATGATAAGTACAAGACCCGGAAACGCAGCATATAAACGATGATCCTGATTGAACCCGTCAGGATTAACTGCCAGTCCAGGTAAAAGGAACAACAGATACCAGCATAAACCGAATATGAAAATCTTATTGTTACGCATTTGATTTTTATAAATGAAATAAATCGTTATACTCCAGAATATAATACCCGGAATTAACGATGTATCTTTAATCATGGGTAGCACAGTTATATCGAAAGGGTAAATCAATTTTCCGGGAAGTAGAACAAGCAACGGAAGATTAGAAATTATTGACGAAATGATATTTTCAGGAGCGGTTGCATCGCTCTGCGCAACTACACCACTTCTTACAAAATAGTATAAAACGATAATCGAAACCATCGGTACTAGGATTGTAACAATTGCCTTACTTTTTCTTCGTGCATCTTTCTTAAATAGAAAATACCAAAGTATAACTGCCGGAATTAGTGATATTACAAGTTCTTTTGTGAATACAAGTACGGAAAAAAGTATCAACGATAAAACTAAATCCGTCATCTTTTCTTCCTGAAAATATCTAATCGTGAAAAAAATACCTGAGAGTAAAAGCAATCCTGTCATCGAATCGTTCATTCCGGGAATCCACGCAACAGCCATGCTGAACATGGGATGAACTGCAAGCAGCAAAGCGGAAAATAATGATAGTTTGTCGGGTAAATTAAACTGCTTCATTACCAAGAATAAAAATATGCACGCTAAATAATGAATCAGGATTTGTACAATATGAAATAAGACGAGCGAATCAGTTCCGCCGATTGATGCAATTAAAACCAACAGGAAATTAAATGCAGGCCTGTAGTAAATATCTGCAAAGTTTCCGGAAGAAAACAGCGTATTTCTGAAGGATTCTCCAATCGCTGATATGTTGGTAATATTTTCTAAAAGAAGGTTTTGATCATCGAGGTGAGTGTATCCGAAATGGATTGATTGGAAATATACTACAGCAATTGCAACGAGTATAATCAGGAAAGAGTATTTTCGGGAATCTCCAAGCGTTTTTAATTTTCCCTTTTTGATTTTCATGCAATCAATCGAAAGATGATTTCCCTGTTATGAAATATCCTTTTTCGTTTTTCCCTACCTTTACAAGCGTATTGTACGGATCGTGTTCAAAAAATAAATCCCAGCTTTCAACTGCAGCTAATTCGAGAGTTTTTCGTTTCTCCTCGAGCGTCGTTAATGGAAACAAGTCATAACCCATGATGAACGGGAGCGGTATATGACCGGCAGTCGGGATGAGGTCTGCGAGGTATAGTAGTGTCCTGTTTCCATCAGCAACCTTGACGAGTTGCATATCTTTCGTGTGTCCGTTACATGGAATCAGTGAAATTACATCATCAAATTTTGTCTCGCCTTTTATAAGGTTAAGTACCTTAGAGTCCATCAACGGTTGATAATTTTCCTTAAAGAAACTTGCTTTATCCCGTTCACTTGGATTCATTGCCCATTCATAATGTCCTTTCTGCACATGATAGACAGCATTGGGAAATGAAAGTGTCAAACGGTCTGATTCATCGAAGCACGTATTACCGCCAGCGTGGTCAAAATGTAGATGTGTCAGAATAACGTCCGTAACATCCTCAGGTCTGATATTTAAAAGCGCAAGCGAGTTTTCAAGAGTGTATTTTGAGAAATCAACATCATATATCTTGTTTAACTTTTCGGAAAGTTTATATCCCAATCCGGTATCAATTAGAATAATGCGGCTTTTACTTTTTAGCAACAATGCGCGTGTACACATTTCAATTCTGTTCTGGTTGTCTGCAGGATTGGTTTTTGTCCACAAATTTTTAGGAACAACACCGAACATTGCCCCGCCGTCAAGTTTGAATAAACCGGTCTGTACCGGATAAATTTCATAATCACCTATCTTCATGTGTAATTTTTTCCGTATAACTTAACAATTATGAATAATAATTTACATGTAATATAAATCAAACCGCTATGAAATACCTTTTATTTTCAATATTATTTTTATCGGCAACAGTCGGGGACATATTTGCTCAAAATGCATCGGATTATTTCCCGACACAGTTAGATTACAACTGGTTTTTTGAGATTAAAATGCTTGATTCACTTAACAATCCGGTTTCGGGCAGCTCAAGGTTCAGGCGCGATACATATACCGGTGAAGAAACTTTCATAGGGAGGCTTGCAAAGGTTGTACACGAACACGACTACCTCAGCAACCCGATAGAGCCGGGAGTGGTAACGGATACTGCACGATTTAGTTTAGAGGGGAGCAATGCGTATGAATACATCAGTTTTACCGGTTCATTAGATACATTACCGTTCATCGGTAAACTCGGAATTACCAACTTCCTTAAATCACTGAACAACTGGTATTCAGTTTACCGATTTAGCTCGAATGTTAACGTGGAATACACGCTCTTCTCAAAAGATACAACAATAACAATTGACACACTTACACTTCCGATAAGATTTTCGTATAAAGCTAAAAGACTAAATGATGAACAGGTAAACACTGTTGTCGGAGTTTACAATGCGAAGAAATTTTTGCTTTACAACACGATTTCATATTTGCTAATTATAAACCCGTTACCGCCAATAGAAATACCGATAGTTAAGCAATATGACACAACCTGGTTTGCAGAGAACATTTGGTTAATCAAGCGCTCAGTACCAAGCACAATTGTGGATCTTAGTAAACTTGGTATTCCGGTATCATTTTTCATCCCGGGATATTTGCTCGAGGTAACCAACTCGAGTCAGGTAAAGACAATTTCAAATGAAATTCCAGATGGGTTATGGTTACGGCAAAATTATCCGAACCCGTTCAATCCGGTTACTGTTATTAATTTTTCCGTACCGGAATCAGGCAATGTGAAACTTACACTTTACGACATGAATGGTAGGGAAATAGCGAAGTTAATAAACGGTGATTTCCGGATTGGTGAGTATAGTTATACTCTTGACGCGTCAGGATTAGCCAGCGGAGTTTACGTTTATAAACTTGAAACGAACGGATTTGCGCTCTCAAAGTCTATGGTACTTTTAAAATAAAATTTGTCTGTAGTATATAATAGAAAATCTCTTTCATCTTGCGGTGAAAGAGATTTTTCCGTTATACGATTAATTTACTTTACAGACCAAATCTTACACCAGTAAAGAATCCGTAATTGAGCGTGCTGATAGATTTTGCAATATCGGAGCTACCGAGATTATTTAAACCGCCATATTGAAGTTTCGTCCCTAGAATTACGCTGGTAAACGGTGCGACAAGATAATCGGCGGTTAAAGTTCCGTTTAAACCCAGATCAAAGTTTTTATAACCAAGCCCGACTTTTTCATCCGTAGAAATTAAAAACCCAAGGTACGGACCACCGTTAAAGGTAACGCCTAACTTTTCGGTTATCATCCCACCGAAGTTGAAATTTAGCGGTATGTTGAGATACTGGTTACTTATATCAACAGTAGTATCAGTTGAACCGGCTAAAACCGGTGCATTTACTTTGAAATTTTTTCCGGCGAAATCAAGCCCGGATGAAAATTTAACTACATCAAATAAATCCAGATAAAAAATTGCCGCGCCGTTAAATCCTGCTTTTGAATCTGAAGACACATTGCTAACGCCGGGTTGTGATTTAATATCGGCATTGGTTATACCAACTCCCAACTGTAGGTCAATATAGAAATCAATTACTTTGCCTGCCTTCTGATCATGTTCGCGTTTAGCTAATGATAAATTTCTGTCAAGGTAATCCTGCTTATAATTTTTATTGCCCGTACCGTCACCTGCCATTAACGAACCACAAATTAAAAAAAATATTATTACGAAATGTAATATTTTTGTTCTGTCCATTTTGATTATTTAATTTATGTTTAAAATTTCTTCAAGTTCGGTTAATCTGATACTTGCCTGTTCCCATTTTACAAGCAACAAGTCAATTTCATTCGCAACCGAATCAAGTTCAATAGAATATTGCTTCATTAATTCCGGTTCTTTATAAATATCAGGTTCTGAAAGTAGCATTTCAAGTTCATTTTTTCTATGTTCAAAAGCTTCAAGTTTTTTCTCCAGTTCACCTATCTCTTTTTTAACAGGAAGGATTTTTCTTTTTGTCTCACGTTTCTCGTTGTATCCGTAAGTTACATTTTTCTTCAGTTTAACAGTTTGTGATTGCTCCTGCCGGATTGCTGAAATTGAAACGGACTCAATGTAGTCCGAACAATTCCCTATGAACACGCGTATATTTTTATTTTTCACTTCGATCACTTTATCTACTATTCCATCAAGGAATTCCCTGTCATGTGAAACTATAATTATCGTACCTTCGTAATCCTGTAATGCTCTCATCAATACATCCTTTGACTTCATATCAAGGTGATTGGTAGGTTCATCGAGAATTAAGAAGTTTGAAGGTTCAATGAGCATCTTAGCTAAGGCGAGCCTTGACTTTTCTCCACCTGATAAAACTCTGACCGGTTTAAAAACATCATCACCACTGAACAAAAATCCGCCGAGAATACTTCGGAGATTCCTTCTTACTTCTCCTGTTGAGGCTTCATCCATAATCTCAAGCACCGATTTGGATTGATCAAGTTCATCCGCCTGATTCTGTGAATAATATTTTGTAACTACTAAATGGCCTGCTCTTAATTCACCTGTATTGAAAGGTTCAATGCCGGCGATGATTCTCGCAAGTGTAGATTTTCCTGCCCCGTTATCACCGACAAATGCTATCTTCTCTCCCCTATTGATATTTATATTGATATCTTCCAAGACATAATTAATACCATCGTAAGACTTAGACATACCTGACATCTCAAATGTAACTTTGCCTGAGTGGGTTGCAGGTGGAAATGAAAAATTTATTCCCGCTTCCTCATCCTCAAGTTGAACTAATTCCAATCGCTCCAATAATTTTATCCTGCTCTGAACCGCCTTAGCTTTGCTGCTTTTATATCTGAACCTTTCAATGAATCTGTTTTGCTGTTTGAGATATTTCTGTTGGTTTCTGTGCTGATTGATTGCGAGCTCCATTCTTTTTCGCTTCTCATTTATATAGAAGCTGAAATTTCCAGAATACCCGACAGCTTTACCCATTGAAAGCTCGAGAGTACGTGTTGCAATATTATCAATAAAGTTTCTATCGTGCGAGATAACAATAACAGAACCTTCGTAATCCTTAACGTAATTTTCAAACCAAATGAGCGAATTAATATCGAGGTGATTAGTTGGTTCATCGAGCATCAGAACCGACGGATTTTTCAACAGGAGTTTTGCAATCGCAATTCTCATCTGCCAACCACCACTGAATTCGTCAGTTAATCGTCCAAAATCCTCTTCCTTAAAGCCAAGTCCCTTTAATATCCGTTCAATCTTTGCCTCAATTCTGTATCCGTCAATCAAACCAAATTTTTCCGTAAGCTCTCCCAACCTGTTCAGCAGTTCAATGTATTCCTCTGAATCGTGATCATGATTTTGAGAAAGTTCAACGTTAATTTCGTCAATTTCACTTTTAATCCTGTTAATATCTTCCGCAGCAGAATGAACCTCATCGAAAATTGTCCTCCCTTTAAATACTATTTCTTCCTGTGGCAGATAACCGATCGTCGAATGTTTTGAAAGCATTACCTCACCACTGTCCGGTTTTTGAATTCCTGTAATGACCTTCAAAAGAGATGATTTACCCGTGCCGTTTGAACCAACGATTGAAAGGCGTTCTTTGCCGGATACCTTAAATGATAAATCTTTGAATAAAATTTTCTCACCGTAACGAAGCGACAAGTTATTAATAGATAGCATTTACAAATATACTTATTGAATACCTGATAGTAAGTTCAATTTATTGAATTCAAAAAAAAAGCGGGAACCATTATATTCCCGCTCTCAACCGGAAGAGTGCCGATTCTCTCCTCGGTTATTTTATTAGCAGCATTCGCCTAACCTCTGTAAAGCTACCGGCATCCAACCTGTAATAATATACCCCGGACGCGAAGTTCACTGCGTTCCAGACAAATTCGTATGAACCTTCCGATAAATTTCCGTTTTGAAGTGATGCTACTTCTTTACCGAGTTGATCGAAAATTTTCAAAGTTACATGTCCTGCAAACTGCTCAGGTAGTGTAAATGAAATTGTAGTAGCCGGATTAAACGGATTCGGAAAATTTTGCCCCAGAACAGGCTGATTTAATTCAGCAAGAGTTTCCTCTTCTGTTTCCGGTTCAGACATGGTTATGATTTGATCCGTTTGTTCAAACGGCAATTCAATGTAACTTTGGTACAAATACAATTTGTGATTTCCACCGTCCATTGATGGTAATACGTGTGGACAATTACCTAAAAATTTTCTGTCGTCAGCGTGTCTGTCAAGATTTGTTATTCTTACCAGAATTTTACTTCCACTTTTGAAAATGTGTGCATGAGAATTTCCCTCAACTTCAACAGTCTTCATTGTATTCGGTGTGTAATCTCTGTCGGTATAATTAATCCTGTTTACAAGATATTCTTCACCGGTTGAAGTCTTTTCAATTATGTGAAAATTAAACTGTGGGAGACTGGATTTTGAACTATAAGTTATCTTGACTTTTGGAGTACCGATCATCTTTTGGTCAATTGTTAACGGAGTTGTGGTTAAAAAATCACGTGAACTTACAAGAAACTTTTTGCTAAAGTCTTCACCAACAAAATCATCATAAATTGCATCCCGTAGAGAATAATGGGGATTAATTTTATTTATTAAAACAACTTTTGCATCCCTGTTTCTGACTGTTCTTGAGGCCAGCCTCGATTTGGAGTAAAAATAAAGTTTAGTTGGGGTAACACCTTCCGGGGGCCAGACATCAGACGATCCATGTTCAAAACTCCACATGTTTCCATTTCTCGGTAAGGTTGTGTAGGCATAATTATACATCGGATAAGTTGTATATGTCCACTTCCACAAGTACTGATTGAAGAAATTGTTAAAGTAAGCCATGTGCCATTGATTCTCTGTATAGGAAGTATCGCCACCATGACCCATAACTGCTCCGAAGTAAAACGTTCGCGGAAAGGTTAGAAACGGAATTGAATTAATTCCCTGTTTGGTGTTAAAGAAATAATCCTGCCAGGAATTTTCAACCAACACAGGCGTTTGATTGTATTGAACAAGATTTTCAAAATCCCTGTCAATCGGCATCCAGTAGGCAAGGCTATCCCACTTATCATTTTTTTGTCCGGTTTCATAAATCCAATCCGACATTGCCTCTGTAAGCGGATTGTATCTTACCATATTATTGGGATACTCAAGCGACCATAACAATGTCATTTTAACACTGCCATTTTCAATCCAGCTACTTGCAAATTGAGGGGAAGTAAGTGCAGAAATTATTCCGCTGACTTTCATACCCATCGAAGCTGCCATATACGGTAAAGTTCCACCTTGAGAACCACCCATAATAAGAATCTTGTTTGTATCAGATCCGGTCAAATCTTTTTCACTTTTGAAATGATTGACAAGTTCTATTAAATCCTGTGCTTCTGTTCTGCTTATTAAATTTGACTGACCGCCGGAATTTCCTTGTCCCCTGACGCTGAATGTATAAACAACATAAAAGTACTGAGCCTGCGCAGACGCGAAATGCGCAAGCGTCTCCTTTCGATCGCCGTAGCCATGCACCATTATTACAATTGGGTAACCATCCGGAAGGAATATATTAGGTTCATCGAGATAAAATCTTGAACAATCTATTAATGCACCATCGCTCATCGCCACAGTGAAATCCTGCTGAATAACGTTCGCCGTCGGATTATCAGCCTGCGGAATTGGGCTTGGGAGCATTCGGTATTTGAAATTATCGAAATACCGTTGTTGCATTATTGGTTTTCTCTTATCCTGTGAGAAGGTATCCGAAGCGCTTAGAATAAGCAATAAAGTAACAAGAGCGCATAAAATACCTGTCGGAGAAAGTCTCCAAAATTTTAAGTCCATATAAATTTTTTGTTTAGCTTTTGATTAAAAATCTTAATAGTGTTCGGTCGAATCCCAGACAACCTTATCTTTAGTTTGTCTGAAGACCTTGAACGCTCTTAATGTTGCGAATAGGTTTACCACATTGTCAATCAACATTCTCGGTATGCTGAAAATCGCATACCTCAGTCCATACCAGTTATATGTGAATGCGAACCTTTGAAATACCCTAATGCACATGAAGAACAGAGTTCCAATCACTAAATAATTCAGAGGCGAATTTCTGGGAATAATCCTTGGTAATAACGGATTACCTAACGCTGCTGAAACAAAGTACACTATGAAATAAATCAATACTATGTAGGCGAGAAATGTACCCACCATAGCAAGTGGCGCTTTCCTGTCCCTCAACAGAAAATATTTTGTTTTAAGCGAACCTTTCCATCCGTAGATTTTAGCACCCTGGAAAACGATTCCGGCAATCCAGCGTGATTTTTGCTTTACGGAACCCCAAAAAGTATTCGGGAAATATTCACCCGTTGCAATCCTTGAGTTTCCATGCCTTGAATCTGTTTTAAGATTCACAAAAGATGTTTTATAACCTAACTTGTAAAACCTTAGCCCAAGCTCATAATCCTCAGTTAAGTTAGAATCATTGAAAATCTGGAATTTTTTCTTGTTGCGAAGGTTGATCTCACTTCTGCGCGGAATCATTACAACCGGCCGTTCCCTGCCTGTAGTTTTATCGGTTCCCTTCTCTAATACAAAATCATCGTCTAATTTCGGATGTTCAGGTCTCGGCTGTTCAGTAGTCTGCGTTTGAAGTTCATCAATCTGTCCGGACGAAGGCGAAACCCTGTGCATGACTTCATCTTTGGACAGGTCTTCTTTTAATAAATTCTGCTCTTTAAGTTGTGAATAAAATGAATCAAATAATTTTTTATAAAGTTCGTCTGAATGTTTGGCTTCATCTGTATTAGTCTTCCCTGATTCCTTAACCTTGTCGTCAACACCTTTAAGTTTCTCGGAAATTGAATCGCCAATAATCGAGTCCGTAGAATCTACTCCGGTTTGTTTTAAATGCTGGAGGTTCTCACTGAGATTTTTCAATGTGGAATCAATTTCATTTAACTTTTCATCCAATTCCCTTCCGGATGCGGGCAAGTTCTGCGAATCGTGCTGATCTTTGGATGAATCGGAATCCTTATATAAATTCTGAACCCGCTTCTCAATTTCAGAAATCATCCCCTCAATATCTGAGTCCTCAAGTTCTCCCGAATGTTCTGTAAGAGTATCATCAGAAATATTCGTTATATCTATATCCGGTATAATTTTCTTCATCGCAATCTCGTTGCACAACATCGAAAAAAGTTTGTAAAACAGACCGGTATTTTCAAGGAACTCCCGATAATCATCGAGCATCTGATCTTCAGGTAATACATCTCCGTATTTTAAATCAAGGAAACTTTGGTAACTCATTCTGTCGCTGACTTCATCCTTGAAGTTTACATTGAACATTTCCGCAAACTCCCTTAACACGGTAGATCTTACTAACAACCCGAAGTCAATTCCTCTGTAAGACACGAATTCGCCTGATTGGGACTTTAATATATTATAAACAGGTTCCCACTCCAACTCCCTTGTCAGCTTATCAAGTACTACCTTATCCTGCCTGAGGACATTGCTGACTTTTGTGATGTTGTCCCTTACTACTTCTGTATCTGTTAGATTTATGTTAATCATTTTCGTATAAACTTATCTTAGTTGTTCTCTTAATTTTGATGCAGAACTCAAAGCATCTTCGTAACTGTAATAATCACCCATGATAATTTTGTGCCAAACTTTTCCGTCAATCTCAGTATCGGTGATTTTTAATGTTACATTACCGTTTAAAATTGTTTTTATCTTGTTTTGCCTCTCCTGCGCCAAACTTAGGGACTCCCAGGCTGATTCCTGAATTCTGTATTTCTGATTGGACAACTCTTCAAATACGACATTATATTCTCGGTTAGATAATGTATTCACTATATACGGTTCAACCGGGACTTCAGGAGCTTTGTTATAACCCCTCTCAAGATTAGTTCTGATTGCAGGATATTTTTTCATGAAATACTCTTTATTTCTCATTATACCGGAACCTGCGGGAGTTACATTCTCGATTTCATCACTCCCGTTCGCACCATTATCTTCATCATTACCGGTTATTGAAAATACGTCATTACTTGCGTACAGACCAAATGCAAGTCCGAGAATTATTATTAATGTCCCAAGTATTGAATATTTCCGAAGCTCTGACTTAGGTTTTTGGTCATCAATTCGCTTTTGTTCATCATCCCAGCCGGGTATTGGAATATCTTCGTACTCAGGGTACAGATCGTTCGGTTTTTCAACATCCGGTGCGAAATGCTCTTGATCAGATTCTACATAAGATGTTCTGTCTTGCCTTTCAACAACACCCGTTCGCCTTTTCTCCATCTCAATTGATTGCGCTTCAAGGTAATGGAACGCTTTCCTGCTAAATGCCATGCCCGTCCCCGAAAACGGGATGTATGATCCAATGGACTGTCGCACGATCATATCTTTAGTGTGAAGTTCAGCGAACGAATCACAGTAAGTTCTGTGAATCATTTTACCGAGCCGGCTTTTAATTGGAATAACCGGAATTTGAACTGCATAATTGCCCTTATACATTATAAGGTAGTTGAACAATTTCAGCGACAACGGATGGATAAAGTCTTCGGAATCGTGAATAAGTATGATATCAAATTCACCGAAGTGTTTCTCATATTCCTTAACACAGGTGAATGCGTTATTGAGGTTATCCGCTTTCGTAGTCGGACCGTCGTTGGGGTTCAGACAAAGTATGACCCTGTGATCTTTTCTTGCGATTTCCCGCACAACTTTTACCGTAGGAAGATCGTTGGGATAAACTGCGAGAAAGAACCTGTAGTTTGAGTATCGCATTTTTTTCAAAGCGATTGTAAGAGTGCGCCCGATAACCTTATCTTCTTTCCATGCGCCAATCATTATTGCTATTGGCTTTTCGGCTTTCGAATTCATCTCAGAAAAACTCGGAAGGTTCTTTTTGTATTTTCTCCTGTTGAACCAGTAGAGAATATCAATAAACAAATCGTCGAGTCCGCTGATGATGATCAGAATTGCAGTAATCCAGAGCAGTATGTGAAAAAATTCGTAGATCATAATTTTTTTCCTTTAGAGAAATGAATACAGATTGATTAAGAAACCGGCCTTGATTTGAAATGTCTCAGCCCTGTTATCGTCAAAATAAATTTTATTTGTTGCTTCAACAAAGATACTGGGAAATTCTTTTAAGTTTGGCTTGAAAGATAATCCACCGCCAACCTCAGCGTAATTATTATAGTCCAGTTTCTGTGAATCTTTAAATATTGATTGCTTAAGGTAAACTTCAAAGTTTGAATAACCACCGGTCAGAAATCTTGCAACTTCCCTTAAAGTAACCTGTCCGAAAACGTTCTCATACTTGAGGTCATATAATCCCGCAGCGTATGCATCAATGTAAAGCGAAGTATTAGTAGAAGCGCCTGGTTTGAGGTAATCAACGTATTTGCCAAACCTGTTGGAAAATGTCAGTATTGGTCTGAGGTTGAACTTAGTCTCCTTTTTATCGAAGAGATTTACATATCCAGCCCTGAGCTCAAATGACAATTGCGGTGCAAAACTATACCTGTAAAATATTCCCGTTTCAATGTACCTGTCATTGAGAGGCGCTTCGGGGGTTGATTTACTGTCAACGTAAAGATCAGCATAAACACCGGCTGATTGTCTCGGTGCAAAATTGTAACTGTATCTTCCAAGGAAGTTTGATATAAAGTTTTCCTGATAAGAATCGTAGATATTGTAAAAATAAATGTCAATTGCACTCTTACCAACTGAGCTAAACCTTGAAGTTGTGACCGATAGATTATTGAATGCAGTTCTTGCGTCAGTTCGCTGCTTGTCATCGAAAGAATTTTGTGCAACAAAACTAAAATACTCTCTGGCTTTTGAAATGTTCTCCGTTTCCGCATACAGATAAGCGAGTTGCATTCTCGTATTCATATCACCAGGATTTAAAGAGAGGTAATCTTCAAAAAGTGTAATTGCGCTTTGTTTGTTACCGGCTTGAAGCTCAGCGTAAGCAAGACTTAACTTGTCAGTGGTTGTAACCGGTGTATAAGTCGTTGTCTGCACTGGCGGATTTAATATGTTTCTAATTGATGTAATTTCATCCCTGGCTGCGTTTGTCTCGGTTGTTAACGGTGAACTGGTTTCAATTATTTCAAAATACTTAATCGCATTGTTGTAATCTTTAAGCATCTTGTAAATGTAGCCTAATTGCATTGCGACCTTCATGTCATTAGGGTTTTTGCTATAATAACTTTCGAACTTGGCAATAGCTTCACTGTACATTTTTTTATCGAGGAAGCTGTACGCTTGATCAAGTTCATTTAATTCCTTGGATTTTTGAAGCAAGAATAATTCGTCTTTTGCGTGTATCACCTGCTCATTATCAGTTGAATTTAATGATACCATTTCAAACTCCCTCATTGCCTCAAACGTCCTGCCTTGACTTTTATAAAGATAAGCCAACTGCATTCTTACTGTCATGTCGGACGGGTCAGAGATTAAATGTTGCTCAAATATCCTAAGTGCATCTGAATATTTACCTTCGTTAATGTAATCATAACCTAATTGAAGGTCTCCGTTTTGCGAAAACACAAAACCTGGAATCATAAAGAATAATACTGCTATTATTGTAAAACCTGTTTTCATTTGAAATTTTGAGTTTTTCATCGGCTTTTTTTGTTTTTCCGGTTTCCCGGTTTTTGGTTCATACATGTTGTATGCTAATTCTGTGCCAAAAATCCGATTACTTATGTTATAATTAAACTTGTGAAATGTAGTTATTAATGAATTGTGATATGGATAGAAACGATATGGAAATGGTAGTATAGCCTTTTGACTATAAGTTTATTTAATGTCTTAATTAAAAGAACTGATCTCTCCGATTTCGTATATCAACCTTGGGGTTGACCTTAAAATCACATCCGGATTAAGAAATTTTATGTTTTTATTTTTCACTGCTGTTGTTGTCTCGAGGGAATTCTGCAAATTATTCAGCATTTCCGGCACAATGGAACTATTTGAATCAACCGGTAAAAAGATTATTTCCGGATTCTTTTTGAGAACGTCTTCATAACTAACAACAGGGAAATCGTTAACCTCCCCGCTGAAGATATTCAAAAACCCTGCCAGTTCAAGTGCGCTACTCAGAAATGTTTTGCCGCTTACCGTGGTCAACGGATTTTCAGATAAAATTACAAACGCCCTCACTTTTTTGTTACCGTTTGAACTACTGTAAAAATTTATTCTATCTGAAAGATCACTGCAGAGTTTACGTGCATTTTCTGTTCGTCCGCAAATTTCACCTAATGTTTCCAGATGTGAGATGATCTCATTGATTGAAGTGGGATTAGCAACGAACACATTCAAACCCAGTTGTGTAAACTTATTAAGCATCGGGCTTGCCGATGTAGAACTTTGTATAAAAATGAGGTCAGGATTCAGGGCAGTTATCAGTTCGTAATCCGGATTCAAATCACCGACCTTTTGGATATTTTTCGTTTCAGGAGGGAAATTGCAATACGTTGTTATTCCGATTAATTTATCCCGAGCGCCAATTGCAAATATATTCTCCGTTATACTTGGCATCATTGATATTATTCGATTCGGTAAAGTATCGAAACTCACTTCCCTACCGAGGTCATCAATAAAAACGAATTTTTTTTCTCTGAGTTGAGGTGCATTTTCGCTCCTGCAACCTGTTAAAAAGATTAAAGCAAAATAAAGAAAAAGACAATATTTCATCAGGTTTTAAGTTTCTTTTTCTTGGCTGCCGGAAAGAGTACATTATTGAGAATCAATCTGTAACCCGGAGAATTTTTAAAATTCTTCAATTCCGTTGGCGGATCACCGATAGCATGAGTATAGTCCTCCGGATCGTGTCCACCCAAAAAAGTGAACGTTCCCCTGCCGTAATTTCCATGAATGTATCGTACAAATTCAGTCCCCTCATTCATCGCGAGTATCGTTACACCAGGTTTCAGAAATGACTTCCGGAATCCGGTCGTCTGTCCCATGAAACCTTTAATCAACGCGGTATGACATTGATTCAGCATGGTCGGTACAGGATCGGTTTTTGCTGAAAAATCAACCAGCGTGAAATAATCCTGTGATTCCCCCAATGTAAAAATTTCATTTGTAACGTCTATGTCGGAATATTCATACACGTATGGATTCAGATTAATTTTAAAATTCCTGAACGCAATGCATTCATCGTAATCAAGCTTTCCGTTTGCTTCAGGGTCGAATGGATCGCCGTCGAACATTGCATCGCAAATATCCGTATTTTGAGTTGCAAGAGCTATGTCGTACGTATCGGTTGCGGAACACATCGTGAAAAGGAAACCACCGTTATAGATGTATTTGTTCAGCTCTTTTACTACGGCAAGTTTCATCTGTGAAACTTTTTTAAATCCGAGTTTGGCTGCAGTTTCTTCGTAAAGTTTAACCTGTTTTATGTACCAAGGAGCTGTTCCGAAAGTGGCAAAAAATTTTCCATACTGACCTGTAAAATCCTCATGATGGAGATGCAACCAATCGTATTTCTTTAATTCACCGGCTAAAACTTCTTCGTTCCAAAGTGTATCATAAGGGATTTCTGCATATTCAAGCACAAGCTGAACTGCATCATCCCATGGAGGGGTATCAGGCGGAACATAAACAGCAATCCTCGCGACCTTTTCCAATCTTATTACTTCCATATTTTTATCTTCTCTCTGTACTTCTGCGTAAACTTGTGCTGCAACAGTTCCATTTATCTTTTCAAAATAAACACCTTTTTCGTTGCAGGCCGCTTCAAGCTCGGGTGAATAATCGAACATGAATGCTCCGCCTCTGTAGTTCAATAGCCAATCTAACTCTCTCCCAGAAAGCAAATGTCTGTATGCTACACCATAAGCCCGCAAATGATCGGTCTGCTCAAGCTCCATGGGAATTAAAAGTTTCGCCTGTGAGTAAACTTGTAAACCCGAGTTTAAGAACGTTACCAGAAAAAAGAAAAATAAAGTGAAACCTTTGTAATGTTGCATTTTGAAAATTTAAAATAACAAGAATATTCCTCTATGGAAATTAATAACCCAATACGAAATTTCTAACACTTGATTGGACTAAAAGTTCATTCGTTAACCTGCAAAGATTTTTCGATTTCTAATTTAAAATCAATTCAGGATTTTTGGTAATGATCAGAACATTGGCAATTGAAACTTCATGTGATGAAACCAGTATTGCCCTGTTGGAAGGGAAGAGACCTCTTGCAAACATTATTTCGTCCCAAATTTCACATAATAAGTTCGGCGGAGTAGTTCCTGAAACAGCCTCAAGAGAACATGTTAGGAATATAATGAATGTAACAAAGTTTGCATTCGAAAAATCCGGGCTTAAACCGGATGATGTTGATGTCGTCGCTGCAACCTACACACCAGGACTGATAGGTGCACTACTCGTAGGTATGAACTTTGGGAAGTCATTGGCAGCCACACTCGAGAAACCATTCGTACCGGTGAACCATATTCATGCTCACGTCTATTCAGTTTTCCTCGAAGAACGAGAACCCGAATTCCCCTTCCTCTCTTTGATTGTGTCTGGTGGACATACATTACTCGTTTTAGTAAATGATTACTTCAACCATCGGATAATCGGGTCAACAATTGACGATGCTGCAGGTGAAGCGTTTGATAAGGCATCTAAAATGCTTGGGTTAGGGTATCCGGGCGGACCTGCTATTGATAGAATCGCGGAGATGGGTGATGAAAATTTTCACAAATTTCCCATTCCGGAATTTAAGAATAAAGAGGAATATAACTTTTCATTTTCCGGATTGAAAACCGCTCTCCTGTACTACCTTAAAAATACCGGTTATGAAACAATGTCAAGTCAGGATAGAGGGGAAATAACACCGCATATTGCAGCATCGTTTAGAACCGCAGCCGTGAAACAATTGTTAAACAATACTGTACGTGCATCAATAGATTTTGGAATTAACAATATTGCTGTTTGCGGTGGTGTTTCTGCAAACACACTACTTAAGAAAGAGTTTTTTAAATTGCGGAAAAGTGGATACAATGTATTTGTACCATCTACAGAATACTCAACCGATAATGCTGCAATGATAGGTATTACAGCTTATTTCTCATTTTTAAAAAACAATAGGAATGCGTTTGCTGATTCGTTGATGGTAAAAGCAGAACCAAGATTGAATAAAGTCTTATTTTAAACGGTATAATTTTTGCATGATAATCTGATTATGAAATTTTTAGCTGCATTATTAATATACTTATTTATTTCAAATTTCGCTTCAGCACAATCTCAAAACTGGTCTAAATTATACGGTCCGTTTAAGGGGCAGGTCAATGATTTCGAAGTCGTATCAGGCAACAGTAACATAGTGTTGGCAACAGGTAGTGAAGGTATTTTTAGAACAACTAATTCAGGATTAAACTGGCAAAATGTAAGCGGAGTAGGATCGAATGTAATTTCAATTTCAACGAATGATCCGAACATAATTTTAACCAACAATTCAAAAAGTTTCGATGGCGGCTTAAGTTGGGCAGGCGCACAGATTGTGGATTTAATTGAGTTAAAGTTCGCTCCAGGGAGTAATACAATTGCCTATGGCATCAAAATAGACGGGATAGTGATACGAACTACTGACTTGGGTACATCATGGCATGTGATTGATGATTCATTGAGCGTTTACGGCACTTTCAAAAGTCTGATGACATCTTTAACTGAACCCAGTGTTGTTTATACACTTTCCGATTCAGGCTATCTGAGTAAAAGCACAGATTTTGGAAATACATGGCAGAGGATCAGGTTCACTGAAAGATTACTCACAGGAGTGTGCGGAGTTGTGTCTTTCAAAAATAACCAACGTATAATCATTGCAGCTGATGATTCAGTTTATGTCAGCAATAGCGGTACTTCCGGTTTCGCAGCATATTATAATCAGGCAACTTCTTTTCCGAAGAAAATTATTATTGACGAACAATTCACAAATACACTTTACATCTTGAGTTGGTACATGAACTCACCAAAATCCGTTCATCGCTCAACGAACGGAGGCATAACATGGGAAAGTATTTTCGGTAACGCTGTAACGGGGAGCAATATTCGTTCAACTATTGACGGGAAGCTCTATTTCTCCGGTTATTATTCAGGGATTTACTTGTCCACTGATCAGGGACAAAATTTTACTTCAATCGGATATAAAAACATTGAACCTGAAGGGATTAAAAACACAGGTAATGAAACTTTCTATGCATGGGATCAAAGCGGGTATTTCAGGACAAATAACGGGGGTGCAAACTGGACATTAATTCATGGGACAGGCGGCTTCTACCCTAATTCGCTCTCTATTAGCAATCAAAATCACAATAAAATTTACGTATCCAATTTTTCAAGTTTGTCCATAAGCACCGATGCAGGTAGAAACTGGATAGATAAAAATGTATCAGCGCTTGGAACACTTAACGAGATTTATGTAATGAATCAAAATGATGAGATAATTTTTGCAAAAGGGTTTAATCAGGTATCCAGTTCATTTATTCTCGGCAGATCAACCAATAACGGTGATACATGGGGTTTAATCAATAAACCTTCATCATCATATTTTTGGAACCTGAAGCTCAACGATGGCGCTCCGGCTGATATTTATTTTATCCCTTCAAACTCAGTAAACACAAACCTTTTCAGGTCAACTGATTTAGGGTCAACATGGACGGACATTGCGCCGATACTTGAACCTGCACAATATCTTCATGACGTTTCTTCCGATCCAACGGGGAAGTTATATTGTGGTGCAGCAAGTTTTTATACATCAAATGATTTCGGGAATAACTGGGATATCATTTATCAGTACATCTATCCCAGACTTCAGATATATTTGCTTTACATTGATTTTCAAAACACGAACAAGATATATTCGATTGACCCGAACACGAAAAGATTATATGGTTCGAGCAACGGGGGAATTCACTGGTACTGGGCGGATAGCGGACTTCCGGAAGTTTATAATATTAACATTGCATCCATTACGCCAAATAGCAAAGTATTGTTGTCCACTGAAAAAGGAGTTTTTTACGGAACTCCGATTCTTACGGTTGATATCAAACCAATATCGGAAATTATCCCGGAAGAATTTTCACTTGAACAAAATTTTCCTAACCCTTTTAATCCTGAAACAAAACTGAGGTTCAATATCCCGATGAATTCAGCTATTGTAAACCTCAGTATTTATGATGCCACGGGAAGGATAGTTGCAACGTTAATTAATTCACCGATGAAAGCCGGAGAATATGAAATCTTGTGGGATGCAACCGGATTACCTGGGGGAATATATTATTCTGTCCTCCGGAATGACACTCAAGTCCGAACAATAAAAATGGTACTTTTAAAATAATTTAATAGACAATTTCAGCTATGCAGTTACCGGATTTAATCTGGATCGCAGGTATAATTTTTTTAATTGTGTACTTAAGTCATGATAGAAAAAGGACGGAGCCTAACAGAAAGCGTGGAAACCAAAGTGTACACTAAATTATACATAGTGTATATAATACCGGATTATGAAATGACGAAATTTCATTTCAGAATGTTGTATTAAAAAATTAACAAGCATTTAATTTATCATTTGCAAAAAGGTAAATTTTTTTTATTTTGCATAAACTTTAAAGAGGGCAATCAATGAAAATTTTCAATTCTTTATTAATCTTGACTCTTCTTGTTTTAGGATTGTCAGTTAAAAATTTGCACTCCCAGACTGAGCTCGACAACATGGGTTGTTGTGGCGATGAGGAACAAATGTTATACTGGGATGAATGGAACTACTGGCAAGGCAAGAAGGATTCACTCCTTAAGATCTTAAGCGCTCTTGATGCTGACATATCAAAACTGAAAGCAGAACTTAATGCAAAAGATAGAGAACTTGACGATGCGGAAGCTCAGTTGTACGCAGCAGTCGGTTCGGATAAAAATGGTGTTGATGCATTCAGGAAGAATTTTGCTGAAGCAGAAAAGTTAATTAACGCTTGCAAAGATTCAAAGTCAGCAGCTGAGATTCGCACAAAGTACTTCAATCAAATTGAGGCATCGAAGATCAGATGTCTCCCTGAATTCTGGGACAGGTACCTTGCAATGAAAACAAAACTTGAGCAATGTGAAGGAAAAGTTGAGCAAGTTACTGGTCAATATACAGTAGTCAAAGGTGACTGCTTGTATAAAATCGCTCAAAGTAAATATGGTAACGGCAGGTGTTGGCCGGTCATTTGGGAAGCAAATAAAGATGGTGTTGTTTCAGCGCCACCAAGAATCCCAAAAACCATTAAAAACCCGAACCTGATTTATCCTGGACAGGTACTTAGAATACCTGATGCTAAGAATTGCAAAGATCTTAAAACGGTTACTCCAAGGAAACGAACCTGGAGACCAAGAACCAAGTAATTTTAAAAATTAAAAACTCTCAAAAATGAAAAAACAATTAATTTTAATACTTGCAGTTGTGTTGGTCGGGATGAGTTCCCTTAAGTCCGAAGCACAACTTATTTCAGCTCCAGATTTTACAATTGGATTAACCTTACACGGTAATCTCGCAACAAACGAGTTTACCGGTCAAATGTCTGGTGCCGCTCGCGGTGAAAATTACGGTGCATTGTGGGGACGAGGAATCGGACTTCACGCTAAATTCGGTTTGGATAAATGGAAAAATAACCGATTAACCGTAGGCGTTAATTACGACCAATTCACTAATTCAGGTGAAACAGGTAAGTCGTTCTTTGTTACAATTCCTTCTAATATACCATACACTTCATACACGATGATCGGTGGTTCAATCGGATATGAATACGTATTTGGCGCAAGGTGTAAGAACAGACCATACATCGGACTCGGTGTGAACGGAACAATGATTCAGACAGATGCAGGTAACAATCCGAAAGGGTATGAGAATGCATTCAGAATAGGGTTTGAACTTGTTTCAGGAGTTGAATTCACTTTCGGCGACAAAAGCGATATGGCTTTTAACCTCGCAGGTAAATACAAACTCATAAATCCGATTTTAAACGATAACGACAATACTCCCGGTAATTTAAACCTTAATGACGGCGACGGTCAAGGTGGATCAAATTACATCAGATTTATCGGCTGGGTTGGATTAGAACTGGGAATGAACTTCAACTTCGGTTCGAAACCATTAACGTTAAAAAGGTAGTTTTTAAATCCAAAATGAAATAACAAAAAAGGCGATCTGAAAAGGTCGCCTTTTTTTATTATCTGATTAGAATTTTTTATGCACTTCTGATTCGTTTTACAATTATTGAGTAGAACACCAAAAAAAAGTATTTAAAATCTGTCCAAAAGGGACGCTTATCGTATTTATCAAAGTAATCAATCTCGCTCTTCTGAATCTCATCAATTGTTTTAGGCATATCTACAATCATGGGTGGGATTAAACCGGGTTTGTATTTAATCCTTCTCTTCCGTGCGTCTTCAGAGTATAAACTAAAATAATGCTTGCTTAGCGGTCTTACTCCGACTAACTTCATGTCACCCTTAATAAGATTGTAGAGCATTGGAAGTTCATCAAGCCAAAGTCTCCTTAGCAACATGCCCCATTGAGTTACTCTGAAATCATTTTTAAATTTACCTCCGATCTCAAGCTTATTCCGTTCGTAAACGAATTGCTGAAGATATTCGGAAAATGCGTACATCGTCCTCAACTTATAAACTTTAATTATTTTACCATCTTTCCCGATACGTCGTAAATTTATAAACGGACCGTATGTGGGCTCTTTATCGTACGTTGGTAAAGATTTCTTTTGAAATATATAATAAAGGTAATTGTCAATTACGCGTTCCGCAATAAATGTAAACCCACAAGAATACAAACGCCCATATAATTCAGCCCTTGAGATTACCCGGTTTCTTCCTTTTGTAATCATAAAATAAACTGACCTCGTTGGTTTCCATTTCGGGAACACGCGATTTAATACAAAATCCAAAAAGTAATGCGTGTAAGAAACCAGTTTATTTCGGTTTTTTAGTATTCTTCTACGCCGCTGTGAGTATGTTTCAACCCTTCCGGCGATATATCCATTATCTAATAATTTAGTATTAGATGCTTCGAAAAATTTATTTATATAACGAACGTTATTTACCTTTTCAAGATTAATTATCTCACAAATCCGCCTGTCGTGAAATTCAACGTTGAGATAATCACCGGTATTGAAAATTACACAATCATTGGAATAAAAAGAAAAAAATGGTGATAGGAATGAGGCGACTTCTTCACCTGCATGTTTAATAAAAATGTTACGGAGGGTGCAGGGTTTGTTTACATTTACATCATATTCATTTACGGATTCCAATTCATTTGACTTTAGTTCGATATTTCCCCGTGAATATACAAATATAAAAAAAATTTTGGAAAACTACATTATATAATTGTAATAAACATAATTTATTGCGTAATTGAATTTATTTAAACTTCCGGCAATTATATTTGATTTAACTTTGAAAGAGTAAGAGGCTGTTTTAATGTGTAAATTAGTATTTCCTTTAAAATGAATCCGATTGTAGAAATGAAAGGTGTAATTCTCTGAATTGAGGGGCTTTGTCCGTTGAGGTCTGTTTTACCTGAACGCAATTATAAATTTAGTAATCAATCCGGAAATTTATGAAACTGTAAACCAGATTAGTTTTTGTATTATTGTAAAGCTTATCATTTATACCGTAGAAAAATTTTAAATCAATGAAGTATTGTCTAATGGGTTGCCACGTCAGATTGAATGTAAACAAATAGCGGTTAATCCTGTTACCGTCGAGAAAATTTACCGGGAACAAAATATCGCCGTCGCCTCTGTTGATATCTCCACCGTAGTTTCGAACTAATGAATCATTCTCTATGACTATTCCTTTTGCAGACCTTTGATATTGAAATAAAAGTATCGAACTCAATCTGGATGAAAAATTGTAATTCAGTTTTAAAGCAATTTCATCCGAATTCGGTGAGAGCATGTGACCAAGTGGTAGTCCCCAGTTCGTATATTGGGATTTATTTGTTCTGTGGGTATAGACAAATTGGTTCAATCTGGTGTATTCTAAAGCCACCGTAAAGTCAGGAACTGAGAAAGCATCAGTCCAGATTGTTCCAATTTGGAACCCGAACCTGTTATCATTTCCCGGTCTCCCGTCATCTCTTACGTTATTAAACAAACGTGAAAAGTTTAAATCATCAATTAGTAACGAACCCTGAATTGCCCACTTTTTTTTAGGAATAAATTCTGCATCAAATCCAAGCAATGCGTTGTTCAGGTCAGATTGAGTTCCGCCTGCGTTATAATCTGCAGCCCTTATCAAACTCATTGGTACTAAATAAGTAATGTTGAACGGTCTGTCAACTGTTATAAGCGATTCGAATATACCAAACCTGAATTGATTTGATAATTTAATCGTTAATCTGTGTGAAACTAAATTTTTCATTTCGATATCTCTTCTCCCCAGAGAATCACCTTTGAGACTTGAATACTTGAAGCTGTAATCTATCGCCTTATAGTTCACATTAAATCCAATAAAGTTAAATGAGACTGTATTATCGGATAAGAATAACTTATCAATATATCCGAAACCATTTTTTACAGACTCTTTACCAATAATCGCAGAAAAAATTTCATTTTTAGTCGCAACTCTGAGATGACCCTCATAGGTTTCAAAGAAACCATCGCCCATATACTTTCCATTCGCAACCAATTTGGGATCGTTTGAAATTCCAAGATATTTATCGTTTCGTGTCCCTGAAACGACTACTCCGTTATCGGCCCTCAGATACATTCCGATTGAATTTAAAATTGTTCCGCGCAATCTGAATCCGATCTTACCGAAACCCAAAGATTTCTTTTCAATCGTATCACCGCCCGATACCCCGTAATGAAGAGAACCTATTCCGTCAAAAAAAATACTTGCGTTCGAGTCTGCAAATGAGTATAAATATTTTTGCTTTTTATCGTTGAATAGATTTAAATCACCATTGTTAAAGATTCCATGTGTATTATCAAGTAAACCTGTTAACTCATATTGAAATTCAACTTTCAAATCATTTAAAATTTGCTTATCAACAATTGTTAAATTTTCTGATTTAGAGTCAATTTGTTTAATGTAAGAAGCAATTTTGCTGCGTGAGATTGGAATGTCGGACGAATTGAAGGAAATCAATTCTTTCAACTGCATTCGTTTGAGATATTCATATACAGGATTCTCGACCGGTACTAACTCAATCTGTGAATAAATAGTGGAAGTAATAAAAAATATTTTTACTAAGAAAATTATGTATCTCACCCTAAAAAATTTAAATTACCATTCTAATAACGTCAAACGCTTCAGCGTACTTATGATTTATCTGAGCGCCACGGGTGAGGGCGAGACCTCTTATAAAATCTTCCGTAAAATAGTGACGTTTAATATACATTTGTGATTGATACTTATTAAGCAGACTAATTTTTTTTATCATATTCTCCTCATCGAGTTTCACGAAAAATTGTGATCGGAACTCAAGGTGATTCCAGGGGAGTTCATAACTAATAATACTTGACGTTGTCTTAAAAGCCCTCACCATTTCATTTGCAATTACAGCGTGATCCTGATGGTAGTCATTTAATGAAGGTCCGATAACAAGACTTGGATGAAATTCATTTTTTAAATTGTTTAATATTTCTAAAATTTCCTGTCTGTTATCAGGAAGCTGCCTTACTTTGAAATTATAAACCCGGTACTGATCTTTCTTAAGATTGAGCGACTTCATTACTGCCTCAAATTCTTTTACTAAAGTATCTGGTGGTAAATTATCCGGCAAAGATTCTTCAGCGGTAGAGAAAACTACCCATAGAAGCGTTTTATTTTCCGATATTAACTTTGTAATGTACCCGCCGCAACCAAGCTCGGCATCGTCAGTGTGAGGTGAAAGAATTAAGACTCGATCGAAGTTCATAATGATTTTAATTTGTTCTGTATTTTTATGAATTCATCTAATTTTTTTGCAGGGTTTCCTGCCCACGTTTCATTTGGCGGGATTGATTTCGTAACTACGGCTCCCATGCCGACAATTACTCCTTCCGATAAATCAATACCGTTCATTAAACTTACTGATGGAGCAACCCATGAATTTTTTCCGATTTTCGTACTTCCACCTACCATAGCATTTGCAATTACCATTGAGTTTTCGCCGATTCTTACATTGTGTGCAATGTGTACGAGGTTGTCAATTTTAACTCCGTCTTCTATTACAGTATCATCCAATGTCCCTCGGTCTATGCAAGTATTTGCGCCTATCTCAACATTATCACCAATCACAACTCCGCCGAAGTGTGGAAATTTTTCAAGTTTACCTGCATCGTTTCGCGCATAACCGAATCCATCCGCACCAATAACAACACCGGGATTAATTTTCACATTTTTCCCGATCCTTACATTTTCGAAAATGAAACAGTTCCCATAAATTACAGCGTTATCACCAATAATTGATTTCCCGATAACCGTATTAGGACCAATGAAAACATCCTTACCTAATATTGCACCAGCATCTATTATTGCAGATTCATGAACTCCTTTAAATCTACCGGAACGATTGAACAATTTTTCCGCGATTCGAATGAAAACGCTTTTCGGATCTATACATCTTACAATAAGTTTCGTTTGAAGAATTTCAGCCGTGGGTTCAACTTCAACTCCGCATACTACAACTGCTGCCTTTGTCTGATTGAGGTGCTTTGACGGATCAGGATTCTTTAATTTAATCCAGGTAATTGAATCCTCACGTGAATTACTTATTGAGGCAATGGAATTAAATTTAATAGTTTTATCCCCAAGAAATTCTACATCATTTAGACCAAGATTTTCAATGTCACTTAGTGTGAACACACTACATTAATAATTAAAATTGAAATACTTTTGATAAATTGCTTCCGGGATAATTCCGATATTCGTTCCGATTCTCATTGGCACTCTTAAACTTAAAATAAAATTGTAATACGAAGAATAATGCTTAAAAGATTTCACAGGTGCATCCATGATCTGCTCGAATTCAGCATTAGATAAACCGAGTTTTTTTAAGTTATATTCAATCATTTCTATACCACCTGAAAATGGATCCTGATGTATTTTCTTCAATGCAACTTCCCTGTTTAACTGCCCTTCGCGTATTAAAGCTGAATAATGTAGCTTCCGCTTATCGATGTTAAATTTTCTTGTCAGAATATAAGATTGATAAAATGAAGTATAAGTAGATTCAAAATGTTTCCCCCCGTAGTCATTCCAATCAAGTTCCTTTTGGAGCAATTCGGTTACTTCATCCTGATGATAAGGAACGTAATACAACAATCGAAAAAATTTAATATTCTCTATGAAAGTGTATTTCAGAAACTGAGTCATGGTCATGATTGGAAACGATTTTATTCCCTGTAATTTTCCAAACTTTGAATGAATTGATTTCAGATATTTCCCATCCTGATAAGTCCATGAAAGCGGAGTTGAACCCTCAGTCCTGAACGAATGCCCTACAATTATCCATTTAATTTTTTCCTGTGAAGCTACCTTGAATAAAGTTGAAGTAATTGCCCAGTCAGTCGGCACTTCCCCGTCAGGAACTGAAGCTTTGAGAAATGCTAATTGCAAATCTTTGAATTCTTCCCAATCGGCAACGTGGGTATAGAGGTCAACCCCAAGTTTGTTTGTTGAATGTTTAATATTCTTTACCGCTGTATCGGAATTCCAACCATTATCGAAGTGAACTGCTAAAGGATTCAACCCAGCCCGAACCGTTTGCAAAAGCGTGTAAGTACTATCCCTGCCACCACTAACTCCTACGATACAATCATACTTCTTATTCCTTGCGGATTTTTTTATAACTTCAACCTTTTGTTTTAGGACTTCACCGGTTAAAGAATTCATAGGATATTTTTTATCCATCCTGTCGTGTATTTTACAAAACGTACACTCACCATTTCCATCAAAATGAATGCCGGGAACTGAATCGTCCATAATACATCTGCTGCAAATCTGACCAGCCTTGTAATGGTAATCCCTAATTTTCAAATATAGTATTTATTATAATTTCCAACTTGTAAGTTAGTAAAATTAAAAATTCAAATCAGTTAAAATTTATTATCATCCGTAAATTTTAAACATTGGAATTATAGTAATAGACTAATGGTATTATAAATTCAAAGGGATAATTGAAATTTATATTGATAATCCGGATTTCGAATCATCTCATCTCTACTGTCAGGATAATTTTCAATGAACCAAACCATGAACTTTGTCATATCAATTTTTTTAGATAACATTTCATCACGTTTTAAATTCAATTTAGTTTTATAATCCGGATCGGATAAAATTTCTCGTACAGTTTGCAATACTTTATCGGAATTTCTAAAGTTGTGCAATAATCCCAATTTCGATTGCTCAATTAATGTACCTGCGTTGTTCGTACAAATAAAAATTGCAGGTGTTCCGAGCATTACGCATTCCGAGGCTGTTGTTGCACCTTCGCCAACGTACAGTGAAGCGTAATTTAAGAGGTGGTGCAGGTCAAACGGACTAATTGATTTCCTGAATTCTTCAAACTCTGTTGGAAGTTCAGCTTCTGACGAAATCAATACTTTCCCCGAACCTTTTAATTCTTCCACCAATTTTTTCTTGAATTCAAAACTTAATCCCTTCTGTCCGAAATCATGACTCGCTTCCCATGAAACAAAACGCAATACAAAATATTTTTCGTCCTTCGTCAAACCATATTTCTTTAATACATCCGGATTCGGCTTATAATATTCAGGAGCGAGATAACACAACTCCAGGAAACTATCAAAAAAAATTTGTTTCCGGGAATATTTCTTCCAAAATGAACCAGGGTTCAGAATAACATCGGTAAACGGTGTGTACATCATTATCTCAAAAGTTGCCACTTCCGTATCATCAAAAACTATATGTGGTTTACCAAGTAACTTCGATATATGAGCTGCAAACATTGAAGCAACACTAACAAACAAATCCGGTTTGAACTTCATTGCATTACCAAGTATAACCTTGTCCGCTTTAAAGATATAAAATACTTTTCCAAGAAGGTTTTTGCTCCCTGTCCCTCTGGAAACATATTCGTAACCATAGTAATCCAGTAGTGGAAACAATACATCTTTATCCCTTGCAGTAAACATAAACTCATGCCCCTTAGATTTCATAATCTGAACGAAATTTCTGAAGTAATGAATATGAGCAGGGTGACCAAGGTCCATAAATATTTTCAAATTACCTGCTCTCCTTTTCTATATATATAGTTGGTGATTCTGGATAAACAAATTTCATCAACTTTTGAGATAAATTTTTAAATCGTGTTAGAAACCAATAGTACGAAGGATAATCATAGAACGTTTTATTTGTTGTACTCCAGATTGACTCAAAATCACTCTTACTGATTTCCAGTTTTTTTAAAACGAAATCCTTATCCCGCTCCATATCTTCAACATCGTACGGCGGTTTACTAATTAATTCAATTGCTGAATTCCTTGTGATTTCACCGCTAAGCACTTGAGCAGATAAAGTTATTTTTCTCTTGTCAAATCCGAATTTTTTGGGCATCCAATATGCTATCGCAAATTTAGTGAAACTGTTTTCGTGGTGGTGACCACCGTAATATTCCCAGCCATATTCGTTAATTAAAATTTTCTGTGCTGTTTTCTTTTGATAATCAATGTAGTAAAACGGACGATATGATTTAATTTGCCTGTAAATTGTATCCATAAAAAGATTACTCAAAGTTTGATAGGGGTAAGACTTAAGTCTTCCCTTTTCGAACTTGTTAACGATGTGCATCATCTGTCTCGAATCTGTGTAAGTCCATTCCGAAGGTTGCTTACCCTCTGACCTGAAATCGCTCCCGTTTAAAACAAATTTTATGCGCTCTCTTGCAGCTGTTTTATAAAGCACAGCAGCGATTGCATTATCGGTTGGACCGTCAATCCATGGCAATCCGGATTTCATGTAAGCTCTCAGAACTCTTACAACCTCCTCATAATCTATCACATAAGTTTCAAGATCAATGTCTAATGCTTGTGTAACCTTTTTTATATTTCTTACTGCTATATCGCTATTCCAGCCATTATCAAGGTTAACTGCAAGTGGATTTAAACCAAACTCTTTTTTAGCAATGTGCAGAAGGAATGAACTGTCAGTACCGCCACTAACACCAATTATGCAATCATAGCGCTTTCCTTTTGCTGACGTTTTAATTCCATTCAATATTCTTTCCCATTGTCGTTTACCTCTTTCACCTCTTGGAAAAGTTTCACACAATCTATCGAACATCTTCGCATAATTGGAGACACCATTTTCATCAAATGTAATTCCGGGAATTGTAGAATCCCAAATACCACGTGTACAAATTTTCAATTCAGAATTAACCATTGGTTATGATATATTATCGTTAAATATTCCCATCACTTCATTTTTTGGCGGATAATTAATTAAAACCGCACGTCTCGGACCGTGGTAAACAAACATGCTACCGGCAGCAAGCGCATGCGCCATTCCATCCTTATAAGCCATCTTCATATCAATTAGTGTTCCTGCTCCGCCACATGCTACAACAGGAATGTTTACTCGCTGGGAGACGCTACTTATTAACCCGATATCGTAACCTGACATTTTCCCGTCATGGTCAATGGAATTGATAACTAATTCACCCGCACCGCTATCTTCAAGTTGCTTTACAAGGTCAAGATAATTTGTCTTAATTTTTTTCGAACCGCCCTCTGTAAATACTTCGTATTTTCCAAACAAATTCTTTTTCACATCAACTGAACAGACGATACTTTGGCTTCCGAACACTTTTGCAGCTTCAGTAACCAAGGTTTGATTCAGAATTGCAAATGTATTCAATATTACTTTTTCAGCGCCCGCTTTGAATATATTTTCTATTTCAATTAATCTGCTAATCCCACCACCTACTCCAAACGGCATAAATGCTTCATCTCCGATTGCTCTCACCAATTCTACTGAAATACATCTTTTCTCCTTAGACGCAGTAATGTCCAGGAAAACTAATTCATCTGCTTTCAGGTCGTTGAATATTTTGACGGCGTTTATCGGATCACCGATGTATCGCGGATTGTCAAATTTGACAGTTTTTACGAGCCCCTTTCCTTTCAGCAAAAGAACCGGTATTATTCTTGGGAGGAACATTTAGGAATATTTAGAAAGTTATTTATAATTTTTAATCCTGCATCATGGCTCTTTTCAGGATGGAACTGCGTACCGTAAATATTCCCCTTCGAGAAAGATGAAACAAACTCATTCCCGTAATTTGTGGTACATAAAATATCATTATCATCCTCGCAATTAATAAAATAGGAGTGCACAAAGTAAAACATATTCCGGTTATCAATTCCCTCCATTAGCTTGTCATTTTTTTTGATGGATAAAGTATTCCAACCCATGTGAGGAATTTTTAATCCGATCGGACTAAACTGAAATTTTTTTGTAATCGCATTTATCCAGCCGAATCCTTCAGCGTTGCCCTCTTCACTGTGTTTGGTTATTAATTGCATACCCATACAAATACCGAGAATTGGAATTTTCAGCTCGAGCACCAAATGATTGAGCACTTCAAAAAACCCCCGATCTCTGAGATGCTTCATTCCTACGGCAAAGTTCCCAACCCCCGGAAGAATAATTCTGTCAGCATCCTTCAGTGCGTCCGGTGTTGAAGTTATTACCGCTTTTTTATTTAACCGCTCAATTGCCTTCTCTACCGACCGTAGATTTCCCATTCCATAATCAATTATACAATTCATAAAGTTATCCTTTGCACATTCTTGATTTCAGCAATAAATACTTTCGCTGGTTCAAAAACTTTCTGAAAGATTTATCAAAATAATATTGTTTAAACGTAACCATAGAGAATAAATAACCGAACACAAAAAAAATCGTATGAATAAAGGAAAATTTCCTTTCTTTCCCGAAATTATACGACCTTAACAATGCAAGTAAAAGTGTATATCCGGTTTTTCGCTCATCCATTCCCAGAAGAAACGAATTCTTAAAAGATGAATTTGTAAGTGAAGATGTCGGCCTGTGGTGTACAACCTTGAGATCAAGAATAACATTTTCCCAACCCTGGAATTCTGCTAAAACACCGTCTATTCCATCCCAGTTTTTTCGCTGTGGAATACCACCAATACTTACAAGGCAATCCTTTCTATAGGATTTAATTGGTCCGCGTACCTGATTATCAATTTCAAATTCAGGGATAAGATCATTTCCTTTCGATATGTAACATCTGCCACCTGCTATACCAGCTTTTTGATTACCTTCAAAAGTCTCGGCAATAACCTCAAAATAATCTTCAGGCAATGTAAGATCACCGTCAATTTTGCTTACAAAATCTGCGTTCACCAAATCAATCATATCAATACCCGATTGAATTATCGCCGCAACATTCTCACCACCTTTCCGCGTCGACGTCTTTTGTTCTCTGTTAATAGGTCTTATCCAATTGTATTTTGCTGCGTATTCTCTAATAATTTCTTCAGTATTATCTTCAGAGTTGTCATTTATAATAATCCACTCAATTGGTTTCAAAGTTTGGGTTACAACACTATCGAGCGTGTTCCTTATAAAATCTTCTTCATTTTTCACGGTGGTTACAATAAAATGCCTGTTCATTTTTCTGTTGAGAGTTGACTATTCAAATTTTCCTTTTGAAATAATTCCGGTAAGTTGCAGCTGTGGTTATCAAAGCATATAAAGGAGTAAATATTTTATAACCGTGTTTGAAATACATATAAGCATGTTTACAGATTGAATTCGAGGAATGTTTGTTAAATATACTTTTCGTTAAATCGTAAAGAGTTTCATTATTAAATCCCCTTCCTATAGAGGTTAGTGAAGAATGATTGTAAACAATCGCATTAAATGAGATGTAAACCGGAAATCCCGCTTTCCTAGCCCTTAATATGAAATCATCGTCACTGCCGTACTGGATTAACTTTTCGTCATACAATCCGATTTTTCTGAAAACTACTTCTGGAATTAATGTGCCACGCCCGGATAAAATGCAAGATTGTTTTACTCCCTTAATACCTTGGTTCAATCGTTCGCCGAATTTAAAATAATTATCAATTTTAAAATTCCATTTATTGAAATTCTTAACCCCACCAGAATCAATGACCCCTTCATGTTCAAGTGAAACTGAAAGTGAACCGATTATCGAACTTTCCTCTAACTGTAACTTATCGCTCAGAAGAGTTGAAAGATAATTTTCCTGAATCAGGTTATCATCGTTCAAAATCAAGATGTAATCAACTTCATCCGCTAAGGCAGCTTTAAACCCTTCGTTCATACATTTTGTCCACCACCAATTTCCTGATCCATTTATTATCTCTACATGCTCAAATTCGTTGATAAGCATTGACCCGGTATCATCAGTTGAGCCGTCATCCACCACATAAACTTTTGTTTGTATTGAGTCAGATAATTTTTGTTTCGAAACTGATATTAGCAAATTCTTTAATAATTCCCGTCTGTTGTGAGTTGCGATAACAATTCCTATTAAAGTCATTCCAGTGATACTATTTCGCGACAGTTGATAAAGCGTCGTTACTGTCAGAAATTTCCGTTACATCTTCTGTCTCATCTTCAGTTTCATAAGGTTTAAGCGTATAAACAGCTGAAAGGAACAAGAAACACATAAAGAAAGGTCTGATGAATAGCGACTGTGAAAATCCGATAATAAAAATTACTAATAAAGCTGCATATTTAAAAAATGACCGTCTTTCGAATTGGTAAACGATGCCCGAAAAAGATCTGAAATACATATAAAAATAAATTGCGGTTAAGATAAATCCGTACATGGCAAGCAAACCTGTTAAACCATTATTACGATGTTGTTGAGCTGAAAAAATTGAATACTCTCTCCCGCCGTAACGCATCTCTCCCCTTCCCCATCCGACCAGTGGACTGTTCATGAAATCCCTTATATCAATGATTGCGCTTCCAATCCGTGAGGTAGTTGCATCCGCGTAAACGGATTGTCCGTACATAATGTTCTCCTGAATCTTTTCACCGAGAAACGCAAATTCTGAGTAAATCAAAAAAATCAGATATGGAATTATAAAAATTAACACAAATTTTAATCTTGAATATTCAGAAACTGAAAAATAGAAAAACAAAATCGCCATAAGTGCAATTATACCCGCGGTGGATACTGTAGTTATAACTGCGGTTATTAGGATTAAATTTTTCAGTTGAAACAAATTTGTACCTTTAAGGATGTTTAGAAGTAACGCAATAATAATAAAACATGCAAATGCGCCGGGTTCCCAGAAAGGTCCTGAATTACGGAAATACTCATCACCGTGCAAAGCCCCGTAACCGTTGTAATAATAAATCAGAATATTCGGGAAGTAACGGTAATAATCCGTAACGTCTGCTTCCAACCTTTCATCGAAAAGAATTGCAATATGATTTACAATAAACTCGGTTGCTCCGGGAGAAAAAAAATACAAACCGAAAAAGAAAAATGAGATTAAACTAAAAGTAACAATGATATCAGAATAAGCATCTATAAAATCTCTACCGAGAATTTTTACCACAAAGTACGCAAACAAAAGCCTGACGTACGTTCCCGCAAATGTCCTCAGAGAGAAAGTGTGCAGGAATATTGCCTGTAGAATTTCAATTAGCATAAAAGCGCCGATTACCACTACTACTACACTATCAATCTTTCTGTTTAGAAGGAAGAATAAAATTCCGGACAACACCATTCCGACTAAAATCAACTTTACAGATGTATAAAAAAACGGGAATCCTGTAACAACAATTATAAAAGTGAGAATAAAATATGAGGAGATTTTTTGGAAGTAATAGTTATAATCTTTAAAAGAAATCATGGAATCTTCTTAATATATTTCGCCGGATTTCCCGCCCATAGTTCAAACTCGGGAATATTACCAGTTACAACAGAACCTGCCCCAATGACAGCTCCTCGTCCGATTACAGTCCCCTTCAAAATAGTTGAATGTGCGCCAATAAATACTTCGTCACCAATGGAAACCGGTTTAGTGAAATTTGCTGCGATGTTTGTTGCGGGGTCTCTTCGCATTTTGTTATCTATCGAATGAAAATCAGTGTCGTAAATCACACAATTGCCACCAATCATAACGTTGTTACCGATTTCAATTTTCTTGTAACAAACAATCGTTGAAGCGCTGATACCAACATTATCACGGATTATAAGGGAAGCATTATGACCAGTAACAATTCCGGTTCGGTGAAATCTACCGATTATGTTGAAATCTTCCGAACTGTGGACTCTGAAATTGTCTCCGATGATTACGTTTGAATCTGGCTTTAGCCTGACTATCGGGAATCCGTCACACTTTAAGTTTCGTCCGAATTTCGCCCCGAAAGCTTTAAGTATAACTTTAAAAAATAGTGTTCCGATTATAGAAAAAAATCTTATCCTCGAACCATAATAAATTCTGAATAATAACCTTAGCAATTGTATTGTTTAATTATTTCTAAATACGCCTCAATAGTAATCTTTGAAATGTTATCTTTGTTGTGCCTTACTTTAGCCTTTTTTTTGCTTGCAGTGCTGATTGAATTCCACAATTCTCTGTTGTTGAAAAGTAATTCGATCTTCTGCGCATAAGTGTTGATGTTACCATTTAAAAGAAATCCCGTCCTGCCATCATCAATCAGAGATGGAATCCCTCCTACGTTACTCGCGAGCACCGGTAATCCTGCTAACTGGCTCTCACAAACTGAGTTGGGGCTGTTATCCAGTAATGACGGATGAATATAACAAAAAGATTCCGACATTACCCTGACCATCTCCTGCGTTTCAATAAATCCCATAAAAGAAATATTCTCAGGATTTATTTTTTTAAATTTACTTTTAATCTGATTCAAAATCTGTTCAACATTACATTTACCGGTAATCACAAGTTGAAAGCTTTTCCCTGTTTCTGAAAGCCGATTAAAAACTGATAACGCTGTGTTTAAACCTTTCAAAAAATTTGAACCGCCTGTAAATAATATTTTCCTGCTATCTGCATCTGGTGCTATATTGCCAAAATCGTCCCGCAGCATTTCCCAGTTATGGAAAATTAATGGTGATGAAGTGTTGGATTTTACAAACTGCGTGTCCCACTTAGTCCTGCAAAAAAAATTTTTGAAATAAGGGAGATATTTCTTTTCGTAATAACTACGTAATCTGAAATGAGCCTTCTGCTTTAGAGTACCCTTAAAATATTTTATACTTTCTGATGCAGAACCTTGCATAGAAATAATTACCGGTAAATTTAAGTTTACACAAGCAGAATGATACAAATTTTCAATTCCATGAACGTGAACTAAATCGTAATTACCCTGCACTGATTCTACATAATTCCTAAGTCTGGAAATTGTAATTTTATAAAATGTAGCAAGGTCAAAATACCCACGCGGGACTTTCAAGTATGTAACCGCGTATCCGGATTTAGTTAAACTCTCCGTAATTCCCTTCGCTAACGGAGATAAGGTTATAACATCAATTTGCAGCCCTGAATTTTGTGCAAGAAAATCAGCCCATTCAGTAATCCAATATGATGGATGTTGGTCATTTCCGGGATATGGATATGGACTTAACCACAATACTTTCATTGCTACAATTTAACATTCCTGAAGAATTCATTTCAGCCAAATTCCCTTTCCTTTACCGTTAATTATTAAATAATATTGGTATGGAATCCAGAGTGTTGCTAAAACCTGTAATGTTAAGGTAGCTGCAATTACTCCCGTTACACCTAACGATGTGTACTTTGCAAGAATTATGGACAATGGGATATTTACTACTCCCGCAACTATGCTGTAAATTAATTGCAATCTGATTTTCCCCGTACCGTTTAAAAAATAAATGAATATTGCGTTGAACATATAAACAACTGAGTATAATGCCATCATAAATCTCAACCAAAAATCTATTTTTAAATCTCGCCCAAGCCAAAAATAAATTATCTCATCTGAGAAAATCAGCATGACTATTACACATAGCGAAAACATACCGAAAAGTATCAGAGATTTGTTAATTACTTTCCTGATCCAATAAAAGTTTTTATTTGCGTAAGCAGCCGTAATTGCTGACCAAAGCGGTGATGTAAGCAGACCAAACACCATTACAACCGAATTAAAATATCTGTAGGCAATGTTGTACGGAGTTACCTCAGAGGGATTAAATAATCTCGTAATAATTAAATTATCAGTCGTAAACAAGATTATGTAACTTATTTGAATCACAAAAAAAGCTGCACCTAATGACCAAAGATCTTTTAGTAATCGTTTGTTATACATACCAATTCTCGGTCTTATAGGTTTATAGCGATTCCAGAACAATATCACTGTAAACAGGAGAAGTACAAAACTATTGGGAATCACCACAGCAAGGACAAGCAACATCAGGCTACCGTCAACTTTTCCCTGAAGGATAAATAAAATACCAAGTGTAATAAGATTAGAGAGGACTCTTATCGCTCCGCTCATTGCCGTTTTCTGGTCTGCCAGCATTATGAATGTTATATTTCCTAACATCATATTTACTGCAAAAAACGAAAACAAAACTAAAGTAACACTTGCGAGCGATTGCGAACTTAATGCACGGGTATTTAATATTTCATCCCATGAGAGAAAATTATTTACAATAAAAAATGTAAATAACAACACGATCATTATTGTTCCAAGTGCAACATATGAAGTTGTAACATAGCCGGTAGCGACTTCAATCTCACCTTTAGCAAGGTTGACGGCAAGGCGGTTCCGCAGACTATTGCCAAATCCTCCATCGAACAGCGTAAACCATGTTATGATGGAGAAAAGAGTAATCCAGATTCCGTAAACTTCGTCACCGACAAAATTTAGTGAAACAGGAATGATAGCTAAATTAAGCAAAAAACCAATGCCTTTGATAATCAGCGAACCAATGGCATTTCTCTTTAAGATGGTTGAGAGATTGGAAGATATGAACCTATCTTTCTCCATTAAATCAGGTTCGCCTCTTCTTGAGTTAACGTGCTGAGATTAAAATACAAAAATGACCAGAGAAACAGGAACTGATAATTGAAATACGAATACATGTAGAAATTATAAATTATAAATACCGATATCCATAACGTCCTGTTGATGATAATTTGTCGGGATTCTTTCAGATATTCTTTTCTATACAACATAAAAATTAAACCTGCAGTTAAAATGACTAACCCAATTAATCCGGATTCTCCGAGAATTACTGCATAGCCGTTTCTGTATTGTATGTAAAAATCCGGGAATGCTTTGTCAATCATATAACCCGAATCAATGGAATTGATGTTAGTCTTTAAATAAGGGAAAAGCGACCCGGTTTGAGTACCCGTTAACAAATTACCGTTTTCATTGACGTAATCAACCGTCCGGTATAAAATGCTCATCTTGTTTGTATTTCCGCCGTCATTCCCTTCGTCAGCGACTTCCACCACATGAAGATTTCCGGCAAAATGCCCGAGAGTATATGTGATAACATTTCCGAAATTTTGAAATTCGTCTCTCCTGTCATCGGGTAAAATAATCTGATACAATTTCAAAATTAATATTGAACTTATTATCGCGATAAAAATAATTACAAAACCTCTAAGAACAGCATTTTTCTCAAATCCTAACACTATCTTTACACCTATTACAAAAAAAAGAATTATAATAGCGCCTCCACTATGACAAGTAATTATTGAAAAAGTTAACAGACATATCAATAACCAGTATAGATAACTTTTTTTGCAACTTTTCCTGAGAAACAGAACAAACAAGATCAATAATAAAAATATTGCCAACGCCCCTGTACCGTAGCTTCCAAACGTCCCCATTGCAATATCAACAATCCAGATTTTATGGTTATTGATCAACAAAAACATTAAAATTAAATTAACCGGAAATTGGATTACTGCAACGAAAAGGAGCAGATTAAAAAATTTCTTAACAACACCATTTGTTAAACTCAGGTTGCGCATTACAGCGATTGTCAAAAATGCTGTTAAATAATTGAGTACTCCGAGCACAAGGATACCAGGATTCAAAGAAGTCCAGAACAGAGATAGTAATACCAGCAATATAAGTAGAGCAACAATAACTACAAAAGAAAATTTCTCCCTCAAATGAATTGATGCAAATAATACCACTAAAAAATTGAAACCGAGGTTGAGTTTAGAAGGTAGGGATGGTAAGAAAAACAAAATTAAAGGTTGAATGAACAAAAAATATGCGGAAGCTAACAGGAATATATAAGTATAAACTTCACCTTTTTTAATTTGGTTTTTCACCTGAGGAATAATAATAATAGTAGTTATAATAGTAACCGTAATTCCTCTTGTAACTGAAATTGTTTAGCACCGTGCCGAGCAGGTTCGGTTCAGAGAAAGAATTGAACCTGTCATAGACTTTACTGAATGCATCCATTGGCGTTTTAAGTGATTGCACCACAAGTAATGTGCCATCTGTAATCTTAAACAAAATTTCGGAATCAGTTACGGATATTGATGGTGGTGAGTCCAGTACTATAATGTCATATTGTGTTTTTAGATTTTCCAAAGTTTTTTTCATTTGTAGCGATCCGAGCAATTCTGAAGGATTTGGTGGGATTGTACCACTTGGTATGAAGTGCATGTTATCAAATTTCGTAGGTCGTATTACCTCGCTCAAATCATTATTTCCGAATAATAAATCCGTTAAACCGGGATATCTGTTCACACCCATTACAGAATGAACTCTGGGTTTTCTAAGGTCACAATCGATTAACAGTACATTTTTCCCGTCAAGCGCAAAACTTCCCGCAAGATTAATAGCAACGGTAGTCTTACCCTCACCCGGAATAGTACTTGTTATCAAAATAGTTTTCAATGGTTCTTCCTCAATTTTAGCATATTGCACGCGCGTTCGCAATACCTTAAACGCCTCCGAGATTGATGATTTTGCATCACTGGCAACTATGAATTCATCAGGGCTTGATAAATCGGATTTTTCTTTAATATCAATTGACGGTATCCACGCAAGAATGCTGTAGCCGTTGTTTTCCAGGTCATCGGGAGTTTTGATAGACTTGTCTAAATAGTTCCTTGTTATGACAAAACCAATACCAAGTATCAATCCAAATACAGCACCACTTACTAAAAGAAATACTCTGTTCGGTTTTGACGGGAGTAAGGACTCGAACGCCGGGTCGATAATAGTAACGTTTCCGATTCTTGCGTTCTGATTAATCAATGCTTCCTGATATTTTTCCTCCAGCAGAATATAAATTTTCTCGTTCGTGAGTTTATCTCTTTCCAATCTCGCATATTCTATAATCTGTGAGGGGAGTTTATTAAATCGTGTTTCGTATTCGTTAACGTAATTCCCTAACACCCGGTTTTTAATGCGATCAGAATTAACCATTACTCCGGTCTTAACCAATTCCCAGACCATTTCACGGCGCTCTTCCGGGGTCATAACGTACATTCCTGCATCCAACGATTTTACATTCTTATCCAACGATTCCTGCAAGCTGGAAATTTTTCTATCATATTCTTCCTTTGCTTTTTGCCTTACCCTGTCGTTACTGATAATACTTAGTTGTAGTTCACGTTCAATTTCAAGTTGCGCAATTTGCTTCTGGAGCTCGGGTAAATATCCTTTTGAGATTTCGCTCTCGAGATACACTTTCAACTTAGGGTCAATTTCATCAATTTTTTGAGATAGTTCGGAATATTTCTTCTCATTTGCAGCAAGTTCAATGCTCGTCATAGTTTTTTCCTTGTCAATTGCGCTCAAACTTCTTACAAGTTCATCGGCCTGAACATCAAGCTGAACAACGCCTTCCCTCTGTTGAAAATCTTCAAGAGCTGCCTCAGATAATTTAAGGTCTCTGAACTTTTTCTCCTTCTCAGTATTTAGATAGTTTATGATATTCGTAAGATCGAGCCGACTGAACTCAAGACTATAATCGCTGTATGTTTTCGCGTATGCATTACAAATAATTGCTGCTTCGTATGGTGAAGGGCTCTCAACGCTCAGGTCAACTACATCAAGCCCCTTTTTCTGAACAACCTGAACTACCTGTTTTAACATCTTTGCAATTTCAAATTCATTTTTTAACCCTTTACTTAAATCATCCGGGTCATTCAACAAATGGTAAAATGATGAAATATTACCATTGGCTTCTGCAGAGTCCAGTAAAGTTTTTGCCGTTAAGCTTCTGATTGAAAAACTTTTTAAAACTTCAATTTCGTTTGATATATATCTATCGCTTAGAAAACCGAAATCCTGGAATTCAGGGATCGGACTTGAGGTGAGGATACTTCCCTGAGGTTTCGTAATTTTTATAACAGTTGTAGATTCGTATATATTGCGAGCATTTAGAACATAAAATACTGTAGTAAGCAATACACCGAGAAAAATCAGGAGAACATATATCCAGTCCACTCTGATAATCCCGATAAATTCCTTTAGAATATCTATATTATGTTTGTCTTTGTCCCGGCTTTTTTTAACCATTACGTGTAATTAATTTGTCCTGTCCAGAATGTTAATCATCAGAATTGCCAATGAAATGAGCGTTGTCGAAATTGATAGTATAATTGAAAATTTATCTTTGAAGAACAAACGAGGTTCACCTGGTAGAATTATTATATCACCCGGCATCAAAACAGGATTTACACTTAAATCACGGGTTGATACATTTTCTTCCCAAAAAAGGTTATTATAATTAATTTTGATTATCTGATCCTGCAAAATACCAATCGTATCATTTTTCAATCTGACTAATCTTACGTCATTCATCTCCGCGTCAACAAGAGGGCCACCGGAAAAAGTCAACAACGTCAGAAAATCCGTTCCTTCCGGGATTAAATAACGACCGGGGTTCTTTACGTAGCCTAATACACTAACCTCTATATTAACCTTATTAGCATCACCGAAATTAAAATATGCGTATCCGGTGTTACCAAACTTATCTTCAACACCTAATTTCTCAAGATCCGGTTGGGCGCTTATCTTACCGGCACAAAAAAATGCAGATAGAAAAATAAAAAGAAAGAAAAAATTTATTTTCGTTAGCAAATTAAATTTTCTTTAGTGTGGATTTAATTAAGCAACTATAATAAAGATTCAAAATAATAGAAAAAATTCACAATTCAATCTTTAGTTTTACAAAAAGCCTACCGAAATTTTTCATAAACAGTTTATATCGCGATCTTAAAAAAATTTCACTAATTAACAGTTGAGTTAAAAAACATCACATCAACCTGAAGAAGTTTGCCGGTTCTTGAATCGATGAGACAAGGTTCTATAAACGCGGGGAAATAATTGTTTTGTTTCATGATTTCCAGAAACTCACCGAAGGTAGTCTCACCTTCATATAACTCGATAAAAGAAAGTTCAAGTTGTATCCCCGTAAACTTCTTCAAATAATCAGATGCTCCATCAATGACTTTTCTCTCAAAACCTTGCACATCTATTTTTACAAAGGTATTTTTGTTTTCAATAACTTTTGTCTGGCTCAGGTAAGTGTCCAACCGCTTTACTTCAATATTCTGCTTATCCACAAAAAAAGAACCGGGCGCTCCCAAAATATGACTTTCACTCATATTCATTAATGAACTACTGCTTGAATTATTTGCAATATTAATTTCAGCAGTTCCGTCAAAATCTCCAAATGCAAAATTTTCGCATTCCCATTTCGGATCACTATCCGCAGCATTCTTCAAAATTTCAAACTCTGTCCTTAGTGGCTCAAACGATATTATATCTCCTTCAAAACCTATCCCACGGATGTAATCTGCAAATTGACCTTTGTTAGCGCCGATATCGAGAATCAGATCAATTTTTTTTAATTTAAACTGGTTAAGTTTTCGCCTGTCTCGTGGGTGGGGGTATTTTGTTACTCCGTATCCGAGTTTTGAAAATAATTTTCTCGTCCGATTTCTTATTAATCCCATCTACGCAAATATAATCATTCAATGTTATTTTAAATATTCATGGTTTATCCCTATCGCAGCTATACTATTACCGGATACAATTAAAATAAGAACCGCCAACCCGAAAAATCCGTTTGACGGTTTAAATCATCTTAACTTAATTTCTCACTATATCATTCGACTGTAACGCTTTTGGCAAGATTACGTGGTTGGTCAACATTACAACCGCGTGCGGTAGCGATATAATATGCGAGAAACTGTAGTGGGATACTATTTATTATAGGTGTAAGAATATTTATAGTTTTCGGGACACGAAGAACAAAATCCGAATATTGTGCAATCTGATCATCATCCTCGAATGCAATAGATATTATCCTCCCTTTCCTTGCTTTAACTTCTTCAATATTTGAAATAATTTTATCGTATGTTTTATCTTTCGGTGCAATAAACACTACAGGCATGTTCTCATCTATCAACGCAATAGGACCGTGTTTCATTTCTGCTGCCGGATAACCTTCAGCATGTATGTATGATATTTCCTTAAGCTTCAATGCACCTTCTAGCGCAGCAGGAAAATTATAACCCCTTCCGAGATAGAGGAAGTTTCTCGCATCCTTGAATTCCTCCGCAATAAACTTGTACTCTTCGCGCCGATCAATCATTGTCTGAATTTTTTCCGGAAGCATTTTTATTTCATCGGCAATTCGTTTAAGATTTTCACTATCCATCGCACCCTTCGCTTCGGCGAGCATCATCGAAATCAATGTAAGCGACATAAGTTGACATGTAAACGCTTTCGTTGAAGCAACTCCGATTTCAGGGCCAGCATGGATGTATGTTCCGGCATCAACTTCACGAGCAATCGTACTACCAACAGCGTTTACAATTCCTACAGTAGTTGCGCCATTATTTTTCGCTTCACGCAATGCCGAAAGCGTGTCTGCCGTTTCACCGCTTTGGCTGATTACAAATACTACATCATCCGGATATATAATCGGATTACGATATCTGAACTCTGAAGCATAATCAACTTCGACCGGAATCCTTGCACAGGATTCAAGCATATATTCACCTGTAAGTCCTGCGTGCCACGCAGTTCCGCACGCCGTAATTAGAATCCGTTTGGCATTTAATATTTTTTCCATCACCGGTTCAAGTCCTCCTAATCTTGCGACTCCTGTATCAAAGTTTATCCTTCCCCTGTACGTGTTTTGAATTGAATCTGATTGTTCACAGATTTCTTTCAACATGAAATGCTCGAATCCACCTTTTTCTATCTCGCTTAACTCGAAATCCAATTCCTGAATCTCCCTGTATATGTCCTCATCTTTAATCGTTTTTAATTGGAAGCCCTGCTTTGTCAAAACAGCCATTTCTCCGTCTTCTAAATACATTACATTTTTGGTATGATTGATAATAGCTGAAGCATCTGAAGCAATAATAATTTCCTCCATACTGACACCAAGCATAAGCGGACTCCCTTTTCTCGCAACTATTATCCTATCCGGCTCTTTAGCGCACAAACATGCAACCCCGTATGTGCCTTCAACATCATTTAGAGAGTTTCTTACCGCTTGTTCGAAATTTTTTGTTTGTCTGTAATAATAATTCATAAGGTTTGCCAGTATCTCCGTATCAGTTTCTGACCGGTTTGTAAAACCTTCACCGGATAAAAATTTCTGTAATGTTTTATAGTTTTCTATTATACCGTTATGCACAATGATAATGTTTTCATCCATGTCAAAATGCGGATGAGCATTGACATCATTCGGTTCTCCGTGAGTTGCCCACCGTGTGTGGCCAATCCCGATGTTTCCAGTGAATTCAGAACTGTCAATTGCACTCTCTACTTCTGAAACTTTACCCTTCTGTTTGAAAGCAACAATTTTACTATTATTGTTTATTATCGAAATCCCAGCTGAATCATATCCCCGGTATTCCAATCTCTTCAAACCGTCAATTAAAATCTGATAGGCATTTTTTTTGCCAATATAACCTACTATTCCACACATAGAATTTTATTTTTATTTATTTAAACTTATACAAATTGTGAGTCTTTAAAAAGTAATTTCCCAATTCAGGATTAGAAAACAGTTAGTTAAAAACAGACACAGAGCCCATATAAATTCCTGAATCAGATAATAAAATTTTTTATTGGAACGGTACGAATACCAAACATACATTTCCGGTGCAAGGCATTTGAGCTGATGAATTAAACAGGGAGTGAATTTAAAGGATGAGCAATTCTTGTGCCGAAGGTGGGACTCGAACCCACACGAGGTTGCCCTCACATGATTTTGAGTCATGCGTGTATACCAATTTCACCACTTCGGCATATCAGGGAATAGCAATTTAACTTTACGGGATTACAATTTCAGTACAATTTTAATACGTTACCAAATTAAAATATTCCATATTAGGATTAGGTGGATTAACACGATTAAATCCCCATTTAATTACTCCGATTCCCTTCGAAAACCATATCTCCGCTGTAAATGTAATCGAAAGGTTATATGATACTTTCTTTACATCCACAAATTTTTCCTCATTAACTATTAACTCCTTCATTTCCGAAACAGAAATATTCCAACCATTGGAATGCCAATAATTTCCGCTTGTTAATTTTTCTGGAGATTCAAGAAACAATAAATTCTGACCTTTTAATTCACAATAAATCTCACCGTATCGAGTAATGTAAACGTTTACAGCCGAATCGCTTCCCCATATGAACGGGAACTTATCGAAACTGTAAATGATAGCAGAATCGTTTTCAGATTTAAACGTAACATTTACTTTTGTTAACTCCGAATCCTGTGTGCTTCTGAATCTCAAGTTCATCCTATCTTTCAATGGGAAATATTGATTGTTGAAGTTTTCAATCGATTTGATACTTGAAGAATTACAAGATATGGAAAAAATAGACAATGCTAAGACAACAACAAAGATTTTTTTAATCTTCATAGTTTATGCTTATCTCGCCGGAATAAAATTTTTTTATTGAGTTTTCATCAAACCTTAGAATTAATGCACCGTCAACATCAATATCATCCACAACACCTGCCAAATTTTCGGAATCTTCAAAAATTTTGAACGAAACTTTTGAACCAATCAAACGGGAATGTTTCTTCCATTCCTTGATAAGAAATTCAGATCGTTTGAGATGATCCAGATAGTCATAAAAATTCTTTACAAATGAAATTATAAATTGTTCTCTATCAGTTTTCTCACCGCTTTGAGCGAAAACTGAAGTTGCCTTATCACCAAGATTTTCATTAAACTCATTCGAGTTGAGGTTGACTCCTACGCCAATAATAAATGTTTTCCGGGGTTCACTAAGGTCTTTGACTTCTGTCAGAATTCCGGATATTTTTCGTGAATTAATTAATAAATCATTTGGCCATTTGAGAAAAAGTTTGTTTTCTAAACCCGCAGAAATACCTAATAGAGTTTTGAGCAAAATTAGAGATACGTAAAAATTGACAAGATAAATTTCATCTATAATTAACGGAAGGTCTTTAACAATTGTGAATGTCGCATCTTCGCCGTTAGTACTATACCATATTCTGTTAAATCTGCCCCTACCGGAAAACTGGTTGTCAGTAACAATAATCGTATCTGTTTCAACATTGTTTAATTTCGCATAATTGTTCGTAGAGTCAATTTCTTCAAGATAAATTAAATTTTTTAGAACTGAAGATTTTATTAATTGACTTTTTAACTTCTCAATATCCATGCTTATCTTTTTGCAGGATTAGGTCTGTTACTTCTTTTGTTTGTTCTGTTAATTTTTGATGAATCACTTTTAGAATCTTTTGCTCGTGCATTGTTAGGTTCATAGATTTTATTTTTCGGTTTATTATTCAAATCTGATGAACTTTTCAAAGGCTCATTTTTAAGCTTGCTTACAAGAAGCGGATCTGTTTGAAAGAGCAATGCAAGATAGGCATCAACTCTCCCATGACCGTAAAACCTGTCCCAACCAGGCTTATCTTCACGCGGGTCCCCAACCTGATCCCGTGCGGTATTTGTAATTATATCAATGAGGTCTAATCTGCTTCTGCTGTTATCCTGAGAAATGAGCAACGATGCTATTGCGCTTACAATTGCGGTTGACTGCGATGTCCCACTCCAATATACATCGTAATTATTAATGTCTTCGTAATCCAACCCATAAATTTTATTTCCCGGAGCAACTACACCAATGTGATCACCGTAACAACTTCCACCACCCCATGTAAATCTGAGACACCTGTTATCATCCGTATCCGTTGCACCGACTGCTAAAACACCTTCGAAACTCGCCGGATAATAATCTTTACCATCACCTTTGTTCATCATTGCCGATAAAACCAGAACTCCTTTTGAGTTTGCATAGTCTATCGCTGTTTTCAGAACCCTGGAATAATCCTCTCCTCCCTCACTCATATTTATCACGTTTGCACCATTATCAACCGCATATTTGATTGACCTCGACCACCATATATATTCACCGTAATTGTCATCACTCAGATTCTTGCAGTTCATTAATTGTGCATTTTGATCAATACCGGCGAAGCCGATAAGGTTATTTGTTTCAGCTCCGATTACAGACGCAATGTTTGTACCGTGTCCGAACCCATCGTAATTGTTTTTTGAATCGTACGCAAAGTCCCAACCCTTATGATCATCAGTATATCCGTTCCGATCATCGTCAATACCGTTGTTCGGTATTTCACCTTCGTTGATCCAGATTCTGTTCCTTAACTCCGGATGGTCGTCTCTTATCCCGGAATCTAAAATCGCAACAATTACTTGTTCCGAACCTTTTTCAATTTCCCAGGCATTTAACATATTGATATCCGCACCGGGTATTGAGATCGTACTACTGCTTGATTGAATTGAACCATCGTTATTCAAATACCATTGCTTGTGAAAGTATCTATCGTTGGGAATTTTTTCTTGAAGTGAAAAAGCCGTAACATAATCAGTCCCCTTAACACCTGCTGCAATTCCGATATAGTTTGGTTCTGCAAATTCAATAATATCTTCAGTACCGATTTCGCTTATCGCATCTTCAATTCTATTTACACTACCTCCATCTATTGTAACAACATAAATTCTGTCCATTTCCAGTTTAGAATAAAGATCTCTATCACCATTAAAAATCCCGAATACCAACTTGATTGATTTAACATTAAATTCTGAAAATTTTTCATCGAGCGATGCTATACCGGTGTTAAGCAATATTTCCCCGGTCGCCTCAGAAACCTTCAGGGGTTTGTTTGTCTTTATGAAGAAACTCACTGTTGAAAAATTTGTTAACCTTTTATCCGACCCCGCCATTTCGTTTACAGGTAAACTAACTGAAGCGCAAATTAAAAAAATGAAAATTAATTTTCTCATAATATATTTAAAAGTAAAATGAAACACCGAACGTTAATCTCAGTCCGTCGAGAAATATTCTTGAGCTATAACTCTTTTCTATATTATATGTGTTCCCTTCTATAATAAATTCATCTTTGGGGAATTCCGTACTCACCTCATACGAACCTTCTCTGAACCTCACTTCAAATCCTGCTGAAATGTCATTTAAAAATGAGTATTGAATTCCACTCAGAACATGAAAACTAAAACCAGGTTTTTTTGAAATTGTTTCTGATTCTGTGCCAAGTACTTTTCTTTTCCAGTTACCAAAGTACACCCCAGATCCGCCACCGAGATAAATATTCAGGTCATCACTTAGATATGGAATATTGAATAATACAGAAAGTTCAACCGGAATTACTTCAAGTGTTTCCGTTAACCTCGCCCGTATTGACGGTCCGTTGACTGATTGAATGTAAATTGAATTCTGATCATCAATGATACTAATGTACTCTACACTCAACGCGATTGATAAATTATCCCCCGGTAGATTAGTTTTTATCACTCCAGAATATCCATAACCGCCGCCTATATCCACAATAATGTTGCGTTCGAACTCAGATGGACTGAATGCATACAATTGAATAGACGCTGATGATACATAGTTAACTTGCGCAGTTAACGAAAAATTTTTAAGGAGCGGTTGATAACTGATATCCTGCGAAAATATCTTTTCCGCTGAAACAAATATTAACAGCATCATGGATAAATAACTATTCATTAACTCAATATATGAAAATTACTTTTGAGTTAAATAGGATAATTCAGTATCACATTCAAAAAAAAAGCGGCATAGCCGCTTTAATTAAATTTCTAAAACTAAATTTTAATTATAAAAAATATCCCTGTTATCAGTAATGTCTGCCTTACTTTGCAAACCTGAGAGCCAATCCTGAACAGCACGTTGCTGGCGTTCCATAAATAAATTGTGCCTGATTGTTTTCACCTTCTCTCTGAAATCCTGCTCGTTAAACGGTGTAATATTATTCATCTTCACAATGTAAACCCCCTTAGTGCCGAATATCGGTTCAGATAAATCTCCGTTCTTCATATTAAAAACAATAGTGCCAAAAACAAAATCCTGTCCAATCTGAGAAGGTAAATTTTGTTGTAAAACACTATCAGCTTTTTGAACTTGCATACCTGGCTTAATTTGTTCGATGGAACTTAAATTCCCACCCTGAATCTTTGACCGAATGTCCTTTGCCTCAGCCATTAGTATATTCATCTTATTTTTGAAATCTACCTTTGGCTTGATTAATGTTACTTTGACTGAATCGTAGTTTTTGTAACCTTCACTTATCTTTTCCACGATCTGATAAACACCGTATCCCTTTTGAGTCTTAATCGGATTTGCGACTTCACCGACATTCCCCTTCAATCCAAATTCAATAATTTTCTTGTTTTGTCCTAACCCAGGTACAGTACCATCTTTCGTAATCTCCGGTGAAATGAGCACTGTAACTTTTTCACGTTTCGACACGCTGTCAATATTTTCACCATTTTGTAATACATTAAAAATATTTTCAGCTTGTTGTCTGTAAATTCCTTTAGTTTTAGAACCGGGACTAACAACCTCCTTTATTTCCGCAAATCTAAATTCCTTGTTACTCTTTCCTTCAATTTTTATAATATGATAACCGAAGGATGTTTTCACCGGTCCGACAATTGATCCTACACTTCCACTGAAGGCAGCGTTTTCAAACTCCGGTACCATCGCACCCTTACCGAACCAACCAAGGCTTCCTTTGTTTTCCTTAGCGGTAGGATCTTGAGATTCATTTTGTGCTATCGTACTGAAATCCTCACCGGCCTTTACCCTTGCCAAAACGTCTTCCGCCTTTTTTCTGGCAGCTTCTTCACCGGCATCAAGGTTGAACAATATATGCGAGGCTTTTACGAACTGTTCCTCACCCTCCCTCGATTCTAATAACCTGACTATTTTTATCCCGTCATTATCAATGATTACATCGGATACATCACCTGGAGAAGCGGAGTTTAAGAACTCAAGCGCACCTTTGGATATTTTTGATGGATTTTGAAATGCACCGTTATAAGGAGTTTTTGAGTTTTGGTTTACAAATTTAATCAGTGCTGAATCCTCTTCCGACACATTCTTGAAATCTTCAATATATCCCTCTACTAATTTTTTGACTGACATCGTATCATCTGCTGTTGGAACTTCGTTGAGTAAAATATATTTAAATTTTACCGCCTCGGGCTGCTTGAATTCATTTTTATTTTCTTCATAATATTTCTTCATTTGCTCCTCTGTAGCTGCAAATAAACTCGAATCCGTTATTGTGCTCGGATCAAAAAATACATACTCGAAATTTGCAAATATATTATCGTTTTTATATTTCTGCAGAATATCATCGTAAGTAATAATTATGGAATTGGAGATTACCGTTTGCAATTTTTGTGACAACAGAGTTTCCCTCATATATTTTTCGACCTGAACCCAAAATGCAGTAGCTTCAGGTGTTTTCATGGTTAACGCTTGTTGATAAAATGCAACGTTGAAATTTCCGGTTGAGTCAATAAAATTTTGCTTTACAGGTTGTGGTAACTCGTCAGGTCTGTTGTAAATAATATCCAAAATCTCATTGTCTGAAACCGTAATTCCAAGCCGGTTGATCTCTTGCCGAACAAGTACCTGCTGTACCATTTGATTCCATACACTCTCCCTTATCTGATTCATGGTATTTTCATCAATATCCTGTTGCGGGTTTTGTTGTCTCATTTGTTCAACTTGCATCTGTACCTGCTGTTCGAACTCCTGATACTTTATTTCTTCATCGTTTATTTTTCCAAACACATAAGTTTCACCTTGCAGACCGAGATAATTCATCCCCCATTCAAATATAATAGTTGCAAGGAAAGCTACAATCAGGATTATAATAATGACCGGCATCTTATCCCGCATCTTATTCATAATACCTGTTTGATGATGAACCTTTTTATTTGCCATTACTTTAGGTATTCTCCCTCAATATGATTTCAATTAAATGAAACTTTTAAACTAATTTTTTTGACCTCTAAAATCAATGTAGTAAAACCAGCAAACCTTTTTCAATTCTTGACATTACTGATTCGCTTTTGCCAGTTCCAGGCGGTAAGCAACATATTTTCCAAATCTCGCTCCGCCCTCCAACCAAGAATTTCATTTGCTTTTTTTGTATCAGAGTAAATAGAGATAACATCTCCTGCACGACGTGGACCGATTTTGTAATTGAGCTTTCTTTCTGTAACTTTTTCAAAAACATTTATGATCTCCATTACTGAATTTCCCCGACCTGTACCAAGATTGAAAATCTCAGGATTCTCAACCGTAGCGTTATCAATCAATCTTTGAACTGCTATCACATGAGCCTTTGCGATATCAACAACGTGAATATAGTCACGAATATTTGTCCCGTCCGGAGTCGGATAGTCGTTCCCATTCACTGTTAAAATTTCTCTCTCACCTGCAGCTGTTTGTGTTATATACGGGACAAGATTATTTGGCACACCTATAGGTAATTCGCCAATTAAAGCTGAATCATGTGCTCCTATTGGATTGAAATATCTCAACGCTATTGATTTTAGCTTAGTTGCTGCGGACAAGTCGTTCAAGAACCTTTCACCGCATTGTTTTGTGTAACCGTACGGTGATTCAGCTTCTTTTACCGGACTCAATTCAGTTACGGGTAATTCTTCCGCCTGACCGTAAACTGTGCACGATGACGAAAACACTATGTTCAAAACATTTGAACCTATCATTACATCGAGAAGATTGATAAACCCAAGTATATTGTTCCTGTAATAAAGCATTGGATCAATTACTGATTCACCAACTGCTTTCAATGCCGCAAAATGAATAACTGAACTTATGTCTCCGTTATATTCAAATACCTTCTTTAGTGAAATCTTATCCGTAATATCTACCTGATGAAATTCAGGTCTGACACCTGTAATAGATTCAATCCCGTTCAATACTTCTATATTTGAGTTCGATAGATTATCGAGTACAATCACTTTAAAACCTGAGTTCAGGAGTTCAACTACAGTATGCGATCCGATATAACCGGTTCCGCCTGTTACTAATATTTTCATAATCCTTTTTTCCCTATATCTTTTCGGAAATACATTTTTTCAAATTTGATTTTTTCAATACAATTATAAGCTTTTTTTATTGCTTCATGAAGAGAATCTTCAGTTGCAGTAACCGAAAGTACTCTCCCGCCATTTGTTACAACCCCGTCACCTGATAGCTTCGTACCTGCGTGAAATATTTTACATCCGGTTGTTTCATCCAGCCCGGAGATTCTTTTGCCCTTTTCATAATCTCCGGGATATCCTCCGGAAACAGCAACAACATTGCAAGCAGACTTACTATTGCAAACTAATTCATAGTTTTTGATTTCCTCATTTTCGGATGCGACCAATAACTGAAGGAAGTCGCTTTCAATTAATTGAAGCACTGCCTGAGTTTCCGGATCACCGAAACGGCAATTAAATTCAATTACATACGGGTTGTTATTTTCATCTATTAATAAACCGCAATACAGACATCCCTTATACACAATCCCTGATTTGTTCAGCGATTCTAAGGTTTTTCTTATTATTTTATCTTCAATTTTTCGCATTAACTCTGCGGTTACCACCTTAGATACAGGAGTGTAAGCCCCCATTCCACCCGTATTCGGACCAATATCATTTTCACCAATTCGTTTATGGTCCTGAGCTACCGGCAATACAATGTAATCAAGGCCATCCGTTACGGCAAAAACGGAAATTTCCTCGCCTCTCAGAAAACTTTCAACTATAAAGCGCTCACCCGCGATTGAATGAACTTTTTGATTTACAAGTGAATCAATGTATCTTAGAGATTCCGGTTCAGACTCAGAGATTACTACTCCCTTACCGGCGGCAAGCCCGTCAGCCTTAATCACGACCGGATGTGATAAATGCCTTATGTAATTCAGCGCTTCATTAAAACTTTCTTTCCCGAACGCCCGAAAATCCGCAGTGGGAATTCCCGCTTCCTTCATAAGTTCTTTTGCAAATATCTTGCTTGATTCAATCATTGCGGCAGTACTACCCGGACCAAAAATTTTCAAACCGTTGGATCTGAATAAATCCGTTATTCCAAGCGCTAATGGTTGTTCCGGTCCGACAACGGTAAAATCAATTCCCTTCTCAATTGCAAATTTCAAAAGTAAATTTAAGTCGGATGGCTTAATATCTACGCCATGACCGAGCGTTTCCATACCGGCATTAGGACGGGTAAAATATAAAATTCCTTTGTAAAAGGATTGAGAGTTGCTTATCTTTTCTGCAATCGCATGCTCCCTGCCACCGTTTCCAATTATAAATACTTTCATCAGTCTATAGCCAAAAGGTAATTAAACTCTTTTGCCAATTCCTCAGTATGTTTGACACGATTAAATTTTGAAATCGTCTCAGAATCAGGTTTAGGTAGTTTACCTGATTTTGACAAATTGTAAAATTCATATACAGCGTCAGCAACCTGACCCGGCTCTTCATCTATAAACTTAACCGCACCATAGTTTTCAAGTACTTTCTTTGAAACGCCTTCCGGCACTGAGGCCAGAATATTTTTTTGGCTCCCGATATACTCGCCAATTTTACCCGGCATTGCTGCTTCATCATTTTCACCCCTGGATATGTAAAGAAATAAAATATCCGAGGATAAAATATATTTTACACAATCAATGTGATTGATATACCCGGTAATTTTTATGTCTTGCTGTATACCTGAGTTTCGGATGAAATCCATGTATTCGTTGGTAAGATTACAGATGAAACAAAACTCAACTTCCCCGCGCAACTCCGGGTACTTCTCAAAAAAAAGTTTAATTCCCCTAAAATAAAAAAGTGCATTCCTGGTATAAAAACTACCGGAATATGTAATCCTGAATTTATCTTTGGTATGAGCAACCAGCGATTTCGCGTTTTCAAAATCTTCCGGATCAAATCCATTTGGAATAATGCGGACATCATTGTAATCAACACTTTCATATCGCCCCACAATATATTCCTTAACTCTGCGATTGACGGTAATTATCACGTCTGCAAACCGTAGTACTTCAGCTTCCAGTTTAATATTTTTCTTTTTGTGATAGGAGGTCGGATAATAATTTAAAACCGGGCTATCAACCCACGCATCGCGATAATCAATGACCAATGGGATATTGTATTTTTTTTTCAGTTCAAGAGCAATCAGAAAATCCGTGTAAGGAGGTGCAGTTGCAAACACAACCTGAAACCCGCCATACTTTTCCCAAATCTCATCTACTTTTTTCAATGCTTTCTTTTTCCATCCGATTTTACTATCCGGAATAAAAATAAAAGAATACAAACTGTTTCTTAACTTCCGCAATTTTTCACGCGGGGTTACCACTTCTATTGAGTCAGGATTAAAATCTTCTGAACCGGTTCTCTCAATTGAGACACCATTTTCAATTGCTTCATTCAAAAGAGATTTATCAACAGCCAAATATTTCTTTGGTGAATCCGTTATAACAGTGGGTTGCCAACCGAAATTTTTCAGGTATTTAGAAAACTTCATAGCACGCTGAACCCCGCCCATGCCCATCGGTGGAAAGTAATATGAAATGATTAGAACTTTGTTCAATTATTCTTAAAAGCGATTTTAAATTATTGGGAAAGTTAAATGGGATGCGCTAAATGATAATCAATTCTTTCGGAGAACTGTTCAGCACCTCACAACCATCTTCCGTTACAATAACATCATCCTCTATTCTAACTCCACCGAAGTTTTCGATATAAATCCCGGGTTCAACCGTGACTACATTACCTTCCGTTAAAATTGAATTTGAAATCTGATTTAACCTTGGGTTTTCGTGCACTTCTATTCCGAGACCATGTCCGAGTCCGTGACCGAAATACTTTCCATACCCTTTAGAATGAATATAATTTCGCGCAACTGAATCAACAACCTTTGTTGATTTATTTTTTGCGATTGAATTGATTGCAAGTTGCTGTGCGTCGCTCACTATTTGGTAAATCTTCTTAGCCTCAGCAGAAAGTTTCCCGATTCCGATTGTACGCGTCATATCGGAACAAAAGCCATTGTAAATACATCCAAAATCGAGGGTAAGCAGATCACCCGATTTTAATTTCCTGTTCGTTGGTTGCGCGTGTGGGAAAGCTGAATTTTCACCACTTGCAACAATTGGTGAAAAAGAATTCCCCGATGCACCACCTTTTATCTGAAGGTACGTGAGCTCTGCTGCAATATCTGTTTCCGTAATTCCGGGCTTTATGAATGCCAATAATTTTGAAAAAACCTTATCTGTAATTTTCACTGCATACCGGATGTTGTCAATTTCATCATTTGTTTTCACTGTTGTAAACTGCTCAATCAATCCATCTACAGGAACAAGTTTTTTCCCTTTTAATACTTTTTTAAGAATTTGAACCTGTGAATACACCATTGCACCGGACTCAAAACCAATCCTTTTCAAACCATATTTTTCAGAAATCTCCCTAATGAAATCAAATGATCCCTGTTTATCAATCTTCACCCGGAGAGATTTATTGATCTCTCTTGATGCCTGAATTTTATACCTGAAATCGGAGACAAAATATTTCGCTTTCTGAGCTAATACAAGATAACCTGCCGAGCCTGAAAATCCCGACAAATACCTGACGTTTGGAAGTTTTGTAACCACTAAAGCATCAATCTTATGTGTGTTCAAGTAATTTAAAATTCCTTGTATTCTATTCAACTGTAAGTTTAAATTTGCAACAGTCAAGTTAGCTAAACACGTTTTTAATTTCAATTCAATGGTTCAGATTATTCGTGATGCTTTTAAAGTTTTATGTAATATTGAAATCAAGTGGATTGAAAATGCATCCCTTCAATAATGTATCCTGCTATATGGATTTAATCTTAAGGACAATAGCCTGAATCCATATTAAGTACATTGACATTTTTCCCTTATTCAAGTAATTTGAAGTTTGTCTTAATCCGAAAAATAATTTAATCATTCAGGAAAATTGAAGAAGAATCTTTCGAGGATAATTCTTACGGTAGCATTGCTGATTTTAACTGTCTATTTCCTCTATCCTACTTATCAAGATTACCAACTCAATCAGACTCTAAATTCACTTTCAGGGGAAGATAGTGTTCGATATGTAGAGGAAAATGCAGCATTCATAAAAGATGTAACCGAAAAGCGCTTGAAATTGGGGCTTGATCTAAAAGGTGGTGTGTACGTCGTACTTGATGTAGACGTGGTGAAATTTTTATCAGACCTTGCCGGTGACCGTAACGATGATAAGCTCAAATCAATACTTGAACAGATAAGAGCTGAAACTGTTGACTCCGATGAATCTATTCTGGAGTTGCTGAAACAGAAGTTAAATGCCGAAGGGCTTACGCTCAAATCTTATTACGGGGAAATCCGGGATTCAGAAGAAGATATTGAAAAGAAATTAGAAACTGAAATCGAAGGCGCTATTGACAGGGCTGTTGAAGTCGTAAGGAACAGGGTTGACCAATACGGTGTGGCGGAACCTCAAATTCAAAAAGTAGGCGGGGAGAAAATTATTGTTGAGTTACCCGGAGTGAGCAATCCGCAGGAAGTCCGAAAACTTCTGCAAGGAACGGCTTTGCTAGAGTTCCGAATGGTGATTGAACCTGAGCGGGCAGTGAAAATTATGCAGGACATCAATAAAGTCCTCGCAGGTTTGTCTGCCGGTGAAAACGAAAATCTCCTCGATTCCATTGTGAAATCTGGTGATACAACGGTAACCGAAGATAAAGAAACCGATACCACTCTCACTGAAAATAAAGAAACGGAAAAAACCACATCAAATAAAAAATCTGATACGACATCGAACAAAAAATCTGATACAACAACATCGAACGAAAGCGATACTTCTGAAAAAGGAACCGACTCGAACGTTTCCGATGATACAACACAACAGTTGTCTCAGGAGGAGTTTATTAAACAGAACCCTCTCTTTTTTACGATTGCCATTGTTGACTTTGAAAGTGGAATAGCCGACGCTTACGTTAAAGAAACCGATAAAGCAAAAGTTGAACGGCTTCTGGAGAAAGAAGAGGTAAAAAAAGTCATTCCCGATGATGTTAGCTTTGTCTGGTCCCAAAAATCATTTCAGGGTCAAGGTGGCGAGACGTATTATGTTTTATACACAATAAAAAGCGAACCTGAATTAACCGGTAACGTAATAGTTGATGCAAATTCAAACATTGATCCGACAACCAATCAACCAATTGTAACAATGCAGATGAACAGCGAAGGTGCAGCAGACTGGGCAAGAATAACGGGATCAAACATTAACAAGCGATGTGCGATTGTACTCGATAATGTAGTTTATTCAGCACCGAATATTAAAAGTAAGATTACCGGTGGTAATTCACAAATCGAAGGTATGGCAAACGTTCAGGAAGCAAAATTACTTGAGATTGTATTGAAGGCAGGTGCACTTCCGGCGCCTTTGAAAATTATTGAGGAAAGAACTATAGGCCCGTCCCTTGGTGAAGATTCCATTCGGGCAGGCATCGTGTCATCAATTGCTTCATTAATTCTCGTAGCGCTCTTTATGATTGTTTACTACCGTACTGCAGGAGCAGTTGCGGATTTTGCGCTCGTTATTAATGTGCTTTTTGTAATCGGGATTATGGCTTCGTTTAAAGCTACACTTACTCTGCCCGGTATTGCAGGTTTAATCCTGACGCTCGGGATGGCTGTTGATACGAACGTACTTATCAATGAAAGGGTACGGGAAGAAACCAAAGCCGGAAAACCGCTTAAAACTGCCATTGAGATAGGATATAAAAAAGCTTTTTCTGCAATTATTGACTCACACGTAACAAGCGTCATAACCGGTATAATTCTGTACCAATTCGGTACGGGACCAATACAGGGATTTGCGCTTATTTTGCTGTTTGGAATTGTTGTCAATCTCTTTACAGCAATTGTAATAACACATTTCATATTTGATATTTTCCTTGAACGAGGAAAAAAAGTAAGTTTCGGTTAACTAAACGCGCGTAAAGATTAAATGAGACTTTTTGAAAATACAAACATCAACTTTCTAGGACACCGAAGAAAGTTTTATCTCAGTTCAATAACTTTTATTGTTATCGGGATGATTTGTCTGTTCCTGAAACCGGTTCCGCTTGGAATTGATTTTCAGGGTGGTACAGAAGTTCAACTCAGATTCTCGAAACAGGTTGATATAAGCGAGCTCAGGACAATTATGGACAATGCTAATTTTTTAGGGATGGAAATAAAGACTATGGGTACTGATGAGGATATTCTCCTTCGGACACCAATGCAATCTGAAGGTTCCGTAGTATCCGATCAAATTAAAGACGCTGTTACATCCGGCTTACCGGGAAATAATTTTGAAATTTTAAGAATTGATAAAGTTGGACCGAAAATCGGCGCTGAATTAAGAAGAAATGCGCTTTTTGCAATTATCTTTTCTCTAATTGGAATTTTAATTTATTTATCACTTAGATTTCAGTTCATTTACGCTGTCGGTGCAGTAGTAGCGTTGTTACACGATGTTCTTATTACTTTATCAGCAGTTGCAATTTCTCACATCATTGTCCCCGGGTTGAACCTTGAATTCAATCAACCAATGCTTGCAGCATTTTTAACTTTAATCGGATTCTCCGTGAATGATACCGTTATCATATTTGACAGAATTAGAGAGAACATAAAACTTTACAAAAATGAGCCGATTGAATCTGTTATGAACAAAAGTATAAATGCGACTCTTAGCAGAACTGTAATTACGAGCGGCGCTTTATTACTTGCTTTGATTGTCCTGATTATTTTCGGCGGTGAAGTATTGAGGGGATTTGCTTTTACGTTTACTGTCGGTGTGATTATCGGAACTTACTCTTCAATCTTTGTTGCAAGTTCCATTACTGTGGACTGGAAACAGAAGATTGAGGATAAAGCAAAGAGTAAGTTTAAAGTTAAAACCGCTAAGGTTGCGAGATAGTTGGAATTTAAGACTGAAAATATCGAATTAAACGGTCAGACTTTCACATCTGTAATATTGGATGATGAATCTCCAGGTTTATCGAAACTGAGCGAACTTAAACAAATCATACTTGAAAAACTTGAAACCGGACAAAAGTTCATCGCCATTGATCTCGGCAGTGTTTCCAATATGAATAGCTCCGGACTTGGAATTCTGATAAGTTGCCTGAAATCTGTCAAGGAATTTCAAGGGGAGTTTGTCTTACTTAATCCATGCGATAAACTTCGTCACATTTTTCAAATAACGAAACTTGACTCAGTATTTAATATCATTTAAAAATTCTTTTTTTAAATTAAAATTATTAAATATCCGCTAATGGCGGATATTTTTACTTTATGGCAAAAAATATTTCAGCAGTTGTCGGAATTCAGTGGGGAGACGAAGGTAAAGGAAGAATGATTGATTACCTTGCACAGGATGCTGATATGGTAATTAGATATCAGGGCGGAAACAATGCAGGTCACACTGTTGTAAACCAGTTTGGTACCTTTAAGCTCCATCTTATTCCGTCGGGCATTTTTAACCCACGTTCAATTAACCTCCTTGGTACCGGAATGGTGATTAACCTTGAAGCGCTTGCAGATGAAATTAAGGAGTTGGAATCTAAAAATATTGATACCTCAAATATCCGTGTATCTGACCGGGCAACACTTACGCTTCCATACCATATACTTGAAGACGCATACGAAGAAGAAAGACTAGGCGGATCTGCATACGGATCAACAAAGCGCGGAATTGCTCCATCTTACGGCGACAGATATTTGAAAAAGGCTTTACTAATCGGTGATGTTATGTACCCTGATTTTATGCAAAAACGTTTAAGGGAAATCATTAATTGGAAAAATCTCATTTTCAGAAATGTTTATAAAAAAGATGAAATTAATTTTGACGAGACTTACGAATGGATAACAAAATTTTCAGAGAAAATAAAACCTTTGATTTGCAACACTCACAGGTTAATTGACTCTTACATCATTGAAGAAAAGAAAATATTGTTTGAAGCTCAACTCGGGGCTTTGCGCGATATTTTTTATGGAATTTATCCATTTACAACTTCGTCATCAGTCTTATCTAATTTTGCAAATGCTGGCGGCTCAATGTTCTCTGCAAAAATAAACAATGTCATCGGAGTAATGAAATCATTTTCAACTTGTGTAGGTGCGGGTCCTTTCGTTACTGAAATGGACGGTGAAATTTCACATAAACTCAGAGAAATTGCCTATGAATATGGTGCAGCAACCGGCAGACCCCGCCGAATCGGACATTTTGACGCAGTGGCTTCTAAGTACGGTTGCAAAATCCAAGGGGCACATTCAATCGCAATTACCAAACTTGATAGCTTATCGCAACAGGACGAATTGTTGATTTGTACCGCTTACGACCTTAATGGGATTTCAATGGATGAGTTTCCAATAAATGCTGTACTAGAAAAGGTGAAACCTGTTTACTATTCAATGCAAGGATGGAACGAAGATATTTCACACATCAGAGATTTTGATCAATTACCACAACAGGCAAAAGATTATGTACTTAAGATTGAGGAACTCATCGGCGTACCCGTGAAGTACGTATCTGTTGGTCCCGAAAGGGACAGCCTGATTGTCCGTTAATTTGTTATTGTGAATCTTTTAACCCCGATATTTTAGTCTCGCCATTCGATGGAAGTAATTCAATCTGATTTTCTTCCGTTGTAACCTGAGCTTCAGATATATTTAACCTGTCAGTTTTTTCAGAACCCGTAACATGTGAGCTCTGAGTAGATTTCCTCTTTTTATCGAAAAAAACATCGAAGGAAACAACCCCAGCACCGGAAAAAATTGTTGACAAAGTGCACGCTAAAAATATAAAGTTGTAGCTGAATGGCAACTCTGGATCTCCGGCTCCCATAGCAAATAAGATCCCAATCAGCATCATACTCAGTAAAAGGCTTACAACCGGTGTAAAGAATCCAATAATATACATACCCCCTAAAATTACCTGAGCAAACGGTAGTATAAATCCGATAATAAATGCCAGATTGTCAGGCATAATTTTCAATGCCTGGAGAGAAAAAATATACCCCTGAATGTCAATTAACTTTGATGCACCAGCAGTTAGAAACAAAGTACCTAGCACAAGCCTGATTAGTAACGGTGCGATACTTGCATTACCGCGGGCTTTGAATAATAATCTCATATAATTTGCATTATTTACCAAAAGGTAGCGATATTATCGCATAAGAGAAATGCAACATTAAAACTTTATCCTGTAAAGATTTGAATTAATCTTTGAACAGAAAAGAACCAGATAGAACGATGTAAGTTTGATTTTTATTAGATTAAAAACTGGTGAGGTAAGCGGACTAATGAGAGGCGTGGATGAGATTCGAACTCATGAATAACGCTTTTGCAGAGCGTCCCCTTAAACCACTTGGGTACCACGCCGTTCAGAATATTTTTACAACGAACAGTGTTTTCGTTTACATAAAAATGAGCGGGAAACGGGACTCGAACCCGCGACTTCAACCTTGGCAAGGTTGCGCTCTACCAACTGAGCTATTCCCGCTTAAACTACAAAATTAATTTGAATGTGTTCTTATTTCAAGTCCGTAATTTTGCGATTTTGTTTACGAGGTCAACTACCCTGCAGCTGTAACCCCATTCATTATCGTACCATCCGACTACTTTCACAAGGTTTCCTTGAACCATCGTTGATGGTGAATCAAAAATACAGGAATAGTTGTTTCTGATAATATCAGAAGAGACCAACGGGTCTTCACTATATTCAAGAATTCCATTCAGATAAGTTTCCGAAGCTTCTTTCATAGCAGCATTGACTTCCTCTTTTGTTGTATCCTTTTTTACATTACAGACAAAATCGGTTAACGAACCATCCGGAGTTGGAACCCTTAATGCAAATCCGTCAAGTTTTCCTTTCAAATGCGGAAGTACCTCACCTACGGCTTTCGCAGCTCCGGTAGTGGTAGGTATAATATTAACCGCTCCTGCGCGCGCACGTCTCAAATCTTTGTGCGGTTGGTCGAGCATTACCTGATCGTTCGTATATGAATGGACGGTTGTCATATAACCTTTTTCAATACCGAACTTTGTGTCAAGTACTTTCACCATAGGCGCAAGACAATTGGTTGTGCATGATGCATTTGAAACTACTTTCATTTCGTCGGTTAGAATTTCATCGTTAACACCAAGTACAACCATTGCATCAAGTTTATCTTTTGCCGGCGCAGTTAAAACTACTTTGTTGGCTCCGGCATCAAGATGCATCTGGAGCTTTTCCCGGGTTGTAAATACACCAGTAGATTCAATTACAATATCCGCACCAAGGCTACTCCAAGGTAACTTAGAGGGATCCCTCTCCTCGAGAATAGTTATCTCATCGCCATCAACATTTATCCCTTTATCTGTCAGACTAACATTTCCCGGATACCGTCCGTGAACTGAATCATATTTCAGTAATACTGATAACGTTTTGTTATCCGTTAAATCATTAATTGCCACAATATCATAACCACCAAGTTGTTTCATCCTTCTGAAAACAAGCCTCCCGATACGTCCAAAACCATTTATGCCAACTTTAAGTGACATAGAAAATCCTCCAATTGTAAAATTTATTAAAAACTTTTAAAATTAGCTAAAAACTAATGCATATTCAATTTAAATGAACGAAAATGAACCATTTTCAAACAAAATCATAAATTGATTTTCAAACGATATTTAAGTATTTTAACGTTTTTGTAAGCAAAATACGTATATGGCAACTACTTCTGACCTCAAGGTTGGACTTATTATTAATTTTAAAAACGAACTTCACAACGTTATGTTTGTTGAACACCGAACACCTGGCAACCTTCGGGCATTTTATCAAGTTAAGATGAGAAATTTAAAAAATGGCAAAACATTTGAACACAGATTCAGATCCGGTGAAGAGATACAAATTGAACGGGTTGAATCGAAAAGTTTCCAATTTCTATATAAAGACGGCAATGAATTATTTTTTATGGATAACGAGACATACGATCAGGTTAACATCAATGAAGATTTGATAGGCGAGCAGAGTAATTTCATAAAGGAGGGGCAGGAAGTTCAAATTCAATTCCATAATGGTAACCCGTTGGCCATCGTAATGCCCCCAAATGTTGAGCTAAAAATTGTTTCAGCTCCACCCGGCGTAAAAGGTAATACAGCTACAAATGCGACTAAACAGGCTGAGGTTGAAACCGGAGCTATTGTCAACGTTCCGATGTTCATTAATGACGGTGATATTATCCGGGTTGAAACGCGAACAGGAGCATACATCGAAAGAGTAAAAAACTAAATTAAAATCCATCATGAAAATGGACTTAAACTATATCAAGAAACTTATCAAGATGCTTGATACAAGCACTATTTCAGAGATTGAGATTGAAGAACAGGGAACCAGGTTGCGATTATCAAAACCCAGACCAAAGTTTACAACACCGTCAAATCCGCTCCCATTTACACCAGTCCCGACCGATAACTCCGGGATAGTGAGTTCACTTACGTTGACTTCCCCACCGGTATCCGATTCAGGTGCTGAAACAGAGCAGATACAAAAAAGCCCGGATGATTATTTTGAAGTACGGTCTCCAATGGTGGGTACTTTCTATCGCGCACCTGCCCCTGATGCTGATCCCTACGTGAAAATCGGCGATTCCGTATCTTCCGGTACTGTCCTCTGTATCATTGAAGCAATGAAATTAATGAATGAAATTGAGTCGGAAGTATCCGGCAAAATTGTAAAAATACTTGTAGAGAATGCACAAGCGGTTGAATACAACCAACCATTGTTCTTAGTTGACAAAACCTGACATTTCTCAAACGCAAACAATTACATTTCAACACATGATTAAAAAATTATTAATCGCCAATAGAGGTGAAATAGCGTTAAGAATTATCAGGACATGTAAAGAAATAGGTATTCAAACTGTAGCAATTTATTCCGAAGCCGACAAAGATTCTTTACATGTTACATTTGCTGATGAAGCCGTCTGTATTGGACCTGCACCATCTAAGGACAGCTACCTAAATATTCCGCAAATTATATCCGCAGCTGAAATTACAGGTTCTGATGCAATTCATCCCGGTTATGGTTTTCTTGCTGAAAACGCAAGTTTTGCTGAGATTTGTAAAGATTCCAACTTAATCTTTATTGGACCAACCGCCGGGATGATTACAGCCATGGGAAACAAGTCATTCGCTAAGGAAACCATGAAAAAAGCCGGAGTTCCGGTAGTCCCCGGGAGTGACGGTACAGTTGAATCAGTTGAAAGAGCGAAAAAGCTTGCAAAGGAAATTGGCGTACCACTCATGATAAAAGCTTCTGCAGGGGGGGGAGGAAAAGGAATGAGAATTGTCAGAAACATTAACGATGTTGAACTTGCTTATACAATGGCAAGGAATGAAGCGGAAAGTTCATTTGGTAATTCTGAAGTATATATGGAAAAATTTATCGAATGCCCGAGACATATTGAAATACAATTACTCGGGGATTCATACGGAAATGTCCTACATCTCGGTGAAAGAGATTGCTCAATTCAAAGGCGACATCAGAAATTAATTGAAGAGTCACCTTCTCCATTGGTAACTGATGAATTAAGGAAGGCAATGGGGACTGCTGCGATTAACGGCGCAAAATCCGTTAAATATCTAGGTGCAGGAACAATTGAATTTTTGGTTGATAAAAATCTGAACTTTTATTTCATGGAAATGAACACGAGAATTCAGGTGGAGCATCCAGTTACCGAAGAAGTTACAGGTTATGATCTTATTAAAGAACAAATAAACATTGCAGATGGTGGCAGACTTTCAATGAAGAAGGTAAAATTTGAGGGTCATTCGATTGAATGCAGAATTAATGCTGAAGATCCAGAGAACAATTTCAGACCGTCACCAGGGACAGTAACCGCTTTTAACGTCCCGGGTGGAAAAGGCGTAAGGGTTGATACACATTGCTATGCAGGTTATAAAATTCCGACTAATTATGATTCAATGATTGGTAAGTTAATCGTAAAAGCAAATTCGCGGGAAGAGGCTATACACCGGATGAAACGAGCATTAGATGAATTCGTAATAGAAGGAGTTGCCACGACTATACCGTTTCACCGAATGATGATGGATGAGCCGAGGTTTATTAAAAATAAATTTGATACGGGATTTATTGAACTACTTGAAAAAGAAAAAAATAATATCAGTTGAGATTTCTATTGTTAATATCGGTACTGATTTTAGTGTTTTACAATATTGCCGGTGCGTTTCAGGACTCGAACAAAAAGCTTCAAGATTCTGTCAAACCCGACAAACAACTGATGATTGATACGGGACAAAAAGTTCCGGTCGAATTACCTGACTCCGGTAAACAATTGATCCCTGAAGTTGATACAGCGGTTTTAATCGTTGAACAGGATAAAAGCACATTGACTAACTCTGAATTGTTCATTTATATTTTATTGTCTGTTGGTGGATTGGCGTTGTTTTTTTTCATTTTCGTTCATACGTTATTCCGGACATTTCATAAATCGAGGTCAACACGGCAATCATTAATTTTAAGCTGGAATTTATTTTTCCTCGTATCATTAATATGGATCTTTATTATATGGGGAATCGTTGCCAACTTCTGGACAGTTACTTCATTTTTTATCGTAATGATTTTCTTAATCCTTGTAAGTCTAACAATGTTAATCATTGCTATAAAGACAAGAAATTGAGTGATTTTAATTTTAAATCTTTTATATTTTAGTTTATTTCCGAAACAAATCATACTCTCAAATGAAAAAATTTTACGCGTTAATCTTAGGGGCTTCAAGCGGTTTCGGTAAAGCCATTTCATTAACATTAGCTAAGGATGGAGTTAACATAATTGGGGTACACTTAGACAGGGCTTCGACAATGCCGGAAGTTAAGAAATTAATTTCGGATATTGAATCCAGCGGCGTCGAAGCACATTTTTTCAATACCAATGCAGCAGACGAGGAAAAACGTACTTCTATCATAGACTCAATTTCAGAAATCTTCAAAACTTCAGGAGGTAACAGCACAATTAAAGTTATGGTTCACTCTCTTGCATTTGGTACTTTGAGAAATTTTATTGATGAGAAACCGGAAAACCAAATCACAAAGAAACAACTTGACATGACCATAGATGTTATGGCTAACAGTTTGGTTTACTGGTCGCAGGATCTTATACGGGCTGGACTAGTGACAACCGGAGGTAAAATATACAGCATGACTTCATCAGGCGGTGCGAGAGTAATTGAGTATTATGGCGCAGTTTCAGCCGCAAAAGCGTGCCTTGAATCTCATACAAGGCAACTAGCAATGGAGCTCGGGAAAATGGGTATCGCAGTTAATGCTATAAAAGCCGGAGTTACTGATACACCAGCATTGAGAAAAATTCCTAATGCGGATAAAATTATCGCAAATGCATTGCAGCGAAACCCGCATGGAAAATTAACTGATCCACAATATATAGCGGATTTCATTCTCGATAACTATAAACGAGATTCCGGTTGGTTAACCGGTAATATATTTAATCTCGACGGCGGCGAGAGCGTGGTTGAACTTTAAAATTACGGAGACAAAATTTAATGTCGCAATTGCACTTTAGCGATTCTGTTGGTTCCAATATATCTAAACTATCTTTAACTGAGGAAGATAAAGGCAGTCTTGAGTTAAAGACTCAGGAGTTCATGCCAACCATTTTAATCGGATTAGGTGGCACCGGAAAGGAAGTTTTACTTAGGCTGCGCCGACTCTTTGTCGAAAAATATGGATCGCTTTCCGACTTCCCTATCCTATCCTATTTATATATTGACACAGATAATGCGCCATCTGAGGAAAGCGGAATCGCAAGAGAACGGGACTTGTTAATAAATGAAATTGACTTTCAACCTGCAGAAAAAATCTTTAATCCGGTAAACCCGTCTGATTATATCCAAAAGATTCATGATATTCCTGATATAAAACGCTGGCTTAATACAACCGGAGAAATCGGAAAACTAGGAACAATGAATACCGGCGCAGGGCAAATCCGTCCGGCAGCCCGCCTTGCTCTATTTCATAATTATGAGGAAATTGTTAATAAAATCTCATCGGCTAAATCGAGGATTACGGATTCGAGATCAATCAACATTGTTAAAGACAAACACCGGATCAAAAACGTCAATACGGATAAAATCAATGTTTACGTTGTAACTTCAATTAGCGGAGGAACCGGTTCCGGGATGTTTATTGATATGGGATTTATCCTTCGAAATATTTTCAGTAATAATGCAATCTCGTCCTGCTATATAGTACTTCCGAAAATCTATCAGGGCTACGGTAAAGAAAGGGTATATGCAAACGCTTACGCTGCTGCAAAAGAACTTGAGCATTACAACCTGAAAAATAACTTCACTGTTAGTTGGAAGAAAAATACACCATTGGCCTTTCAGCCGGGAGTTTACGACGATGTTTATTTAATAGACGGTGAAAATGTTAAAAATCTTTCACTCTCTGATTTAAGTAACCGTGACATTTACAAAATGCTTGCTGATTCTATTTTTCAGGACTTTGCAAATTCAGATTTTGCAAATTACAAACGCGGTGTTCGTGTTAATCTTGTACAATATAAACAGAGATTGTATCCTGATGATAACTCATTAGCTGAAAATACTTTTTCCCGTAAATATTCAACTCTGGGTCAATCAACTATCTCTATCCCGGTTGACAGAATTACACTAGCTTGTTCATATAAACTTTGTGAAGATATTATCAATTACTATTTAAGTAATGTAGAAGGTTCTCAAAGTGACATTGATAATTATTTAATGAAAGAATTCCTGCCGTCTCTAGGACTGTTGGAGTCTAACAGTAAACATCAGTTACTTGATTCACTTTACAAATCCGGTGAAAATTCTTCTATTCAATCTTCAATCAAATCTTTTCTGTTAAATTTACAGAATGAATTGGTCTCCGGGAAACGTGGTGATAAATGGGCTTCGTTTGTCTTCAGTGAAAAGAGCAGGTTCGATACTAACTTCAAAGACGATAATGATATTCAAAGGCAAGGAATGTTTTATTCGCAAATATACGATAATCGTTCAAACATCCTGCGCAACATTGTCGGTGAGAGAGTTTCAACATCAAATGGAAATCTTGAGAGGCAAATCAATTCACTGATTAACGACTCAACCAGAGGAGTATTTTATGCACTTAGCCTGCTAAGACGATTTCAATTCATCCTGCAAAATGAAAACTTCCATTACATACCGCAGTTTGAAAAAGACATTAAAGACTTGCAAGCAAGGGTAACAAGACTGGAATCGGAAATAAAAAGCAGACTACAGGACCTTAAAGAGGATGAATCAAGGTCAAAGTTAAATGTAATGCGGAAGACGGCAATGACAGGTACGTTGGATAAACTAATAAAGTCACTTGATGAATACTACAACTCACTCATTAAGCTCAGGTCACGATATTTCGCCAAAGAAGTCAGCCAAAGGATTCTAAACCTGATTGAAGAAAAAACAAAAAGCGAAAACGGAAAAGTAAAATCAACCGGATTAATAAATGACCTTGATAAATTAACGGGTAACCTTGGATTACTTAAAGAGAATTTTAACAAGAAATACCAATACTTCATTCAAAAGCAAGAGAGCAGTTTTAATTTGCTCGTATATGAACCGGATGATGTTAAGAATGAATATTACATTAGATATATCGGGACAGGTCAAAGGGCGAACGATAACATTAAAGACCTTGCATACAAATTATTGAAAGAGCTTGGCGCCTCTGATGTTACCGATATTATAAATATTCTTAAAGACAGCGATGCTTCTGCGGTAGAGAAAAAAATGGTTTCATTTGCCAAACAAGTATTCAGTTCAATACGGGAAGATTACAGCGTTACTGATATTCTTTTCGAGAAAGATGCAATTCGTAGCGAATCAAAAATTCGTGGAATGATACAACAAGCGTACCCATGGTTAAGAATTAAAGAAACTCCCGGAAGCTTTTCTCTTGACGAATCCGCAAAGAAATTCTACATCGGGGTCAAAACAAATTCACCCTCTTTTAAAAAATTTCAATCGCTTATCTATTCAATAACCGGTCATGGTGTTGAATTTAAGGACTCAGCTGATAATACATCTATTACGTTTTATTCTGAGTGGGCAGGATTCCCACTATTTTACTCTTATACCATCTCTGAAGAAATGAAGGGCTTCTACAAACAGCTTTCCAATAATATGAATATTGATTTGCATAACGACAAGAACTATTTCATTTTTAACGACATTATACCTTTAACTGCAGAAGAACGAAGGCGACTTGACGAAGCTCACAGAGCCTACTTAACCGGTTTAATTTTTGGGGTCTTTGAAATTGTAACAGACTTTGACAATGAAACAGGAGAGACGAAATCAGTTTACAAATACACATACCAGGAAGGTATTACCGTTAGACGAACAGAGCAATTGGGGATTGAATCGCGGTTAATAAATAAACTTTTTGAAGAGCAAGGACGCGAAGCTTTAAGATACAGGATTCAGGAAGAAGCTAATAAAATTCAGGATAAGCTAATCAGCGAAGGAAAACTCGCTGAAATTCTGGTAATGCTCGAATATTACTACGAAAACATTTATAAATTGCAGGAGATAGAAGTTGCTGGTGGTGCAAAAACAAAACTTGATACTTACGAATACAGGATTACCCGACAGCTTGCAACCGAACTGGAGAATAAAATCCCTCCCTCAGAAAAACAAAACTTTGTACAAAGGGTTAATGTGCTGAAGAATAATCTGGATGATTTTTCTACTTTATGCGGTGATGGTATGAAACGGGTAATCCTTATCGGGAACATAATGGATAAGTCTAAACCTCTAAAAAAAGATTCAGGCAATAAAATATCAGTAGATAAATTAAAAGATCTTAAAGCAGCGCTTGATATCGGATTAATTTCAAGTGATGAGTATGAATCTGCGAAACAGAAATTCCTTGATAACTAAAACCATAAATCGGAAAAATTAAATGCCAACATACGACTATAGATGTGAGAACTGCGGGCACAAAATGGAAGCCTTTCAGCCAATTAAAGACGATCCATTAACTCTCTGCCCAAACTGTAATACAAATTCATTAAAGAGAATTATTGGCGCAGGCGCAGGATTAATTTTTAAAGGGTCAGGATTTTATCTGACAGATTACAAAAACACCACCCAAAAGGAAACTTCGAAAAATACGAAAAGTACATCTAAAAAATCCGATGCTGATAAAAGTTCTGCAAAGAATTCCGATTCATCTACATCAACGGATAATTAGAAACTGTTTATTTTTTTATCCACATTAAACCTTTCCATACTGAAATTTTCACCGAGGTAAAGTTTCCTTACCAATTCATCATTTGCAAGTTCATCAGCCGTACCTGACTTGAAAATGCGTCCCTCAATTAAAATATAAGCGCGGTCAACGATTGACAAGGTTTCGTGTACATTGTGGTCTGTAATCAGAATTCCGATATTCTTTTGCTTTAACCCCGCCACTATCCGCATAATGTCCTCTGATGCAATGGGGTCTATTCCAGCAAACGGTTCATCGAGCAAGATAAACGAAGGGTCGGATGCTAATGCCCTTGCAATTTCAGTACGCCTCCTTTCACCCCCCGACAATACGTAACCAAGCGAATCTCTGATTTTGTTTATACCAAACTCTTTCATCAGGTCTTCACACTTTTCTTCGATTGCTTCCTTTGTTAATCCCATAAATTGCAATACTGCCTTGATATTATTTTCAACAGTTAGTTTTCTGAATACTGAAGCTTCTTGTGGTAAATAACCAATACCAAGACGAGATCGTTTATACATAGGCATTTTAGTTATCCGGTCACCGTCTAAGTAAATCTCGCCTTCCTGTGGGAAAATCATACCGCAAATCATATAAAAAGTAGTAGTTTTTCCTGCACCGTTTGGACCAAGCAAACCAACTATTTCGCCTTTATCAAGATAAAGCGAAACATTATTGACAACTGTTTTATCTTTATATGACTTTTTTAAGTTGGATGCTTCTAGTTTAGACATACTATCGGTAATTATTCAGAATATTAACCATCTCTCTGACAGCACTATCTAAACCAACGAAAACTGCACGGGAAATAACTGCGTGTCCGATGCTAACCTCTTCAATTTCAGGAATATTCAGAACAGGCTTTATATTATTGTAATTCAAGCCGTGACCTGCAGTAACAACTAACCCCATTTCTGCAGCAAGCCTGGATATTGCCCCTATTTTCGTCAACTCTTTTAAAATTTCCTCTTTATCGAATGTATTCGCATACGTTCCGGTGTGAATTTCTACAATATCAGCTCCGAGTTCAACCGACTTATCAAGCATCTCCGGCAACGGATCAATAAACAGGCTTACCTTAATCCCGTTGCTTTTAAGTTTTTTTACAGCTTCACTTAAAGCTTTAGTATTTGAATTCAGATTTAAACCTCCTTCTGTTGTAAGCTCCTGTCTTTTCTCAGGCACAAGGGTTACAGTCTCCGGTTTTGTTTTAATTGCTATTGATATCATCTCATCCGTTGCAGCCATTTCAAGATTAAACTTTGATTGGACAATATCTTTAAGTATTGCCACATCGCGGTCATTGATATGCCTTCTGTCTTCCCGAAGGTGACAAACTATACCTTCAGCTCCCGCAATTTCGCAAATACCGGCTGCAATTACAGGGTCCGGTTCTGCACCACCACGGGCTTGCCTTATAGTTGCAATATGGTCAATGTTTATTGCTAATTTCATGATTAAAATATTTTGTAAAATTGAAATTGTCCTCGAATAATGGAAATGCTATCAATAAACAGCATGATTAACCAGTGAAGTATCCATGCATAAATGAATGATCTACTCCTCACAGCTTGTATTCCTAAAATTAACCCTGCAAAAATTGACGCAAATAATTCCAGCTCAGGTTTCCCCTTGTGGAGTATAAAAAACGGAATCATTTGAATAAATATCGAGTAATAACCAAATTTTTCCTTGAGCCCAAATAACATATATCCGCGCCAGAGAAACTCCCATCCAAGCATATAGATTAAAATCGAAAACTCGTACAACAAAAATCTGTACCAGGATTCCGAAACCTGAATACCCCCCTGCGGATATGCCTTTGCGAAATCAGGAGTTGCTGATACTATCCAAAGCACAGGTAACATTACAGCAAGAAAAAGCGCCGTTGTAAAAAATCCGAACTTTTTATCGCCAAGAGTAAATCCGAAATCTTTCAGTTTGGCTTTTAAAACAAATTTAACCGAGAGCGATGACGCAAGAAACATTAAAAGTCCATCGCTGAAAAACCAGTAAAGCCTTGACTCATATCTGTCACCACCGAATGTATTGTAAAAGAATAGCGGGCTTGCAAATGAAACTGATAGAAAAATAATTACGGCAACTGACAAAAAAATGAAAACAACTTTAAAATCAAGTTTACGGATTTCAGGAATCAGTTGTTTTGCTTCAGTAAAATGTTCTTTGAACAAGCTATTTGTTTTTTATAATGTATTGAAATCTATCCGGTACAATTCCAAGTAATTCTATATTTGGCGGTGTATCAATTTTCGGGATTACGAATCCAAGTGTATCGGCATAAATCTCTTCAAAGGACAAGTGGACGTTAATTTCAGATGCATCAATCCCAGAAAGTTCGTCAACACCGCCTCTGAGGGTCACGGAAATTGTTGGTGGAATTAAAAGGACTTCATTTTCAGGTGGTAAATTATCAATTTTTATTGTCAAATCATTAAAAGTTTTTTCTGCAGAAAGTTCGATTTGATACGAAATGCTTACATCAGTTGTTTCAAGTTTTACAGAAGCGCTGAATTTATTCTCCAATTTTGCATTTACTAACAAATCACTGTTGACATCAGATATCAATTTTGACTCGGTCTGAACGGAATTTATTTTCCTGATTTCGGCAGCGGGCCCAGAGACTTTTACGGAATCCGGAGAAATTGAGGGACGACCAACAATATCGTAACCGATGCGAGGTTCAATTTCTATATTATTTATTACCGGAACATACTTTGAGGAAACGTTACCGTAAGAGACATAAACCGTGTCAGGATCAATACTGTTAATTCTGATGGAAAATGGAATTCCGATTCTTTCATTCGCCTGTTGCATGGTAACTATCTTCGCATCTCTTTTAAAATTTGAAATATCATATCGGTATTCGAGGTCAGGATTTAAAACCACACTAAGTAGATCCCATCCGTTTCCATTGAGTGCAATCGTCAATGTATCCGGTACATTATTCCCGGTGGATTGTTCATCGCTCATTTGTAACCTTAATGGTACTTCGATTGAATAATTAAATGAACTGTTTAAGCTCAGATAAAGCCAGAGAATAACCGCTATTATTAATGCGACACTGTAAATATGAATATTCTTTTTCAAATTATCTTCTTAACTGATATTCCCAATTATCGTTACGAAGTTCACCTCGGATAGTTGAGTGAATTAATTCGTAAATTCCAGATCCGCTTGGTTGCACCTCACCAAAAACACAAATTACCCCACCTTCAAGCCCGGGATAAGACCATATTTCATAGCCAACCTTATCCTGTTCAAACGGGTATCTGTCTATACTCTCAGGTTTTCCGTACAATACGTAAATCCGTCCCCTGTCCGTTCTCCAGCCATCTTTAAAAGAGTCTTTGAAAAGTTTATTTGCTTCAGTAATTCTTTTTAGATACTCAATTTTAAAACTATTTTGCAATGATGATGGGTCAGGATCTCTGCGCTTCCAGAAATTAAACATAAACCTGCGTTTCTCATCAACTGAAGAAAGTTTGTTATATGTATTCGTTTCATTCATATCCCTTAAATAAAGTGCCAATTCAAAATCAGCATCAACAAGCTCTTCCCTCATTTTGGCGTATTCACTCATCATGAAATCATCGCCCGTTTTCGTAAGTGAAATATCTTGAGAAATATTGCTGTTGTAAACAAAAAATTTCTTTTCTTTTGAAACAATTACACCACCGGAAAGATCGGATACAGTTACATTTAAAATGTAAGATGCACTGGGGAGACTATCAATAATGAACATTCCGTAATCTGCTATTGATTCTGAACCGGTTGATATTTCCTTTTTAAGCTTCATCAATTCCTTATTGTTGAGATCACGTATTGATGCAACGAGTTCAACATTTCCACTTATACCTGAAGACTTTAGTTTATATATTTCGTAATAGTAATATACCCGTTTAAGATTATTCCCGAATAAAAGTTCAGGGTTTGGTACTACCTCAAGCGTATTTTTGTAAAACGAACTTGACTTGTTCTCAGACTTAGTTAACTGCGATGACAGCTGAATATCGCTCATTGACACATTCAAATCATTGTTTGCAAGGCTCACTTCACGTTCTATTGTGATGAAATTACTCGTATCTATTGCATCCGCTCCGGTTACGCGGATAATGTAATCTCCGGGATTCAGGGAAAAGTTCAATTGGCCGATTAATTTCTGGTCGCGGTTGTTACCAGTTGTATCGTTCATCGAACTTGGCATTCCATACAATTTTGTAAAAACCTGTTCACCGTTTTTTTTATCGTTGATCTCGACATTAATAGTAGTCCTTGATTCATATTGGTCACCGGACTTCACATACATTAAGCCACGCTTGTTGAACGAGAAGTAAAGTTCAATAATTGCTTTCCCATCATCTCCTCTAAACGAGGAATAGTCGAACTCGAATTTAAAGTAATCGTTAGCATTTGCAAACGGTATCGTAATGAATGTAACAAGAAATAATAAAAGCAATCTCATTTTTTTTATAGCTTAAAGGTTAACATTTTAAAATGACCCCTGCAGACGGATAGCTTAATTAAAACAAAAAGGTAACCCGTAATTACAGGTTACCTTAAAAGATACAAATTTGAAGTAATTTTTAAAATCCTACTTTTAGAGTAAAGAACTGGTTAGTAGAATTAAATGCTGATTCGGTGATTACTCTGTATGCGTAATCAAATGCAAGCGTAACCGAACCGAAAGGATACCTCAGACCTGCTCCGAAAGAGGGACCAAATAAGGACTCATCTGTTTCCTTATCTGCGAAAATGCTGTATGATCCTCTGACGAAGAAGTTATTATTGAAGTTATATTCCAAGCCAAACCTGTATTCATCCGAAGAGAAACTTGAATTCTGAAAAGCCCCTGTGACATTGACTTTATTCTGGTGGTCAAGATCCCATAGGTATCCAACACCAATTTCAAGATTGGTTGGAAGATCAAAACTCTGAAGTATAACTCTTCTTGTAGTCGCAAGCCCATTTTCCGTAAACGACCTGTCAAGTCCGGGACCGTCGAAGGTCATTGATGGACCTAAATTTTTCAGCGCAATACCGAAAGTAAAACCGGTATTACCACCGACGTACTGAAGGCCGAAATCAAATGCAACTCCGGAGGAACTTACGTTCCCAACGTTTTGCGAGATTACATTAATGTTAGTTCCGAATCGGATTTTATCGGTCATTTTTCTTGCAAAAGAAACACCGGCAACGATATAAGTCGGATTAAAAAATGTACCCGTTCCTTCGGGTAAATATTCCGTCGTTTGCCTGATTTCACCAATGTTCAAAGACCGGATTGATGCTCCGATTACGCCTAAATTACCTACCTGAGCGGCAACTCCGAGAAACTGCATATCAATATCGGCAATGTAGTTCATGTGTGAAAACATTACCTCTGATGTAGTGCCAAGCTCAGATATACCGGCAGGGTTCCAATAGATAGCTTCAACTCCAGTACTTGTGGAGAGATTTGAACCTCCAAGAGATGTCCCCACAGAACCTATCGGAATCAGCAATTCTGGTGCGGCTGAAGTCCCAAGTTTTGACCTTGGACCGGCTTCAACGCTACTACTCACATAGCTCATTATTAGTAAAGCCAGTAAGAGTGTTAGTATATGTTTAAATTTCATTTTTCGATTTCTCCTGTTTTTTAAATATGTCCCCTTCCTTCATTTGCAGGAAGGAGACATTCTGAATTTGGGTTTCTTAGAAGTTAATTCTTTCCTGTGCCGTGAATATTACAATCTTCTCGACTTTTTGCCCGATTCCGGGTGCATCAATCAGGGCGATGTAAATACCGGAAGCAACCGGTGAATTATCCTGATTGGTCATATTCCATTCTATCGTACTCGATGTAGATACGTTCGGTCCGGCTTCTTTATTAAGTGTTTTTATCAAATCACCATTGAGCGTGTAAATCTTGATCGTACATGTTGCCGGTAAATGTCTGAATGTTACAAACCGGTCTGTAAGAGATCTGTCAAGGTCACTAAAGCCGTAATACGGATTTGGAACAACCCTGATCTTCTCGAGATCATTTCTGGTTGTGGCAACCTCGTTATTCGCGAATAATGGCGCTTTGGTTACAAATTCGTACGAAACCCCGGGTTTTGTTACCATGTATGGGTAAATGGTTAACTTATCCCCTGGCGTAAATACCGGGCTGTTTCCTGCAATTAATTTAGGAGCCCAAACATAACTGATATCTACTTGAACCGAAAGGAATAGGTTCTTTGAAGTATAACTCGGATCAGGATTCGGGCTGTAATCGGATTTAAAGATATAAACGAGTACTTTGCCGCCAAGCGAATCCGCAGTCGGAGTAAATCCTTCCTGCATCGGTGGATTAGCTCCCGGAGTTTTTGAGTTTACAATCGCAACGTTCAACTGTCGTCGTGTACCTAAGTCAGAGTTAACTTCATATACCTTAAACGGAACATCAATCATTTTATCGTAAATGTAAAAATTATCAAAATTCGTTTGCGACGTATCCGCAATAAATCTATACGCCTTTTGACCTGTTCCATCAGTAAATTCAATCTCCGTTGGTAACAGTTCATCAGGTTTAACAGTTGAGCCAACGTTAGTATAAAATCCAGTACTTGGATAAACAAGGCCCATTTGAATTGACTGGTAGTCAGCCGGTCTGAATTTCACAGCACCTTCAAGATTCCTATTGTTTGACGGGGTATAGTCCCAACCCCCGAACCTTGATTGGATGCTGTCAGGACCTGCCGTCGCGGTCAAATCACGGATAACGCCTTTAAGATTGGATTTTATGCTTTTGACGTTAATCAAAACACCGTCAATAACGCGAGCTGAGTCCTGAGACGTTCCTAATGTTGTTCTCAGGTTTTTAACAAGTGTATCATACGATGCGCCATTATCCATGGACCGTAGAATTCCGTACGAAGTATCCGGTGCCATAAACAAGACTTTGTACTTTGCGTCTTTCATTAAATCCTGACCGAGGATAACCGGTTTAACCCCTAAGTCGCGCCTGTTTGTATTTAGAGTATCACCATTGGCGAATGTGTACTCCGTTCCTGCAGGTGGAGCAGTTGGAATAATTTTAATTATCGAAGAAGAAAGCGAATTCCTCAGAGTCTTAAACCCTCGCTTCATCAAAGAATCGTTATTGTATATCTTACTTACTGCATACGCAACTACGATAAAATGATACTCCTGCCCATAGATGAGTTCGGTTCTGCCACCATAGTTTTCCGGGAAGGATGTTCTGCTGATGGTAACACTTCGGTTCAATCCGGAATTTGGAAATCCTGAAGGTGATGCCATTGTGTATGGAGGAACTATCGGAAATGCGGAAAATACCTCCGGATCACCACCAACCGAAAAAGTATCGAAGATTGTACCAATGTTATTTTTCAGGTCGTATGCGTAGAGTAGTTTGATATCATCATTGATTGACTCAGGTTGTGAAAGATTTGGAAGCTGTGAGGCAAATCTGTTTACTTCATACACTTCATATCCTTCAAAAGAGTAGATATTTGAATCTCCCCTATTGAAAAAGAGAGTATCCCAATATGAATAGGTTTCTGCATTTGCTTCCCACATTAAAGTAATATTACAGGTTCCGTTTACTAACGGTGTAATACTTGTAACCGTTTTTGGTGTAGGAGGCGGTGGGGTAACGTTAAAATCGTTATCATAAATCAACTGAGCGGTTTTACTTAAGCCCTTTATTTTCGTTACAGAGTTAGTATTTGAACTTCCCCTTGTAATAAATTTTGCAAGAACCAATTCCTGAGTATCACCCGGACTCATTGTAAATTGATCTGAACCTGAATTGAAAATAAATCTACGGTCGCCGGGAGGATTCGGAGTAACTGTAGGACCTGTTAATGCACCGTTACAGTTCTGAACAGCGCCGGCAAACTCGGTCCAACCGGACTGAGATTCAGGATCGCCGGGATAAACAAATTTTGTAGGTGTGTTGGTAGTAATGTCAATAAATGGCGTTTCATCTTTTTTTACACCGGTCATCATATTATAAGCACCTAAGGGTTCACCGTTCGGGTCTGACTCACAAGGAGGTGGTGATGAACCTGTATTGGTAAAAAATACGAACGATGTCAGACCGAGCGTATCATTTGTTGCCCTGATGATCGGACTTGAGAAATAGTCCATTCCATAAGAAGGCGGAGCTGCGCCATAAGTGTTTCCTGCTCCGGTTCCATCATTCGGGTTTCCATTATATACATAACCCAAGTTTAGGTTCGTATCGCAACCAATGTAATCATCACCGGCATCGCCAAGGTCGGGGTCAACTACTACACTAATGTAAGTATTTTCCCAGTCACTACCACCGTTATTCATTACTGTCCATTTTACAAACTGTAGGTCTTCAAGGCCGGGAGAGTTGTAAGCCCAAGCGGTCATTCTGAGGTCTGCGTAAAGGAGCGGACTTGTAACACCGCCACCGAAACCTTCACCAGCATTTCTTTGCTCGACAAAAGCATCAGTCATTGCAAGGAACAGAGTCTGTCCGGCATCCTTCTGTCCGGGGATATCAATTGCAGGGTCATACTGTCCGTTTTCATTTATATCCACGTATGGAGCGCCGTAAGGGACCATTTTGCCCCAGTTAGCGTAATCGGGGTTTGTATTTGCATTATCGCCGGACTTAACCGAATACAGTTTAAAATCCGCATCGGTATAGCCAACGTAAGTTTGTGAACCCGCATCAAATTTGGTGTAGCCGGGCGTATATTCACCGGAATATGAGGCCATAACCTGCGCAAGTTGACCGTTAATATGACAACCAATCGAAAGACCGGCGGTAAAGTTTGCAAATTTTCCGGAACCTTTGGGCCATTCAAAACCCGGAGTATTCTGGGTTCTGGTATCCTGGTCCATTATACCGGTATTCTGAAACCACGCTCCGATCTGGTTGGCGCCGAGGAGAACGCGCTGTATTGCAATCGCCTGCCCTAAGCCCGGTGGGTTAAAACTAATCGGGTTATTACCGTTGAGAATTTCTACTCTTGGTTTTGATAAACCAATTACAGAAAAGGTCAAGAGTAAAACAATTATATTTAACGTGAGTTTAATTTTCATTTTTCAAAATTTTTGTCTTTTTTCAAACCGTGATTAAAAGTTCATTTGAATACCGAACCTGATCTGTCGGGGTGGACCCCAGTTAGATACATAGCTGATTCTGTCTCTCCAGAGCTCTCTGAAAACAGGATCATTTTCATATCTCGATGCGCCGGTCGGCGTGTTGATAAAGCCATTATCGTCAGGCTTTCCTGTTGAAGGGAAAACCGAATTTACAAGTTCAGTGTTCAGTAGGTTTATTACATAAGCGTAAACAGTAAAGTATGTTTTCCAAACCTTGAAGCCTTTATCTATTTTCAAATCGAACCTTGTATTCCAACCTGTATAAACTTCATTTTTTGCAGATTGAATGTAGCTTCCACCTGATCCGGTTGCAGTCGTTGAGTTATCCCTCTTAGTGTAAGGCCTTCCGCTGTTGAAAGAGAAGTTTAGGTTTACACCGAGGTTTTTCAAAACATCGCCGAGGAATCCCTTGGGGACATCGGTTTCACCGAATCTGTAGTCTAAGTTAACTGCTCCGGTATGCCTTTGGTCATAGTCCAGTGGATAAACAAAAACCGGAAGCGGTTCATCGCTTTGATTTGCAAGACTGTTTTTTGATGTTGGATCCGAACCCGTACCGGTTGCGAATGATAGCGTATAAGCAACATCAACCGAGAGCCTGTTCATCCTTCTCATACTGAGATAAAAGTCCAGACCTCTTGAGATTGCGAAATCCGTATTTGCGTAGAAAACTTTCTCACCAAATCTACCCGCACCAATTAAATCAATTGATTCCTTATAAAATGCTGTTACACCCATATTGACAAAATCACCTACCTGCTGCTTAACGCCTACTTCGTATTGAGTAAGTTTTGATGGTTTCAACGATGAATTTGTACCAACATCCTGTAAGGCGGTTTGTAAGAACTGCTTGTAATACTTATCTGATGAGTAGAGATACTGTAGCGGAGGTAACTGAATCATTTTACCGTATTGAGCAACAAAGATGGTCTTATCTGTTACCGGGAAGGAGAAACCTAACCTTGGGCTAACTTCGATATCCATTTTACTTTGCTCAAAATCATCGTCTGAGAAAACTTCACCGTCAGCTCCCCTTAAATCGTTGAGGTCCTTCAATACTCTGTCATTGACATCAAAGAAATCTATCCTGAAACCACCGTTGAAGTTAAAGTCCGAAAAGCTAACCTTATCCCTGATATAGAAACCACCGGTAATCGGATTTTTCGGATTGACTTCATCTCCGGTAATTACAGGTAATCCTGATTGATCGTAAATATCATCATATCCGTATGCATTTAATCTGCCTACATTAGTACCATACCATCTGTCTTCCATCGAGATTGTTGTATCTGCAACGTAACCTGCCAAAACAGACAAAGATCTCAGGGTATTGTATTTATATTCTCCACCAAATTTTATTTCGTGATTACCGAATTCTTTGCTCAGGATAGCCCATGTAGCATCAAGCTTACCACCCCAGTAACTAACTTCGCTTTTATCGTACCAGGGATAAACACTGCCAACCCTGTTATAAAGGAATGAAGTATTCGGATCGGTTTGATAAGTTACACCTAATTGAGTAAATCCAGGGTTGTATGCCGGGTCACCGTATCTGGTAAGATTGTCACCGTGAATCGGATCATACCTCTTCATCTTTGTCTTGAAATAGTTGAACTGTAACTCATAGAAGAAGTTGTTCGAAACGTTGTGAACAAGCCTTCCGAAAGTCTGAAGGTCAGTTTGGTCAACAATCGGATTTCTATCAGAATTCTGAAGCAGGTTGCCTCCGATTCTTGTCCTCGATTTACTATCAACATAAGAGAGACCTGACCTAATCATTATTGGCGGACCGTCTTTCAGATCAATAAGGTTTATATTTAATCTGCCGTTGTAAGAATATGAGCCATATTCGTTATTTGGATCCCTTGCATCTGGATAAAGGTAATCAATTTGTTGAGAAATCCACGATGGATTATCAACTCTTAGGAATTGTCTCTCAAAGTTAAGGTAAACGTTGAGCACCTTCGATAGACTTTTTGACGGAATAAGAGGACCGCCTAAGCTTACGCTGTATAGGTTGTATCCATACGAATGTGTTTTGGCAAAATTGGAAAATTCATCCGTTATTACCTCAAAGCCACCGGTATAAACATCCGACCCGCTTTTAGTTGTAACGTTAATAACACCGGAAAGCACGTTTCCGTATTCAGCGCCAAAACCGCCTGTCAGGACTGCGATTTCCTGCAGAAGCGCATTCGGAACGTTTGCCCGGTTAGATCCATTAATCGGGTTTGTGGTTTGAACACCGTCAACAATGATAATGTTTTCATTGCTTCTACCACCTCTTATATTAAGTGTAGTTCCCCGTTCGTCAGCAACAACACCGGCGGTTTGGGATACAATATTTGTAATCCCCCGAATCCCGGTATTTTCAATTTGCTGTGATTCAATCAGACGCCCACTTTGTTCAACATCAATACCTTTTCTTTCGGCTTCAATTTCAATAACCTCAGTTACAATATCACCAGCAAGTTTCATTGAAAAATCAACCTGTGTCCTCAGGTCAACTGAAACTTTGACATTTGTAATTTTGGTTGTTTCATATCCGATAAAAGATGCTGACACTTCATAATCACCAACAGCTACGTTAAGAATAACATAAGCACCATCATCATTGGTAACTGCACCCAGACTGCTACCCTCAATTTTAACGGTAGCCCCTGGTAAAGGTAAACCGGATTCGTCCAAAACAGTACCACCGATACTACCGGTAGTCTGCGAATAGACACAAAGCGGGATAAACAAAAATAAAAACGCAAAAAGGGAAACTAACTTTTTGGTATATTTTTCCCTCATTTTTCCCTCCAATAATTATTTTAATTTTTAAATGACCCCCGTACCATTTTTACATAGCACGGGGATCTTAGTTTTTGAAAACGAATTTAGGTAATTATTTGACGAGCATCATTTTCTTTGTATCTCTAAAGTCACCCGCTTGCAGAGTGTAGAAATAAAGTCCACTCGGTAAATTTGCAGCATTAAAAGTAACTTCATTGATACCTGCAGAAACTACTTCGTTGTTAATTAGATTTGCAACTTCTTTACCGGTTACATCATATACTTTCAATGAAACCTGTGTAGGTGTAGTTAATGCAAATCTGATTACAGTTGCAGGGTTGAATGGATTCGGGAAATTCTGCTTTAACTCAAATGATGCAGGAATTTCTGAATTGATGTTCTTAACGCTAATTTTAGTTCTGTCAAACGTAACTTTCACAAAAATCTGTTCAGCAAGTGACGGACCGTTCGCGTTACCATTTACGTATGACCCGGGAACAGCGTCCTTTTGGATTACCATAAATACATTGTATTCAGTCGCTGTTGATAAATTCCATCGTGAGATTGATGGATATGTCCAGTCCATTCTCGGTGTTTCAGGAGTAATTCTAACGGGTTGGAGCCAGGTAAGTCCACCATCGCCTGAAGCAGTAAGGTAAACATCTTTGAAATTCGTTGTATCTACTCCGGCTGCTGCATTTGAGGCAACCATCATAGCGACAAACAACGCTGTTCCGTCATCAGATGTTCCAATAGTAGGTCTGCACAAACTTGTTAACACATCGTTAACTCCAATGGTAGGAGCATAAGGAACTCCGTTAGGAAGAACGACCGGGTTGTTAGTGTCTAATGCTGCAATAGTAATTGACCTGTTTGGATCTGAGCCCGGGAGATTTGATGACCAGAACCTGATTTCACTTTGGAGAGCAGATGGGAAGAATGATCCTGAAGTTAACATTAAAGCGGTTTCAAATACTGCACAAGGTGTGTTATTTTGATAAGTAAGAGAAACACCCCTGATAACTCCGATTACTGTATCACCTCCTAAAATAACCGGATCATAAATTCTAACCGGGGTTGACCATGTGGCACCGTTATCAGTTGATTCTGTGAACTCAACACCGCCGTAAGCAACTGCATCGGAAGTAACATAAACTAAACCGATTCTTCCGTCTGTTCCCCTTGCAAGCGAATATGTTTCTGCCTGATTCGAAGGAATTGCTTGATAACCCGTAAAAGCACTACTTGAATAACTGTTCCTGAAGGTTGAGTCCTGCCCGCTGATTGAGGCAACAAAAACAAATCTCGGGTCAGCTGTAGTTGCACCGGACATAGACGTTAATTTAGGCCAGATTGCACCACCGGTATTTCCCATCCCGGGATCAAGAAGTGTGAATGATCCAAGTCCGGTAAATGCGTCAACAAAAAATTGTGCCCTTGTCGAACCACCACCAACGTTACTGTGATTTCCAATGATCGCTACACCATCGCTAAATAAACTGAGATTACCAAAACCGCTTCTCTCACCGCTTGCCGGTACGTTTGACAAATTATTCCAGGTAGCGCCGCCATCTGAACTGAAGGAATATCTGATGGTTCTATCTGCAAACCCTTGATCCTGTGCTGACATAAGAATCGCGTGAATATTTGACGGTGTGTTTGGATCCTGAGCAATGTGATCTACAACCGCATTGGACTGCATATCATAGTAAGACGTTACACCAACATTAACAAATGAAACGGTACCCGGGAAATTATCAGTCCATAAATTAATTGTGAAATTCTGGAGCCTGGAGTTAACCGTATTTACATAATTAATATTTTCACTTGTAACGTTTTTGCCCAGATTAACTCCGACAAATGCATCGCCATTCATCCTGACTTTATATTGCATGCTTGAAAATTTTGCAATTTCTTCAGGAGTAAATCTTGATCCTGCATTTGTGACGTTGATAATAAAAGCTAAGAACGTCATAAGTAAGAGTAACTTTTTAAACATTTTTGTCTCCTTTTAATTTATTTTGATTTAAGGTAAAAAATTTTATTACCAAAATTTGGTTCAATATAATAGTATTCATATCTCATGTCAATATAAAACAGTTTAAACCATAGAAGAATATGAACATTGTCAGTACAAAACTTAGGAAATCTGATTAAAAAAAATTGCAAAATTTTCCGATTATATAAGACTTTTTTATTTATTAATTTTTTGAAACCTGTACTATCACTATTCGCAGAAAGCTAAAACCTGATTAACGATTTCCTTCTCCATTCTTAACTTGCTCTCGGTCGTTTTTCCTGCTATGTGATTTGTAATAGTCAGATTTTTAACGTTGAAAAGCGATTGCTCAGGGAAAGGTTCATTACATACAACATCAATTCCCGCAGCCTTGATATTGCCATTAGTTAGTGACTTTATTAACAATTTTTCGTTAATCACTTCCCCCCGCGATGTATTAATTAATATAGAGTCCGGCCTCATTAATGCAAACTGCTGACGGTCAAAAAATCTACGGTTCCGGTTGTTCAGCGGAATATGAATTGTAACAATATCTGCCGTCAGGAGGAGTTTATTCAACGACACAAAATATACACCGGGATTTTCTTTTCTAACTTTAGCTGACAGTTCATTGACCATTCTGTTCATTCCAAACACTTCTGAATACCTGTAAACAAGTTGACCTACTTTTCCGAACCCGATTATCCCGATAACTTTTCCACTGATCTCATTTCTCGAAAAAGCTGAATTGACAAATTCACTTTTTGCGAGTTCGAAAGAAAGTTTATAGTTTTTCATCACCGCCATTATCAAGCCAATCGTATGTTCAGCAGTTGAAATGGCATTACCCGATTCGCAATGTATCACCTTTGGTTTGTTTCGTGTCAATCCTCTTAAATCAATGTGGTCAACCCCCCGTGAAACTGTTGCAATACAATCGGGAGATAATTTCCTCACAAAGTCCGGGTTAATCTTTCTTGTACTTTTTATAATAAGTACATCAGTGTTCCCGAACCCGGATAAAATTTCATCATTTGAAATTCCGGGTTTATAGGTAAGACAAAATTTTTTGTTATGGAATTTATTGAGGTGTGATTCTGAGAACTCATCAGCGATAAGAACGTTCCACCGCATTTTTCCCATCGTGATAGTGTAGGTTTTCAGTTATTTTTCTTGTTCTCTTCCAGCTTGGTTTCAATTAGTTTGAGAATTTCTTGTTTCCCTTCGCCGGTAATGATTGAAAACGGAATGTAATCCAAGCAAAGTTCTTCGTTGTTTACAATTTTTGAAACCCTGTAAATCTGCTTTTCCATTTTGTTCGCCGAGATTTTATCCGATTTGGTTAGAATTAAGGCATACGGGATTTCGTAATATTCCAGCCAGCTAACCATCAGCTCATCAAGGTAATTAGGGTCATGGCGGGAATCAATCAACACGAACACCATATTAACATTTTCCCTTTCACTGATGTAATCTTCAACCAACTTTCGCCAACCCGCCCTGATTTGTTCAGGGACTTTTGCGTAACCGTAACCAGGGAGGTCAACCAGATAGAAATCCTGATTGATTAAAAAATAATTCAACTGCCTCGTTTTACCCGGTACCGAACCAATTTTTGCGAGGCTTTTTCTGTTGCAGATACAGTTTATCAAAGAAGACTTTCCGACGTTTGACCTGCCCACCAATACAAATTCTGACAGTACAGATTTCGGAAGTGTTCTAAGATCATAAATGCTGTTAATGAACTCGGCTGATTTTATTTTTAACATTGCTTGCCTCCGTTATAATCAAATGTCCCATGCTTTACATTCATCTGTTTTTGAAGTAAAGATGGGACACTAGAAAAATTTAAAATCAGAATTTAATCTTTACTCTCTTCTTCGTTGTTTTTAGACTTTGATTTGTCCCTAGCTTTGTTGAAGCTTCCCTTTTCTGACTTACCGGATTTCTTTTTCGGTTTCTCCTCTGCGGTGGTTTTTTCGGATTTTTTAACCCCTGCCGATTTCCTCTTTGTCTTCTTTACACCTTCATCAACGGTTTCTTCCGCAGTGGATTTAACAGTTTTCTTTTTAGATTTTTTGTCGGTTTTTTCCTGTTCAGCTGTATCAAGGTAACTGAAGTCAACAAATTCAATGATAGCAGTGTCCCCACCGTCGCCTTCTCTGAATCCGGTTTTGAGAATCCTGGTGTAACCGCCATTTCTATCAACTACTTTCGGACCGATGTCATTGAAAAGCACAGAGACAGCTTCATCGTTCTTCAGCTTTTTCCTTGCAATCCGGCGAAGGTGCACACTTTTAGCAGGTTCTGAATCTTTCACTTTGAAAGCAGACTTGGCTTTAGTAACCAACGGTTCGATGTACATTCTGAGTTCCTTTGCCTTTGCAACTGTGGTTTCAATTCTTTTATGCAAAATTAATGCTATCGAAAGATTTGATAACAGTGCTTTTCTATGACTTGCAGTTCGGCTAAGTTTTCGTCCTCTTTTTCTGTGTTCCATTGTCAGGTTGTTTCTTCGTTTATGTATTTATCTACGTCCATGCCAAAGCTCAGGTTGAAGCTTTCAATAAGTTCTCCCAATTCCGCAAGCGATTTTCTTCCGAAGTTTCTGTAGTGTAACATTTCGGATTCGTCTTTCCTTACGAGGTCACCAATAGTTTTTATATTTGCTGAGCGGAGGCAATTTTGCGAACGTACTGAAAGGTCAAGTTCGTCAACCGGCATGAGCAAAATTTTCTTCATGTTCTCGAATTGTTCGTCCTTTTCCTCTCTGACGGGTTCCTCTTCAACCATTTCAGGTTTAAGGTTTATGAACATCTGAACGTGATCTCTTAATATCTTCGCAGTACTTATCAATGCTTCCTCAGGATTGAGCGAACCGTCGGTTTCAATTTCAAGTGTAAGCTTTTCAAAATCAGTCCGCTGCCCTACCCGAATGTCTTCAACAATGTAATTTACTTTTACGACGGGCGAAAAGATTGAATCAATTGCAATGAACCCGAGCGGTAATTCGTTTTTCTTGTTTTCTTCGGAAGGTACGTAACCGAAACCTTGCGCAAGCCTCAACTCAATGTCAAGATTCGCTTCTTTGTTTAGCGTCGCAATGTGAAGATCGGGATTTAATATCTCAAAATCAGATGTCGCATTCTGTATGTCTTTTCCTGTAAATTCCCTTTGCCCTTTAAGTGTGAATTCAATCTTAGTGGACTTTTTCGTAAGGTCTTTAAATCTGATTTCTTTAAGGTTGAGAATTATCTCAGAAAGGTCTTCAACGACGCCTTTGAGTGTTGTAAACTCGTGTTGAGCATCATTTACCTTTATAGCAACTATTGCAGTTCCTGATAATGATGAGAGCAAAATTCTTCTTAGCGAATTGCCTAACGTAACTCCGTAACCTACCTCAAGTGGTTGAACATAGAATCTGCCGAATATGTTCGTAAAAGTTGATTCTTCAACTACGACATTTTCAGGCATAATTATTTGATTGACCCTCATATTTAATTGGATTTAATTTTGAATTCAGGTTTACTTAGAATACAACTCAACGATGAGCTGTTCGTTACCGATAAACGGTACATCCGCCCTATCTGGTTCGTTTAAATAAGTTCCGGACATATTGGCTTTGTCGAGCGAAAGCCAAGGCATAAGCATATTATCTTTCATCCTCTTCATCGCTTCATGAAATACTTCGATTTTTTTGCTCCTCTCCCTGATCTTAATAACGTCACCGGCTTTGAGCAGATATGAAGGAATATTAACAATTTTTCCGTTTACGGTTATATGTCTGTGTAGTATAAGTTGTCTTGCAGCCTTTCTTGAAAGCGCAAGTCCGAGCCTGTATATAGTATTGTCAAGCCTGCTTTCCAGTATGCCGATGAGATTATCACCTGTAACACCACGCCTTCTGGTTGCTTCTGCGAAATATTTCCTAAATTGTTTTTCGAGGATTCCGTAAGTTTTCTTTACTTTTTGCTTTTCTCTGAGCTGAACAGCGTAATCTGTCATTCGTGACCTGCGCGAGTTACCGTGTTGCCCCGGGGGATAATTTCTTTTCTCTAACGGACATTTATCGGTAAAACATTTATCGCCCTTCAGGAATAATTTTGTTCTTTCCCGTCTGCAAAGCTTGCAATTAGCGTCAGTATATCTTGCCATTTAATAAATTAAAAAATTAATTAAACTCTTCTTCTTTTAGGTGGTCTGCACCCGTTATGAGGTAGCGGGGTAATGTCTTTAATTGACAGTACCTCAAGTCCGGCGGTATTTAACGACCTCACTGCAGCATCTCGCCCCGAACCGACTCCTTTAATGAGCACATCAATCTTCTTTAAACCAAGCTCCATAGCTTCCTTTGCAACTGCTTCACCGGCAACCTGTGCTGCAAACGGCGTGTTCTTTTTCGAACCCTTAAAGCCTTGCTTACCCGATGACGCCCAGGAAATCGTATTACCGAATTTGTCAGTCAGCGTTATTATTACATTATTGAAGGTAGCCTTAATATGAGCGACGCCGGCTGCGTCAACCTGTGCTTTCTTTTTAGCTTTCTTAAAATTCTTTGCCAATTTTTTCCTTTTTAAAAATTATTATTTCTTAGCTACAGCTTTTTTCTTACCTGCAACAGTCTTTCTTTTCCCTTTTCTGGTACGCGAGTTCGTCTTCGTCCTCTGACCTCTGACAGGCAACCCACGTCTATGTCTTTTACCGCGATATGTGCCGATATCCATTAATCTCTTAATGTTCATCTGCACTTCTGACTTTAATGAACCCTCAACTTTGTACTCGTTACTTATCTCATTTCGCAACGAATTAACTTCCTCTTCAGTCAGTTCGGATACTTTTTTATCTTCACTGATTCCGTACTTTGCAAGTACTTTCTGCGCCGTTGATTTCCCGATACCAAAAATTGAAGTTAGGCCGATTACAACCCGCTTGTGTTTCGGTAAATCTATTCCTGCTATTCTAGCCAATTTTGAAATCTCCCTGCATTAAATTTTTACCCTTGTCTTTGTTTGTGCTTTGGATTTGTGCAAATTACCCTAACAACGCCTTTGCGCCTGATGATCTTACAATTGTCGCACATTTTTTTTACTGAACTTCTTACTTTCATTTTAAATTTCCTTCCGGTTATTATTTATACCTGTATGTTATCCTGCCTTTTGTTAAATCATAAGGGGACAACTCTACCGAAACCTTATCCCCTTGCAGGATTCTGATGAAGTTCATTCTCATTTTACCGGAAATGTGAGCGAGAACTTCATGACCGTTTTCAAGTTTTACTTTAAAAGTTGTATTTGGCAGAATTTCCATTATTACTCCGTCAACCTTTATCGAATCCTGCTTTGCCAATTTTATCTTCTGCTTTTAATTTTTGAACCTTTCATAAATCCGTCATAGTGCCTCATCAATAAGTGTGATTCTATTTGTTGCAACGTATCAAGAGCAACGCCAACAATAATTAACAAACTTGTACCACCGAAGAAACTTGCCAAACCTGTCGTTACCCCTAACTTCATTATAAATGTCGGAAGAATCGCCACCAACGCGAGAAATATTGAACCTGGTAATGTTATTTTCGTCAGGATATTGTCAATGTAATCAGAGGTCGGTTTACCTGGCCTTACACCTGGAATAAATCCGCCCTGCCTTTTCATGTTATCTGATACATCTTTCGGATTAAAGGCAATTGCCGTATAGAAATAAGTGAAAAATATTATCAGCAACGCAAAGAAGAACGAATAAACATAACTCGTCATATCAAAATATCCCGCGATACTTTGCATAAATTCGCTGTTCGGGAAAAAAGTAAGGAATGTATTCGGGACGAACATTATTGACTGAGCGAAAATAATCGGCATAACACCGGCTTGATTTACTTTCATCGGTATATACTGCGTGACACCGCCGAAAACTTTTCTGCCGACAACCCGCTTAGCGTATTGCACCGGAATTCGTCTGGTTGCAACAGTAACCGCAATTACACCTGCAATTATTAGCACTAGAAGGGCAATGTAAATTATCTCAATCAAAATATTCCTCACACCTGAAGCTATCATCTGGTATTCATCGAGCAATGCAAACGGGAACATATTAATAATATTGATGAAGATGATAAGCGAAATCCCGTTCCCTATTCCCCGTTCAGTAATTTGCTCACCGAGCCACATCATAAAAACAGTGCCGGCGGTGAGGAAAACAACAGTAGAAATGGTAAAAATAAACGGGGAAATTTCCGGACTGATAATGCTGAGTTCACCTACTCTTCTGCTCGCAAGTTGAACGCTTACACCCCAAGCTTGTAAAGCTGCAATCGGAACTGTACCAACCCTTGTAAGTTGTTCAATTTTTTTTCTGCCTTCTTCACCCTCTTTTTGCAGTTTTTGGAAATACGGAAAAACTGCACCTAAAAGCTGAATTATAATTGACGCACTAATGTAAGGCATAATGCCAAGCGCAAACACCGCGGCATTACTGAACGCGCCACCAACAAACATATCGTACAAACCGAATAACGTATCGCTCGCCGGCATTTGAGAAGCCTGTGAAAGTAGTGTTGTGTTTATACCCGGTAAAGTAATGTGGGCACCAATTCTTACAACCATTAACAAGGCAAGTGTAAATAGTATCCTTGTCCTTAGCTCCTCAATTTTAAAAATATTCCTGAAATTCTCTACAAATCCGCTCATATAATAGTTGCCTTGCCTCCGGCTTTCTCTATCTTCTCTAATGCTGTTTTGCTGAATGCATTTGCTGAAATCTCTATTGCATTGGTAATATTACCATTGCCGAGAACTTTCAACAATGTTCGCTTTGATGAAATTAACTTAGAATTAAATAGAATCTCTTTATTTAAAACTTTATCCGTTATTTTACCTGATTCAATAGATTTTTGAATTTCGCCGAGATTGATAACTACGTATTCTCTTCTGTTAAAATTTTTGAAGCCAAACTTCGGGACACGCCTTTGAAGGGGCATCTGTCCGCCTTCAAACCAGGCTCTGAACTTAGCGCCGGACCGTGAATGCTGCCCTTTGTGACCGCGAGTTGAAGTTCCACCGTGCCCTGAACCCTGACCTCTTCCAACTCTCTTTTTCTTTCTCTTTGATCCCGCTGAATAAGTGAGATTGCTTAGTATATCCATTAAAGTATCAGATTAAGCTTTATTTTAAATAAGAATTCCTTTGTCCCGCTCGTTGCAGGACAAAGGAATATTAAACAAAAATATCAATTTTAGAAGTGAACATTCATCATTACGCTCATGATACCAGTACCGATAGTGCTACCTTTCGGACCAGTTGTGGTTCCCGGAGTTACTCCACCGGTTACTGTAGTCTCAGGAGCTGAATAGTTTCTAAAGCCGAGCGTGTATTTTCCACCGAGTGAAATACCTTCGGTAAAGTACCAATCGAATCCAAAATTAGCACCAATCCCAAGTGAACTTCCGCTGGTTTCCGTCTTTACGCCGGCACCATCGTCAGTTGTAGAACTTCCTGAACCGAAGTTTACGTTTAAACCAACGTAAGGTGAAACTGAATACAGTGAAGGAAGGTGATAATTTCCATCAAGTGAAATACCAAAAGTGCTCATCTTCATGTTTGCAGTTGAGGTTCCAACCGGAATATCAATTGATGAACTTCCAAAGTTTACGCCACCTGTAAGTGAAAATTGATTTGATACAAAATATCTGAAACCAATACCCGCAACATCAACCTGCTCTAAATCACCTGAACTGTTTACTCTTGTATAAGAACCGGCAGGAACTGATCCCAGGTTGCTTTGAAATGGTGTGTACATAAATACGAAATTTTTTGCACCTTTCATAACTTCAGGCCTTACTCCATCATAATTTTTATTTACCTGAGCATAAGTTACTGATGCAGTCAGTAAAATTACTACTAATGTTGAAAAAAGTTTGTTAACTCTCATTTTTTTCTCCTTTTGATTGTTGAGTTTAACTGTTTTTGAATTGTTTTTTTACTTTCAAAAATGGCGAAGTACTACGATAACGTTTTACTTCATATTTTTTCCTTTCTTTTTAGTTAATTAAATTAACTTACGGCTAAGGAAAACTCTTTTATATTACTTGAACTTCAACTAAATGTTTCACTTTTGCGACCATACCCCTTATTTGTGGCGTATCCTGTTTATCTACCACCTTATTGATTTTACCTAACCCAAGAGCCTTTATTGTTCTCTTCTGATCTTCCGGTCGGTCAATTATACTTTTAACCTGCTTTATCCTGAGCATTGTATCAGTTTTAATTACTAAATAGTTGTTCGAGCGAAATACCTCTCTTATCTGCGATAGTTTTGGCATCGAAAAGATTTGTTAATCCGTTCATTGTTGCCTTTACAACGTTATGATGGTTTGAGGATCCTAAAAGTTTCGTAAGCACATCCTGAACACCAGCGGATTCGAGCACAGCCCGAACTCCACCGCCGGCAATTATTCCGGTCCCCGGTGCAGCAGGTTTTAGTAGGACTTTAACAGCACCGTATTTTCCCGTAATTGCGTGAGGAATTGTTCCCTTAGTGAGCGGAATACTTACTACATTTTTTCTTGCTTCTTCAACGCTTTTCTTTATCGCATCGGTTACCTCATTTGCTTTGCCGAGCCCGACACCTACATGGCCTTTTCCGTCACCAACGACAGAAACTGCGTTAAAACTCATTCGTCTGCCACCTTTTACCGTTTTGGCTACCCGGCCAACTTTAACAAGTTTCTCTTTTAGATCAAGATCTGAAGGTTTTGTAATATTTTTTCTTACCATTAAAAATTAAGTTCTAAACTTTTATATTGTGTTCTCGGGGGAGGATTCGAACCTCCACATACGGCTCCAAAGGCCGCTGTCCTGCCATTAGACGACCCGAGATCAGTGTATCTGATAATAACCAAATCCTGTAAAAGTACAAAATTTAATTAAAACTTTAAACCACCTTCACGGGCGCCTTCTGCAACCGATTTTACCCTACCATGAAATGAATAACCGTTCCTATCAAAAACAACCTGACTAATATTAATTTCCTTTGCTTTCTCAGCAACCAATTTCCCCACTTCAACCGATGCATCAATTCTCGTTAGCTTGGAGTTCCTGGATATGAAATCTTTTGAATTGCTTGTTACCGTCAAAAGGGTTTTTGAGCTACTGTCATCTATCAGTTGAGCAGAAATATTTTTTAAACTTCTGTGCACTACCAGTCGCGGTCTTTCCGGAGTACCGGAAACTTTCTTTCGTATTCTGTATCTTATTTTTTGCTTCCTGAATTTTGATCTTTCAAATTTGTTCATAGTTGGTTCGTTTATTTCGCTGCTGTTTTTCCTGCTTTCCTTCTGATTACTTCATCAGAATATTTCACCCCTTTACCTTTGTAAGGCTCTGGCTTCCTGAATGATCGGATTTTCGCCGCTACCTGACCGACTGTTTGTTTATCAATTCCGCTTATTACGATCACCGTTTGGCTCGGTACTTCAATTTTAATGCCTTCCGGTGGACTGAACACTATCGGATGAGAATAGCCGAGGTTCAGAAACAAAAACTTATCCTTAATTTCTGCTTTGTAGCCTACGCCTACCAGTTCTAAACGCTTCGAATATCCTTCGGATACACCAATAACGTTGTTTTGAAAAAGTGACCGGTAAAGTCCATGCAAAGCACGATTTCGTTTAAGATCGTTTTTGCGTTTAAATGTAATTTCACGCTCATTAGCTTCTATTTCAATATCTCCTGTCAGTTGGAAACTCAGCGTACCTTTCGGACCGGTTAAATTTACCAATCCATCGGTTATCTTTACTTCAACGCCGTCGGTTAGTGTTACCGGTTTTTTTCCTATTCTGCTCATAATAAAATAATTTTATACGTTAATCAATATAGAGACTACCATATTTCGCAAACTACCTCACCACCGATATTTTCTTTTCTAGCCTGTTTATCAGTCATTAACCCTCGTGAGGTGGATATCACCGCCATTCCTAAACCGTTCAATACTTTCGGGACTTCGTCTTTTCCGACATATCTTCTGAGCCCAGGTTTACTTATCCTTTTTAAGCCGGAAATCACGGGTTTTCCGTCCGAATATTTCAATCTTACATTTATCATTCCCTGATTATTCTTCGTCTCTGTAATTTTATATTCTGTAATATATCCGTTTTGCTTCAACAATTCAGAAAGCTCTTTTTTAAATTTTGACGCAGGAATATCTACCGCTCTTTTTGCGGCTTTTAGAGCATTCCGAACTCTGGTTAAATAATCGGATATTGGATCTGTCATTGTCATATAACGATGAAAATTAAATTACCAACTTGATTTTGTTACTCCCGGTATTTTTCCGGATAATGCAAGTTCCCTGAACACCAACCTTGAAACACCAAATTTCCTGTAATAACCCCGGACTCTTCCGGTCATGTTGCACCTGTTGTTAAGCCGAGTAGCACTGCTATCTCTCGGAAGCTTTGCAAGCTCCCTGTATTCGCCCTTTGCCTTCAGCTCCTTCCTTTTAGCTTCGTACTTCTTTACCAGCCTTTCTCTTCTCTTCTGTTTAGCTATTAAAGATTTTCTTGCCATTAATTACTTGCCTTGTTTTGTTTAGAAATAAATGGAACGCCAAATAAACGCAATAATTCAAATGCTTCCTCGTCTGTTCCGGCAGTTGTTACAAATGTAATATCCATTCCGGAAATTTTATTAACATGATCAACATTAATCTCAGTAAATATAATCTGCTCTTTAATACCGATAGTACAATTCCCCCTGCCATCGAAACATTTATCAGACAATCCTCTGAAATCCCTTATCCGGGGGACTGAAACATTTATAAACCTATCAAGAAATTCGTACATTCTTGCATTGCGAAGAGTCACCTTTACGCCGATATTCATTCCTTCCCTTAACTTAAAATTCGATACGGATTTTTTCGCTTTGACTACTACCGGCTTTTGTCCTGAAATCGCTTCGATTTCCCTGACCGTAACATCTATTAATTTCGGGTCTTGCGTTGCCTGGCCAACACCAACATTAATGCAAATTTTTTCAAGTTTCGGAACCTGCATCAGATTTTTGTAGCCGAACTTTTTCATCATTTCGCGAACAATCTTACCCTTGTAAACCTCGAACAACCTTACAGGAACCCTTTCCTCTTTTCCGGTTGACCGGGCTAATTCCTTACCTTTAACATCTGAATGCGATTTATCCGCGCCTACTTTTCTATCTTGCTTTGTTTTAGCCATTTTTTAATTAGCTTAAAATTATTTCATCAGTTTTTACACTATATCTCATTCGTTTCGTTTCACCGGTACTCTCGTCTCTAATTACTTTTACACCGAGCCTTGTCGGTTCATTTGTTTTCTGATCTAAAAACATAACTTTGGAAATAGCTATCGGTGCTTCACGCTTCAAAATTCCACCTTGCGGATTCTTTTGCGTAGGTTTCATGTGACGATTTATAATATTAACACCCTCAACCAAAACTTTTCCTTTTTTCCTGTCAACAAATAATATTTTTCCGGTTGAACCTTTGTAATTTCCGGAGATTACTTTTACCACATCGTTTTTCCGCAATCTCGTTTTGAACCGGGTATTTTGTAGTTTTTGTGATTTCTTCATAGTCGTAAATTATATTACCTCAGGCGCCAAAGACACTATTTTCATAAACTGTTTTTCCCTTAATTCCCTTGCAACAGGACCGAAAATTCTCGTGCCTTTGGGTTCATTTTGATTGTTTAGCAAAACTGCGGCGTTTTCATCGAACTTTATGTAACTCCCATCTTTTCTCCGGGTTTCCTTAGCCGTTCTTACGATAACAGCCCTCGAAACATCTCCCTTTTTAACTGTTCCACCCGGTATCGCGGATTTAACCGAAACAACTATTATATCCCCAACACCTGCGTATTTTCTCGAAGTACCACCGAGTACCTTTATGCACCTTACCGATTTAGCTCCTGAATTATCCGCCACTACGAGATTTGTTTCCTGTTGTATCATTACGGTAGTTTAAAACTGGTTTATTTTACTTTTTCAATTATTTGAACAAGTCTCCAACTTTTGTTCTTGCTCAATGGTCTGGTTTCCATAATCCTCACGAAATCTCCGATATTGCACTCGTTTTTTTCATCATGCGCCATGAACTTTGTCGTATTTTTGTAATACTTTTTATATAACTTGTGTTTTATTTTTTTCTCAACTGCAACTACGATGGATTTATCCATTTTATTGCTTATAACTTTTCCAGTTCTGGTTTTCCTTTTTGAAGTCCTTTCAGCTTTATCTTTAACAACTTTCTCTTCGCCCATCTTTATTATTGTTTAGATTTTGTATTTGCTTTTTCATTATTGGCAAGTTTACGCTCTTTCAGGACTGTATGTATCCTGGCAATATCTTTTCTTGTGTTCTTAATTGCAGAGAAATTCTCTAGCTGTCCGGCAGCAAGCTGAAACCTGTAATTCTGAAGCGCCTCCTCACTGTCTTTTAAGGTCGCTTTCAATTCATCGTCTGCCATTTCCCTTATTTGATAAATCTTCATGATTAATTCTTTACCCTATTCTTGAAACGAATTTAGTTTTGATCGGGAGCTTGTGGGCTGCCAACCTTAAAGCTTCTCTGGCAATGGTTTCCGAAATACCATCAATTTCAAACATTACTCTGCCCGGGTGCACAACAGCAACCCAAAACTCAGGTGCACCTTTACCTTTACCCATCCTGGTTTCAGCAGGTTTTTTTGTAACCGGTTTATCAGGAAATATTCTGATCCAAACTTTTCCGTCTCTTTTCATATATCTTGTCATCGCAATCCTTGCAGACTCAATTTGTCTGTTGGTAATCCAACCTGCTTCAGTTGCTTTCAAACCAAACGAGCCAAAATCTACCATATATCCTCTGGTAGCGTTACCTCTTCGGTTACCCTTTTGTCTTTTTCTATACTTTACCCTTTTGGGTAGTAACATGGTTTCTTACTCCGGTATTAATTTATATAATTCTTTTTACTGAGCTTTTCACCTTTACAAATCCAGACCTTAACCCCAATCTTCCCATATATTGTCATCGCCGGGACAGATGCGTAATCAATATCTGCACGCAAAGTCTGCAACGGAATCCTGCCATCTTTATATTGCTCAGACCTGGCGATATCAGTTCCGCCTAATCTGCCACTGCACATAATTTTTATTCCTTCAGCTCCCATTCTCATAGTTGCGGCAATTGCCATTTTCATTGCACGCCTGAATGCTACTCTATTTGAAATCTGATTTGCAACGTTCTCAGCTACCAACTGTGCACTCAACTCGGGTTTTTTGATCTCAAATACATTTATCTTAACATCTTTATTCGTAATTTTTTTTATTTCACTCTCCACAAGTGTAATCTCTGCACCACTTTTCCCTATAACATATCCAGGTCTGGATGTATGAATTGTAAGAGTAATTTTCTTTAGCGTCCTTTCAATCGCAATCATTGCGACACCTGCCTTTTCGAGCCTCTTTTTTAAATACTCGCGGATGAGCGAATCTTCCTGTAATTTCTGAGCAAATTTCTTTTCGTTGTCATACCAGTTTGAATCCCAGGTATTTATCACACCTAACCTGAAACCCACGGGATTAGTCTTCTGTCCCAAATAAAATCTCCTTAATTTTTAGTTTCATTTTCTTCGTCCGCTGTTACCTCACCACCGGTAGCCGGACTTGTGGGCGCCTGCTCTTCCTCGTTCATTAACGTTTCCACGACTAATGTTAGGTGCGAGGTCCTCTTGCGTATTCTGAACGCTCTGCCCTGAGGAGCAGGTAGTAATCTTTTTAAAACGGGACCACCGTCAACAAATGCCTCTTTTATTAAAACCTCATTTTGAGCAATTCTACCGGTATCGAGTTTATTTATTAAATTTGAATATGCTGAAAGTAATGTATTTTCTATTACCTTTGATGTTTTCCTTTTAGAGAACTTTAAAATAGCGATTGCTTCATCAACACGCTTGTTTCTTATTAGGTCAACAACAAGTCGCATTTTACGGGGAGATGATTTTATGTACTTTTTTACTGCTCTTGCCTCCATTACTTTTTACCCCCTTTTTCATCTTTCCTTTGTCCTGCATGAAGCCTGAAAGTCCTTGTAGCAGCAAATTCTCCCAATTTATGTCCAATCATATTTTCAGTAATGTAAACCGGAATAAATTTATTGCCGTTATGCACCGCAAAAGTATGCCCGATAAATTCCGGAATAATGGTACAAGACCTTGACCAGGTCTTTACAACCTTTTTTTGATTTTGTGAATTCAATGCTTCAACTTTATCAAGCAACTTATAATCAATGAATGGACCCTTTTTTAAAGATCTTGACATATCGGATTATTTTCTCTTTTTAACTATAAATTTATTTCCGGGGTGATTTTTCTTCCGGGTTTTGTAGCCTTTGGCAGGTAGTCCCCATGGACTAACCGGGTGTCCGCCACCGGAAGTTTTACCTTCGCCACCGCCCATCGGGTGATCTACCGGGTTCATCGCAACACCTCTTACGTGAGGTCTCTTTCCAAGCCACCTTGACCTGCCCGCCTTTCCGATGCTTATATTTTCATGATCCGGATTGCTGACAACTCCAATAGTTGCCTTGCAGGTTGAAAGTATCATCCGAACTTCACCTGATGGAAGCTTAACCTGACAATACTTCTGATCTTTCGCTATTATTTGCGCGGAAGTTCCTGCGCTTCTGGCAATTTGAGCCCCCTTACCAGGTTTTAATTCTATATTGTGAATAAACGTACCAACCGGTATTGCAGAAAGCTGGAGAGTATTACCCGGTTTTATATCCGAGTTGTTGGATGAATAAATTTTTGCGCCTACCTTTAAACCATCCGGAGCAATTATGTATGATTTTTTATTATCCGGGTATTGAATTAAAGCAATTCTTGCAGACCTGTTTGGATCATACTCGATGGCAATTATCGTAGCTTCCGCATCAATGTTCCTTTTGAAATCAATTATTCTGTATTTTCTCTTATGACCGCCACCACGGTGCCGCGCAGTAACACGACCATGGTTATTCCGTCCGCCTGACTTTTTCAGTGGTGCGGTTAAAGATTTCTCCGGCTTAACTTTAGTAACATCGTCAAAAGAAGAAATCGAGTAGTATCTCGTTGCCGGTGTGTTCGGTTTTAGTTTACGTAATGCCATTATCTTACTCTAAGTGTTGTAGTCAAAAATTTACAAACCGCAAATTACTTATAATGAGCAAGAAAGTCAATATAGGAAAATGGTCAAAAGTTGGTTTTGAGATTGGTAGATTAGCGGTTCAGAGGAGCTCTTTAATTATATCTGCGACTTTTATATTTTCAGAATCGGCGTTGAAGTTCAGAATAATCCGGTGGCGCAATACCGGTAGCGCTACTTTCCTGATATCATCACGGTCAGGTGAAAATCTTCCCTCAAGAATACAACGTGTTTTCGCTGCCATGATTAAGTTTTGTGCTGCACGTGGGCCAGCCCCCCAACTGACGTAATCGTTTACTATTTTCTTTTGATTGGAACCCCCGGGTCTCGTACTTGTGCTTAGAGTTACAGAGTAGTTTATTACCTCATCAGAGACCGGAACCTTCTTTACCAAATCCTGAAACTCTAAAATATCCTGCTTGTCAAAAACATGAGATAACACGGGCGAATACATACTGGTGGTACGTTTAATTATATCAGCTTCTTCTCCGAACGATGGATAATCCAACCACAGGTTAAACATGAAACGATCGAGTTGTGCTTCAGGTAACGGATAAGTTCCCTCCTGTTCAATAGGGTTTTGTGTTGCAAGCACAAAAAAGGGTTCCTCAAGTTGATAGCTAACCCCGGCTGCAGTTACCTTGTGCTCCTGCATAGCTTCCAAAAGTGCTGATTGCGTTTTAGGTGGAGTCCGGTTGATTTCATCCGCAAGCAAAAGGTTTGCGAAAATTGGTCCCTTAATGAATTTAAAAAATTTTTTCCCTTCTGAATCACTTTCCAATATTTCAGTCCCGGTAATATCTGACGGCATCAGGTCAGGGGTAAACTGTATCCTGTTGAAATTAAGCTTTAATACCTCCGATAGAGTTTTCACAATCAGCGTCTTCGCTAACCCCGGAACACCAACCAAGAGACAATGTCCCTTCGCCAGGATAGAAATCAATATCAACTCAATTATTTCGCTTTGGCCTACGATAACTTTTGCTACTTCCTGTTTGAGGGATTTATATTTTTGATTAAGTATTTTTACCTTTTCAACATCTGAGGCGATGTCATTTAGTGTTTCAACTTTTTCCATTTTTAAACTTGAATTATTTTTACCGCGCCAATTTGTTCCATTAAACCTGAGATTGACTCAACATCACCCGCCAGACAATAACTTATCTCATCAGGGTTAATATATTTTCTTGCAGTTTCCAGGACTTCTTCACTTGTTATTTTCAGAGTTTCGGTAACATAGTTATCGTAAAAATCTTTCTCCATATCAAACAGCCGTAAATTAATTAAGAGCGTTGATATTGATTGAGGAGTCTCAAGCTGAAGAGGAAAACTTCCCGCAATGTAATTTTTGGTTAATTCCAACTCATCTTCGGTAATTTTTTCACTTGTAAACTCTCGCAATACTTTGATGACCTGTTCACATGCAGGTGCTGTTAGATCATTTTTAACTTCGGTTTCAATACAAAAATCTCCTGCGTACCTTCTTTGAATAAAAAATGATCTTGCACCGTACGTAAAACCGTTCACTTCACGCAAGTTGTGATTTATTCTTGATGTGAAACTTCCCCCTAAAATTGTGTTCATGAATTTAATTTTCAAAAAATCTTCCGACTTTTTTTCAATCCCGCGATGTCCAATTTTCATTGATGCCTGCACTGCACCACCTTTATTAGTCAAATATACTCCGGCTTTCGGTAAAAGTTTTATTTTCTCACTTTCGGATTTTAAATCAGAGCGATTTAAATGTGAAAAATATTTTTCAACTTTTTCGATCGATTCATCTGCTGTAATATCGCCAATAAATGAAATCAGCATCTCACCGGGATTAATTAAATCTGAATGGAGCTGTTTTACCTTCGTCACCGAAAGTTCCCGCAAGCTTGAATTTGTTCCGGTTAAAGGGAGAGAATATGGTGTTCTATCGTAAATCACCTTGTTAAACAACAGAGTGGATAGATATTCGCAGTCATCTTTGTACGCAATTATTTCGTTCAGTCGTTTGGACTTTTCTCTTAAAAATTCTTTTTCGTCAAACACTGGTTGAAGAATCATTTCCTGCACAAGGTCAAAAAGTTCACTGAAATTTTTAGATAGCGAAACAAAATTAACAATAAATGCATCAAAGTTGGAGCTGACATTAACATCCGCACCGAGATAATCAATTCGCTCTGAGAGTTCCTCACCATTAAATCTTGGTGTTCCGAGCGTAATCAACTCAGACATTATACTCCCCAGTCCGGCACAATCTTCACCGTAATACGAATCGAAATATTTACCTCTTTTAAAGACTATGCTCGAGGATACCAATGGCAGGCGATTATCTTCAATAACAAGTATTGTAATTCCGTTGTCGGTCTTTACCTCTTTGAAATCCGGGAATTTCACATCTTTTGGTTTTCCTGCCAGAGGCGGAATAGAACGATCTAACATTAAATTATCCAATTTCACTTTTTGTTTTTTGGTATATAGCTTAACCTTATTCTGTTGTCCGGTCTAAGAAATTTCTTTGCAAACATTGTTAACTCGTTTTTTGATACACTAAGGTAATCGTAAATTGAAGTATTAATCTTCTCGGGATCGTTAAAATAGAATTCATAATTTGCAAGCTGATCAGCAGTTGAAATCAGTGTTATGTTTCTGTTACAATACATTGTCATCACCTGATTCTTTGCCTTGTCAATCAAAGAGTTTTCAAAGTTACCGGCGGAAATATTCCCTATGATATTATCGAATTTCTCTACAGCTTTTTCAATTGGCTTATCAGCGTAACCACTTAACGCCAGTGACATAGTTCCTGCTTTTTCAAGCGCGTGGTATGTCAGGTCAATATCGCTCACAAGGTCTCCCTTATATACAAGCTCCTTATAGAGCAGTGAACTTTCACCATAAGACAAAATAAATGAGAGCAAATTGCCCACAATATATTCACGGGTATTTTTCTCCGGAACAAGGTAAAATATAAAATCGCTTGGTAAGTTTACGTTATCATGAACTGTTTCAGAAAGCGTGAGCGTTTGCCTTAAAGTTCCGAATTCGGTTCGATGAATAGCACCGTTACTGTTTATTGTTCCGTAATATTTATTTACAAGTTCCGGTACAGTTGAATAATCTATATCACCGGTTATGGTTAAAATTGCATTTGAAGGTGAATAGTATTTGGAATAAAATTTCTCTACTTCGCCTAAAGACAATTGCATTAAATTTTCTACATCACCTATAACCGGCCACTTATAAGCACAATCCGGAAAAAGTAATTTTGAACTAATCTCGTCAACTGAACCATACGGTGCATTATCACAATATAACAGTTTCTCTTCATGAATTACTTTTTTCTGAACTTCAAGGCTTTCCGATGTTACACCAAAACCTGCCATCCTGTCTGAATCAAGCCATAGCCCGAATTCAAGTTGGTTTGACGGGAGTAACATGAAATAATTTGTTATGTCATTTGAAGTATATGCGTTGCTTTCACCGCCACGACTTTGCAATAGTGTATCAAATTCACCGCTGCTGGTGTTAGCAGTTTCCTCGAAAAGTAAGTGTTCGAGTAAATGTGCTAAACCGGTAACTTCAGGCATTTCATCTTTTGAACCGACTTTATATGTTGTGTTGATTACTACGCTAGGTATTTTGTTGTTACGGGCAAGGATTACTTTCAAACCATTGTCTAGAACATACTTCCTGAATTCTACCATTGGTTTTCTTACATCGGTCATATCGTAATCGCGAACATCTAATTTATGTATCATGATTTTTTCTCCGGAATATAGTTAAGTATATATCTATGGTTATTCAGAAAATTTTCATTAACGAAATTTACAATGTCGTCCGCTGTAACTGATTCAATTATTTTATAGAGTTCATTAATATTGTTCGGGTCATTTAAATAAAATTTATAGTAAAGAGCCTGAAGATTTTTAACCAACAAGGTTGATATTCCCAAAAACACGGAGAGTAGCTTTTTATTTTTTGCTTTTTCCAGTTCACGCTCTGAAATATCGCCCGATACGAAGCTCTCTATTTCACGGTCAAAAATTTCCAAAATTATATTCCTGCTGCTTATATCGGGGTAGAAAAATCTTTGGGTTACAATCGCGCATTTTTGCCAACTAATCAGATGTGATGTTAAGTCGGTTACAAGTTTCTTCTGATAAACAAGTTTTCTGTATAACCTGCTACTGGTGGAGTTTATCAATAATTCATTGAATATATCTGCGATAATATTTCTTTTAAAATCAAACCCGGGTAATTGATAGCCGATGAATAATCCGGGAAGAGCTACATTACTTTCAATTACTTCCAATTTATCTTCAACAAGTGGAATGTAATCCTTTAAATTTAACGTCGGGATCTCGCCTGATTTGGAAGTACTGAAATATTTCCCGATGTATTCTTCAACTGTTTCCTGCTCAACGTTTCCCGAAACTGCGATTATTAGATTATCCGGCCGGTAATAGTTGTTATGGAATTCCAATGCTTGCGTTAAAGAGAAGTCTTTTATGTCAACCGGTAAACCAATGGTGGGAGTTTCATAAGAAGAACCACGCATCAGATTCTCAAACAATTTAAAAAGTGCCAAACCGTAAGGAGCGTTATCGTAATTTTGCATCCGTTCTTCAATCACAACATCTTTTTGATTTTGCAAATTCTCTTCCGTAAGCCGAAGGTCATAGAGCCGATCTGACTCCAGCCAGAAACAAGTTTCAAGTTGGTGTGACGGTACTTGTTCATAATAGGCAGTATAATCCGCCATCGTGAAAGCGTTCAGAGTACCGCCAGCCTGCTGAATAAATTTAAAATGTCCCATCTTAGGAATGTTTCCAGACCCCTGAAACATGAGATGTTCAAAAAGATGGGCAATTCCCTTTTGTCCGTGAAGTTCATTACGCGAACCAACTTTATATAAAAATCCGGTTGTAACTATTTCACGGGATTTGTCCTGCGATATGATTACATCAATTCCACTTTCAGACCGGAACTCAAAAAATGGTATTTTGTTTGAATTACAAAATACATTGACGTTTTTTTTCGATTTGTTAAACTTACTCTCAGTTAACTTTTGTAACATAATAAAAGCGTTCAATCTAAAATTAATTCCTTTAACATTCAGTGTAAAAACCTAAGTCAAACCGTCTGGTTAAAAATACTGTCTAAACCATCAAAACGATTTATAATGAAATTTCATAAAAAATATTTGCTGTTATTTGCATTTATCATTACTGCGTTTACGATACTCTCGAGTAATCAGGCAATGGCACAGTTTGGAAAGAACAAAGTTCAATACAAACAATTCAAATGGAAATTCATTCAAAGCAAACATTTCGATATATATTTCTATCAAGGTGGTGAATACCTGGCAGACTATACCGCAAAGGTTGCCGAGCAATCGCTTGACTCGATGTCAAAGAATCTAAACGGAAAAATTTCCAATCGGATTCCAATTATTGTTTTTGAATCGCACAACGACTTCCAGCAAAACAATGTTATTGATGTTTTCCTTCCGGAAGGTGTTGGCGGTGTTACTGAACTTTTCAAAAACAGGATATTAGTCCCTTTTGAAGGCGATTACGAAAAATTCAAACATGTAATTCACCACGAATTACTGCACGCATACATGAACGATGTCTTTTACGGCGGAAGCATACAAAACATAATTTCAAGGAATATTACTCTAGTGTTTCCATTATGGTTCAACGAAGGAATGGCGGAATACGTGAGTTTAAGCGGTATGAACAAGGAGAACGATATGTTCATGCGCGATGCTGTCATTAACGATTACGTCCCGCAAATCGAATATGTTGGAGGTTATCTTGCCTACAGGGCGGGTCAAAGTTTCTTCTCATTTCTTGCGGATTATTACGGTAAGGAAAAAATAGGTAAACTCTTTAACGAAATTAAAAGCAGCGGCGATATGCATCGCGGATTTAAAAATACATTCGGGATTGAACTTGAAAAGCTGAACGAGAAGTGGCATAAGTATCTGAATCAAACTTACTGGTCAGATTCAAAACTGCGCACAGAGGTTACCGACTTTTCAAAACAGTTAACCGACATTACAAAGGATGGCGGTTTTTACAATATTGCTCCTGAGATTTCACCGGACGGGAAATATTTCCTTTTCATTTCGAACAGAAACGATTTATTCGACGTGTTTCTTGCGAGAACTGAAGACGGAAAAGTAATTGAAACAATTATTGAAGGTCAGACTACACCTGACTTTGAGGAATTACAGGTACTCACACCAGGCTTAAGTTGGGCTCCCGATGGCAGACGTGCAGCGATAAGCGTTAAAGCCGGTAGCGAAGACGCAATTTTTATTTTTAATGTAAAATCCGGCGACAGACAAAAGCTCCCTGTCCATATGGGAAACATTTCTTACGTCAGTTGGTCGCCTGCGGGAAATGAACTCGCATTTGTTGGTACGAACAACAAGCAATCTGATATCTACCTTTATGAAATAAGCACCGGTACGTTACAAAATCTCACCGATGATATTTTCTCCGATTCCGAACCAACCTGGTCACCGGACGGAGAATATGTATATTTCACCTCTGACAGGGGGTCCTTTACAGAAAATTCTATGATACCTGCTGACTTCAATATGTTTGATTACGATAACAAACAGAAAGATATTTATAGTGTAAACACAGATACAAAAGAATTAAAGAGAATTACGAATATACCTTTTTCAAACCAAAGCTACGCTAAACTGAGCCAGGATGGAAATAAACTCCTTTTTATTTCTGATGTGAACGGAATCAGTAATTTGTATTTAATGGATAAAACCGATACAGGATTCGGGAATATGAGAGCTATTACAAATTCTCAATCTCCTGTTGACCAGTTATCAATCTCGAAAGATGGGAAGAAACTTCTGATGGTCTCATTGAATAAAGGCGGTTACGATATTTTCATGATGGAAGGACCGTTCGACAGACAACTTGATATTGATACACTTCCACTTACACAATTTGTTCAAACACAGAGGCTCAACCGCGAACTTGCGGATTCTGTCGGAAACAAGAAGGCTACGAACGATAGTTTTGATTCAGGGGATACATTCACAAGCGCAGATACAACCAAAGATTCAAACCTTACAGTTTACGGTGATAAAGTAGAAATTAATTTTTCGAGCAGCTACAAAGACTCTTCTTACAAATCGGCAACCAGTTATGCTGATTCAATTTACAAAAACAATCCGAATTTCAGGCTGTCAGGTAATGTAAATCCTGATGGCAGTTTTGTTATAAACGATTATAAAGTGAAATTCTCTCCGGATTTTGTTTACGGGAACGCAAATTATTCAAGTTTTTACGGAGTGCAGGGGTTAGCTTCGATATCACTGAGCGATATGCTCGGAAATCATCGGATAGCAATTATAACTTCGATGGTAATTGACCTTAAGAACAGCGACTATGCGGTTGGTTATTATTACCTCCCCGGACGAATAGATTACGGAGCTGAACTTTTTCACACTGCAAGATTCCTGTTGTACAACAGGTTTGACGGACGCGGCGAGCAGTTGTACAGATATAGAAATTTTGGGGCGACTTTAAATGCATCGTATCCATTCAATAGGTTCAAAAGAATTGACGGTGGAATTTCCGTTCAAAATGTTTCACAGGAAAACCTCGACAACTCACAGGAACCCATCATAAAGAAAACATTTATAGTCCCATCACTGAGCTTTGTTCACGATAACACAATCTTTGGAAGTACAAAGCCCATCAAAGGTACTAGGTACAATATAACTGCACTCGCTTCTCCGAAACTTGGCAATGACGGAATCGGGTTTACTTCTTTAATCGGAGATTACAGGACATATTTCAAACTTGCCGACGGATACAATTTTGCGCTCAGGCTATCCGGTGGTGCAAGCTGGGGTCCAAATCCACAAAGATTTTATCTGGGCGGTACACAAAACTGGCTTAACAGAGAATTTGAAAACGAGAATATCCCAATTGGAAATATTGAAGAATATTCATTTTCATACCCCGGTCTCCCATTGCGGGGTTATAATTACGATCGAATATCAGGCTCGAAATATGCACTATTAAACGCTGAATTCAGGCTACCTATAATTCAATACCTGATTCTTGGGATACTACCGATTGGATTTCAAAATATTGAAGGAGTAATTTTCGTTGATGCAGGTACTGCGTGGAGAAACGATAAAGACCTGAAATTATTTACAAGAGAAAACGGGGTTTTTCAATCAAGGGATCTACTTACCGGTATGGGAGTAGGATCGAGGATAAATTTCCTCGGATTTCCGATAATGTTCGATGTCGCATGGGCGTATAATTTTAACAGCTTCTCAAAACCAAAGTATTACATCTCGTTTGGGTATGATTGGTAAGGTTATTTGACTGGAGTCATTTTTCGTTGGTTCTTTAAGCATGTGATTATTTGCCCTGTCAAACCATAAATGTGACTGCAATAGTATATATACCGGAACATCTGCATTCTGGCTTATATAGCTGGCAAGCTCCATCTCATTCTTAAACCTGTGGTCAAGATGGTCATTGAGCTTTTCTTCATAATCTTCGGGAGGGTTATATCTGCAAGTATTCCTGCTACCGTATCAAACGATGACGGTGGTGTGCCGCTCCAGAGCGTATGAGGGAGATACTGCCGTTGCCAGGGTTCACCTGTCTTCTGGCTTAATAAGTATTCGAAAGGATAAAAATTAGGAGTATAGCTCCTCATACCGGCATAGTCATACAAATAATATATTAGAAGATCATCAGTAAATGCTGCATCTGATACATCAAACTCATAAGGATTTCTTGATTCACCGGTCTTCCAGCCTGAAGGAAGGTGTACTTCCAGCAATCCCCTGTTCAGGTTAGTCATTAATGAAAGCTGGCCGTTTGAAAGAGAAATTATCTTCTCGTTAACATACTTTATTGCAGGAAGCATGTTGAACTCATACTCCTCTATATAAAAATCTATCAGCTTGCCAGGATGCTGGTTGGCTATGTCTTCTACCTCCCAGGAGAGCCAGTTATGATATAACTGGTAAGCTTGATTAGTAGTATCAGTACTAAGCAAATCATGCCCTATCTGATTCTCCACTCTGACATAATCAATCCACATATCACACTGTCCGTACCACCAGACACGAAAATCAACCTGGCAGTCCATATCCCATAACAGCTTCTTGTCAGGATTGAACAAGCTGCCGTCGGGGATTATGAGGTTGGAATCTGTTTCTTCAAATCGAAATTCTTCTATATAACTTCCATCATAATTACCAAATTGATCCACAAAATTTCTTACTTTTAAATTAGCTGTTTTGATTGTGTCCCCATCAAAATTTAATACTTCGATTCTGCAGACTTCTTTATTCAAATTCAATGGATTATTCGCAAATGCAGTATCAACCCTTATTCTCGGCTTCACGTACCATGCATGATTCCCATCATCAATCGAATAATGCCAGTCCCATGAACGGTTTATCTGTTCTCTATTAGTTTTCAGACCTCTGACCACATAACCGGGTTCCATTTGCATAAATGTTTGTCCTCCATCGGTTGAGTGATTATTTGGAGAACAATAACGGACTCTTGCTCCGCTGCCATGCTGACTGGAATCAATATAATTTGCTCCTACATCAGAATAATTATATGTATAAAATCCGTACCTCTCCCGTACTTCCTGCTCCATAAAGTTCTCACTCTCACACTGGTAATCACTCCTTTGCCCAAAGGCTATATACTGTATCTTCGGACGGTCGGAAAGAGTTAACATACCCGCATTATAGTTTGCATCTATCCTGTTCCTGACCTGAGTACCATAATGATTTATATGTGCAAATACCGTATCCGAAGGGATGCCGGGCCAGCCAAACTGGAAACCAGATGAAGTCATTCCTGTGTAGTAGTGCCATGTATTAAACTTGAAAAAATCCGAATAAGTATAGTTTACATCCCGACCATTGAACATTGCTCCTACTAAAAACGGTTTTTCTACTTGCTGCGATACAGGTGAATAGCCTGCCTTAAAAACCGGACTTTGCTCTTTAAATGATGATACTCCAATAAAGCACAACAACAACATTGTAAAAATGATAAAGAATTTCATAATGTTTTGTCTTTATTTTTTAAAATTATTTCTTTCAGCAATAGTAATCATTTATTAAAAACCATTCTTTTGGTTACGGATGCTTTT